>Ga0136640_10000238_pt1 | contig 20477 bp, 14 predicted proteins | sample AntDrymUQ8642106_2_FD_105498 | JGI IMG/M metagenome (GOLD analysis project Ga0136640, IMG submission 105498) | Polar desert sand microbial communities from Dry Valleys, Antarctica - metaG UQ864 (21.06) | ecosystem: Environmental > Terrestrial > Soil > Desert | place: Antarctica: Dry Valley...
CGAACTGGCGCCATAGCCCAGCGAACGCGAATACCGGCCGATCGCGAAGAATGAACCAGTGCTCCGCCTTCGAACCCTTCTCACCGGACCATTCGCAGAACTCAGTGACCGGGACGAGGCAACGCTGGCACGGATCGCGGAGCAGGTTGCGCCAGTGCGAGCTGCCCAAGTTACGTATGTTGGTACAGGGACCCTTCGCCGCGGCTGGACCGGGCAAACCCCAAGACATCGTGTCCATAACCAGCGGTTCCACATCGCGTCGTAGGACCAGACCGGGACGCTTCGGGAACAGTTCGCCGCCGGGCATCGTATGATCGGGCGGGACGAATACGCCGAAGCTCGCGGCTAGCGCGGCCTCGTTGGCGGTCATGCGATAGCGGTTGCACATGTGCTCGCGAATCGCATGCTGGCTAAGATGACGCCAGCCTGTTCAGGGTTCATCCAGGCGAAATGGGACGGCCTATGTGGGCAACTGAGGCCGTCCCCAACGCAGCGGCTAACTAGGGACCATGCCGCGGTGAGCAGGCCTACGGGTGAATGGTTAGCGACAAGCTAATGGGCGATTGCGCATAAGGGGATTCAGTCGCTCGAAATTGCGATGTTATCTGGCGGGCTATCCACGAGTTTCCAGTTCTTCGTGCTTACCCGGATCATGTACCGACCACATCGGAAACACACGCTGCGGTAGATGCCGTCGTCGCCTTTCATGATCCGCCGGCGAGAACGTCTGTGACCAAGGACCGAACACAGAAACTTCATAGTGACGCCCCCGTTTTAGCGGCCCGGGTGGTGGACATGCCGACCGGGCCTAACCGCGACTCGCTATCAGGGGCAGAGCCACGGCTCCGGCCCTAGCAGCTCCCATAGGCGCCATCGCAAGTTCAGCCTACGCTCGGCACGCAGACGTCCCCGCCGCACGGCCTTGGCGCCGTAACTCCGATACGCTCGTCGTGCGGCTTACGCGAGTTTGTGTTCCGGCTGGAAAGCAGACGTCGCAACCGCCATCGCTAAATGGCCGCTTTGCGGAAGTTCGACTTGCCTAACGGGCGTCCGCTAATGGCGCAATTCAGAAGTTCAAATCGCCGGACGCCACGTTGATGGCCAGGTTTCCACGAGATCCCGTCTCCACGCATGATCCCGGACACCGACTTCCCTACCTGCCGCTCCAGCACTGGCCGCCACGGCACAAGCGTGAACTCTCGGCTCTTCTCGATCAGTGCGAACCGCCCGCTCGCCAAGTTGATCGGGTAGGAGTTAGATTGTCCTCGGCTCCACCAGCCTCAGCCCGCGCAAGAGTTTCAGCTTTTCTTGTCCGGCCGCTTTGCCTTCCGCGCGAGCGGATCCGGCCGGTGATGCAAAAGAAATGTCCACTTTCCACCCTTTGCCGACATTGGGCCTAAGGCCTATTCCTGCGCTCCCAGATCTGCGACCGTGCCGCCAACTTCCCAAAACTGCCCGTTGCCGGTGGCGAGCAACCGATGGTCGAATTTGCTGCTCCGCAGTTCACCTTTCCGTTAGGCTAGCGCATGTTTGAACAAACCGCCCGCTCATGAACCTGCGCCACATCGAAATCTTCCACGCGGTCTACGTCAACGGGTCTGTCAGCGCTGCCGCCCGCGCTCTCAATGTTTCGCAGCCGTCGGTTTCCAAGATGCTGCGCCACGCCGAGTCTCTGCTTGGGTTCCAGTTGTTTCAGCGGACCAGCGGCGGACTTGTCGCGACCGAGGACGCGCATGTTATGTTCACCGAAGTCAGCGAAATCCAGGATCGGGTTTACGCCCTGCGCGAGGCGGGGCGGAACCTCAGGCGCGGCGCCGGCGGAACGCTGCGCATCTCGGCGCTTCCGTCGCTCGCGCTCGATGCTCTTCCGACCGCGGTGGCGCAGTTCTTGCGCACGCATGAAAATGTGAAGTTCGACCTGCAAACCGTCCATCACGACGATCTCCTGCGCAAGCTTTACGAGCGCGAGGCCGATGTCGCCATCGCCTACCAGGTGCCGCCCGCGGCGCCGATCGGTCACCGCTGGCTCGGCGAGGGTGAGTTGGTCGTTCTCTACCGAGAGCAGGACATGCCCGATGCGCCGGCACGCATCGAACTGGAGCAGCTCCGGGGGCGACGCTTCATCAGTCTCGCCGCGAGCGGCCCGACAGGCCACCTGTTCACGTCCGAGCTCCAACGGCTCGATCTCGAGCTCGACGAGGTGGTCTCCGCGCGCACCTTCTACATCGCGGCCGCGCTCGTCCGGCAGGGCGTCGGCATGAGCGTGGTCGACAGCTTCACCGCCCAGGCATCGCTTGGCCCGGGCCTGTCCGTCCGGCCGCTGAAGCCACAGCTGACCTTCGATATCCACGCCATGTTCCTGACCAATCGACCGCCGGCCGCGCTCGCGACCGAGTTCCTCAAGACGCTCGCGCGCGTCATCGACGCGGCATAACGGCAGGCTATGGCGCGCGGCGTACTCGCTATGCGTGGGGTGGCCCAGCCACCGATACGCTCCGGTCAATGATCCCCGCCCCCTTCCTCCTCTATCTCGGCCACAGTGCAGACGCGCTGGGTATCAAGACTTCGCGCGGGCTCGCGACCTTTCGCCGCGACGATTGCGTGGGCGAGTTTCGGCACGACGATTGCCCGCTTACACTCGGGCTGCCCCGCCTCGGCATCGCTGAGGGGGCGGCGGCTGGCGCGCGGACGCTGGTGCTCGGCATCGCCGGTCCGGGTGGAAGGATGGGCCGTAACCTGATCGAGGATGCAACGGCGGCTCTCGAAGCGGGGATGAATGTCGCCGCTGGCCTCCACCAGCGGCTGCGCGATCAGCCGCGGCTTGTCGCGCTCGCAAAGGAACGCGGGCTTCGGCTCTTTGACGTCCGCGACCCGCCCGCGGATCTCGCGGTCGGTACCGGCTATCCGCGGGCAGGGCGCCGCCTGCTGACGGTCGGAACCGACTGTTCGGTCGGCAAGATGTACGCGACGCTCTCCATCGCCCGCGCCTTGCGCGACCGCGGCGTGACCGCCGACTTTCGCGCGACCGGCCAGACCGGCATCCTGATCGCCGGCGAAGGCATCGCCGTCGATGCCGTCGTCGCGGACTTCATCTCGGGCGCCATCGAGCAGCTTAGCCTCGCCCGCCACGACGATGGCTGGGATGTGATCGAGGGGCAGGGCTCGCTCTTCCACCCCTCGTTCGCCGGGGTTTCGACCGGTCTGCTTCACGGCGCCCAGCCGGAGGCGATCGTGCTGTGCCACGAGCCGGGCCGCACCCACATGCGCATGATCCCCGGCCGCTCGCTTCCGGGGCTCGCCGAATGCCTCGAGCGCAACCTGCAGGTCGCGCGGCTGACCAGCCCAGACGTCCGCGCGGTGGGCGTGTGCCTCAACACGTCGGGGATGGAGCCCCACGCGGCTGAAAGCCTGTGTGGACGGACCGAGGACATGCTCGGGCTTCCCTGCACCGACCCCATCGCCTTCGGCGTCAACGCCATTATCGACGAACTCCTATGCATCGCACCCTCCAAGCGCAGCACGATAGCTTCGCGCTGAGCCGCCCGTTCCGCATCGCCCGCGGCACCAAGACGCAGGCGGACGTGATTACGGTGACGGTGGGGAAGGGCGATGTGGTCGGCCGCGGCGAGGGCGTGCCCTATCCGCGCTACGGCGAGAGCATCGAGGGCGCGCTTGCCGCGATCGAGGGCGTCCGAACAGACCTCGAAACCGGGGCCGACCGCCAGGCACTGCTGTCTCTCCTGCCGCCCGGCGCCGCGCGCAACGCGATCGACTGCGCGCTTTGGGACCTGGAGGCGCGCCTGTCAGGCCGCGACGTGGCGAGTATGCTCGGCGCTCCCGCACCCGAGCGGCTCGCCAGCGCGCTGACCATCGGCATCGACACGCCTGAGGCGATGGCGCACATCGCGGCCGGGATAGCTGATGTGCCACTGCTCAAAGTCAAGGTGGACGCCGCCGACCCCGCCGCCCGCATCCGCGCCGTCCGCGCCGCGGCGCCAAAGGCCGCCCTCATCGTGGATCCCAACGAAAGCTGGGACCGGCCGCTGGTCGAGGCGATGCAGCCGGTGCTCGTCGAAGCCCGCGTCGCACTGATAGAACAGCCCGTTCCCGCCGACACCGACGCCTGGCTCGAAGGCTTCACCCCCGCCGTTCCGATCTGCGCCGACGAGTCGGTCCATGTCGCCGCCGACCTCGATCACGTCGCCCGCCGCTACCAGGTGGTGAACGTCAAGCTCGACAAGGCCGGAGGCCTCACCGCCGCGCTCGAGCTTGCGCACGCCGCCCGAACGGCGGGCCTCGGCCTGATGACCGGCTGCATGGTCAGTTCCTCGCTCTCGATCGCGCCGGCGCTGCACGTCGCGCGGCTATCGGACTTCGTCGACCTTGACGGTCCAATATGGCTTAAGGAGGATAGGCCGCGCGGAGTGCGGGATGTTGGCGGCATGCTGGTCCCGCCAGAGGCAGGTTTCTGGGGAACGCAATGACGGTGCGGCGATAGCGATCTTGCGCGCCTGGTTCGCGATCCCGCTGTGGAAGCGGGTGCTCGGGGCGCTGGCGCTCGGGCTCCTGTTCGCGCTCGTTTGGCCCTCGGGCACGCCCTACGTCGCGTTCATGGGCGATCTCTTCGTGCGCGCGATCCGGATGCTGGTCGCGCCGATCGTGCTGGTGACGATCGCGTCCGGCATCACCGCGCTCGCCGATCCCAAGCGGCTAGGCAGCCTCGGCGCCCGCACCATCGGGCTGTTCGCGGTCACCACCGCCGTCGCGGTGTCGGTCGGAATGGCGGTCGCGACGCTGGTTCGCCCGGGCGTGGGCGCGCCGCTCGGCACCGCCGCGCCGCATCCGTTGGGTGATCCGGTCACGCCTTACAATCAGCTCATCGGCATCGTTCCGCTCAACATCGTGGATGCGCTCGCCAAGGGCGACATGCTGGCGTTGATATTCGTCGCGATCCTGCTCGGCGTCGGCACGGTGGTCGCGGGGGAGCCGGGGCGGCCGTTCGCGCGCGGGCTCCAGTCGCTGTCGGCGGTTCTGCTCAAGATCGTCGGCATCGTCATGGAGGCGACCCCATTTGGAGTGTTCGCGCTGATCGCCAACGCGGTCGCGGCGAACGGGGCGGCAGTGTTTATCAACGTCGGCTGGCTCGCGCTCGCGGTGGTGCTCGGGGCGGCGTTCCAGCTTTTGGTCGTGCACAGCCTGCTGCTGCGTTTCGTCGCGAAGCTTCCGGTCCTGCCCTTCTTCCGCGGCATCGTCGATGCCTTGGCGGTCGCCTTCTCGACCGCGTCGAGCTCGGCGACGCTGCCAGTCGCGATGCGGGTCGCCGAAAAGAACCTTGGCATCGGCCGCCCGATCTTCTCGACGGTCCTTCCACTCGGCGCGAGCATCGGCAAGGACGGCACCGCCATGTATGTCGGCCTGCTTAGCCTTTTTGCGCTGCAGGCGTTCGGCACCCCGCTCACCCCCGCGATCTACGGGCTCGTCCTGCTGACTGGCGCGCTCGCCGCCTTCGGCACCGCGCCAGTCCCCTCCGCCTCGCTTTTCATGCTCGCCGCTGTCCTCTCCGCCGTCGGTATAGCCCCTGAACAAACCGCGCTGGTCGTCGGCTTCGTCCTCCCCTTCGATCGCCTCCTCGACATGACCCGCACCGTGCCGAGCGCCAGCGCTAACCTGGCGGTGGCGACGACGGTAGCGCGGTGGGAGGGCGAGTTGAACGAAGATAACTATCGGGCACGGGATAAGGCGTGACTCGTTTCGGCTAGGAAGGAGTTGTTGTGCGTCGTCACGGGCCTCAGGAATATTGCCGCGCGCGCATCGGCGACAATCTCGCAAACTATCCGCGAGATGGATACGCCATCGTTCGTGGTCTTTTCACGCCTCGCGAGGTGCAGGCTATCGGCGAGGCGAGCGAGCAGGTTCACGCCGATGGCGTTCGGCACGGCCGCAGCTTCCGCCACGGCAATTTGTTCTACAATGTCGCCGCGGGCGATGGCGATCCCTTGGTGCGATTTGCGCAATGGCCGTCCTATCACCAGCCGGTCCTCAACGGCGTCCGCCTCGACCGCAGGATGGCGGAACTGCTGGAGCCGCTTGTCGGCCGCGATCTGAAGCAGATCATCAACCAGCTCCACTGGAAGGCGCCCGGCGCGGGGGGCGACTTTGCGTGGCACCAGGATTCGCGCTTTCGCCAGCCGCAATCGGCCTATCGCAATCTCGGCACATCCTATGTGCAGACGGGCTTGGCGATCGATTCGCACACTCCGGACTCCGGCGCCATGCGCTTCATTCCCCGAAGCCACCTGCGCGGCGATCTCGGACTTGACGATGCAACCGAGGTGCTCGGGGCGTCGATGAGCGACGCTGTGCTGCTGTCGGCAGGGCTGTCGCCCCAAGACGCGGTGGAAATTATGCTCGATCCCGGCGATTTGGCTCTCTGGAGTCCGTACTTGGTGCACGGATCGGGTGGGAATCGGTCGAACCACCGACGTCGTCTTTACATCAACGGCTACGTCAGGGCGGAGGACTGCGATCGGGGCGAGTGGGCTTTTCGGGATGGCCAGCCGGTGCCCTTCGGGCCTGAACCCGCGCTCGTCCATTACGAAGCGTTACGCGAACGCGGTGAGCCTCATTACGTCTAGCGCGGCCGTCGCGGTCTGTCACTCGCGGCTCGCCTAATAGAATCGCACATTCCCCAACTCCAGCCAGCGCTTGCCGCCCGGCTCGCCCGCCAGCCGCACGATCAGCGCCTTGAGCCGGGCAAGGTCGAGCGTCGCCAACGGGTCGGGGCCGCGGAATGTGGCGAAGGGGATGCGGACTTCCGACAGGCTCTCGCCAACGGAGAAGTCCGCCTTGAACGAGGCATTTTCGCCGATGCCGTGGATTTCCAACATCAGCGCGTAGCGTCCGTTCCCACGCGCATCGAAAGCCAGGCCGGTGAAGCCCCGCGCGTCAGCCAGCTGGACCGCGCCGGGAGTGAGCGGCAGGACGGCTTGCGCGAAGGGGGCGGGCCCTGCGCCCATCTCGGCAAGCAGGAAAAGACGCTTGTCAACGCCGGTACGAACAATGTGCAGGCGGCTGTGATCGACGCCGCGATCGGTGCCCTCGACCGGGAGCGTGTCGAGGTCGGTGCGCCTGTCGGAACGCGCGCCGGTGTCGATCGGCCCCGCCATCCGGTGCACTGGCAGCGGCGAGGGCGCGGCCGCGTCGGCCAGCGCGCGCAGCCCGTCGAGTGGCACCTCGCGTCCCGACAGGAACACCCGCCGCACGTCGTACAAATCGGCGACGCGTTCGTCCGGACGGCCACCGGTGAGCACCAGGTCGGCGCGCTGGCCCGGTGCGATGCGGCCATGGTCGGCCGCCTGGCCGAGGATGTCCGCGCTGACCGATGTCGCTGCGGCAAGCGCTTCGGCTGGGGTGAAGCCGAGGTTGGTCAGCATGCGGATTTCGCGCAGCGCCGCGGAGCCGTGATAGACGCCGTCGATGCCGGCATCGGTGCCGATGCCGACGCGGATGCCCGCCGCCTTCATGCGTCGGATATTGTCCTGCATGATCGCCCAGCGCCTCGCCTCGCGCTCGGGGATTGGCCTAGGAGCCGCCGCCGTCCGCGCTTCCTCACGCGTGCGTTCGGGCGGGCGCAACGCCTTCCACTCTGCGGCCAGGAAGCCGCGGTCCTGCCACGGTTCGTAGGCGCCGAGTGTCGCGATATAGGCGGTGCCGCTGGCTTTCATCAGCGCGATAAGCGCGTCGTCTACCGGTGCGTCGCCGACCGAGTGACCGAGCGAATCCACGCCCGCCGCGGCGGCGACCTTTGCGCCGTCGAGCGTCACCGTATGGGTGATCACCGGAATTCCCCCCGCGTGCGCGTCGTCGACAATCGCCGCCAGCGTCGGCTGGTCCATGCTGTTGAGGTCGGGTACCCGGCCGTAGCGCCAGCCGTCTGCGAAGACCTTGATGACATCGGGTTTGTACGGGAGCGCGCGCGCCATCGCGAGGTGCGCGGCGCGCGGAGTTGCGGCCTGAATGGTGAAGAACCCGCCCCAGCCATATTCGGTGCCGTGGCCGCCGGGGACGCCGAGGCGGATCGCCAACTCGAGATGCGGTGCCGTGACTGCGCCCATGCCGGTCATTTCACGGACCGGGCCAAGCATCTCACCAGACATCGAGAAGTCGACTGCGGTGGTGACCCCGCTGAGCAGTTGGCTCGCATAGGCCTTGCCGAGATCGTCCGGGGTTTGCGATCCTGATGAGTAAAGGTGCGTGTGGAGGTCGTGCAGTCCCGGGATGAGCGTTAACCCCCGTGCGTCGATCACCTTGGCCCCCCGGGGGGCCCGCACCCTGCGGCCGACCTCCACGATCCGGTCGCCGCGGATCAGCACGTTTTCGACCACCGCCGGGGTGCCTGTACCGTCGAACACGCGCGCGCCGCGGATCAGCGTCGCCGCCTCCGGTCCGGGCGCTGCGCCAATAAGTGTCACTGCCGTCCCCATAGCCAGCACGCTTCGTAAACAGTTCAGCGTGACGCCTCCTTTCGCATTAGATGCTCGTCGAAGAACGCCTCGGTTGCGCGAAAGCTCGTCAGCCAACTGACATGACGGAAAAAGCTGTGGCGCTCGTTCGGAAAGACGAGCTCGCGGAAGGGGATGCGTCGCGCGGCGAGCTCGCGCGCCAGCAGCAGCGACTGCGAAAAGTCGACATTCTTGTCGTCGTCGCCGTGAATCAGCAGGACCGGCGAGCGCCAGCGCTCGATCGCGGCCATCGGTGAGGCCTCCCACTGCAGCTGGCGGGCGGCGGCTTGCGCGTCCGGCGACAGGCTGCTCGGCACGGCCTTCAGCAGCGTGTGCACGCCGTGAAAGTCGACGCCCGCCGCGAACAGCGCACTGTCCCTTGCCACGGCAAGGGCGGTCAGATAGCCGCCCCAGCTCCCGCCCCATATGCCGATTCTTGAGGGATAAACGTCGCCGCGCGCCGCGAGCCAGCGTCCGGCAGCGAGCACGTCGCGGTACTCGGATGCTCCGTCGCGCCCCTGCCCGGCCGCGTCGCGAAAAGCGAGGCCGTAGCCGGTGCCGCTGCGATAGTTGACCGCCAGCACGTGATAGCCCTGGGCCGCCAGATGCTGGTTCATGACGTAGGCTTTTGAATAATAGCCCGAGGGGTGAAAGCCGAGCAGCATCTGCCGCCGCGGCCCGCCGTGGATGAAAAGAAGGGCAGGGTGCTTGCCGGGCCCGCGGGCGCGGAATAGCTGGCCGTGCACTTCGACCCCGTCGGCGGCGCGGAACACCGCCGGCTCGGGCGAGACGAAGCCCCGGGCGGCGGCGACCTTACCCAGTGGTGAAAGCGAGCTTGTCACTAGCTCAGGGTGCGCCGGGCGGATCGCGTCGGTGGCCATCACCGCCAGCGCATCGCCGGCGAGCGTCGGCAAGGATTCGATGCCCTCCCCCCCGGTTAGCTGTACCGGCGCTCCGCTCCCAAGCGGCCGCCGCCAGATATGCCACCGGTTAAGATCGCCCGCATTGGCGGCATAGACCAGCGACCGCTTGTCGGCGGAGAGCAGGAAGGTTTCAACCTCGAACGCGCCGGGCGTCAACTCGCGCGGCGTTCCGCCCGTCGTGGCATCGACGACATAGGGATGAAGCCAGCCGCTCCGTTCCCAGGGGAAAACCAGCAGCCCATCCGCGCTCCAGAACAGGTTCCGGCTGCGCGTCGCCGCATAGCGTCCGCCTGTGCCGGGCGGCGCGGTCCATAGCTGGCGTGCCACGCCGGTCGCGGCATCGGCGACGCGGATTGACCAATAGGCTGCCGTTTCCGGCCTCCCCACCAGCGCGCCTGCGGGCGGCTCGATGTACCGAATGAAGGCCAGTCGCCGCCCGTCCGGTGAGAACACCGGCTCGACCGAGAAGCCCAGCCCGGGTTCGATATACCGAAGCTCCGCTTGCGCCACATCGAGCAGCGCGACGAAGCTGCGGTCGTCGCGGTGGTCGACGAACAGCAGCCGCTTTGCGTCGGGCGACCAGCTCATCCGCCTGACCTCGCCCTTGACCGTCGCCAGCTTGCGCGCCTCGCTTCCGCGTTCCCACAGCCAGATCTCGCCTTTTCGCGTATAGGCCAGCTGGTGGCCCATAGGCGCGAACACGGGCGAATGGCCGTCGCTGTCCAACTCGGGCACCCCGCCCTCAGCCGTCATTACGAAAAGCTGCTGCGGGAAAACCGCCGCCGAAGTGACGTTCGGAAGCGTGTCGTCCGGGAATTCCTCGTCACCACCGCGAACGAACGCGAGGCTCGCACCGTCGGCGCTTAGCGTCAGGTCGGAAAGCTCCTGCCCATCATCCTCTGTGTAGGTTGTCACCCGCCGCGCCGGCCGGCCACGGTCCGCAACCCAGATGTTTCGGACTCCGGCCGCGTTCTCGATCCAGGCGAAGCGGGCGACATCGCGCGCGCCCACCAACTCGCTCGCGACAGGCAGCGCCAGCGCCGCGGCCAAATCGTCCGGCCGGGATGGCTGGGCGGTCGATCCGCCGGGCGTCAGCGCCAATATCGCCGCGCAAATCCCGAGCCGAAGATACGCCAACCACGCCATTGCTCCCATTCTTGGGACCTGCTTCACGCACCTGCAAGCGCCGAGCGCCGCCGCCATGCGCCGTGGTTATGGACGCACCAACGCTCTGTATGATGCTTGCCCGGTTGCTCGCGCTCCGCTTGGCACTAGGTTTCGCTCATGACTCGACGGACAATATCCTGCAGCGCCGCGATGCTGATCCTCGCATTAGGCGTCGCTTCGCCGGCTAACGCCCAACAGTCCCAGGCAATTGAGCGTCAAACGCTGCAAGCGCGCGTAGAGGCAAAGTTCCTGGCGTCCGGACCCGGCACCCGCTTCGGCCTCGTCGTCGCGACCGAGGACGGTGCCGAGCTGATTGCGATCGCGCCCGACGGGCGCTTTATTCCCGGGTCCAATACCAAGATGTTTACCACCGCCGCGGCCTTCGCGACGCTCGCCGGCGTAGATGGGCCCGATAGCACCGGCGGCGCGTCCGTCCGGCTGGACGGCGAAGGCAAACGTTTCCCCGATGTGATCCTGATTGGACATGGCGACGCCCGCCTCTCCAGCGCTTCCGACTGCGTCGCGAACTGCCTCGCCAACCTCGCCGACGCCGTCGCCGCGAAGACTCGCGTCGTCGCCGACATCGTCGGTGATGACAGCCTCTTTCCCGACCAACGCTGGAGCCCGGGGATGAGCTGGAACAACATCCCGACGCGCTCGGGTACTGCGGTCTCCGCGCTAAGCCTCGACGACAATGAGCTGCCGCTACGTGTCACGCCCGCCGACCTCGGGCGCCCGCCGAGCCTTGACCTGTTGCCCTACTATACCGTCGACAACCGCGCCGTGACGGTAAAGGCAGGCGCCACCAGCCTCGGGTTCGACCGCCTTCCGGGCAGCAAGGTCCTGCGTCTCACCGGTACGATCGCCGTCGATGCCAAGGCCGAGACTCTCCATCTCGGGATCGACGATCCAGCGCACTACGCCGCCTGGCGCTTCAAGGCGTTGCTCGAGGCGCGCGGCGTGCGCGCGACCGGTGCCGTCGCCGCGCGCCATAGACCTCTTACGCCCGCCGATAACCCCGCTGTTCGGGGCGTCGCCCCGCCCATGAATCCGCCCAAGCCTGAAACGCTCGTCCGCCTCACCCCGCCGCCCCTGGTCGAAGACCTTACCCTTACGAACAAGGTCAGCCAGAACCTCCACGCCGAACTGCTGCTTCGCCGCGTCGGGCGCGTGAACGGCACAGGCTCGATTGCCGATGGCCACGCGGCTATCGCTAAGATGCTCGAGCGCGCCGGCGTGCCCCGCACGGCCTGGGACTTTTCCGACGGCTCCGGCATGTCGACCTACAATCGCCTCGCTCCTCGGGGAGTCGTAAAGTTCCTGCGCTGGACCACCGCTCAGCCATGGGGCGCGGCTTGGCGCGCGACACTTCCAATCGGCGGTGTCGATGGCACGCTTAGCCGGCGCTTCGGCGGCACTGCGCTTGAGGGGCGCCTGTTCGCCAAGACCGGCACCCTCAACGCGACGGCCGCGCTGTCCGGTTACATGACCGCCCGGAGCGGCCGAACCCTCCTGTTCTCGATCTACGCCAACGACATTCCCGAGAGTGCGAGCGCTACCCAGACGATGGATGATGTGCTGGAGCTGGTCGCGCAGGAGAACTGAGCCTGATGACGCAAGGTTATGGCTCGGCCAACAGAAACTATGGCGTTGGATGACATTCTTGTTACTTAATGTCCCCCTCGGATGCGGACTTGGGGGTTTTCGGCATGCTTGGTTCCACATCGTTGAAATGGGTCCTGTTTTCGGGCGTGGCCTTTGCCGCGCTCGCCTGCGCAAATCCCCACGCCGCCGTCGCGCAGACCACAGACGATCCGCCAGTGGCACAAGACCCGGAGGCGCCGACGCCCCCAGCGAACACCCCGACAGGAGCGGCGACGCCGACCAAGGGGGCGGACCTTGCTTCGGACGACGAAGATGCGGAAATCGTGGTCACGGGCTCGCGGATCAAGCGCAACCCCAACGAAAGCGCCCTTCCGCTCCAGATCATCACGACGCAGGAGATCGAGCGCAACGGCATCAGCAACCCCGAACAGCTCCTGTCTTTCCTGACCACCAACGGCAATGCCGGCGACAATCTCGCCAGCAACGCCGATGTCGTCACCGGCCAGCAGCGCGGAAACAACGGGGCGTCCTTTGCCAATTTGCGTGGACAAGGGTCGGGCGCGACGCTCATTCTTCTCAACGGCCGTCGGGTCGCCTCCCATGGCCTCCAGGGCTCTGCGGTCGATGTGAACCAGATCCCGTTCGCGGCGATCGAGCGAGTCGAAGTGCTCAAGGAAGGCGCTTCGGCGATCTACGGTACCGACGCCATCGGCGGTGTCATCAACTTCATCCTGCGCAAGGATTATCAGGGTCTGGGCGTCCAGGGCTTCATCGACTTGGCTCAGCGAGGCGACCACACCATCTACCGGACCTCCGCGATCGCCGGATATGGCGATCTCGACGTCAACGGTTTCAACGTCATGGGGGCGGTCAGCTACAGCGACATCCCTGCGTTGCGCGGAGATCAGCGCGATTTCGTCAACACCTTTCAACCGAATCGCGGCCTTTCGGTCGACACGCGAGGCAGCCCGCACGCCACGATCGTACCGCTCGCCGGCACCTTCTTTCCAAACGCGGCGTCCACGCCGCTTGTCCCCGGCAGTACGACGATCCGCGCGAGCGGCGGCATCAACATCCTCGATCTTCCCGGCGGGGAAGGCTGTACTTCGTTCGACGGCCAGGCGCCTTACGACCCGGCCTTGTGGGAGTTTCCACAGGCCGAGTTCGCGTGCGCGTGGGACACTGGACGCGCGGCGGTGATCCAGCAGCCGTTGAAGACGCTCACTTATCTTGGGCGCGGCGTGGCACGGCTCGGCGATCACGAAATATCGGCGGAGGTGACCGGCTCGGATGCGACGGCCCGCAAGCGCTTCTCCAACCTGCAGCTAACGCCGAACACCACGACCCAGAGATATGCACATCCGGTCGGCGGCGTGAATTATGACGTGGTCTACAATCGGCTCATCACCGCGTTTCCCGAGCTCGCTGCGCGACCGAGGGCGCCGCTCTCCTATCGCTGGCGCTGCATCGAGTGCGGCGTGCGCGAAATCACGACCGACACCAAGACCTTCCGCGCCGCGTTGGGAGCCGATGGACCGCTCTTCAGCGGCTGGGATTACCGCGCCGGCGTGTCCTATGCGACGAGCGAATCGGAATCGACGCTGGGATCGGGCTATTATTTCCGCGGAACTGACGCGGCAGGCAATGCCATCGGCCCGGGACTCATCCCCGCGCTCAGGACCGGCATCATCAATCCGTTCCGGCTGCCCGGACAGGTGCAGTCACAGGCCGCGCTCGACCTGATTGCGAGCGCATCGGCCGAGGGTGTCGTCCTTTACGGCGGAAAATATTCGGTGACGCAGCTCGATGGATCGCTGTCCGGCGGCTTGTTCAACCTTCCCGGAGGCGAGGTGAAGGTCGCGGTTGGGCTCGATTATCGCAAGGAGAAATACCGTTTCAACGGCGACGTTCGTGAGGCTGCCGCGCGCCCGGTAATCATCGCGGCGCCGTTCGACGACGGCAACGCGCTCGCCGGGGTCTCCCGTGACATCAAGGCGGCTTATGCCGAGGTTCTGTTCCCGATCTTCGACAGCCTGGAACTCACGGGCGCTGTACGGGCGGACGATTATTCGGGTTTCGGAACCACCGTGAACCCGCTGGTCGCGTTCAAATTTCGCCCGATCGAACCGCTGATGTTCCGCGGCAATTACAATACCGGCTTCCGGGCGCCGACCTTCAACCAGATATTCAACGGCCGGACCGAATCGCTCTTCACGGGCCGCGATCTCGCGGATCCGGCCAAATGCCCCGGTGGAATTCCCAACGCCACCGACCCCAATTGCGCGGCGATCCAGCCGGATATCATCAACGGCGGCAATCCCACCCTCGGGCCGGAAACCGCCAAGCAGTATAGTTTGGGCGTTGTCTTTCAGCCGGTGCGCAATTTCAGCGCATCAGTCGATTTCTTTTCGATCAACCGTGACGACAGCATCCAGGTCCTGACACTGCGCCAACTGATCGACAATGTGGCCTTTTTCGAGGATCGGTTCATCCGCGACCCGGCCGGGAACCTGGTCGAGATCGACCAGAGCTTCGTCAACTCCGGCGGCACTCGGACGCAGGGGCTCGAGATCGCCGTGCGTGGCGGCATCCCGGCGATGGGCGGACAGGTGTCGGCGGGGCTCGACGGCACATATCTGCTCAAGAAAAAGGAAAAAGTTGTCGAGGGCGCGGGTTTCGGACCCAGCCAGATCGGCGTGTTCACCTTCAGCGGCGATCTCAACCTGCGCTGGAAGCACAACGCCTTCGTCAGCTACAGCAATGACGACTGGGGCGTGATCTTCACCCAGATCTTCCGCAACGGCTACAAGAACCAGCAACTGCCAGGCGTCGCCAACGGAACGGTCAATCCGCCCGACGTGGTCGATCGGGTCAAGAATTATGTGATCTACAATCTCTCTCTGAACTTCAGGGCGTCGGATGCGCTGCGGCTGACGGCGGGCGTCAAGAATCTCTTCGACACCGATCCGCCCTTTGCCATCAGCTACGACAGCAATACTGGAAGCGGCAGCTCGTGGGAGCCGCGCGTCACCGATCCGCGGGGCCGGGCGTTCACGCTGCTGGCCGACCTTAAGTTCTGACGCACGTCGCGCCGTCGTTCCCGCCGACGGGGCGTGGTGACGCAGGGCCGATGGACGATTTCCCCCTGCAAGGCGGAGTTATCCATTGCGAGGATGTGCCGCTGCCGCTGATCGCGCGGGAGGTTAGGACGCCGGTCTACGTCTATTCGACAGCGGCCATGCAGCGGCAGGCGCGCGTCCTTCAATCGGCGCTGGCGCCACTCGACAATCCCCTGATCGCCTATGCTATCAAGGCCAACCCCAATCCAGCGGTGCTGGCGACGCTTCGCGCGGAAGGGCTTGGCGCCGACGTTGTTTCGGGAGGCGAATACCGGCGCGCCCGGGCGGCGGGGATTGCGGCGGAGAAGATCGTCTTTTCCGGGGTCGGCAAGACCGCGGCGGAAATGGCGCTCGCTCTCGAAGGAGGGCTTTGCCAATTCAACCTCGAATCGGTGCCCGAGGCCGAGATGCTGTCCGGCGTCGCGTTTTCAATGGGACGCCAGGCTCCCGTTGCCCTGCGGGTCAATCCCGACGTCGAGGCTGGCTCGCACGCCAAAATCTCGACGGGAGCCGCGCACAATAAGTTCGGGATTCCGATCGCCGATGCGCTGGGCGCCTGTGCGCGGGTGCGGGAGTTGCCCGGCCTGCGGTTCATGGGCGTCGCGGTTCACATCGGAAGCCAGCTTACCAGCCTCGCACCGCTCGAGGCGGCATTCGAGAAGTTGGACGCGCTGATCGGCGAGCTCCGGGCGGCAGGGCATGATGTCCGCACCGCAGATCTGGGAGGCGGGCTCGGCGTTGCATACGACCCGGCCGCACCACCTCCTCCCGACCCCGCCGACTATGGCGCGATGGTTGCCCGAGTTACACGCGGGTGGGGGGTCCGGCTGATATTCGAACCCGGCCGGGTGATCGTCGGCAATGCGGGGGTCCTTCTCACCGAGATCATACGGATCAAGCCGGGCGGGGCTCACCCGTTCGTGATTGTCGATGCAGCCATGAACGACCTGATGCGGCCGAGCATTTACGATGCCTGGCACGCCATCGATGCCGTTGTCCCCAATAGCGAGCGCATGATTGCGGACATTGTCGGACCGGTCTGCGAGACCGGCGACACCTTCGCCCGGGGGCGGGACATCGACCGGGTTGAAGCAGGCGAGCTGCTGATCATCCGCACCGCCGGCGCCTACGCCGCAACCATGGGCAGCACTTATAATTCGCGACCGCTTGCGCCCGAGGTGCTGGTGAACGGCAAGGAATGGGCGATCGTCCGGGAGCGGCAGGACGTAAAGGCCCTCATGCGGGGTGGCGAACTCCCGGCCTGGTTCGCTTCTGCACGCTGAACAGCGGACTTGCCTAGTCTCTAATTTTGCGCGCCAGCCATTCTTCGATCGCTTTATACGCTGAATCATTCTGCTGCGGCTCGGCGTCGTTATTCGTTGCGAAATAGGCGATCCCGACGCCGCGTTTCCGATCGACCCATAGGCCGGAAAAAAGGCCATACGCCTCGCCCGCATGACCGATCACCATCCTGCCGTCGCCGAACAAGTCGTCGCGGCAACCCGTTACGCGCGTGGGCAGCAGCTGAACGGCCAGTCCGTAAGCGCAATAGAAACCGCCAGACGTGTCTCCGTTGGTCCCGTCGAAGCGCCACGCGGGCCGAATGAGCGTCTCCACGCTCGCCGGGCTCAGGAACGGCCGCCCGCGATGCTGTCCTCGATTGAGGAGAAGCTGTCCCACCGTTGCCAGGTCCCGCGCCGAAATGCGAAGCCCCCCTTGAGGGGAAAACAGGGCGCCGTTGGTGCCCAGCGCATAGCCCTTAAGATCGCATTCGGGGAGTAGCGACGCGACCTGGCATCTGGATTGTCTACTGGCGAGGTCGTCCTTACGCACCGAACCGTCGCTGCTAAAAAGAACGACCCCCTGAGCGGCTCTCGTCTCGCTGCACGTCGTCCAGTTAAAGCACGCGTCCAATCCAAGTGGTTTCAGGACCAGCCTATTCATCAATTTGTCGAAGCGTTCGCCGGTGGCCTTTTCCATCACCGACGCGATGACCGGGAAATTTAGGTTGGAGTAGTGAAAATAGGTGCCCGGCGCGTGTCCGGCATCGAACGCCGCCGCGTCGGCTAGTGCGGCCTGCAGGCTCCTGCCGAGCGGGATGACGTAGCGGTCGCCGTCGTCCTTCAAACTGGACTGGTGCGACAGCAGCAGGCGCAGCGTGATCGGTGTTTGCGGGAATGCGGAATTTCGGACTTGCCATCCGAGGCGCCTGGACACGTCCTCATCGAGATTGACGCGCCCCTCTTCCACAAGCCGCATGACGCCTAGTGCAACAACGAGTTTGGAGATCGATGCGATCCGCACAGGATCATCGACGGTGAGCCGACGGTTCCCTGTCCGGTCAGCGATACCTGTGGCGTCATGCGCGCGCAGACGCGCTGCATCAAAGGTGACCCAAGCGTAGCTCATCCCGGTAGGCGGGGGACGCGACTGAACTGAGCGGGTTTGGCAGGCCACTGAAGCAAGAAGGAGGAGAGGAAGGAGCCAGCGCACGGGGCTAAGTAGCTTTTACTTTCGCCAACGTCGATCTCACCCAGGCCGTGGCGAAGGATCACTATGCGGTGTGCTGGAAGCGCCACGGGGGTGGTATAGTATGCCTATCGTCTCGTGATTAGGCGACTCTGCGGGGGCTCATTCGGATAAAGCAAATCAGGGCCAGAACTACTGCAACAGCCGCTGTGTCAGCTAACCAATCCAAAGCACTGGCATCACGGTGAAGCTGCGGAATGGCTTGCAGCACTTCGATCAACGCTCCGAAGATCGATAGCGCAACGCCGATCTTAAGCAATTGCACGAGCGGATAAGCGGATGCGCCTAGCGCCGCGAGCACCGAAAAAGCCAGGATGTGCTGGACTTTGTCCGACGGGGAGCCAGGCAAGTGCGGGGGCTTCGGAAGAAGCGCCATCACCAGCGCAAACGACGCAGCAGCCCAGAAAATCAAGACGAGCCACGATTGCACTTTGCTCAATTTCACGCCGGGAATCCTCATACGCGATCACGTCCCCTTGACCCGGAACGCTCGTCCCTGTCGAGAAGACTACGGAGTATTTACTAGGGGTCGCGTGAGTAAACCGTGGCTCTGGAGCAGGGAGTTTGCGGCGGCCGGCGCGACATATTTGCTCGCCCTGTTCTTGATGGTGCCCTGGCGGCAGCGCCGGAGACAATGGACTGCCGACATCGTGCCCCTGACAAGCAAGACGTTTACGCGCGTGTCCGCTAATTTGCGCTTTGGCCTGCTTACAAAGTGCTTCCAAAACGTGGCTGAGGGGATTTGTAGCGGACACAGATCGCCCGGCGTCGAATACATAAAACCCTTGCCCTTCTGTGGGGACTATCGTGGGCACTCGACGCGAACAATCCCATAAATTCATTGAATTTCAGGATCTTGTCGAGTGGAAGTGGCGGAGCGGGAGGGATTCGAACCCTCGAGAGGCTTTAGACCCCTACACACTTTCCAGGCGTGCGCCTTCGACCGCTCGGCCACCGCTCCGTCGTCCCGGGAAGCGCGCCGCTGTAGTCACGCGCGCGAGCGGGAGCAAGCAATGCGCCGCAGGGGGTCCGCACCTCGGCTGGCGCGGCCGCGGGCTTTGGTCCAGTGTCTGCGGCGTGGCCGACCAGCGTCGAACCTTTGCTCCTGACGCCGACGAGATCGAGGCGCTGGCGCGCGCGGCGCTCGCTGCCCTGCCGGCCGAATTCAGGCGGCATCTCGGCGATGTCGTCATAAGAGTGGAGGACTTCGCCGACGAGGACGCGCTTGCCGAGCTTGGCATCGACGACCCGTTCGAACTCACCGGGCTCTACACCGGACGGCCGATGGCTGAAAAATCGTCGACCGAAAGCGGCGCGCTTCCGGACTTGATCCAGCTCTTCCGCCGTCCGCTGCTCGACGAGTGGATCGAGACCGGGGTCGGCCTCGACGCGCTCGTCACCCACGTCCTGATCCACGAGGCTGGACATCATTTCGGGCTGAGCGACGCCGACATGCACGCGCTGGAGGAGGCCGCGCCTTGAAGCCACTGCTAGCGATCGATGGCGTCGCGTGCATTCGCGGCGGGCGGCTTCTGTTCGAAGGGCTCGACGTCATGCTCGCACCCGGCGCCGCGGCCGTGGTGCGCGGGCCCAACGGGGCGGGCAAATCGAGTCTGCTGCGGATCGCGGCGGGGCTGCTGCGCGCTTCGGCGGGGAGCGTGCGGCGGAGCGGGGCTGCCTTGTCGGACGAAGCGCTGGCGCTCGACCGCAAGCTTACGCTCGGGCGCGCGCTCGGCTTTTGGGCAAAATTGGACGGAGGCGATGCCGGTACGGCAATGACGGCGATGGGGCTGGCAACCTTGTCAGATGTGCCGGTGCACATGCTTTCCAACGGCCAGCGGCGGCGGGCGAGCCTTGCCCGAGTGATCGCCAGCCGTGCCGAGCTGTGGCTGCTCGACGAGCCGGCAAACGGCCTCGATTCCGAAGGCGTCGAGCTGATGGAGGCCGTGATCGAAAGCCACCGCGGCAATGGCGGCGCGGTGCTCGCCGCGTCGCATCATCCGTTGTCGATCGCGGATGCGCAGCACATCGACCTTGGCGGATGACGCGCGCGATCTTCGTTCGCGAGCTTCGGCTCGCGCTGGCTCATGGCAATTTCACGCTGCCGGTGAGCTTCTTCCTGCTCGTCGCGGCGCTGTTCCCGTTCGCGGTCGGCGCCGACGCGAAATTGCTCGCGGCGAGCGGGGGCGGCGCGCTGTGGGTGGCGGCGCTTCTAGCGGCGCTGCTCCCCGTCGACAGGCTGGTCGAGCCCGACCGCGCCGCTGGCGTGCTCGATCAGTACAGCATGCGCGGGGTCGCCGCCGAAAGCGTCGTCGTCGCCAAGCTCGGCGCGCATTGGCTGAGCTTCGCGGTGCCGCTGCTCATCGCCGTGCTTCCCGCCTCGGCGCTGCTCGGGATCGACGCGGCGGTCGTGAAGCGGGTGATGTTCAGCCTCGCCTTGGGAATGCCCGGACTTGCCGCGCTCGGCGTGCTGGCCGGCGCGCTGACCGCCGGCCTCAAGGGCGCCGCCACGCTGGCCGGGCTGCTCGTGCTCCCGCTCGCGGTGCCCGTGCTGATCTTCGGCGCGGGCGCGCTTCAGCCCGACGCCGGCGGAGCGCTCGAGCTGCTCGCGGCGACATCGCTGCTGTACGTCG
>Ga0136640_10000241_pt1 | contig 20333 bp, 17 predicted proteins | sample AntDrymUQ8642106_2_FD_105498 | JGI IMG/M metagenome (GOLD analysis project Ga0136640, IMG submission 105498) | Polar desert sand microbial communities from Dry Valleys, Antarctica - metaG UQ864 (21.06) | ecosystem: Environmental > Terrestrial > Soil > Desert | place: Antarctica: Dry Valley...
AAGGGGCGTGGGTAGCGTGACGCGGTGTCCGCCGAGCTCGAGCCGAAGGTTGCGGCCACCGCCCGGCGCATCGCCGACCTGAGCGACGGCGACAGCGCGGTGTACCGCATGTCGTGGTGGAGCGGGCGGATGCTCGACTGGGCCATGGACCACCCGGCCTTCAAGGCCCAGCTGTTCCGCTTCGTCGACGTGTTCCCCGCCCTCCACGGCGACGACGACGTGGCTCGTCACCTGAACGAGTACCTGGCGGGGGTCGATGTGCCCAGGGCCCTCGACCTGGGCGCAGGGGTGGCCGACCACATCCCGTTCGGCAAGGCGGTCGAGGCTCGGGTCGCCCGCAAGAACATCACCCGCATGGCCGAGCAGTTCATCCTCGGCTCGACCACCGCCGAGGCCGTCGACGGCGTGGCCGGGTTGTGGTCAGCGGGCACGGGCACCACGGTTGACCTGCTGGGCGAGAAGACCGTCACCGCAGCCGACGCCGACCGCTACGCGGCGCGGGTCACCGATGTGCTCGAGGCCCTCACCGATGCCGCCCCGGGGTGGACGCCGCAACCTCACCTCGAGGCCGACGATCTCGGTCCCATCCCTCGCGTGAACATCAGCGTCAAGCCGACCGCCCTGGCCACGCACTACGAGCCGCTCACCCGTCACCACGGCATCGAGTCGGCCAAGGGCAGGCTTCGGGAGATCATGGGCCTTGCCGGCGAGCGGGGCGCCACCGTCCATGTGGACATGGAGCACGCGGACGCCAAGGACCTGACCCTCGACCTGTTCCGCGACCTGGCCACCGACGACGACCTGGCGCACGTCGACATGGGTGTGGTCATCCAGGCCTACCTGCGCGACAGCCGTGACGACCTGGCCGACCTCATCGCCGTGTCGGCCCGGCGTGAGCGTCCGATCACGGTTCGGCTGGTCAAGGGCGCCTACTGGGACACCGAGACCATCGAGGCCCGGGCCGCAGGATGGCCGGCTCCGGTGTTCGAGGCCAAGGACCAGACCGACGCCAACTACGAGCGCTGCGTGCGCCTGATGCTCGACCACCACGGCGAGGTGCGGGCCGCCTTCGCCAGCCACAACCTCCGCTCCCTGGCCTACGCCGTCGAGTACGCCCGCAGCTCGGGCATCAGTGACACCGGTTACGAGGTCCAGATGCTGCACGGCATGGCCGAGCCCCTCCACCACGCCATGCGGCGCCTCGGCCTGCGGCTGCGGGTCTACGCCCCGGTAGGTGAGCTGGTCCCGGGCATGGCCTACCTGGTGCGCCGTCTCCTGGAGAACACCAGCAACGAGTCCTTCGTCCGGCACCGTTTCGCCGAAGGCGACGACCTCGACGAGCTGATCGAGCCCCCTGACGTCGACGTGCTGCCTGGGCCTGGGGAGGCATCTCGCGACGACACGGACCTCGAGGACCCCGCGACCTACGAGCCAGAGCCGCTGCGGGAGTGGCGCCGCGGCGCTCCGCGAGCGGCGTTCGCAGTAGCCGTCGAGGAAGCCGGCAAGCGATCGCGCCTCGACGTGCCGGCCGTGATCGGAGGAGAGCGGGTGACGACTGCGGCGACGATCGACTCGGTCGACCCGGGACAGCCCGACCTCGTCGTCGCCACCTCCGCCTCCTGCGGTGCGGCGGAGGCCGACGCCGCGGTCGCCGCGGCCCGGTCGGTCGAGGAGCGGTGGCGGCACGCGCCGGTGATCGAGCGGGCGGCGGTGCTGTTCCGGGCGGCGGCGTGGATGAGGTCTCGGCGTGACGAGCTGGCCGCTCGACAGGTAAGGGAGGCAGCCAAACCGTGGGACCAGTCCGACGGGGACGTGTGCGAGGCCATCGACTTCTGCGAGTACTACGGGCGGGAGATGATGCGCCTCGACGCCGGTGGCGCCGTCCAGTCGCCTCCTGGCGAGGCCAACCGGCTCGGCTACCTCGGCAAGGGCATCACCGCCGTCATCGCCCCGTGGAACTTCCCCCTGGCCATCCCGTGCGGCATGACCGCGGCGGCGCTCGTCGCCGGCAACCCGGTGATCCTCAAGCCGGCCGAGCAGACGCCCGGCGTGGCCTTTTCGCTGGTGGAGGCGTTCGAGGCCGCCGGTCTGCCCACTGGTGTGCTCGGCTTCGTGCCCGGGGTCGGGACCGACGTCGGGGCCCGGCTCGTCGAGCACCCCGATGTGGCCGTCGTGGCCTTCACCGGATCGCGCCCGGTCGGCCTGGCCCTCAACGCCGCCGCTGCGGTGACCCAGCCGGGGCAGCGTCACGTCAAGCGGGTCATCGCCGAGATGGGCGGCAAGAACCCGCTCCTCGTCGACGCCGACGCCGACCCCGACCAGGTGATCCCAATCGCGGTGCGCTCCGCGTTCGGCTACTCGGGGCAGAAGTGCTCGGCCCTCTCGCGGCTCATCGTTCTCGACCGGGTGTGGGACGCAGTGGTTCCCCGTCTGGTCGACGCCGTCAGGGAGCTCACCGTGGGGCCGGCCGCCGACATGGGCACACAGGTCGGGCCGGTGATCGACGACGACGCCCACCGGCGCCTGCTCGGCGTCGTGGCCGACGCCGGGAGCCACGGCACCGTGGCCCTGGCCCGCGACGACGTCCCTTCCGACGGCTACTACGTCGGGCCGACGGTGGTCACCGAGGTCGACCCGTCCTCTCCGCTGGCGCGAGACGAGCACTTCGGCCCGGTGCTGGCCGTGTTCCGCGCCGCCGACCTCGACGAGGCGATCGGTCTGGCCAACGACACCGACTTCGCCCTGACCGCGGGCGTGTGCAGCCGCTCGCCGTCCACCGTCGCGCGATGCGGTCGCGAGCTACGGGCCGGCAACCTCTACGTGAACCGCGACATCACCGGTGCCGTCGTCGGCCGCCACCCGTTCGGGGGCTACGGCCTGTCGGGCGTCGGCTCCAAGGCTGGCGGCCCTGACTACCTCCTGCAGTACCTCGACCCCCGAGCGGTCAGCGAGAACACGGTGCGCCAGGGCTTCGCGCCGTAGGTTTCGCTGTCGTCGTCACTCGCTTCGCTCCGTTCCGACGAACTGATCGTGTCGCCTGCGGCGACGCTGTCTTGACTCGCCGACCAGCAAGCTGGCCCGGCTCGCACTCCCGGGGGGAGACCCCGGACCCCCAGCGGCTGCGCCGGGCTGACAGCGTTTCGCCGTCGTTACTCGCTGGTCGTTGTCTCGGCTGCTTGCTTGAGCGCATTCAACCTGGTGTCCCATGAGGCTGACAGGTCGGCCAGCCAGCGGGCGGAGGCGTTGAGGGGCTCTGGGCGGGCGAAGTGCTGCTGCTCCCATCCTTCGACGTTGTCCTCGATGGTCGGGGACGGGACCCAGGTGGGATCAGCCGGCGCGACGGGGTAGACGTGGGCTCCTTGTCGCTGACGGCCGCTGTCCGCTAGTGAGGTGACCTCGTGCCCGAACGCAGCTGCCCGTCATGCGGGCTGGACGTTGCCCCCCACCAGACGCTGTGCCCCTCTTGTCGCACGCCGGTCCCGTCCGAGGCCGGCCCGGTGGCGGCGTCGTCAGAGAGCTCCCGCTTCGCGTTCGCGCCACCGCCGCCTCGCGCCCCCCGGAGGCCCTCCGACGCGGGTGAGGAACCGGCGTCGGAGCCGACGCCGGAGACTGACCCGTCCCCGCCACCGTCGTCGCCGTCCGTCGTCGTCGAGCCCCTCGTCGAGGCGCGCGCGCTGGAGGAGCCGGCGCCCGAGCGCTCGAGCTCCGGCAACCCGTGGGCCGGCCGCACGATGGACGGGTCGACCTGGAGCCCTGGCCCGTCGGAAGGTCCGCCAAGCTCGTCGGGGCCCGCCGAGCCGGAGCCCCCACAGACCTCGTCAGAAGGCGATCAGCGGTGGGCATCGCCGACGGAACCGACGGTCGCGTCGGGCAGCGCAGGGTCGTGGGCAGCGTCAGAGCCGACAACTGTGGCACCGAGTGCCTCGCCCCCGTGGGCATCGACCGCCGAGCCCACCCGGTTTGCGCCCGGGGGCGGGGCGCCTTGGGCGTCCTCGTCGGGTCTGGACGAGGCGACGGTCGTTGCCCCCGCCCAGGCCTCGAGGACGACGCCGTCGATGTCGGCACCGAGCTGGCCGGTGACTCCGGGTGCCTCGACCGCCGGATCGCTGGGCGTGCCGGGCGCCGCCACGCTCGACGAGCGCGGCAACCTTCCCGGCGGCCTGTTGGGCATCGTGGCCGCCGCCCTGGTCACCGTCGGGGTGTTCCTGCCCTGGATGTCGGTCGAGGGCGAGGAAGTGTCGGGTTGGGCCGCCAGCGGTGACGCCAAGTTGCTGCTCGGGTTGGCCGCGGTGGCCACCGTGGGCGCCGCCCTGGTCATCGGCGGTGCCCGCTCGCTGGTGCTGCGACTCGGGCTCCTCGGCCTGGGCGTGTTCTCGGTGGCTCTCGGCTTGTTCGAGGTCACGAGCGTCGGTGACGTCGAACGGTTCGACACCAGCCTCGGCACCGGGCTGTTCCTGGTCGTCGGTGGGGGCGTGGCCCTCGCCGTCGCCGCCGCGCTGACCCGCCACCGCCGCTTGCGCTAGTGCGGTGACATCACCTGACACGGCCACTGGCTCTAGAGGTCGCCCAGGGCGGTGAGGGCGGCGTCGATGTCGGCCTCGGTGTTCCAGCCGTGTGGTGAGATCCGGATGCCGCCGGATCGGGCCCGGACGATGATGCCGGCTTCGCCCAGCCGCCCGACCGCATCCGCGGCCTCGACGCCGGGCACGGCGACGGTGACGATGCCCGAGCGTCCCGAGCCCTGCCTGGCCGACAACACCTCGGCGCCTAGGGCCGTTGCGCCGTGGGCCGCGCGCTGGGCGAGGTGGTCGACCCAGGTCCACACGGCCTCGACGCCGGCGCCGTCCAGCAGGTCGAGCGAGGCGCCCAGCCCGGCCACCCCCACCATGTTGAGCGTCCCGCCCTCGTAGCGCCGGGCGGACGGGTGCAGGACCAGCTCGGGGTGGTCGCAGTCCTGGTCGACCACCGACGCCCATCCCGGCTCGCTCACCCGGAGCCGATCCCGCAGCGCCGGAGCAACGGACAAGACGCCGATCCCCTCCGGCCCGAGCAGCCACTTGTGGGCGTCGGCCACCGCGGCGTCGACCCCCCACCCGGCCAGATCTGCGGGCACGACGCCGAGGCCTTGGATGGCGTCGACGCACAGGAACGCGCCGTGTTCGTGGGCCAGGTCGGCCAGGGCGCCCAGATCGGTGCGCCATCCGCGCGTGAACTGCACCCACGACACGGCGACGACCCGCACCCGGCCTCGCCCGGCCTCGAGGGCGGCGGCGAACGCGTCCAGCGGCAGCTCCCCGGGGCGGCCAACCGGTGCGATCCGGTCGACCTCCACACCCCGATCGCCGAGCGCGAGCCAGCAGAACTCGTTGGACGGGTACTCCCCGTCGGGCAGCACGATCCGGTCACCGGGTCGCCAGTCGAGGCCGCCGGCGACGAAGGCCAGGCCCTCGGTGGTGTTCTTCACGAAGGCCACGTCGGCGGCGTCGACCCCCATCAGGCGCGCCGCCGCATCCCGGACCCGCTCGACCCCCTCGTTGCGCTCGGGCCATCCCTCCGATGCCTGCCGAGCGGCCGCTTCGGCGTCGGCGGCCATGGCCTCGACGGCGGCGACCGGCAAGGGGGCCACGAGGGCGTGGTTGAGGTACGTCAGCCGCTCGCCGATGGGGAACTGGCTCCGGGCCAACGGCGGCCCAGTCGGCACGTCGCTGTAGGCCTCGGCGCCCGACATCACGCGCTAAGTGTGCCGTCTCACCACCTCGAACCTTGAGCCAGTTGCCACGGTGGCGGTGGTCAGACGCTCGAAGTTCGAGGGTGGTCGGGGTCGCCGAGCTGGGCGACCAGGGGGAGCACCCGGAACGGGATCTGCGATGTCAGGGCGATGTGGGTGGCGGTCCGCTCGATGCCGGCGACCTCCAGGATCCGGTTCAGTACCTCCTGAAGGTGCTGGTTGGTGCGGGCCACCACCCGGCAGTGCAGGTCACCGGGGCCGCTCATGGTGTGGGCCTCGATGACCTCGGGCACGGCCTCGAGGTGGGAGATGACGTCGGCCAGACGACCCTGGGCGATGTCGAGGGTGACGAAGGCCAGCACCTCGTAGCCCAGGGCGGTGAGGTCAAGGTCGGGATCGAACCCGCTGATGACCCCGCGCGTCTGCAGCTTGTCGAGCCGGGACTGTACGGTTCCCCGGGCCACCCGCAGCTGGCGGGCCAGCTCCATGATCCCCGCTCGCGGGGTGGCGGCCAGGGCGGCGATGAGGCGGGCGTCGAGGTCGTCGATGCTCATGGGCAGATCGTACAACGATTCCCGCACCAAGACCGCAACCTGTCGACCCCTGGACACAACTGTTGACGGGGTTGTGGGTGGAGGCGACGATGAGGCGTCGCATCGTCTGACCGGAAGGCGCCTGCTGCATGGCTGCCATCTCGCCCACCCCCACAGCCGCTCCTCCCCGCCTGGGAGGAGTGGACCACCTCGAGTGGTGGGTGGGCAACGCCCGGACCTTCGCCGGGTTCATGTGCTCGGCCTTCGGCTTCGACCCCGTCGCCTACGCCGGGCCGGAGACCGGGCGCCCCGATCGGGTGTCGTACCTGCTGCGCCAGGGCCACGTGCAGCTGCTCGTCTCTGGCGCCCTCGACCCCGACTCACCGATAGCCGCCCACGTCCGCCTGCACGGCGACGGCGTGCGCGACGTGGCCTTCCTAGTCGACGACGTCGACGCCGCCCATGCCGCAGCCGTGGACCGGGGAGCGACGAGCCTGCGCAACCCGGGCGACGACACCGACGAGCACGGCACCATCCGCCACGCCGCGGTGACCACCTACGGCGACACCGTCCACACGCTCCTCGACCGCTCCCGCTACGACGGCCCCTTCGCTCCGTGGTTCGCCCCGTCGGACCTGCACCACGGTCCTGGTCCCGACGTCGGGCTGACCACGATCGACCACGTCGTGGGCAACGTCGAACAGGGCTCGCTTCGGCGGTGGGTCGAGTTCTACGAGCACGTCTTCGGCTTCGAGCAGATGGTCCACTTCGACGACGACCAGATATCGACGGAGTACTCGGCGCTCATGTCGACCGTCGTGTGGAACGGCGCCAGCGTCGTCATGCCCATCAACGAACCGGCCGACGGACGGCACAAGAGCCAGATCGAGGAGTACCTCGACGCCTACCGCAGCCCCGGCGTGCAGCACATCGCCCTGGCCACCGCCGACATAGTCGCCACCGTGGCCGCTCTCGACCAGAGGGGCGTGCGCTGCCTGCAGGTCCCGGCCGACTACTACGCCGAGGCCAGAGCCCGGATGCCAGAGCTCGACGTGCCGTGGGACGAGCTCGCTCGCCTCGGCATCCTGGTCGACCGCGACGAGCACGGGCATCTGCTGCAGATCTTCACCGAGACGGTGACCGACCGGCCCACGGTGTTCTTCGAGGTCATCCAACGGGAGGGCGCCCGCGGGTTCGGCGAGGGCAACTTCAAGGCCCTGTTCGAGGCGATCGAGCGCGACCAGGCCCGACGCGGGAACCTGTAACCCCATGGACGGCATGCCGCAGTGGATCCGGGGGACGACGAGCCGCCAGGCCCACGTCGGCCTGCCCCCGGGCACCGTCGAGGAGGAGCACGGCCGCGACGGGTTCTCGGGCCCGGCTTCGCACCTGTACCGGCTCCACCCGCCGACGGCGTGGACGTCGGTCGACGGCCCCGCCGCTCACCGCGCGTTCGACACCGAGCGGCTCCCGGGCGCGGAGGATGATCTGTGGCCGACGCTCCTGCTGGGCAACGACCAGGTGTCGATCGCCGTCCACCACCTGGTCCGGGGCCGGCCCGAGCTGTTGCGCGACGCCGACGGCGACCAGTGCTTCTTCGTCCACCGCGGCAGCGGCACCCTGGCCACCGAGTACGGGCCGTTGGCCTACCGCCCGGCCGACTACCTGATCATCCCCCGGGGCACCACGTACCGCATCGAACCGACCGAGCCGACGTCGATCCTGGCCATCGAGGCCTGCCGCAGCCGGTTCCGACTCCCCGACCGGGGACTGCTCGGTCGCCACGCCCTGTTCGACCCGGCGGTGATCGAGGTGCCGGACCCGGAGCCCATCGACGAGGGCGGCGAGTTCACCGTCGTTGTGAAGCGAGACGGCCACGACACCCGGGTCACCTACCCCTTCCACCCCTTCGACGTGATCGGCTGGAAGGGTGACCTGGCCCCCATGCGCCTGCCCGTCGATGCCATCCGCCCGGTGGTGTCGCCGCGCTACCACCTCCCGCCGTCGGCCCACACCACCTGGGTCGCCGACGGCTTCGTCGTGTCGACCTTCGCCCCCCGCCCGGTGGAGTCCGATCCCGACGCCATCCGGCTCCCGTTCTTCCACCGAAACGTCGACTTCGACGAGGTGATCTTCTACCACCGGGGCCAGTTCGCGTCGCGGGCCGGGATCGGCGAGGGCTACGTGACGTTCCATCCCTGCGGCCTGCACCACGGGCCCCAGCCCGGGGCCCGGGCCCGCGACGCGGCGGCGGCCGAGCTGGCCGGCAACGGGTCGGGTCGGCCCCGCATCGCCGATGAGGTGGCCGTGATGGTCGACGCCCGGCGACCCCTCACCACTGGCCGAGCCGCCGCCACCATGGAGCTCGAGGGCTACGTCGACTCGTGGGCCGAGCCCCCTGCGTCAGACGCGGCGACCCCGCGGTGAGCGGGTCTCGGCCGGTCCACCCTTCGGCGCCGGATTCGGACACTACGGTGGTCGATCCGGTGGGCAGCGACCCTGAGGCTGGAAGGCGGGCATGTCAACAGCGTGGAGCGCCGCAGCCTCGGCCCAGACCGACATCCGGGTGCAGGTCGTGGCCGGCGACCCTCTCGTCGACCGAGCTACCGAGATCTACCGAGAGATGCTCACCGCCGCCGGCGTCGACCGAGCCGAGGCCGCCCAGCCTCCGCAGGAGCGGCCAGCCGGGCGCACGTCGTTCCACGTGGCCGTCGACGCCACCGGCACGGCCCTCGGCGTCGTCCATGCCACCTTCGGCTCCCTCGAACAGCTGGACATCGCCTCGCTCATCGACGTCGAGGAACACCTGCCCGGCCCGATCTGTGAGTGCCCGTCGATCGCAGTGCTGCCCGAAGCGGCCGGGCGTGGGGTCACCGAGCTGCTCTACCGCTCGGTCTACTGCTTCGCCCGTCGCCAAGGGGCGAACAGCCTCGCGGCCATGGTCGATCCCCTCACCCTGGAGCTGTTCCGGGAGGACTACGGGATCATGTTCCGGGCCCTCGGGCCGGTCACCTCGCACCTGGGGTTCGAGACGCTGGTCGCCGGCGGGGAGATCAGCATCCTCGAGGCCGAGCTGCGCCGTCTGCGCCCTGACTTCTTCGAGTTCCTCGTCGAGCCCCTGTCGGCGTCGGAGCTGGCCCGCTTCGGTCTCTGAGCGGTCGAGCGTAGGCAGGCGCGGCTGATGGGCACCGAGACCCCGGCCCTCGACCTGCCCGCGGACCACCCAGGGGTGTCGGACCCGGAGTACCGGGCCCGCCGGGCTGCCATCGCTCAGGTCGGCGGCGACCACGAGCCCGGCCGCCCCATCCCCGATGTCGTCTACGCGCCCGAGGAGCACGAGGTCTGGCGCACCGTCTCCCAAGAGCTGGCCGCCCTGCACGACACCTTCGCCGTCAGCGCGTATCGCGACGGCGCCGCTCGCCTCGACCTGCCGACCGACCGCGTCCCGCAGCTCGGCGAGGTCTCACGGCGGCTCGGCGAGCTCACCGGCTGGGCGATCACGCCGGTGTCGGGGCTCGTCCCCACGCGGACGTTCTACGGGTCGCTGGCCGACAGGCGGTTCTGCTCCACCCAGTACATCCGGCACCACTCGGTCCCCTTCTACACACCAGAGCCCGACGTGGTCCACGAGCTCGTGGGCCACGGCAACTCCTTGGCCGAGCCCCGACTGGCAGAGCTTTACCAGCTGGCCGGCCAGGCATCGCTTCGGTGTGAGGGCGAGGCGACGCTGGAGGCGTTCAGCCGGGTCTTCTGGTTCAGCCTCGAGTTCGGCGTTGCCTGGGAGGAAGGCGAGCTGCGGGCCTACGGCGCCGGCCTCCTGTCGTCCTACGGCGAGCTCCAGGTCTTCCGCGAGGCCGAGGTCCGTCGTCTCGACACCGCGACGATGGCCGCGACCGACTACGACATCGCGCGATACCAGCCGGTGCTGTTCGCGGCCGACTCCTTCGCTAGCGCCCATGACGAGCTGGCTGGCTTCTTCGCCGGCTGGGACGACGACGCCCACGCCCGCATGGTCGCCGCCGCGTCCCCTCCACCCCCCTCGTAGTGGGTGTGTGATTCGCCGCCAGGACGTCGGCTCGCACACCCGGTTCGAGAGTTCGCTGGTCAGCGGAAGAGGTCCTCGGCCGGCGGGCGGACCAGCTCCTGGCGGACGTTCCCACGCCGGAACCACCAGTCGGGGCCGCCCCGGACCACGGCCACCGGGATGCCGTCGGCCTTGCCCATCACCAGCTCGGCCGCGCCGGCCAGCTCGTCGACCAGCGCGACCTCGGTGGCATGCAGCTCGCGGCCGAGCGAGTCGGTCGAACCCCGGAGGTCGACCAGGGCGGCCAGGCCGGCACAGCCGATCGCCACGTCGGTGAGCCCTCGCCGCCACGGCCGCCCGAAGGTGTCGGACACGACGACGCCGACCTCGACGCCGGCCCGGGCTCGCAACCCGTCGCGGATGCGTCGGGCCGAACGGTCGGAGTCCTCGGGTAGGAGGGCAGCCGATCCGGCCTCGACGTTTGACAGGTCGACACCGGCGTTGGCGCAGACGAACCCATGGCGCGTCTCGGTGATGGAGAGGTCGTCCCGGCGGCGCAGCACGCGTACGGATTCCTTCTCGACCAAGGCCCGGTGACTGCGAGGGTCGGTCGGGTCGACCGCCACGATCTGGCCCTCCGCCTTCGACACCACCTTCTGGGTCACGACGACCACGTCGCGGTCGCGCAGCTCTTCGCCCTGAGCCACGATGGCCTCTGCGATCAGTCCGGCCAGGTCGGCGGCCCGCCGCACCTCGGGTAGCCCGGCCACGCCCCACACCTCGAGGCGGCGGGGGGCGGTCACGACGACGGGGCGCCGATGGTGTCGAGGATCGCCCGGGCCAGGGCGGCGGATGCGTCGGCGTCGGTCATCACCGTCGGGGTGACGAGGCAGGACATGCCCGCGGCCTCCACCGCCTCGGCCAGCTCGGCGTCGACGTCGTCGACCACGAGGGTGGCGCCCAGGTCGCGGTAGAGGCGGGCCACGCCGACGACCGAGGACTCGTGGCCCAGGTCGGCCATCAACCGGTCGGCCGGTCCCTTGAGGGCGGCACCGGCGACGATGGGGGAGACGGCGACGGTGTCGGCTCGGCGGAGTCGCACAGCCGCGGCGACCTCCTCGACCGCCAGCACCGGGGCGATCGACACCAGCGGGTTCGACGGCGCGATGACGACGGTGTCGGCGTTGGCGAGGGCGTCGAGCACACCGGGGGCAGCCCGGGCTTCGGTCGCGCCGACGAACCGGACGCTGCGCACGGGCACGGCGTGGCGACGGGCCACGAACCACTCCTGGAACCCGACCTCGCGCTCGGCGTCGGGGTCGACGACGGTCACCCGGGTCCGCAGCTCGTCGTTCGTCACCGGCAAGAGGGCGAAGCGCAGCTCCCAGGCGGCGATGATCTCCGCCGTCACCTCCGACAGCGTGGCCCCCTGGCCCAGCCGATGGGTCCGGTACAGGTGCGTGCCCAGGTCCCGGTCACCGAGGTTGAACCAGTCGAGGCCCCCGTAGCGCCGCACCATCTCCATCGCCCGCCACGACTCGTCGCGCAGACCCCACCCTCGCTCCTCGTCGACCTGGCCGGCGAGGGTGTAGGTGATGGTGTCGAGGTCGGGCGACACGTGGAGGCCGTGCAGCTCGACATCATCGGCCACGTTGGCGATCACGACGATGTCGCCCGGATCGACCACCTGCACCAGCCCGGTGAGGAGCCGGGCCGCGCCCACCCCGCCGGCCAGGACGCAGATCATCTGACGACCCTAGGAGCACGTTGGGCCGCCCCGCACCGGACTGATCCTCGCCTGCGCCTCGGAGACACCGACGCGGTGGTCGTTAGTCTCCGGCGATGGCCAGCACCGAAGCCGACCTGCTGCGTGAGATAAACGCCGACCTCCCTGAAGGCGTGGACTGGAAGCAGGGGGCGATCACCTACCTCCGGGAGCTGGTGCTCGACGGCGGCGACTCTCAGCAGTGGTACCACCTCCTCAAGCCGTTCCTGGGCGGGCCGGACTACGCCCCGTTCTGGGTCGACGTTTTCCAGTTCCTCGACGTCGTTCAGGCGGCAAAGCTGGCGCCGGGCGATCTGGTCATCGACGTGGGCTGCGGCCCCGGGTGGACGGTGCAATGGCTGGCCAAGCTGGGCCACGAGGTCGTGGGACTCGACATCTCGGCCGAGCTCCTGGAGGTGGCCGAGCGGCGGATGCAGACCGACCCGTACCCGCCCTATGAGGGCCATCCGTTCCGATACGACCTCCGGGTCCACGACATCGAGGACCAGCCGCTCAACCTCGGCCGCAAGGCCCGTCTGGCGCTCTTCGAGTCGACGCTGCACCACTTCTTCAACCCGGTGGCGGCCTTGCGCAACACCGTCGCTGACTTGGCTGACGACGGCATCGTCGCGGTCATCGAGGCGGCGGCGCCGCCCAAGGGTTCGAGCTGGCACGACGAGAACGTCGAGATCATGCAGCGGTACCAGACGATCGAGCGGCCCTACACCCGCACCCAGCTCGTCGACATGCTGGAGCTGGCCGGGTTGGGCCACGTCGCCTTCCTGAGGCCCGTCAACGGGCTGTTCGCCCAACACGTCGACGGGATCGCCCCTCTGACATGGGAGCTGACCCGGGCCGACAACCTCAACATCTTCCTGGCTTCACCGACCGCCGCCGGCCTCGACCGCCTGGGCCTTCCGGCTCGGACCGTGGCCGACCATCGTTCGGGCTGGACGCCGCTGGACGGCACCTTCTTCCTCGAGCACCCGCCCGATGGCACCGACTTCCGGTGGTGCGGGCCCCGGGTGCTGCTACGCCTCGACGGACCCGGCCCTCACCAGCTCGACCTGGCCACCGTGGGCCTGGTGGCCGCTCAGACCCAGACGGTGCGCGTGGTGGCCGGGGCCGAGGTAGGCGGCTCCGTGACCCTGACCGCGCAGCAGCCGCAGGCCACGCTCGAGTTGACCGGGCGCCCGGGTCAGCTCGTCGAGCTCCAGTCCGATCGAGTGTTCTCGCCGTGCTGGGACGGCGGCAGCGACCCCCGCCTCCTCAGCTTCACCCTCGTCGAGCCGCCTTGACACCAGGGTGTCGACCCTACCTACCGGTAGGTAGACACCCCTACCGACCGGTAGGTAGGGTGAGGCCATGGTGCTGGACCACGACCTGATCCCCGACCTCACGCCGACCCTCGAGCGGCTGGTCGAACGCCACCTGGTGACGACGAAGGAGTGGTTCCCCCACGAGCTGGTGCCGTGGGAGCGCGCCGATGCGTCCACCGCGTCACGCGAGTGGGACGAGACCCGGGCCCCGGTGCCCGACGCGGTCCGCAGCGCCCTCTTCGTCAACCTCCTCACCGAGGACAACCTGCCCTACTACTTCCAGACCATCGACGCGATGTTCGGCGCCGAGGGCATCTGGGGCGAGTGGTCGCGCCGGTGGACGGCCGAGGAGGGACGGCACTCGATCGTCATCCGGGACTACCTGACCGTGACGGGGATGGTCGACCCCGCGGCCCTGGAGCGAGCCCGAATGCACCAGGTCTCCCACGGCGTGGTCCCCCAGCCCGAGACGCCGCTCGACGGCCTCGTCTACGTCGCCCTCCAGGAGCTGGCGACCCGCATCGCCCACCGCGCCACCGGCAAGCTCCTCGACGACAGGGCCGGCTACGACATCATGGCCCGCGTGGGCGCAGATGAGAACCTGCACCACCTCCTCTACCGCGATCTGGTGAGCGCGGCAATCGAGCGCGATCCCTCGACGGCGATGCTGGCCATCGAGCGCCAGGTCAAGGGCTTCGAGATGCCCGGCACGGGCATCGTCGACTTCGAGCAGCACGCCCTCGCCATCGCCAAGGCCGGGATCTACGACCTCAAGGTGCACCACGAACAGATCCTCCTGCCCGTCGTGCTGCGCCAGTGGGACGTCGAGGGGCTCGAGGGGTTGACCCCCGAGGCCGAGGACTCCAGAGTCCGGCTCATCACCCGCATCGACCGGGTGGGCCGGGCCGGGCGCCGCCTGGCCGACCGCTGGGCCGAGGCCAGCTCGGGCGTCCCTTCCAGCGGCGACGCGGTGTCGGCTCGGGACCTGATCTCCGCCTGACCCGATCTTCGGGACTCAGCGGATCGAGTCGAGGTCTCCCCGGAGCAGGGCCAGGTCGCCGTCGACCATCATTCGGACCAGGTCGGCGAACGGGGTCTTGGGGGTCCAGCCGAGCACCTCGGCCGCCTTGCCCGGGTTCCCGACGAGCAGCTCGACCTCGGCCGGGCGGAAGAACCGCTCGTCGACCTTGACGTACTGCTCGTAGTCGAGGTCGGCGTGGCCGAAGGCCAGCTCGCAGAACTCCCGGACCGGATGGGTCTCGCCGGTGGCCACGACGAAGTCGTCGGGGCCCTCCTGCTGGAGCATGAGCCACATGGCCTCGACGTAGTCGCCGGCGAAGCCCCAGTCGCGCTGCGCGTCGAGGTTTCCGAGCCGCAGCTCGTCCTGCATGCCCAACTTGATGCGGGCCACGGCATGGCTGATCTTCCGGGTCACGAACTCCAGCCCGCGCCGTGGACTGTTGTGGGTGACGACCAACCCCACTCCGGCTGCGAACCGTCCCGACTCGGTGGCCAGGTCGCACATCCACCCTCGATGCTCACGGCGCTCGACCCTGCGCACTTCGTCTTGCGGCCGTCGCAGATGGGCGTCCTTGGCCCCGGGGGTCAGCCCAGAGCTCAGGTTGAGCAACCAGCTGTCTCCTCCGCCGAGGGCCCCTGGCTGGCGGTAGACGCTGACCCGGCGGCCCAGCGCCGTGCGCGCCAGCCACACCAGTCCGCAGGCGAGCGTGTCGGAGGTGGTGCGAAAACTCTTGAACTGGTCGATGCCGTGGCCTGCCCTCAGACCGTCGCCTTGGTTGTAAGCATCGAGGAAGGCAAGTTGGAGGTCCGGCGCAGCGTTGAGGATGCGCTTCGGCACTCGCTTGTGGCGATCGGCGAGGTACAGCTCGCGGCGGAGCATTCGGGCGTAGGCGGGGTTTCCGGTCAGGTCTACCGCGGGGGTCCGCCGATCGTTGAAGGCCGATCGGACGCCTGCGTGCTTGCGAGAGGTGCCGCCGCTGATCCTCTCCCAGCAAGCGCCACCGTGAGCGAGGAAGGCGTCGTCGTGGCAGGTGAGGCGAGCCTTGCCGCCGGGGCTTACGTGACCCTCAGCGCACAGGGCACCGAGGAGCCATGCCTCGTCCTCAGTGAGGGTCGTGGACATCGTGGGGTCCGGCTGGCGGGAGAGGACGAACCGGTCACCCGGCCGAAACGACTGGGCCTCTCGTCCGCCTTCGGGGGTGATGTGGACGTGGTCTGGTGTCGACTGCACGACCCCCCCACGGCCATGCAGGATGATCGACTCGCCGTCGTGCCAGTAGGACGTGCGAGCCAGGACTTTGCTGAACCGCGCGCCGTCCCAGACCTCGAGCGAGCCGCCTGGATAGGTCAGCCGCCCCCCAGGCTCGCCATCGCGTGGATGCGGAGCGAGTGAGCCGATCGGGAGCACGTCGATCAGACCGCGATCTCGGATGATCACCGGCGTGGCGGATGTCACACTTTCGTGGTTGAACAGGATGCCGCTGGATGCGTGGAGGTCGTAGGACTCGCGGTAGTTGACCGTGATCCAGTGGCCGTAGAGCTTGGCCACGCCGTATGGCGAGCGGGGGTAGAACGGCGTGGCCTCCGACTGCGGGACCTCGACGACCTTGCCGAACATCTCCGACGACGAGGCCTGGTAGAAGCGGATCGACGGGTCGGCGATCCGCACGGCGTCGAGGATGCGGGTGACGCCCAGGCCGGTGACCTCGCCGGTGAGCACGGGCTGGCCGAAGCTGGTCTGCACGAAGGACTGGGCGGCCAGGTTGTAGACCTCCTCGGGCTGGTGCTCGGAGAGGATGTTGATCATCGACACCTCGTCGAGCAGGTCGCCAGGGACGAAGGTGATGCGGTCCTGGAGGTGGGCGATGCGCTCGAAGTTCACCGTCGAGCTGCGCCGGACCATGCCGATGACCTCGTAGCCCTTGTCGAGCAGGAGCTCAGCCAGGTAGGAGCCGTCCTGGCCGGTGATGCCGGTGATGAGCGCACGCTTGGTCATGGGGCGAGCCTGACGGACCGCGCCGTCCAGGTCTGCCAACTGGGTTGGCAGGATCGTCGCCGCCCGGCTGGCAGGCTGGGCCGATGACGACGTGGGAGCCGACGTGGCCGCCGGCGCCGCACGGCACGGCGTCGCTGGCCGGTCGGATCGGGATGCTGCGCACCCGGCGGGGCTGGACCCAGCAGCTGCTGGCCGATCGCCTCGGCATCTCCCGGGTGGCGGTGTCGCACCTAGAGGCCGGCATCAACTCACCCGATGCTCGCACGGTCACCCTCCTGTCCGGCGTGTTCGGCGTCGAGCCCCACGAGCTCGTCGACGGCACCGACTACCCGACGGCCAAGGCTGACCGCCTCCCGCTGGTGACCGCTCGCCACACCGAGGTCGCCCACCAGGTCGCCTTGATGGAGGCCGACCTGGCCTGGATCGCAGGTCCCGACGCCGTCGCCGCCACGTCGACCGTCGCCGTCAGGGTCCGCACCCACTGGCGCATCGAGCTCACCAAGCTCTCATCGACGGTGATCGACCCCGAGGAGCGAGCGATGCTGGTGGCCGCCCGTCGCCGGCTGGACGACGGGGTCAAGGCTCCGGAAGCAGGACGGCTGGATCGCCAAGGGTGATGGTGCCGGGTTCGGTGACCGCGGCGTAGACACGGCTCACCGGGCCGTGGCGGTGGTGCATCCGGTCGAACTTCCCGTCGGCGAACCACTGGGCGTTCTTCTTGCAGGGCAGGGCGTAGGCCCACACCTCGCAGGCGAGCGATCCCAGCCGCAGCACGGCTCCGGGTCGGACCCGCTCCCAGGGCAGCCCGGTGACCGTCACGTTCTCCCCGGCCCGGCCGGCCGCGAGCGGATCGCCGGTGGCCACGAAGGCGTCGATCACCTCGGTGCTCCACAGGCACAGCGCCTGCCATGGTCGGCCGTGGTGCTGGCGGCTGGCCTGGCGATCGCCGACCACGCCGCGCCAGCCGACCTCCACCCGGTCGGTCGCCGCCTTGGGCACGCCACCGTCGGAGGCGGCCAGGTGGGCGACGGAGCCCTCGACGGTCGAGCCCAGGGCACCGGTCGACCGCAGGGCCCGGGCCGCGTCGCGCCATGCGTCCCACACCGCCTCCAGCCGATCCGCGACGGGGAAGGTCTCGTCATCAGCCGTCCTCTGGACCAGCTCGAGAGCCTGGTCGAGGGTCGATCGGGCCTCGGCGACGCTCTCCTCGGGGAGCCCGTCGGACAGCTGGCTGATGAGCAGTGGAGCGCTGCTCAGGGTGGCTTGGGCGTCCTGGGCCGTGAAGGTGTACGGCCCGACGGTGATCACGCCGCGCTCAGTCGTCGTCGGAGGCGCCCCTGAGGGTGCCGCCGAAGACGCCGCTCTTGACGACGGCCCGGCTGAACGGCGCCGCCAGCTCGAGCAGGCGGGCGCAGCCGTCGTCGCCCAGGGTGCGCCAAGGTCCCAGGGCCGCCTCATCGGTGCGGTCCTCGATCCGCTGGCGTAGCTCCTTGCCCTCGGCGGTCATGGCCCCGTCGGCGTCGAGGATGCCCTTGGAGCGGAGGCGGTCCTTGACCTCGGCCCACTGGTCGTCGCTGAAGCCTCGGGTGAGCTGGAGGATCGACTCGGGCAGGCCGAGCGAACCGCTAGCGGCGTGGGTGACGAGGACCTCGCCGTTGTCGAGGCCCTCGAGGGTGAGGGCGGCGACGTGGCCATCGCCCCGGTGCTCGCGCAGCAGGGTGACGGCGTGGAACAGCTGGAGGTGCGGTTCGTCGGGCCAGGGCAGCGCGGCGTGGGCGGCGTAGAGCGGTCGGCCCTCGGGTGTGCAACCCAGGGCCGCGGTGCGGGCCAGGGCGGCCGCCTCGGGCAGGGTCGGATCGTCGACCAAATCGCCCAGCATCTTCCGCAGCGTCTTGTCGGCCCCGTCCATGCGGGCGTCGAGCATCTGCTGAGGGGTGGCGATGTCCCAAGCTGCGGGCAGCGCCGAGCGCACCAGCTCGGGCTGGAAGTTGAAGAACGTGGCCACCACGACCTCCGAGCCCACCGCACCCATGGCCGCCGATCGGGACGCGAAGTAGCCGGCGTGGCCCTCCACACCGAGCGCGGCGTAGTTCAGGTTGGCCTCGGGCGAGAAGTAGATGAATGCGTGCAGCGGCTCGAGTCGTTCGAACAGATGCCGGGCGGTGGAAGCGTCGACCATGGGCCTGAACCCTAGGCCGACGACCGGTTCTGGCGTACCTGGCGCACCGTGGGGGTGCAGGAGGTACGCCACAACGGAGTCAACGGACCTCGGCCACCTCGTAGCTGAGCGAGGTGCCGTCGAGGGTGCCCTTGGCCACGGCCTGGACGAGGTTGAGCCAGGCGTAGTCGGGGTGGCCGGTCTCGAAGGTGAGGGCGGTGTAGATGGGCGCTCCGCCCGGCCCCTGGCTGAGATCCATCCGCCCGCCGTAGGTGAGATACACCACGGCGCCGTCGTCGGTCTCGATGGTGGAGCGAACGTCGATGGTGCCCACCGTGCCGACGATGGTCAGCCAGTCGGCGGTGGCTCGGCCCTTCAGGGACCCCGAGAGCCGTTCGCCCGAGACGGTGACCGTCTCGACCTCGGCGATGACGCGAAGCCCGGCCGGACCCTCGCCGACGAAGATCTGCTCGGCGGCCAGGGCGATGTCGATGGTGCACAGCGGGACGAGCTCTAGGGCCATGCGCGTCACGGTAGGGGCCTCAGCCCTCGGCGCCGGTAGCGAAGCGGGCACGCCTCGGCGGCGCGGGCCACGCCGCCGATCTGGGCCGGCAAGGGGGTGGCGCCACCGAAGGCGGGGACGAGGTCGTACGCCGCGGCGAGACGGTCGACGGTGCGGGTGATGGCCGACAGCGAGAAGGGTTGGGCCGGACAGGTGTGGGGCCCGTGGCCGAACGTCGTGACCAGCTCCGGCGCCGCCAGGCCGGGGTGCTCGCCGAGGCGCCGACCCCGCCAACGGCCGGGGTCCCAACGGTCGAGGCCGGGTGCGGCCGAGTTGTTGGTGAGGGGCACGAGGGTGGCCAGCGTGACCCCGGGGGCCACCGACAGGGTCGCGTCGCCGGTGTCGACGGTCGTCGAGGCCAGGACATGACGCAACATGATCGAGCGCTGAGCCAGCCGGGTGGACTCCAAGGCGCAACGCTCGGCCAGGCCGCGCTCCCCGGCCCGCATCCGATCGAGGACCTCCGGGTGTTGCACCAGGTCGACGAGGGTCCAGCCGAGAGCGGCGAACAGGTTCGACATCGAGCCGAGGTGCACCAGCACCACGTCGTGGGCGACGCCGACGCGTCGGGCCTCGGCGGATTCACCATCCCACCGGGCGGCGATGCGGGCGAAGAGGTCCGAGACGCCGGCCTCGGCGCGCTCGGTGCGCTCGGAGTCGAGCTCGTCGAGCGACGCGCCGATCAGCTCGACCGCATCGGCCAGGGACCGACGTTCGACCACCTTGTCGTTGGCGGCGACCTCAGCCATGCGGTCGGGACGCACGAACGCCTCCGAAGCGTCGAGGGCGTCGAGGGCATCGACGAGTGACTCGAACCTGGGGCCCCTTCCGGCGCCGGGGCCCGCCCACGACGCCAGCCCCATGCGGTGGGCCAGGCGACGGGCGAAGGCGAAGATCTCGAACTCGCCGTCGGCGCCGAGCTCGGTAACGGCGGCATCGAGGGCGAGGTCGAGGTGGCCGAGGTAGCCGGCCACGTCGTGGCGCCCGAATAGCTCGTGGGGAAGCGTCCGCCGCCCGGCGAACAGCTCGTCGGGCAGCTTGCGTCGCAGCATGTGCCAGTCGGCGATGCCCTTGCTGGCCACGTCCTCGGCCACGGCGTAGAAGCTTCGCAACCCCTCGGGCGAGAACAGGAACAGGTAGCGACTGCGCTCGCCGTCGACCACGAACGTGTCGCCGTGGACCGCCCGGGCCGCTCGCAGGACGGCGACCGGGTCGGCCACCGGCTCGG
>Ga0136640_10000242_pt1 | contig 20299 bp, 18 predicted proteins | sample AntDrymUQ8642106_2_FD_105498 | JGI IMG/M metagenome (GOLD analysis project Ga0136640, IMG submission 105498) | Polar desert sand microbial communities from Dry Valleys, Antarctica - metaG UQ864 (21.06) | ecosystem: Environmental > Terrestrial > Soil > Desert | place: Antarctica: Dry Valley...
CGTGATCGCGCTCTCGAAGGTCTCCGTCAGGATGCCCATCGCGACGAACGCGTCGCGCAGGTAGGGCGCGCGGAAGAACGCCGTCCGCCAGGCGCCGATGGGGTCGCCGCCGGTCTCGCTCGCAACGCCCGCCTGCGGCCGTCGCACGGAGCCCTCGTCCCACTCGCCGCCCTCGCCGGCGCACAGCACGAGAGCGCGGTCCAAGAGCTCGCCGATGGGCGACAGTGCCTCGTGCTCGGCCTCGAAGCCGAGCACGAGCAGCGCCGCGGTGCCGTCGCCCGCTCCCGTCATGCGGGCCTCCTCGGCATCGATCAGGCGGCAGTTGGACGGCCGCAGCCCCGACTGCGCGATCGCGCGCAGCGCGTCGACGCCGGCGTCGAAGGCGGCGAAGCGCACCGCTGCCAGCGCGTGTGCCTGCGGGCGCGGGCGGACGCGCACCCAGGCCTCCGTGATCACGCCGAGGATGCCCTCCGAGCCCAGCAGCATCCGGTCGGGGGATGGCCCGGCGCCCGACCCGGGCAGCCTCCGCGACTCCCATGCGCCGCTCGGCGTCAGCGCCCGGACGGACTCGACGAGGTCGTCGATGTGCGTCTCGACGGTCGCGAAGTGCCCGCCGGCGCGCGTCGCGATCCAGCCGCCGAGCGTCGACAGCTCGTAGGACTGCGGGTAGAAGCGCAGGGTCAGGTCGAGCGCGCGCAGCTGGCGCTCGAGCGCCGGGCCGCTGGCGCCGGCCTGGATGCAGGCCGCGCGCGAGACGTCGTCGATGTGCAGGACGCGATCCATCGCGCAGAGGTCCAGCGACACCACGCCGTCGAAGCGCGCAGGCACCTCGCACTGCACGCCGCCGGTGACGCTCGTGCCGCCGCCGTAGGGCACGACGGCGAGGTTCGCCCCTGCCGCCCACTCGAGCACCGCTTCGACGTCGCGCTCCCCGCGCGGGCGCGCGACGACGTCGGGCGCGAAGTCGAAGCGGCCATGGAAGCCGCGCACGACGTCGGCGTAGGACTTGCCCCACGCGTGCGACGCGCGCGCATGCGCGTCCGCCGCGCAGATCGCGTCCAGTGCGGGCGGCGCCTGCACCCGCGCCGAAGGCAGCACGGCGTCCTCGAGCGCGACGGGCTGGCGCACCTCGCCGGCGTCGATGCGCAGCTGCGCCCGCAGCCCGGGCGCGGCGGCGCGCAACTGCTGCGCGGACCACGCGTCCTGCTCGTAGCCCCAGCCCCAATGCTTTCGCCTGCGCACCCGCGCGACGATAGCCCGCGCGCCACCGCGTGCGGCCCGCAGGCAGGGTTCGCGAACTATCCTCGCGCGATGACGTCGCACGCGATCCTCGCCCGCGGCCACTGGCCGGCCGAGCGCGTGCGCGCGCGCTGGCACGAGGCGCACTACGAGCCGCCCGATCGCCATGCCGAGGCGGCAGACGCGGCGATCGCCGCGCTGCGCGAGCGCGGGTCGCCGAGCCACGACGGCCTCTCCGGGCGGCTCGTCGCCCACGCCGAGGAGGATGGCGAGCTCTTGATCGAGCTGCAGCCGGTGCGCTGGGCGCTGCGTCTCGTCGAGGGCGACGCGTCGCTGTCGATGGCGGCGCTGGCCGTCACCCGCGCCGCCGACGGGCGCTGGCTGGCGGGCCGCCGCGCGGCGTGGCTGTCGTCGTGGCCGGGACGCTGGGCGCTTGGGGCCGGGGGCGCCGTCGACATCGGCGAGAGCCCCGCGCTGACGCTCGTGCGCGAGCTGCGCGAGGAATGGTCGGTCGAGCCCGCGAGCCTGACGGTCGAGGCGCTCGTGCGCCTGCCCCATCGGCTCGTGATGGTCGTCGGCCTCGCCTGGCTGCCCGACGGCGCCGAGATCGAGATGGACGACGAGCACGACGCCCACGCCTGGTGGCCCGCCGACGTCGCCGACTGGCCCGAGGAGGCGGATGAGCCGTTGCGGCGCATGGCGACGCTGCTCGACGGCGGGCGATGACCCGCCTGCTGACCTTCGGGCGCCTGAAATGGGCGTCGTTCACGCACTCGGCGATCTACGTGGTGCTGCTGGTCGTCTGGCTCGTGCCCGGCCTGCACGGCCTCGAGGCGGTCTTCGGGATGGCGCACGGCCTCGGCTGGATCGCGATGTCGCTGGCCTGCATCGCCGCGCTGCGACTGCGCGTCATCGACCTGCGGCTCGCCGTCGCCGTCGCGGTGCTCGGCGGCATCGGCCCGTTCATCGGCTCCTACGAGTTCGTCCGCCAGGGCCGGCGGGCGGGCGGCCGTCCAGACGCGGTCGCTGCGGCGACCCTCGCGCGGGAGGGTGGCTGAGGCCAATGCCGGCTTCGCCGGCCTGCGCCGTCTCGCGCAGCGAGCCCGTGTGCTGGTCGAGCACGACGTCGATCGAGGACGCTGAGACGGACGCCTGCATGGGGCGATCGTAGAGGCACGGCGGGCTCGGGCGAAACCCTGCGCAGCCCGAAATGGCGTGGTCTAGAGTGGACCGTTGGCATGGCTGTGAACACGACGACCCAGGTGACGCTTCCCGCGATGGGCGAATCGGTGCGGGAGGCGACCATCCTGGAGTGGCACTGCCAGGAGGGCGACGGCGTGCACGAGGGCGAGACGCTCGTCGAGGTCTCGACCGACAAGGTCGACGCGGAGATCCCCGCCCCCGCATCCGGAACGCTGTCGAAGATCCATGCGGCCGCGGGCGACACCGTCGCCGTCGGCGACCTGCTCGCGGAGATCGCCAACGGCGGCTCCTCGGCGAAGGTGGCGCCGCCGCCGCCCGCCGAGCCCGCCCATCCCCCGCCCGGCGACGGGACGCATCCGATCCTCGACATCGTCGTCCCGGGCGGCGGCGAATCCGTCACCGAGGGCACGATCCTCGAATGGACCGTGGGCGTCGGCGAGGAGGTGCGCGACGGCCAGACGGTCGTCGAGCTGTCGACCGACAAGGTCGACATGGAGCTGCCGGCCCCGGCCGCCGGAGAGATCACCGAGATCCTCGCCGACACCGGCGAGGCGGTGGCGGTCGGCCAGGTCATCGCGCGGATGCGCGCGAAGGTGGCCGAGGACCCGTCGTCCAACGGCAGCCCCTCGCCGGCACCGAGCGACGGGCGCGCGGCGGGCGCCGACTCGCAGCGCGAGCAGGGCAACGGCGCTTCGGGACATGCGGCTCACCCGATCTCCCCCGTCGCGCGGCGGATCGCCGAAGCCGAGCGGGTCGACCTCGCGGCCGTCCACGGCAGCGGACCGGCCGGGCGCATCACGAAGGCCGACGTGTTGTCAGCGAAGGCCGCGCCCTCGCCCTCGCCCTCGCCCTCGCCCTCGAAGGCTGCGCCACCGGGCGCGAGCCCGCTCAAGGGCGCCGCCGCCGTGCTCGCGCGCTACATGGACGAGTCGCTGCGGGTCCCGACCGCGACGTCGCTGCGCACGATGACCGTCACGGTCATGGACGCCCGCCGCCGCGAGCTGAAGGCCGCCGGCCACAAGCTCTCCTTCACGCACCTGATCGCCTACGCCATCGCCCGTGCGGCGACCGACGTGATGGCGGTCATGGCCCATCACCACGCCGAGATCGACGGCGTCGCGCACCGCGTCGACGACGGCGCCGTCAACCTCGGCATCGCCGTCGACGTGCAACGGCGCGACGGCACGCACACGTTGATGGTGCCGGTCATCCGCGACGCCGGGCGGATGAGCTTCCCCGCGTTCGTCGACGCCTTCGCCGAGCTCGTCGCGGGGGCGCGCGCGAACACGCTCACGGCCGACAGGCTCAGCGGGGCGAACATCTCGCTGACGAACCCCGGAGCGATCGGGACGATCGCCTCCGTGCCGCGGCTGATGGCCGGCCAGGGCACGATCGTCGCCACCGGGGCGATCGCCTATCCGCCCGGGCTCGGGGCGATCGGCGAGGCGATCGGCGCCGAGAAGGTCATGTCGATGACCTCGACCTACGACCATCGCGTCATCCAGGGGGCGGAGTCCGGCCGCTTCCTCGCCGTCGTCGAGGAGCACCTGCAGGGCGAGCACGCGTTCTACGAGCAGATCTTCGGCGAGCTCGGGGTGACGCTCGGGCCGCCGCCGGCGTCGCCCGCCGCCGCGCCGGCCGTCCGCGAAGGTGGCCAGGCCCCGCAGGCGCCCGCGCCGGCCGCCGCCGATCCGTCGGAGGCGCTGCTGCAGGCTGTCCAGGCGGCGTCGTCGCTGGTCAAGGCGCACCGCACGTTCGGCCATCTCGCCGCGCGCCTGGACCCGCTCGGCGTCGAGCCCGTCGGCGATCCGGCGCTGCAGCCCGAGCCGCTCGGGCTGACGCCGGAGCTGATGTCGCGGATCCCCGCGCGGATCATGCGCATGCACGTCCCGGGCGCGACGCTCGCCGAGGCGCTGCCGCACCTGCACGAGACCTACTGCGGCACGATCGCCTACGAGATCGAGCACATCGCCTCGCACCGCCAGCGCACGTGGCTGCGCGAGAAGATCGAGTCCGGCGCCTTCCGCGACCCGCTGAGCCCCGACGAGCGCAAGGCGCTGCTCAAGCGCCTGATCGAGGTCGACGCGCTCGAGCGCTTCATGCACAAGGCCTACCTCGGCCAGAAGCAGTTCTCGATCGAGGGCCTGGACATGACGGTGCCGATGCTCGACGAGGCGATCCAGCTCGCCGCCATGCACGGCGGGCGCGAGGTCGTGCTCGGGATGGCGCACCGCGGCCGCCTGAACGTGCTCGCCCACAACCTCGGCCGCCCATACGACACGATCTTCGCCGAGTTCGAGGGCGCCTCGACGCTCGAGGCGGTGACGACGATTCCGCAGGGCGGCACCGGCGACGTCAAGTACCACCACGGCGCGCAGGGCTCCTACCAGCTGCCCGACGGGTCATCGATCCTCGTCAACCTCGAATCCAACCCCTCGCACCTGGAGTTCGTCGGGCCGGTCGTCGTCGGCGCCTCGCGCGCCGCGCAGACGACGCGCCAGGGCCCGCACGCCCATCGCGACACCGACTCCGCGGTGCCGATCGTGCTGCACGGGGACGCTGCGCTGCCCGCGCAGGGCGTCGTTCCCGAGACGCTCAACCTGCAGGCGCTGGACGGCTACAACGTCGGCGGCACGCTGCACCTCGTGCAGAACAACCAGGTCGGCTTCACGACCGATCCCGACGACGCGCGCTCGACGCGCTGGGCGTCGGACATCGCCAAGGGCTTCGACGTGCCGATCATCCACGTCAACGCCGACGACGTCAGCGCCTGCATCACGGCCGTGCGCCTCGCCTTCGCCTTCCGTCGCGAGTTCGGCCACGACGTGATGATCGACCTCATCGGCTACCGCCGCTTCGGCCACAACGAGGCCGACGAGCCGGCCTACACGCAGCCCGCGATGTACGAGCGCATCAAGCACCACAAGCGCGTCGCGGACATCTGGGCCGACCAGCTCGTCGCCCAGGGCGTCGTGACCGCGCGCGACGTGGAAGCGCAGAAGAGCGAGGTGTGGGACGAGCTGACGACGCTGCACCAGCGCCTGCGCGAGCAGATCAAGGCGGCCGCCGAGGTCGGCGAGGTCGAGCAGCCGACGGGCGAGTACCAGCTCGACCGCACGCCGTCGCCCGAGGTCAAGACCGCGGTCTCCAGGCAGCGCCTGGAGGGCCTCAACGAGGAGCTGCTGCGCGTGCCGGAGGGCTTCACGGTGCATCCGAAGCTCGTCAAGCAGCTCGAGGCGCGGCGTGCTGCCATCGGCCCCGACGGCGGCATCACCTGGGCACACGCCGAGGCGCTCGCGTTCGCCTCGCTGCTGACGGAGGGCACGCCGATCCGGCTCACGGGCCAGGACGTCGAGCGCGGCACCTTCTCGCAGCGCCACATGGTGCTGCACGACGCTCGCACGGGGCAGACGATCTGCCCGATCCAGAGCCTGCCCGGGGCGCTGGCGCCCTTCGAGCTGCACAACTCGCCGCTGTCGGAGGTCGCCTGCCTGGGCTTCGAATACGGCTACAGCGCCGAGGGGCCCGAGACGCTCGTCCTGTGGGAGGCGCAGTTCGGCGACTTCGTCAACGCCGCGCAGGTGATCATCGACCAGTTCATTGCGTCCGGGCTGGCGAAGTGGGGCCAGACGTCGCGGCTCGTGCTGCTGCTGCCACACGGCTACGAGGGCTCGGGCCCGGAGCACTCGTCGGCCCGCCTGGAGCGCTTCCTGCAGATGGCGTCGGAGGGCAACATGCGCGTTGCGAACGTGACGACGCCGGCGCAGTACTTCCACCTGCTGCGCCGCCAGGCGCGGATCGCCAAGCAGCGTCCGCTGGCCCTCATGACGCCGAAGTCGCTGCTGCGCATGTCGCAGGCGACCAACCGCATCGAGCACCTCTCCGAGACGCGCTTCTTTCCCGTCCTCCCGGAGCCGCGCGTGCCCGTCGACAAGGTCAAGCGGCTGGCGCTGTGCACGGGCAAGATCTACTACGACCTCGTCGGCCATCCCGACCGCGAGGGCAACGAGGACGTCGCGATCGGCCGCCTCGAGCTGCTCTATCCGTTTCCGCAGGCGCAGATCCTCGAGCTCATCGAGAGCTACCCGAACCTGCGCGAGGTCGTCTGGGTGCAGGAGGAGCCGCGCAACATGGGAGCGCGCGCGCACATGTTCCCGCGGCTGATGCAGATCCTCCCCGAGCGCCTGCGCTTCGGCTACGTCGGGCGCCCCGAGCGCGCCAGCACCGGCGAGGGCTACCCGGCCGCCCACGTCGCCGAGCAGGCGCGCATCGTCTCCACCGCGCTGGACCTCTCGATCCCCGTCTCGCTGTATCCGGTCAAGACGCCCGGCGAGCGTTGATGGTCCCGCGCCTGAACATCGAGCGCTACGGTGTCGCACATGCAGGTGAGCGTCAGGGAGCTGCGCAACCGCACGGCGGCCGTCGTGGCAGCGGTGCGGGCCGGCGAGTCGGTGACACTCACGAGCAACGGCGAACCGGTTGCGGACATCATCCCGCACCACACGCGCACTCGCTGGCTTCCGGGTGACTGGCTGGCGACGCAGCTGATCGAGCGCCAGGCCGATCCCGACCTGGGCGCGGATCTCGACCGCCTCGTCGGCCAGACGATCGACGAGCTGTGACTCGCGGGCTTCTGGACACGTCCGTCTTCATCGCGCGCGAGCAGCGTCGTCCGCTGGGAGCGCTTCCCGACGAGCTCGCAGTGTCCGTGATCACGATCGGCGAGCTGGAGATCGGCGTGCTCGCGGCGGCCGGCGCCGAGCAGCGCGCGCAGCGCGCCGACACGCTCGCACTGGCGCGCTCGGCGGATCCGCTCGCGATCACCGAGACCGTCATGGGCGCCTTCGCACGCCTGACCCAGGACTGCCGCCAAGCCGGCTCGCGACCGACGATTCTCGACTCGCTGATCGCTGCGACCGCCATCGAGCACGGTCTTCCCGTCGTGACCCGGGACGACGACTTCTCAGCCATGGCCGAGGCCCATCCCAGGCTCGTCGTACACCGCGTCTGAGCCGGCGTCTACAGCGGCATTCGAGCTCGCCGGCACGCTGCGCGAAAGCGCGTCTGCAACAGCCCTGCCAGCGCGCCGGCGAGGACGACGTCGACCGCGAGCGTGACCGGTCCCCCGTAGGCGTCGCCGACCCCGAGCACGAGCGCGCCGTGCAGGACCGCCACCGGCAGCACTGCGAGCAGCAGCGTGTGCGAGCGAAAGCCGGCGAAGTGCTCGCGCAGGCACAGCTCGGTCGTGACGACGACGAGCACGAGCGCCCCGACCGCGACGAGCCACGTCGAGCGCGCGCCGTCGCTGAGCAAGCCGGCGAAGAAGATCGCGATGCCGGCGGCCATGCCGATCTCGGTCAGCGGAAACGGGGACCAGACCGGCCGCGGGCGCGCGACGCCGTCGCGGACCTCGAAGCGCGAGGGGCGCGGCGCGCGCGCGCCCGTGCGCTGCGACGCCGCGGGGGCGTGCACCGCCGCGCTCGCCTCGGGTCGTCCTGCTGAGGCGTCGGGGCCGGCGGCGACGCCCGAGCGGGCACGCCGGCGATGCTTCTTCTTTGCGCGGCTCGGGCTCACGCCTGCCCCTCCGGGTCTGCGAAGGTGTCCCGCCGCGCGCGAGCGAAGTCCACGAACCAGTCGAGCGCTGCGGGGTTGGCGAGCGCGTCGCGGCTGGCCGCCTGCGCGGCCGGCGTCCCGCCGAGGATCCGCTTGACGGGCACCTCCAGGATCTTGCCCGACAGCGTACGCGGGACCTCGGCGATCGCGACGATCTCGTCGGGCACATGGCGCGGCGAGCAGTCCTCGCGCACGCGGCGCGCGATCGCGCGCCGCAACTCCTCGTCGAGCGCCAAGCCCTCGCGCAGCACGACGAACAGCGCCATCCAGCTCTCATGCGATCCCTGCGACCGTCGCGTCGTCATCGACGTTCGATGACGACGCGAAGGTGGATGAGGACCCGGGACGTCGACCACGAGCGCGTCGAGGACCTCGTCGAGCGCGAGCACGGCGCGGTAGATCTCGCTCGTCCCCATGCGCACGCCGCCGCGGTTGATCGTCGAGTCCGAGCGTCCATAGATGATCGCGCTGCCGCGCGACGTGATCTCGATCCAGTCGCCGTGGCGCCAGACCCCCGGGTACGTGTCGAAGTAGGCCTCGCGCATGCGCTCGCCGCCGGGGTCCTTCCAGAAGCTCACCGGCATCGACGGCATCGGCTGCGCGATCACGAGCTCGCCGACGGCGCCGATCAGCGATCGCCCCTGCTCGTCGAACGCCTGCACGTCGGCGCCCAGTGAGCGCGCCTGCAGCTCGCCCTCGTGGACGGGCTCCAAGGGGCAGCCGCCGACGAATGCCGTGCAGACGTCGGTCCCGCCGCTCGTCGAGTACAGCCAGACGCCGGCACCGAGCTCGTCGTAGATCCATGCGAAGCCCTCCGGCGACAGGGGCGAGCCGGTCGAGCCGACGCTGCGCAGGGCGCCGAGGTCGCGGCCGTCCGCGGGCGCTACGCCGGCCTTCATGCATGCCGAGATGTACGCAGCGCTCGTGCCGAAGCACGTGATCTGAGCCTCGGCGGCGAGCTCCCACATCCGGTCGAGGGTCGGGGACCCGGGGCTGCCGTCGTAGAGCACGATCGACGCCGGCGTCAGCAGGGCGCCGACGAGGAAGTTCCACATCATCCAGCCGGTCGTCGTGAACCAGAACACGCGATCGCCGGCGCGCGCGTCGAGGTGCAGGTTGAGCTTCTTGAGGTGCTCGAGCAGGATCCCGCCGTGGCCGTGGACGATCGCCTTCGGCAGCCCGGTCGTGCCGCTGGAGTACAGGATCCACAGCGGATGATCGAACGCCACCGGGGTCAGCTCGAGCTCGGCGTCATGCGGCCCGAGGAACCCGCTCTGCCAGCCGGAGCCGCCGAGATAGCCGAGGCGCACCAGCGTCCCGCCGACCTGCTCGTGGATCTCGCCGGCGACCGCGCGGCGATCGTGGTCGCGCCCGCCGTAGCGGTATCCGTCGACCGCGAGCAGGACCTTCGGCTGGATCTGCGCGAAGCGGTCGGCGACCGAGCGCGCGCCGAAGTCCGGCGAGCAGCTCGACCAGATCGCGCCGAGGCCGGCCGTGGCGAGAAACGCGGCGACCGTCTCCGGGATGTTCGGCATGTAGGCGGCGACGCGGTCGCCACGGCCGACCCCGAGCGCGCGCAGGCCCGACTGGATGCGGGCCGTCAGCGCGCGCAGCTCGCCCCACGTCATCGCGGCGAGCGGGCGCAGCTCCGACGCGTGGCGGATCGCGACCGCCGCGTCGTCGTGGCCGCGCAGGACGTGCTCGGGATAGGACAGCGTCGCGCCCGGAAACCACTGCGCGCCCGGCATCGCGCGGCGACCGAGGACCGCGGTCGGCGGCTCGTCGAAGCGCACGCCGAAGTACTCGGCGATCGACGACCAGAACGACTCGATGTCACCGACGGACCAGCGCCACAACTCGGCGTAGTCCGCCGCCTCGACGCCGCGCACGTCCGCCAGCCAGCGCATGTACTCGTGCAGGCGCGTGCGCTGCGCGAACGCCGCGCTCGGCTCCCACAGCAGTCGCGGTGCATCGGCGATCACCGCATGCTGTCAGGTGCCGGCGCCACCTTCGATGAGGACCCGGCCCCGCCGGCCTGCTTCTCAGGCGGTCGGGACCTGACCCTCGAAGACGACCTCGACCTGATCCTTGACCTTCAGGGCGCCCATCATCGCGGAGTACTGCTTGATGCCGAAGTCCTTCTGGCTCAGCGTGATGCTGCCGCTGACCTTGCCGTCGCCGACGCTCAGCGGGACGCTGACCGACGAGCTCTTGCCGGCGATGCTGACGTCGCCCTTGGCGAGCAGCTGGCCGCCGTTGTCCTCGACGGAGCTTGACTGAAACGTGATCTGCGAGCCGCCGAGCACCTTTCCGTCCATGCTCTTCTTGATGTCGGCCTTGTCCTTGTCGCTGAGCGGCTTCGCGCCGCCGCTGCCTTCGAGGACCTCGGCGGAGCCGGGATCGGCGGTGAGCTGAATCGAGGGGCTGTCGCCGCCCTCGACCGTCGCCTCCCAGCTGCTCAGGCCGATCGTGAGGTCGTGGCCCATCTTCGCTGCCGCACCCTCGCGGCCGGTCTTGACCTTCAGCGAGCCGTTGGACGGCCCGATCTTGTGTGTCCCTGTCTCTATTGGCATATCAGGGACCATACCCACGCTGCCTGGGATGAAGCCTCTCCCTACCCTGCGTGGCATGGGCTTCAGCCAGCGAGAGATCACCCTCGACGCGCGCCCGCGCGGCGTGCACCTCGTGACGGACGAGATCGCGCGGGCCCTGCCCGAGCTGCGGGAGCTGCGGGTGGGCATCGCGCACCTCTTCATCCGCCACACCTCGGCGTCGCTGACGCTCAACGAGAACGCATCGCCGGACGTGCGGCGCGACTTCGAGACGTGGTTCAACGAAGCGATCCCCGAGGACTTCGCCTGGACGCACACGCTCGAGGGGCCCGACGACATGCCCGCGCATGTCAAGGCGTCGTTGATGGGCCCGTCGCTGACGCTGCCGGTCGCCGGCGGACGCTTCGCGCTCGGCACGTGGCAGGGGATCTACCTCTGCGAGCACCGCGACCGCGGCGGACCGCGCTCGCTGACGGCGACGCTCCACGGCGAGTGACATGCACGAGCGACGGCACGAACCCTCAGAACGCGAACAGCGTCAGGTCCGGCTCGCGCTCGCCGCGCAGGACCGCGAGGTCGACCTCGACGCAGTCCAGCCCGCGCGACTGCGCGAGCACGCGCGCCTGCGGCTTGATCGCCTGGGCGGCGAGCACGCCGCGGCAGCTCGCCATCGCCGGGTCCAGGCGGATGCGCTCGAGGTAGCGCGAGAGCTGCTCGACGGCGTCGATCGTCGCCACGCGCTTGATCTCGACGGCGATCCACGCGTCCTCGCCGTCGCGGCACATGAGGTCGACCGGCCCGATGTCCGTCGGCCACTCGCGCCGCACGAGGCGAAAGCCCTCGCCGCAGTGGGCGGGCATCGCCGCCAGCGCCTCCTGCAGGTCGCGCTCGACGCCGTCCTTCTCCAAGGCGGCGGCCAGGGTGGGCGGGCCCAAATCGTGCGTGACGTCCGAGACGACCTCGGCGACGAGGATGTCGAGCCGGTCCTCGGTCGCGCCGGCCCGCTTGCGCACGACGATCCGGGTGGGCGGGGTCCCGGTCTCCTCGATGACCGTCGGCGCGGTCATCCAGTTGCTCGGCTTGTAGCCGCCGGTGTCGGCGTGCACCAGCACGGAGCCGTCGTCCTTCAGCATCAGCAGCCGTAGCGCCTCCGGCAGCAAAGCGGTCAGTCGGCCGCTGTAGCGGACCTCGCAGCGGGCGACGATCAGGCGCATGGTTCGGGACCGTACCTGTAGCGCCGGACCTCTCCGCGTGTCGTTCCCCTGGCAGCGGGTAGGGCTTTCAGCGGCGGCGCGGGTGTGCGCCGATGACCGACGGAGGAGCCCGATGGCCGCGACGATCGACTACCTGGAGACCTACCTGCAGGACCATCGGGCGGGGGGGGAGATGGGCGTCAACCTCGCGGCGCGGCTGCGTGACGAGAACGTGGGCACGCCCTACGAGGACTTCCTGACGCTGCTCGCCCAGGAGATCGAGGAGGACGTCGCGACGCTCGAGGCGATCATGGCGGCCTTCGACGTCGACAAGGCGCTGCTGAAGACTGCGGGCGCGAGGATCGGCGAGAAGCTCGGGCGCCTGAAGCCCAACGAGCACCTCACGGAGTACTCACCGCTCAGCCGGGTGCAGGAGTTCGAGATGCTGCGCGGAGGGGTGACGGGCAAGCTCGCGCTGTGGGACGCGCTGTATGAGGTGTCCGACGAGGACGACCGGCTCGATGCCGGCGACCTGCACAGCCACGTGCAGCGCGCCGAGAAGCAGCTCGCCGGCCTGCGCGAGCACCATCGGATGGCCGTGCGCGAGGCGTTCGGCAGCTGATCCTCAGGCTGCCGGCAGCACGCGCGGCAGCTCGGCCTGTAGGCGCCGCAGCAGGTCCGCGACCTCGGCGTCGGCTCCGAGGCGCAGCGCGCGGTCGCAGGCCCCGATCGCGTCGCTGATGCGGTCCGTGCGCGCGAGCGCGTGCCCGAGGCGCGACCACGCCTGTGGGCTGCGCGGGTCCAGCAGGGTGGCCTGATCGCAGGCCGTGACCTCCGCCCCGAGGTCGCCGGCCAGGTGGCGGGCGAGCGCGAGGTCGAGCAGCGCCTCGACCGACGGACCCAGGCGGCGCGCGAGCTCGAGCGCCGCGATCGCGCCGTCGCGATCCATCAGTCGTAGCCGCAGGCGGCCCAGGCGCGCCCAGGCCTCGGCGTCTGCGGGCCCGCGGTCGGCGGCCCGCACGGCGGCCTCGGCCGCGAGGTCGATCGCGCCCATGTCCTCGTAGATGCGCGCGGCAAAGCGATGCGGGGTGGGACGGTCGCCGTCGACGCGCGCCCAGTCGCGCACGGCGCGCCCCGCCGCGGGCAGGTTGCCGGCCTGCCAGAAGGCGAGCGTCATGAGCCGCAGGACCGCGGCGTTGTCGGGCTCGGCGTCGCGCGCGTAGATCAGCCGCTGCGCGGCGAGCGCGTGATCGCCCTCGGCGATCGCGTGCTGGGCGGCCGTCAGGAAGCGCTGCACGCGGTCGGCGCCGGGATCGGGCTTGGAGAAGTCGACGAACTGCAGCGAGCCCGCCGGCACCGTGCGCAGGCCGGGCGCGAACTTCACGCGCGCCCATTGCTGGATGTCGTCGCCACCGCCGGTGAAGTAGATGCCCGTGACGCTGCCCACGCCCCACTCCGGATAGGTCACGCAGCGCGCGTAGCGGTGCACGACGGAGTGGTCGGGCACCTGGCTGCCGAAGGGGTCGTTGGTCTGCGTGTCGGCCGCGTGGGCGCGCTCGCGCTCGGCCGCCTCGTAGGCGCGGCGCCCGTCCTCCGCGCGCGCCTCGCGCGCGGCCGCCGCGTTGACCTTGACGGCGTTGCGCGAGACCGTTCCCCCGCGCGAGCCCTCCGCCAGGCGCTCGAGCTGGTCGGCCGCCTCGTTGATCGCCTTGAGGTGGCGCTCGTGCTCGAACTGCTTGCCGGGCGGGGCGATGTCCGGGTGCCAGACCTTGGCCATCTTGCGCCGCGCGACCTGCACCTCGCGCTTGCCGAAGGGCGGAGAGATCTCCAGTAGCAGCAGCGCCTGTTCGAGGTCGAGCACGTGGGGCATGAACCCACGAGCCTATCGTCGAAGGGCGGGTCAGAGGCGGGCGACCGGCGCCGTCTCGAGGTCGTCTGACGGGCGGTCGTCGCCCGCGGCGCGACCTACGTCACGAGCTTGCGGTTGATCGCGTGGACCGCGATGCGCCACGTCAGCAGCGCGAACAGCACGAGCGCGCCGAGGTGGCCGAGATCGGCGCCCGGCTGCCACCCGAACGACGCGTGGCGCACGAGCTCGACGCAGTGGTGCAGCGGGTTGAAGTTGCCGAGCACCTGCGCCCACTCGGGCAGTCCGCTGAGCGGAAAGAACGTGCCCGCGGTGAGGAACATCGGCGTCAGCACGCCGCTGACGACGTAGCTGAAGTTCTCGATGCCCTTCATGAGGCCCGCGATCAGGATCCCGAAGCAGGCCCAGCCGAAGCCCGCGAGGAACGCGATCAGCGGCACGACGAGCATGTCCGGGCGCGGATCCAATCCGAATGCGATCGCGACGACCAGCGGGACGCAGCCGTAGGTCCCGGCCCGCGTCGCGATCCACAGCGCCTCGGCCGTGACGAGCTCCTCGGCGTCGACCGGCGCGGCGAGGATCGCGTCGTAGGTGTGCTGGAACGTCGCCTTGACGAACGTCCCGAACATCGCCGGAAACGCGGCCGAGAAGAGGACCGCGGTCGCGACGGTGCCCGTTCCGACGAAGTCGACGTAGTCATAGCCCGCGACCTTCGTCACGAGCGAGCCGAAGCCGAAGCCGAACGCCAGCAGGTAGATCGTCGGCTCCATCGTCGAGGAGAAGGTGCTGCCGCGCCAGTAGGAGCTGTAGTTGACGACCTCGCGGATCAGCACGCCTTGCATCGCGGGCCACTCCAGGCGCCCGAGGCCACGCGAAGCGTTTCGCCCTTCGGGCCTCGCAGGCTCGGACCTTCGGTCGACGTCGCCTTTCATCGGACCTCCTCCCCCGTGAGCAGGACGAACACGTCCTCGAGCGTCGTGGCGCGGCGCTCGCCCTCCGGCAGGTCGCCGTTGCGGCCCTCGATTCCCAGCAGCGCGACGCTCGTGCCGGTGCGCCGCGTGCGCAGGCCACTAACAGCAGCGTCCGCCTCGACCTCGGCGAGCCGGGCCGGGGGACCGTAGACCTCGAGCACCTCGCGGCCGGCGTGCTCGGTGACGAGCTCGCGCGGAAGCCCGCTCGCGACCGCCTTGCCCCGCGACATGATCGTCACCGTGTCGGCGAGGCGCTCCGCCTCCTCGATGTAGTGCGTCGACATGAGGATCGACGTGCCGTCGCTGCGCAGCGCGTCGATCAGCGCCCACAGCTCCTGGCGCACCTGCGGATCGAGGCCGACGGTCGGCTCGTCGAGCAGCAGCAGCCGCGGCCGGTGCACGAGCGCGCGCGCGATCAACAGGCGCCGGCGCATGCCTCCCGACAGCTCTTCGACCTTCGCCGCGCGGCGCTCGGTCAGGTTGGCGATCTGCAGCGCGCGCTCGATCGCCGGCTTGCGCTCGGCGCGCGCAAGCCGGTAGAGGTAGGTGAAGACCAGCAGGTTCTGCTCGACGGTCAGCGTCGTGTCGAGGTTGTCGAGCTGCGGCGTGACGCCCATCTCGGCGCGCGACCGCTTCGAGTCGCCCGGCAGCGTGTGGCCGAGCACCTCGATCTCGCCGGAGTCGGCGATCGCCTGCGCGGTCAGCATCTTCATCGTCGTCGACTTGCCCGCCCCGTTGGGTCCGAGCAGGCCGACGCAGGTGCCCTCGGGGACGTCGAGGTCGAGGCCGTCGACGGCACGGATCTCGCCGTAGTGCTTGACGACCGAGCGCATCCGGATCGCGAGGGTGCTCATCGGGGAGAGGCTATCCATGCACCTGATGACGGCCGCGGCGCGCGAAACTCATCGCAGGCGGCGGCCGCTACCCTGAGCCCCGTGTCCGCCCAGTACGTCTACACGATGCACAAGCTGTCGAAGGCCTACCCGCCCGACAAGCAGGTCCTCAAGGACATCACCCTCGCCTTCCTGCCGGGCGCGAAGATCGGCGTGCTGGGCTACAACGGCGCCGGCAAGTCGACCGTCCTGCGGATCATGGCCGGGCAGGAGACCGACTACCGCGGCGACGCGATGCTGGCGCCGAACGCGACCGTCGGGATGCTCGCCCAGGAGCCACAGCTCGACGAGTCCAAGGACGTCAAGGGCAACGTCGAGGACGGCGTGCACGAGACGAAGGCGCTGCTCGAGCGCTTCAACGAGCTCGCAGCGAACTACTCGGAGGAGACCGCCGACGAGTTCGCCCGTCTGCAGGAGCAGATCGACGCCGCCGACGCCTGGAACCTCGACACCCAGCTCGAGTACGCGATGGACGCGCTGCGCCTGCCGCCCGCCGACGCCGACGTCTCCACGCTCTCCGGCGGCGAGCGCCGCCGCGTCGCGCTGTGCCGGCTGCTGCTCTCCCAGCCCGACCTGCTGCTGCTCGACGAGCCCACCAACCACCTCGACGCTGAGTCCGTCGACTGGCTCGAGCGCCACCTCGCCGAGTACAGGGGCACGATCGTCGCGGTCACCCACGATCGCTACTTCCTCGACAACGTGGCCGGCTGGATCCTGGAGCTCGATCGCAGCCGGGGCATCCCCTACGAGGGCAACTACTCCTCCTGGCTTGAGCAGAAGCAGAAGCGCATGTCGATGGAGGAGAAGTCCGACAAGGCACGCCAGAGGACGATCGACGCCGAGCTCGAGTGGGTGCGCGAGAACCCCAAGGGCCGGCGCAAGAAGGCCAAGGCGCGCCTGAACAACTACGAGGCGCTGCTGGCCGAGGATCGCAACGTCAAGCTCGACCAGATCCAGATCCACATCCCCGCCGGGCCGCGCCTGGGCGACCTCGTCGTCGAGGCGCAGGGGCTGCGCAAGGGCTTCGGCGACCGCCTGCTGATCGACGACCTGAACTTCAAACTGCCGCGCGGCGGGATCGTCGGCGTCATCGGCCCCAACGGCGCCGGCAAGACGACGCTCTTCAGGATGATCACCGGCTCCGAGCAGCCCGACGAGGGCGTGCTGCGCGTCGGCGACACGGTCGAGCTCGCCTACGTCGACCAGTCGCGCGACGCCCTCGACGACGACAAGAACGTCTGGGAGGAGATCTCAGACGGCATGGACACGATCAAGGTCGGCGACCGCACGATGAACTCGCGCGCCTACTGCTCGTCGTGGAACTTCAAGGGCTCCGACCAGCAGAAGAAGGTCGGCAAGCTGTCGGGCGGCGAGCGCAACCGGCTGCACCTCGCCAAGCTCCTGCGTGCCGGCGGCAACGTCTTGCTGCTCGACGAGCCGACCAACGACCTCGACATCGACACGCTGCGCGCGCTGGAAGAGGCGCTGCTGGCGTTCGGCGGCTGCGCGGTGATCATCTCCCACGATCGCTGGTTCCTCGATCGCGTCGCGACGCACGTGCTCGCCTTCGAGGGCGACTCCGTCGTGACGTGGTTCGAGGGCAACTTCGAGGCCTACGAGGAGCACCGCCGCGCGCTGCTCGGCGACGAGGCCGACCGCCCGCACCGGATCACCTACAAGAAGCTGACGCGGACGTAACTATGGGCTGGCGCTGCCGACGAGCTGCCACGGGGCGCTCGGCGGCCCGTCGAGCGCGAACGTCCAGCGCTCGTTGAAATCGGTCTCGCTGTCCTTGGAGCCCGACAGCAGCGCGAGCGTGTCGCGGTCCTCGACGTAGCGCACGCCGCGGATCCGGACCTCGACCTCCATCCGCGGCGGATACGCGTCGGTGTGCAGCGCGGCGATCGTCAGCCGCAGCAGGCGCGGCCCGCGCACGCCTGCGGCGAGGCGATCTGCAGCAGTGCCGTGTCGTCGCCGTCGACCGCCTCGGCCCGCGCGTCGACCGCCCGCCGCGCCGCGACCTCGAGCACATCGGGGGCGCAGCGCGGATCGGCGAGCGCGAGGTCGAGCGCCTTCTCGCGAGCGGTGCCGCCGAACTCGACGCTGACGAGCTCGGACACGCTCGTCCCGGCCGGCGGAGCGTCGGCCGTCGCCAGCTCGACGAGCGACTCGTCGCTCAGGCGCGAGTCGTCCGACCACGGGGCCGCGACGATCGGCGCCGCGAGGTGGTGCCCGCCCTCATGCTCCTGCTCGATCGACACGAGCCGCCAGCCGTCGCCCGAGCGCGCCAGCGTCCAGTACTCGCAGATCTCGATCACGCCGTCCTCGTCGGCGTCCTCGTTGCGCTTGATAACCGCACCGCCGCTCGTGCGCAGGACGCTGTGGAGGCTCGCGCTGATCGCGACCGTAACGCGGTCCTCCTCGCTGCCCGTACGGTTGACGAGCCCGACGTAGTCGACCTTGGGTCCGCGCTGGATCGTGACCTCGTTGACCCATCCCTTGCTCGCGAAGTCCGCCAGCCGCCGCCGCCATTCGACGAGCAGAGCGAGGCCGAGCATGCGCTCGAGCGCGGCGTCGTCGCGCTCGCTCCAGGCGCGCTGGACGTCGGCATACAGCGCCGCCGCCTGCGCCTTGACGACATCCGCGGCGAAGGCCGGATCGTCCTCGGCGGCCTCGGCGCTGGCGGTGCTCACGCGAGCATCGCGCTGCTCGCGTGCGCGCCTGCTGCGGCGCCGCTTGATCGTCGCGGGGATGCCGAGGAAGAAGAACGCGAACGCGATGACGATCAGCAGGTCGAAGAAGCCAAAGTCGTCGTCACCGTCTGAGCTGCCGCCTCCTCCGCCGCTGCCGCTGCCGCCGCCACCCCCGCCGCCGAAGCCGGAGCTGCCGCCGCCCGCCTGGCGAGCACCTCCGGCGCGACGAGCGCCAGCACGACGAATGAGTAGGGCAGGAGCGCTGCGACGCGGACGATCGCGGCGTCGTCGCACGCCTTGCGCGGTGGGGCGATGGCGCCGTGCGATACAACCACCGCCCATGGCACGCGTCGAGATCACGCACTTCACCGACCCCGGCTGCCCATGGGCGTGGTCGGCCGAGCCGTTTCGCCGCCGACTGCAGTGGATCTACGGCGACCAGATCGACTGGCGGCTGCGGATGGTCGTGCTGGCCGACAGCGCCGAGGAGCACGCGGCCAAGGGCTTGACCCCGGAGGTCCTGCAGCGCTCGTCGCGCAAGATCGCGCGTGAGCACGGCATGCCGATCGATACCGCGCTGCGCGAGCGCGACTCCGCCACTGCTCCCGCCTGTCGTGCCGTCGTCGCGGCGCGCCTGAACGCGCCCGAGTCCGAGGAGCCACTGCTGCGCGCCCTGCGCGTGCGCAACTTCGCCGGTGCCGCGCTCGAGGACCGCTCGACGCGCGAGGGCGCTGCACGCGACGTCGGCCTCGACCCGTCGCAACTCGAGCGGTGGATGGCGACGGCCGAGGTGCAGCGGGCGCTCGACGAGGATCGCGCGGCCGCGCGCAACCCCACACCGGCCGCGCTGGCGCAGGACGACCGGCTCGCCCCTTGGGGGGACGGCGGGCGCCGCTACACCTGTCCCTCCTACGAGATCGTGCGCCTCGCCGACGGCCGCCAGTTCGACGTGCCAGGCTTTCAGCCGGTCAAGGTCTACGAGGCCGCGCTGGCGAACCTCCTGCCCGACGCCGAGCGCCGCGAGCCGCCGGACGCCGTGCTCGAGCTGCTCGCATGGGCCGGCGAGCCGCTCGCCACGCGCGAGGTCGCGGTCGTCTGCTGCATCGACCACGACGACGCGCGCGAACAGCTCGGCCGCGTCGCCACAGAGCGCCCGCTCGGGTTCGACGGGCTGTGGTCGGCGGCCGCCGGAGCCGCCGCCCTTGCGGGCAGCGATAGCATCTGACGTACGCGGGTTCCAGTCGGACGGCTCTCAGGGCTGGCACGACGGGTGAACGTGGGTCGCACGGATGGATTCCTCCCGTTTCCTTCCTACTTTTCGCGCGGCCCGTCGTTTAGGAAGGAGACGAGCACAGGAGGCCGGTATTGCCCGGCACCGAAGGCGCATCCTCGACCCACCACGGGTCCAGGTCCGCGGCGATCTCGAACTTGACCGTCCGCCTGACCAGCCAGTACACGGGCCGTGGGCCGACGAAGGCGCGTACGTTCTTCAACGACGACATGGTGACCGTCGTGCTGCGCGACACGATGACCCGCGGCGAGCTCTCGCTCGTGGCTCGCGATCACGCCGACGTGGTCCTCTCCACCCGCGCGACCTTTCAGGAGATGATGGGCGACGAGCTCAGGGCCGGCGTTGAGCAGGTCGTCCAGCGCAAGGTCATCGCCTTCATGAGCGCGAACCACGTCGATCCCGACATGGCCGTGGAGACGCTCATCCTCGCCCCGCTCGAGGACGACGCGCCGAAGGCTGCGCTGACCGAGGCCTGATCCTGCGTCAGCCAGGCTCGACGACGAGCTCGGCGATCTGGACGCCGGCGCGCTCGAGCTCGAGCTCGAAGATGCCCTCCGCATCGGCCTCGAAGGCGAAGCGCACGCGCCCGCCCGCCGGCAGCTGCTTGGACAGGTCGTAGCCGTGGAGATGGACCTCGTCCTCGGTGTCCGATGATGTGACCTGGATGCGGGCGCGCTCGCCCTTCTCGATCTCGATGCGCTTGACGCCGCCGACCGGCTTGCCCGCGCGCACGCGGACGGTGTCATAGCGGGGAGCCGGCGCGGGCGGCGGCGCAGCCTGCGTC
>Ga0136640_10000243_pt1 | contig 20297 bp, 22 predicted proteins | sample AntDrymUQ8642106_2_FD_105498 | JGI IMG/M metagenome (GOLD analysis project Ga0136640, IMG submission 105498) | Polar desert sand microbial communities from Dry Valleys, Antarctica - metaG UQ864 (21.06) | ecosystem: Environmental > Terrestrial > Soil > Desert | place: Antarctica: Dry Valley...
CCCTGGTGCGAGGCGGCCTGCCGGGCTCGCACGGTGAGGGTGGCGTTGAGGAGCAGCACGCCCTGCCGGGCCCAGGCGTCGAGGCAGCCGTGGTCGGGGCGGGGCAGGCCCAGATCGCTCTCCATCTCGGCGTGGATGTTCCCCAGCGACGGCGGGATGTCGACGCCGGGGCGGACCGAGAAGCACAGGCCGTGGGCCTGGCCGGGGCCGTGGTACGGATCCTGGCCGAGGATCAACACCTTGACCTCCGCGAACGGCGTGAGGTGCAGTGCTGCGAAGACCTCCTCGGCCGCAGGGAACACCTGGTGCCGACTTCGCTCATCGTCGACGAACGCTCGGAGCTCGGCGAAGTACGGCTCGGCCAGCTCGGCGCGGAGCACAGGGTTCCAGTCCGTCGCGGCCACCGCCGGGCGAACCTAGCGCCGTGTCAGACAACGTCCACTCGCTGTCACGACGGCCAGGAACGCCTCTCGCGGCGTCCTCGTCCTCGACGTAGCTACGGCTATGCCTTCGTCCTGGCTTTGCGAGCGACGCCCCTGACTCGCCGTGAACAGCACAAACATCATCTGACACGGCACTAGCGCCGAGCACCCCCCGTCAGATCGCCACCACCTCGGTCCTCGGCTCGCATCGGTCTCCGCCATCGAGCCATCGCCGCCACCGCCACGCAAGCGCATCCGCACACGAGGGCCAGCCCGAGCGATCGCCAGCCCGTGGCCGCGGAAACCTCGATGGCCCGGGTGGGGGAGCCGAACAGTTCGCCGTCGGAGAACACCTGGAACCCTGCATCCTCGGGCGCGGGGAGCAACAGCCGCGGGGACGCCATCTGGCCAAGTGCCATCAGACACACCGCGACCCCGACAGCCGAGAACAGATCACGGCGATGGCCGAGCCGCACCAGGGCGACGACGAGGACGACCACCACGGCGCCCGCCACGACCGCCTCCCCTACCCACAGGTGCGGGTCAGTGAGGTCCTCCCTGTACCGGTCGGGCGTGCCCTGGTAGTCGCTGTCCCAGCTCACCGACTCGAGCCACCACCAACCGGCGTGGCCGAGGAGGGCGACAGCGACCACCAGCAGCACCGCCGCAAGCCCCCAACGCCCATCCACCCGACCGAACCAGCGGACCGAGACGGCGGCAACACCCACCACGATCACGACCAGGACAGGCAGCACGTCGCGACGATGCCCAGTGCAGGTCGGCTCGCACCGGGGGACCGGCCCCCGGATCCTCTCGACGCGGCGCCGCTCTCGACCGATCGGCGCGGCACACTGGACGCCATGACCCCCGACTCCGTCGACACCGCCGGCACCGCCGGCACCCGCATCTGGTCCGCCACCGGGATCGAGGTCCACCAGGTGGTGGTGGGGCCCATGGACAACAACGTCTACGTCGTGCGCTGCACCGAGACCGGCGACGCCGTGCTGCTCGACGCGGCCAACGAGCACGAGCGCCTGCTCGAGCTGTGCCGAGCCCTCGGCGTGCGGCGGGTGCTGGAGACCCACGGCCACTGGGACCACATCCAGGCCGTCACCCAGCTCCGCGACGCCGGATACGAGGTGGCCGTCACCCAGGCCGACGCAGCCATGCTCCCCAGCTACGACTCGACCATCGACGACGAGGACGTGATCGCCGTCGGGAACCTGCGCCTCCAGGCCCTCCACACCCCGGGCCACACGCCCGGGTCGGTGTGCTTCACCGTCGAGGGGACGCCGCTGCTCTTCAGCGGCGACACGCTGTTCCCCGGCGGACCGGGCAACACCACCTTCGACGGCGGCGACTTCGACACGATCATCCGCTCGCTCGACGAGCGCCTGTTCACCTTGGCCGACGACACCCTCGTCCTGCCCGGCCACGGCGACCAGACCACGATCGGCGCCGAGCGCCCGCACCTCCAGGAATGGGTCGACCGGGGCTGGTAGGCAGGCCGACCCGCGCTCCCTCTGCTCCGGCATGTCCGAGGCCCTGCCCTCGCCCCTCCGGCCCCTCGACCACACCCCGGTCCACACCGACGCCCTGCCGGCCACTCCGACGCGCGACAGGGCGATCCCGGCCACGGCCTGGGTGCAGGCGCCCGCCTCGCTGCGAACGCTGGGCGATGATCTGCCCGGCGCTCCCGTCGCCCGCTATCTCCGTCGCATCGGGCCCTGGCTCCTGTGGCGGGCCGGACCGCCGTCGAAGGGCGACACCCGCCTGTGGGCGGCGACGACGGACAGTCCGGACCAGGCGTACACGTTCCGGCTGTTCCCGGACGGCACCGGCGACGGCGTGGGACCGTCGGGCACCCGTCACCAGCGGTTCCGGGCCTGGAAGGAAGACCTCCGCGACGCCGGCTGAGGACAAGCCGGGTTTCTCCTACGGGGGTAGTGCGAACCCAGGGCCGGGATCTACCCTGGGGCCATGCCTGACGCCTCCACCGACAAGGCGCCTCCGGTCCTCGAGATCGTCGATCTCCGGGCGGCCCCAGCAGGAGGAGGCGACGACATCCTCAAGGGCCTGACCCTCACCGTCGGTGTCGGCGAGGTGCACGCCGTGATGGGCCCCAACGGCTCTGGCAAGTCCACCCTGGCCAACGTCTTGCTCGGCAGCCCCGAGTACACCGTCACCGGGGGCACGATCCGCTATGCCGGCGACGACATCGCCGACTGGGGTCCCGATGCCCGTGGCGCGGCGGGCATGTTTCTCGCGTTCCAGTACCCGCAGACCATCGCCGGGGTGTCGGTGCTCAACTTCTTGCGTCAGGCCCTGTCGGCGCGCAAGGGCATCGACCTGTCGATGCTCGAGCTGCGCCTGTCGATCATGGAGTGGATGGAACGCCTCGGCATCGACCCGGCCTTTGCCGACCGCCATCTCAACGACGGCTTCTCCGGGGGCGAGAAGAAGCGCAACGAGGTCCTGCAGATGGCGATCCTCGAGCCCGAGCTGGCCGTGCTCGACGAGACCGACTCCGGCCTGGACATCGACGCGTTGCGCACGGTGGCTCGCGGCGTCGAGGAGGTCCGTCGCGACCGGCCCGAGCTCGGCATCCTCTGCATCACCCACTACCGGCGGCTGCTCGAGGAGCTGCACCCCGACGCCGTTCACCTCTTGGTCGACGGACGCATCGCCTCGAACGGCGGGCTCGAGCTGGCCGACGAGCTGGAGTCCGAGGGCTACGGACGCTGGCAGGAGGGAGCGGCATGACCGCCAGTCCGACAACGTCGACCACCGAGGTTCCGGCCTTCGACGTGGCTGCGGTGAAGAAGGACTTCCCGATCCTTTCTCGCCAGGTGCGGGGCCGACGCCTGGTGTACCTGGACTCGGCCAACACGTCTCAGAAGCCACGGGCCGTCCTCGATGCCATCGACGAGTACTACGAGCAGCACAACGCCAACGTCCATCGAGGCACCTACCTCATCGCCGAGGAGGCCACCGCTGCGCTGGAGGGGGCCCGCCAGAAGGTGGCCCGGTTCATCGGCGCCTCGTCGACCCGCGAGGTCGTGTTCACCAAGAACGCCACCGAGGCGCTCAACCTGGTGGCCAAGGCGTGGGGCCGCGAGCACCTCCGCACCGGCGACGCGGTAGTCATCACCGAGCTGGAGCACCACGCCAACATCGTCCCCTGGCACCAGCTGCGGGCCGAGCTCGACCTCGACCTGCGCTGGATCCCCATCCGGGCCGACGGCCACCTCGACCTCAGCGACCTCGACCGGCTGCTCGACGGGGCCAAGGTCCTGTCGTTCGCGGCCATGTCGAACGTCCTGGGCACCATCAACCCGATCGACCAGCTCGTCACCGCGGCCCACGACGCCGGGGCCATCGCGGTGGTCGATGCCAGCCAGCTCGTCCCCCACATGCCCACCGACGTGGGGTCGTGGGCCGCCGACTTCGTCGCCTTCACCGGCCACAAGATGTGTGGCCCGACGGGCATCGGCGTGCTGTGGGGCAGCGAGGAGATGCTCGACGCCACCCCGCCGTTCCTCACCGGCGGCGAGATGATCCTCAACGTCACCAAGGAGGGCTTCACGCCCAACGAGCTGCCGTGGAAGTTCGAGGCCGGAACTCCTCCCATCGCCGAGGCCGTCGGACTGGGTGCAGCGGTCGACTACCTGACAGGCATCGACGGCGGGATGCAGGCCATCCGCCAGCACGAGGTCGAGCTCACCGAGTACGCCCTGCGCACCCTGGGCGAGCGGTTCGACGACCTGACGATATACGGCCCGACCGACGCCACCGAGCGAGGCGGCGTGCTGTCGTTCAGCTTCGGCGACATCCACCCCCACGACCTCACCCAGGTCTTCGATCAGCAGGGTGTGTGCGTGCGAGCCGGCCACCACTGCGCCAAGCCGCTGATGCGGGTGCTCGGCGTGTCGGCTTCGGCGCGGGCGTCGCTGTACCTCTACAACGACACCGACGACGTCGACGCCTTGGCCGACGCCCTGGCTGCTGCGGCAGACTTCTTCGCCCACTGACCCGCGACGCCTGTCGTCGGAGGACCCATGCCCGGACTCGAAGACCTCTACCGGGAGATCATCCTCGACCACTACCGCAGCCCCCGGAACCGGGGTGAGCTGCCCGTGCCCCCGGCCACCCGCACCGAAGGGTTCAACCCGCTGTGCGGCGACGAGATCGTGGTTTTCGTCGATGTGGTCGACGACACCGTGGTCGACATCCGCATCGACGGCCAGGGCTGCTCGATCAGCCAATCGTCCGCGTCGATGATGTCCGCGGCGGTCAAGGGCAAAACCATGGCCGAGGTCAACGGCATCACCCGGGCCTTCAAGGCGCTGATGTCCATCCACGAGACGAGCCTCGGCGGCGAGGGGGCTGTCGACGGCGACGGCGACGGCATCGAGGGGCCCGAGGACATCGCCCTGGGCGATCTGGCCGCCCTGCAGGGAGTGGTCAAGTTCCCGGTGCGCATCAAGTGCGCGACCTTGTCGTGGAACACGCTGGCCCAGGCCCTGGACGAGGCCTCTACTTGAACGAGCAGGCCCCCGGCGGCGCGACCATCGACACGGCAACGGTGCGGGCGGTGCTGTTCGACATGGATGGCGTGCTCACCGACACCGCCTCGGTGCACCAGACGGCGTGGGCCCGATTGTTCGACGCCGCCCTGCCGGCTCTCGCCCCCGACGCCGAGCACCCGCCGTTCTCCACCGACGACTACCGGCGGTTGGTCGACGGGCGAGCCCGCATCGACGGCGTGGAGGCGGTGCTGGCCGACCGTGGCATCGCCCTGCCACGAGGCGACATCACCGACGCTCCCGGCAACGACACCGCCTGGGCCCTGGCCAACGGCAAGAACGAGCACTTCCACCAGGCCATCGAGACCGACGGCGTGACGACCTTTGCCAGCTCGATCGCCGTCGTCGACATCTTGCGCGAGACCGGAGTGCCCGTCGCCGTGGTCACCGCCAGTCGCAACCGGGGCGACATCCTCGCCGCCGCCGGACTCACGGACCGCTTCGACGCAGCCGTCGACGGCGTCGACATCGAGGACATGGGCCTCCCCGGCAAACCCGACCCGGCCACCTTCGTCGAGGCGGCCCGACGCCTGGGGGTCGACCCAGCCGACGCGGTCGTCATCGAGGACGCGGTCTCCGGTGTCGTCGCCGGGGCGGCCGGCGGCTTCGGCCTGGTGATCGGGGTGGCTCGCCACGAAGCGCCCGACGACCTGCTCGCCGCCGGCGCCCACGTCGTCGTCTCCGACCTGGCCGAGGTCTCCGTCGTCGCACCCCCAGGATGATCCCGGGGGCCGTCCTCGGAGCGCTGCTGCGGTCACGACAAGCGACCGGGAACCTGGTCACCGATGCCCAGCTCGCCGCACTGGCGATCGAGCACGGGCTCACCGTCTACTCCGCCGATTCCGACTTCGCCCGGTTCCCCGAGGTGACCCGGGTCAACCCGCTGCGCTGATGGCCCGCTGGCCGTCGGGACTGAAGTCGGGTGATCCCTCGTGACCGCTCGCGCCACGCGCGACGATCTGTCGATGTCTGCGTCCCCCGCTCATCCGGCTCCTGACTGATGGGCGGCGGCGAGGCGTCGATCAACGACCCGGGGCTGGTGTCGCGCACGGGGTGGGAGTTCACCTACGACGGGGTGCACCTCGAGGTGGAGGGGCGCCGTGAAGCCCTGTGCACGCTGGGCAACGGCTACCTAGGCACCCGGGGCGCGGCACCGGAGGCGGTGGCCGACGGCACCCACTACCCCGGTACCTACGTCGCCGGCGCCTACAACCGCCTGACCACCGAGCTGGCCGGGACCCGCATCGACCACGAGAGCCTCGTCAACCTGCCGAACTGGCTGCCACTCACGCACCGGGCCGGTCCCGCCTCCCCAGCAGAGGGTCGCCCGAGCCCGTGGTTCGCTCCGGGTGTGGGCGAGGTCCTCGAGCTGCGCCAGACCCTGGACATGCGCCACGGCGTCCTCCGTCGCCACGTCCGAGTCCGCGACGACGCCGGGCGGGTCACGAGGCTCGACGAGTACCGCATCGTGTCCATGCACGACCCGCATCTGGCCGCCATCGAGCAGGTCATCACCCCCGAGAACTGGTCGGGTCGTCTCGAGGTCCAGTCCGCGCTCGATGGCCGAGTCGCCAACACCAACGTCGGAGAGGATCGCCTGCTGGCCAACGACCACCTGCACGCCGTCGACGTGGGCTGGAGCGACGGCGGCGTCGATTGGCTCGAGGTGGACACCTCGTGGTCCCACGTGCGGGTGGCGCTGGCCGCTCGCACCCACATGCAGGCCGTCGGCCCGGTTCGGGTGCGCTTCGACCACGTCAGCTCGCCTGAACTGGTCAGCCGAGTGCTGTCGTGCGAGGCGACCGAGGGCGAACCGATCACCGTCGAGAAGGTGGTGGCCATCTTCACCAGTCGCGACGCGGCGGTGGGCCGACCGCTGGAGTCGGCTCGCGACACCGTTGCCGCGGTGGGCACCTTCTCCGAGCTGCGGGCCTCGCACGAGCTGGCGTGGAAGCACCTATGGGAGCGATGCGAGATCGAGGTCACCGACGGAGGCGGGGACGAGGGGGTGATGGCTGCGATCCGTCTCCACGCCTTCCACGTGCTGCAGACGGCCGCCCCGCACGTCAAGGACGTCGACGCCAGCCTTGCCGCCCGCGGCCTGCACGGAGAGGGCTACCGGGGTCACATCTTCTGGGACGAGCTGTTCGTGTTCCCGTTCCTCAACTTCCGCTTCCCCGACATCACCAGGGCGCTGCTCCGCTATCGGGCCCGCCGCCTGCCCGCCGCCCGACGCCAGGCCCGGGAGCTGGGCCAGGTCGGGGCCCGGTTCCCGTGGCAGTCAGGCAGTGATGGGTCCGAGCAGACGCCGATCCAGCTCTGGAACCCGCGCTCGGGACGGTGGATACCCGACAACTCCCGCCGCCAGCACCATGTCGGCCTGGCCGTCGTCTGGAACGTGTGGCAGTACAACCAGGCCACTGGCGACTACCGGTTCATGCTCGAGCACGGGACGGAGCTGCTCGTCGAGCAGGCCCGATTCTGGACGGGCATGGCCACCTTCGACCACGACGACCGGCGCTACCACATCCGGGGCGTGATGGGCCCCGACGAGTACCACGACGGGTACCCGGGGGCGACGGGCCAGGGCGTCGACGACAACGCCTACACCAACGTTCTGGTGAGCTGGCTCCTGCGCCGGGTGCTCGACGTGCTGGGTGACTTCGACGGTCACCAGGCCGACATCCAGCTGTGGGAACGCCTGGGGGTGACGGTCGAGGAGACGGTCCTCTGGGGCAAGGTCTCGCGCAACCTGTACGTGCCGTTCCACGACGGGATGATCAGCCAATTCTCGGGTTGGAACGACCTGGAGGAGATCGACTGGGACGGCTACCGCGCCCGCTACGGCAACATCGGGCGACTCGACCTGATCCTCGAGGCCGAAGGCGACAGCACCAACCGCTACAAGTTGGCCAAGCAGGCCGACGTGCTCATGCTCTTCTACCTCATGACACCCGACGAGCTGTGCGTCCAGCTCGAGGCGATGGGCTATGACGTCGACGCCAGCATCCTCGAGCGCACCGTCGAGTACTACATCGACCGTACCGCCCACGGCTCGACGCTCAGCCGCATCGTGTACGCCTGGGTGATGGCCCGCGTCGACCCGTCGAAGTCGTGGGAGCTGTTCCGCGAGGCCCTGGCCGCCGACATCGACGACACCCAGGGGGGCACTACGCCGGAGGGCATCCACCTGGGAGCGATGGCAGGGAGCCTCGACCTGCTGCAACGCTGCTACAGCGGCTTGGAGCTGCGGGCCGACGAGGTGTGGTTCGACCCGCACCTGCCGTCGGAGATCACCAGCCTGGCCTTCGACCTAGTCCACCGCGACCGGACCCTCAGCGTCGAGCTCTCCCACGACCGTCTGCGCGTCGAGGTCGAGGCCGGCGCCGTCGTCCCGATGCCGGTCGGTGTCAGGTCGGGCGAGCTCAGCCACCTGCGCCCCGGCCAGGTCCTCGAGGTCGACCTGCGGTAGCGGCGGGCGCGCTCAGCCGACGAGGCCGTTGATGGCCTTCGCCATGTCCAGGTCCCGGTCGGTCAGCCCGCCGGCGTCGTGGCTGACGAGGTCGATCGTCACCGTGTTCCACGAGTTCGACCAGTCGGGATGGTGGTCGGCCTTCTCGGCGGCGAGGGCCACACGGGTCATGAAGGCGAAGGCCTCGGAGAAGTCGGCGAAGGTGAGCTCACGGTGGAGCTTGCCGTCGGACAGCTCCCAGCCGTCAGGAGGGGTCGGGTCGGACATCGCTCCAGTGTGCATCGGTGGAGGAGCTCACGCCTCCTCCAGTGCGTCCTCTGTGGGTCGGAACCGCTCGAACGCGCCGGTGTCGTGGACGTAGCTGGCGGCCTGGGTGCGATTTCGCACCCCGAGCTGCTTGTAGGCCCGACTGAGGTGGGACTTCACCGTCTCTCGACCTACATACAGGGCGGCGCCGATCTCGATGTTGGTGAGGCCCTCGGCGGCGAGGACCAGCACCTGGCTCTCTCGCTCGGTGAGGCCCCGATCCTTGCCGGGCCAGTCGAGCTCGTCGAGCGCGGGCCGGCTCGACCTCCCGTCGGCCATGGCCTCCTCTCCGGCTGCGGTTCGCAGCAGCGCGTCCACGATCGCCTCGGCCGGCAGGGTCTTGGCGATGAAACCACTGGCCCCGTGCTGGCGGGCCTCGTCGACGAGGCCGGGCACGAGCTCCAGGCTGAACATGGCGACGGTGAGGATGTGGCGGTGGCGCCGGAGCCGGTCGAGCGCCTGGGGGGCGATTCCGCCACGGCCGTAGGTGTCATACAGGGCGACGTCGATCGGTGGATGGTCGATCGGCTCGCCGATGACGATCTGCTCACAGACGTCGATCCGATCCGGGAACCGGGCGAGCATGCCCGCCACCCCGGCGACGACGATCTCGTAGTCGTTGACCACGGCCACGCTGATCGGCAGCTCGACATCGCTGCTCGTCGAGTCCGACGGGCCCGGGGTCTGCTGGCGCACGTCGATCATTCTGGTCAGTCAAAAGAGTCTCGCCGCAATCAGCGATCATGACATCGGCACCGCTCGACTGGGAGTCCGTGCCGAGTAGCGTCCCGCCATAGATCCCACCGAAGGAGCCTCCGCCGTGCCGGATGCCGTCATCCTCCATCGAACCCAGGCCGACGTGCAGGTCCGACGATGAGGATCGCCCTCCTGATCCTTCTGCTCGTCGTCGTTGTCGCGGTAGCGCTCGTCGTTATCCAACAGCGTCGCCGGGCCGGTGGCGTCATCGCCGGAACGAAGAGTCCCAAGCCGCGGAGCGACCGCCCATGACGTCGCGTCCGGCCAGTGACGGTGAGCTCGACGCCCCCACGGATCTGAGCCCTCCGCCCGATGCCCGGTCCCAAGGTGGAGGACCGGCACCCGGACCCGATCCTGTCGAGGCCGCCACCGTGCCCGAGGGTCACCGTCTCGTGCGGGCATCGGGTCTCACCGGCCTCGATGTCGTCACCCTCGAGGGCAATCGAGCGGTGGAGGTCAAAGACGTCGTCTTCGACAAGGCGGCGGGGACCCTGACCGGCTTCACCCTCCGCAAGCCAGGACTGTTGGGCGGTCCGCAGAAGAGCGTCCTGCCCGTCTCGGGCGTCCAGGCCGTCGGGCGAGACGCGGTGATGATCCCGTCCCACGCAGTGCTGGCCGGCCCTGAGGAGCTGGTCGGCTCGGGCGACAACATCATCGGCGATCGGGTGATCACCGACGACGGGACCGAGCTCGGCATCGTCGTCGACGTCATCGCGTCGGTGCACGACGGAGTCGCCGACGTGATCGGCTTCGAGATCACCGCCTCGGCCAACGCAGACCCCGATGGCGGGCTCCTCCTGGTGCCGATGCCGGCCGCCCACTCCATGTCCGGCGAGGCGGTGGTCGTGCCGGCCCGGGTTCGCGAGCACCTCAGCCGTGACCTCGACGGCCTACAGGCGTCGGTCAGGATGTTCCGGACCCAGCAGGACGAGGCCTGATGGACGTCAAGCTCAGCGACCTGCGCCATCGTGACGTGCTCGACATCTCCTCGGCCACCACCGTCGGGCGGGTGCAAGGCCTCGTCATCGACTTCACCGAGCAGCAGGTCAGCGCCCTGACCATCGACAAGGCATCGATCGAGGCGTCGGTCCTCCCCTGGGATCAGGTGAAGAGCGTCGGGCCCGACGCCGTCACCGTCGACGGGTCGACCGGGCTCCGCGCCCCATCGGGCCCTGCTGAGGAGCGCGTGGGCGCCAAGACCGACGAACCGATCGGCAAGCGGGTCCTGACCGAGTTCGGTGACCAGATCGGCACCGTCGACGACGTCGTCATCGACGATCGATCAGGCACCTTCCGAGGCCTGATCGTGGACGGACGACCGCTCGACGCCCAACTGGTGATGGGCATCGGAGACCACGCTGCTGTGGTCCGTCAGCCTCCGAGCTGACCGGTCGCCCTTCGCGGGTCAGCGATCGGTGTCGTCTTCGACCTCGATCTTCTCCTTGCGCACCTCGTCGCTGACCTCGCGCTGCTCGACCTCGGTCTCCTTGTCCATGCGCACCCGCTCCTTGGGCACCACCTTCTTGTCCACCACGATCTCCTCCTCGCTGAGCACCACCTCATGCTCATCCTCGGAGATGTCGCTTCCGGACATCGCATCGCCGGCGTTGGCCTCGGTGATCGGGTCGCGCTCGATGCGGACCTTCTCCTTGCGCACAGGGACCGTGGTCGTCACGTTCTCGGTCACCACGTACTTGCGCAGGCGAACCCGCCCGGCCTCATTGGTGCGGGTTCCCACCGCCAGCTCCTCCTCGGAGCGGGTCATGGCCGAGTCGGTCTCGGTCTCGGAACCCGACACGTCCCGGTCGGCGCTGTCGTCCCACTCGCGGTAGTCCTCTCGGCCGTAGTACTGGTACAGGCCCGCTTCCTCCTCACCGCTCAGGCCGCCCTCGCCCGAATCGACGTTGGGAGCGTCCTTGACGAAGCCCGCCTCGTATGGGACCTGCAGCGCTGATCCGTCGGCTCCGACGCCGGCGACGGGTATGAAGGTCCCCTTCCTGCCGAACAGGCCGGTCTTGACCGCGAGCCACTCGGGCTGACCGGTGGCGCCATCCATGTAGACGGTCTCGAGCACACCGATCTTGTCGCCCTCGCGGTCCACCACATCGGCACCGATCCAGTCGTTCCATGTGCTCTGCGAGGTGTCAGCCACGGTGTGTCCTCCTGGACGTTGGGGTGTTCCGCTGCCCTACCCCGCACCGACGCCCGTCACAATGGTTGGGGCCTCCAATCCCCCATGCGAGGGAGGTCGGCGTCACCGAGCCCGAGGGTGGCGGCCGACGCCGAGGTTCAGCCGCCTCCCGACGCGCCTCCGGATCCGCCGGCCGGAATCGATGGCGAGGGCGATGCGGCCGGCGGGTCGTCGCTCTGAGCGCTGCCTGACTGGACGGGAGCAGGTGGCGGCGGAGGCGCAACCGGGTCAGGAACGGCCGTCACATCCGGCTCGGGTGCGACCACAGGTCCCGGCTGGGGCAGGACCGTAGGGCCCGGCCCGGACGGGATGACGAGGTTCGGCCCGGACGGGGTGACGAGATTCGGCCCGGACGGGATGACGAGATTCGGCCCGGACGGGATGACTGGGCCCGGCCCGGGCGGGATGACTGGGCCCGGCCCGGAGGGGATGACGAGGTTCGGCCCGGACGGGATGACGAGGTTCGGCCCGGACGGGATGGCCGCCGGACCCGGCCCCGGCGCTACAGCGGGGCCCGGGTCAACGGGCTCGACCGGCCCGGCATCAGATCCAACGTCTCCAACGTCGCCGGCGCCGGGAGGTGGCCCAGGCAACGGCCCCCTGAGTCCCGGGTTCGTCGGCCGGTGGCCGAGGAGCACGTCGGCTCGGTGCTCGTCGCGTCCGGATCCAGCAGCGGACCGACCGGTCGGGTTGCGGGGGACGTCGCCGGCGGTCACCCGTTCGCTGAGCGCCATCGTGTCATCGGAGGGCGAGTCCTGCCCGGTGATCCACAGCACCGCGACCAGGACCGCCACGCTGGCCAGCGGCAACACGCACGCCACGATCTCGCGGCCGAGCGCCGTTCCTCCTCGCCAACGTCTGATGTCCTCGGGCCTGCCCATGGCTCCCACCTCCTACCGCCGGCATCCGAGCCCGCCGGCGACCGCACCGTATCGCGCCCCCTCGTCGTTGCCCACCGAGCTCGGTCAGCCGGCGGCGAAGGGGCCTGGACCGAAGGGGTCGACCGCCACCGGCTCCTGGTCTGCGAAGGAGCCCTCGCCGAACACGTCGATCGGCGTTCGGGGGACCGGCGCCGCCTCGTCCTCGGGCCGCATCCAGGCTGCGTAGCCCTCTTCGTCGAGCCGATCGGCGAGGTCGGGTCCGCCGCTGTCGCGGATCTCCCCACGGATCAAGATGTGGACCCGGTCGGCTCGCAGCTCGGTGAGGACCCGGGCGTAGTGGGTGATGCACAAGACGCCGAGGCCGGTGTCGGTCGCAGCCTCGACGCGGCGAGCACAGGCCCTCAACGCGTCGATGTCGAGGCCGGAGTCCAGCTCGTCGAGGATGGCGAAGCGAGGGTCTAGGACGCCGAGCTGGAGGGTCTCGTTGCGCTTCTTCTCCCCCCCGGACAGGTCGACGTTGAGCGGACGCTCGAGGAAGCGCTCGTCGAAGCCGATGCGCTCGGCCTCTGCGACCATTCGGGCCCGCATGTCGTCGCTGTCACGGCCGGACGCCGCAAAGGCGGCCGACAAGGAGTCGAACAGCGAGACGCCAGGCACCTCGGTCGGGTACTGCATGGCGAGGAACAGTCCGGCCTGGGCTCGCTCCCAGGTCGGCATGAGGAGGAGGTCGACCCCGTCGAGGGTGACGGCGCCCCCCAGCACCTCGTAGCCGGGCCGGCCCATCAACACGTGCGACAGCGTCGACTTGCCGGCCCCGTTCGGGCCCATCACGGCGTGAACCTCGCCGGCCGGCACCGTGAGGTCGACCCCACGCAGGATCTCGACGCCGGCGACGGCGGCCCGCAGGCCCTCGATCACGAGCTCGCTGCCGCCTCTCGTCCCGGCGTCGCTCACGAGGGGACTTCCACGTACACGTCATCGCCGTCCACCTCGACCGGGAACACCGGCACGGGTCGGTTGGCGGGCAGCGAGGTCGGTTCGCCGGTGAGGAGGGAGAACGCCGAGCCGTGCTTCCAGCACTCGAGCTGGCGCTCAGGGCAGAGAACATCTCCCTCCGACAGCGAGATCCGCTGATGGCTGCACGTGTCGCCGATGGCGTAGACGTCGTCGCCGCAGCGGACGACGGCGATGGCGTGCCCGTCGACCTCTACCCGTCGGGCCTCGCCGTCCCCCAGCTCTCCGGGGGCGCAGATGCGGTGCCGGGCGGTCACGTCATGCCCTTGACCTGGCGGTCGAGCCGGTCCTCGATGGCGGCGCTGACGGCTTGCATCACCGGCTTCGGGGCTGGCATCCGACTCAGCACGTCGGCGAAGAACCCGGCCACGACGAGGCGTTCGGCCATGAGAGGCGGCACGCCCCGACTCTCCAGGTAGAACCGCTGCTCCTCGTCGATGGGCCCGACGGTCGACGCGTGGCTGCAGTGCACGTCGTTGTTCTCGATCTCCAGGTTGGGCACCGACTCGGCCCATGCCTCGTCGGAGAGCTTCAGGTTGCGGTTGGTCTGGAAGGCGTTGGTGCCCCGGGCCTCGGGGCGCACGGTGATGAGCCCGGTGTAGATCGAGCGGCTCTTGCCGCTCACCGCCCCCTTGAACAGCAGATCGGACTGCGTGTCGGGCGCCCGGTGGTCCTGGAAGGTGCGGAAGTCGAGGGTCTGGGTGTCCTCACCGAAGTAAGCGGCGAGGAGGTCACCCGACGCCCCGCGGCCCTCGAGGCGGCAGTCGGTGCGGACCCGCGTGTAGTCGCCCCCGAGAGCGACCAGCGACGCGACGAGAGTGCCCTGCTGGCCGACCCGGGCCACCTGGGTGGCCATCTGCCAGACGTGCGGTCCGTGGTCCTGGACGCTGGTGAACGACAGACGGGCCCGAGCGGACACGTCGAGCTCGACGAGGGGCAGCACCAGGGCGACGAGATCACCTGAGCTCTGGTGCTCGACCACGGCGGCCGACGCCCCCTCCTCCACGACCACGGCGATGCGGGGGGCCGACAATCCCTCAGGTGTGGTGCCGATGCTGCGGACCAGGATCGGGTCGTCGACCTGGGTGTTGCGGGCGATGCGGATGACGAGCGGTGTCGGCGCCAGCGCGACCGTCCACTCGACGAGGGCGTCGTGAGCGTCGCCCATGACTGCCCCGATGCCCCGGACGTCGCCGGTCTCTACCGTCACCGAGTCGTCGCGGACCTCGATGGCCTCCACCCATCCGTCGATGATGACGACCTCCGCCGCCCAGGGCGTGACCGGCGCAGGAGGGGTGTCGTGGGTCGGCGCGCCCAACACAGGCGAGTACCGGTCGAGGTCGAGCTCGTCGATGCGGCTGTAGCGCCACTCCTCGGCGTCGGGGCTGGGCAGCCCGGAGGCCTGGGCCCGTTCGATCGCGGCGGCGCGCCGAGCCCCGTCGCCGGGCAGGCTGGTGAGGTCGTCAGGCGTCGGTCGCAGGGCGGGTCTCCGGTCGGGTGTTCCGGCCAGCAGGCCGACCTCGAAGGCTACCGGCCTCGCCGGGGTCTCCCCCTGGTAGGGCCGGGTCAGCGGCACTAGCGACGACGTCGGTGCTGTGGGTCAGCCCTTGCCGCGCTTGAAGAGGCGGCCAAGGCGGCCCCCCTTCGACGCCTTGGCCCGTTCGGCCTCGACGTCGGCCAGCACCTGAGGACCGGCGGAGTTGACGATGTCCTCGGCAGCGTCGAGGAGGGCTGCGATGTCTGCGCCCCGTTCGTCGAGCCCGGGCGGTTCCTCCGGCGTGGTCGGGGTGACGAGGCTGCCGTGGCTCCAGTTCACGTCGGCCAGGCGGCGCTGGAACGCCTGGCAGTCTGCGGGACAGCGCCAGGGAGCCTCGGGGGCGAGGTCGAGATCGCACTTTCGCACGGTCTCGCCGTTGCGGTACGTCCGCGACTCGAAGAACTTGCAGTCCTGGCGCATGGGCACCGGACCATTCTGCCGTCCGTTGCCCCGGCTGCGCCGGTCGCCCGCCGCTGGCGCTCGAGGGGCCCGTTTCTGGCCGTCTGGCGAGCCAGAACGAGCCTCAGCCGACCGAGCCCTCCATCTGGAGTTCGATGAGGCGACTCCACTCCACCGCGTACTCCATCGGCAGGGTGCGGGTGACCGGCTCGATGAAGCCGTTGACGACCATGCCCATGGCCTGCTCCTCGGAGAGTCCTCGGCTCATCAGGTAGAAGAGCTGCTCGTCGGCGACCCGGCTGACGGTGGCCTCGTGGCCGATGCGGGCGTCGCGGGCGCCGACCTCCATGTAGGGGTAGGTGTCGCTTACCGAGTCCTCGTCGAGGATGAGGGCGTCGCACTGGACGTGGCTCTTGCAGCCGTAGGCGTCGTCCTCGACCCGCACCAGGCCGCGGTACGACGTGCGACCACCGTGGGAGGAGATCGACTTGGACACGATCTTCGACGACGTCTCGGGCGCGGCGTGGACCATCTTGGCCCCCGTGTCCTGGTGCTGCCCGGCTCCGGCGTAGGCGACCGACAAGACCTCGCCGGTGGCCTTCGGCCCGACCAGCCACACGGCCGGGTACTTCATGGTCAGGCGGCTGCCGATGTTGCCGTCGATCCACTCCATGTGGCCCTCGGCCTCGACCCGGGCCCGCTTGGTGACCAGGTTGAAGACGTTGTTCGACCAGTTCTGGATGGTGGTGTAGGTGACCCGAGCCGACGGCTTGACGATGATCTCGACCACCGCCGAGTGCAGCGAGTCCGAGGTGTAGGTGGGGGCTGAGCAGCCCTCGATGTAGTGAACCTTCGAGCCCTCATCGGCGATGATCAGCGTGCGCTCGAACTGACCCATGTTCTCGGCGTTGATGCGGAAGTAGGCCTGCAGCGGCATGTCGACCTCGACGCCGGGCGGCACGTAGATGAAGCTGCCACCGGACCACACGGACGAGTTCAGCGCCGCGAACTTGTTGTCGTTCTTGGGGATGACGGTGCCGAAGTACGGCTTCACCAGGTCGGGGTGCTCGCGCAGCGCCGTGTCCATGTCGCAGAAGATGACGCCCTTCTCCTCGAGGTCGTCGCGGTTGCGGTGGAACACGACCTCGCTCTCGTACTGCGCGGTGACGCCGGCGAGGTACTTGCGCTCGGCCTCGGGGATGCCGAGCTTCTCGTAGGTCGCCTTGATGGCGTCGGGGAGCTCCTCCCACTTGTCGACCTGCCCCTCGGTGGGCTTGATGTAGTAGTAGATCTGGTCGAAGAAGATCTGCGACATGTCGCCGCCCCAGTTGGGCATGGGCCGGCGCTCGAAGTGGCGGAAGCTCTTGAGCCGGTACTCCAGCATCCAGTCCGGCTCGCCCTTCATCCACGACATCTCGCGCAGGATGTCCTCGTTCAGCCCACGGCGGGGCTTGAAGACGTAGTCCTCCTCGTCAGCCCACCCGAGCTTGTAGCGACCGAGGTCGAGGTCCTGGATGGCCATGCGCCGATGCCTCCTGCCGCGAGCGGCGTGGTGGGCGGGGGTTTCTCCTATGCCGATGGTAGCAACCCCCGCCCCCCATCCCTCGGCCCGAGCCAGTCAGGCCCATGGTGCTCATCGAGGAGGAAGGCCCGGCCTCGTTGACCTGGGGCGATGCTCGTTAAGGGCGCTCTCACTACCGGATATTGACTACTCGGTAGTCATCCGGTACCGTGCCGGGCGTGTCAGTGCCCGACGGTCTCCTCATCCTCCTACGGGACGAGCCCAAGCACGGCTACCAGCTGGCCACCGACTTCGCCGAGCGGACCGCCGGCGTCTGGACCCTCAACACCGGCCAGGTGTACACGACCCTCGACCGCCTGGTCCGCGACGGCTACGTGGAGCCCGACGGCACGGTCGACCCCGACGACGCGCGCCGCCGGCGGTGGCGGCTGACCGAGGCCGGGCGCGACCGGACCGAGGCCTGGACCGAGGAGCCCCCGCCCGAGCCCGGCCCCCGCGACGAGCTCGTCCTGCGGGTCCTGCTCGTCGCCGCCGTCGATCCCGAATCGGCCCTCGCCGTGATCCACGGCCAGCGCCGGCACCTGGTGACCCGGCTCCAGGACATGCGCCGAGGCCAACGCGACGCCGAGGACTCCACCCTCGCCCGGATGGCCGCCGACGCCGCCGCCGTACGAGTCGAGTCCGACCTGCGCTGGCTCGACCTCTGCGAGGCGCGCCTCGCAGCCCAACCCGCCGTCCAACCACCCAATCCCGCCGCACCCCGCGGCCGGGCCCGCTGACCGATGCCTTCGGAGGAAGCCATGCCGCCACCGCCGCCCTCGCCACCACCATCAACAACCTCCTCCCGAGAGGCACCCGTGTTGCGCCTCGAACATGCGGTCGCCGAGCGAGCCGGCGGCAGGGGCCCGGTGAGGGCCGTCGACGACGTCTCCCTCACCGTCAGCCCCGGCGAGCTGGTCGCGCTCATGGGACCTTCGGGCTCGGGGAAGTCGAGCATCATCCACCTCGCCTCCGGGCTGCTCGGGGCCACCTCGGGGGTGGTGGAGGTGGTCGGGCAGACCCGCCCCCTCACCGACCGTCGAGGTTGGGCCCGGGCCCGACGGCGAGACATCGGGATGGTGCAACAGCGCCTCGACCTCATGCCCGGCCTGTCCACGCTCGACAACGTGGCCCTCCCCCTCCTCATCGACCGGGTCGGGGTCCGCAAGGCCCACGCCCAGGCTCGGATCGCCCTTGAACGCGTCGGGCTGACCGAACTAGCCGATGCCGCACCGACCGACCTGTCGGGAGGCGAGCGGCAGCGGGTCGCCATCGCCCGGGCAACGGTGGGCGAGCGCCGCCTCGTGCTCGCCGACGAGCCCACGGCCGCCCTCGACACGGTGGCCGCCGAGTCCATCGTCGAGCTGCTGTCCCGCCTGGCGGCCAAGGGCGCCGGAGTGCTGATGGCGACCCACGACACGCGGTTGGCCGGCTGGGCTGACCGCGTCATCTTCCTCCGTGACGGCCGAGTCCGCGATGCCACCGACGCCCCCAGTGCGGCCAGTGCCGGGCCGAGGGCGAGCTGATGATCGCCATCGCCGCCGCCTTCGTTCGCCACGACCTGCGCGCCGCTCCCTCACAGGTTGTCGCGGTCGCTGTCCTCCTCGGCAGCGCGGCCGCCATCCCCTCGGTCCTATCGATCGCCACCGAGGCGGGAGTGGTTGTCGCCGTCGCCGTCGCTGCCCTGGCCGCCACGATGGCCACCACGTCGACCGAGGCCCGGCGCCAGACCCTCGAGCGCAACGGTTCCGGTCCCGGCATCGACGCCCTCGTCGCACTTGGTTCTGTCACCGTGCCCGGCCTGCTCGCCGCTCCGGCCCTGATCGTCGCCAACCAGCTTGACGCCGGGCCGCCGCTCACCGCCACCGTGCTGTGCTGCCTCGTCGTTCCCCTGCTCGTGGCCCCGGCCACGGCCCTGCTCGCCCGGAGGCCGCCAGGAGCAGGCGTGCCCCGGTGGATGCGGCGAGCCGGGTGGGTGGTGGCCGTGGCCGTCACGGTGCTCGCTTCGCCGGTCCTGGCCTTGCCGCTGATCATGTGGGCCACCGGACGTGGGCTCGAGCGCCGTGCTGGCGGCGTCGTCACGACGATCGCAGCTGCGGCGGCCACCCTCGGCATGGCTTGGGTCGCCGGCCAGGCTCGTGAGTGGATCGATCTGTTTCTGATCATCACGCTGGGAGCGCTGCCGCTCGCCGTCGCCGTCGCCCGCCTCGGCCTCGCCGCCGTCGAGGTCGCCGGAGCGGCGGGCAGCCACCTCGGTCCCACGCTCCGGCTGGCGGCTGGGCCGCTGCAGCATCGGCCCCGAGCCTTGGCCCCCGTGGTCATCGTCTTGGCCATCGTCACCGCGCTGGCCGCACTCGACGGCACGATCGGCGCCAGCTTCGGCGAGCGCGAGGAACGCAAGCAGCGCGCCGAGGCGGCTCGGCCCGAGGTCAGGGCCACAGCCGGGACGTCACCCGACCAGGCCATCGGCGTCGTCACCGCCTCGGATCGCGAGATCGTCCGATCCGTGGCCGAGGATGTGGCCCAGCGGGAGGCGCTGAGCGTCGTGGTCATCGAGCGCCTGGGCTCGGGAGGCACCGAGGTACCCACTTCGGATCCCGACGCCGGGACCTACGACATCGGTGGAATCTTCTCCGTGTCCCCCACCGTGCAGCTGGCCCAGACCGGTCCCGGCCAGGTCGGGCCCACCTGGATCGGCGTCATCGCAGCGGCCGACATGGATGGCCTAGGGCTGGGATCGCTGGCCCCCAACCTCGAGCGCGGGGAGGTCGTGGTCCTCAACGGAACGATCACCGATGGCGGACAGCGACCCGAGCTGTCCTTCGCCTACTCCGAACCCGGAGAAGGAGGCGCGCTGCCCCAACGCTCGGTCACCGCCGATCTCGACGAGGTTCCCGCCCTGCTGCCCGGCGCCCTCGTCTCGCCGGAGGTGGCCGCAGCCACTGGGTTCCGCATCGGTGCCGGTCGCGTGGTCGTCGCTCCCGCACCCGGTCGGCCAGGCGAACCGGACCGACTCGTCGCCGCGGCCCGAGAGGTGGTCGGGGTGGCCGACACCCGGACGGGCCCCACCGACACGAATCTCGGGTCCGACGGCGGTGTCACGCAGCTGCTCGCGGTCGTTGAGGCCGACCGCCCGGTGTCCCTCGGCGACGAGCGGGTGGAGCTGGATCGC
>Ga0136640_10000244_pt1 | contig 20287 bp, 12 predicted proteins | sample AntDrymUQ8642106_2_FD_105498 | JGI IMG/M metagenome (GOLD analysis project Ga0136640, IMG submission 105498) | Polar desert sand microbial communities from Dry Valleys, Antarctica - metaG UQ864 (21.06) | ecosystem: Environmental > Terrestrial > Soil > Desert | place: Antarctica: Dry Valley...
ATCGTGAATAGCGTCCAGAAAGGCGGTAATCTCTGCCCGCAGCGGCTCGATGTCGTTGATTTCGAGCCGCTTGATTGAGATACCCGCGAGCGGATTCGACGCAGCCGGATTGAGTGAAGTCACGGATGCAAATTTCGTCGCGTAGTCGAGTACCACGTAAGATTTCGTCTGATAAAAACGCGTTTTCCTGATTTTCTCCGTGCCGATCCGCGATGCGGTGATATTCGCGACCGCGCCGTTTTCAAATGCGATTCGCGCGTTCGCCGCGTCCACCTTATCCGAAATCACGGGAATGCCAACTGCTCGAATTTCGGAAACGGCGACGTCTTCACCGACGAGCCACTGGACCGCGTCGAGATCGTGGATCATCACATCGAGCACGACGTCAACATCGAGGGATCGATTTGGAAAAGGCGAAACGCGGTGAATCTCAAAATAAAGCGGCTGCGTCACGTGAGGCCTCAGGGCGACCATCGCGGGATTGAATCGCTCGAGCTGACCTACCATCAATTTCGCTCCGCCTGTTTTCGCGGCCGCGATCATGGCGTCAGCTTCGTCGAGTTTGGCAGCGATCGGTTTTTCGACGAGAACGTGCACGCCATTCTCTAAAAAAGCACATGCTATCTCCGCGTGCGTCTCAGTCGGAGTCGCGATCGAGACCGCATCAACTCTTTCGATCAGATCGCGCCAATCCGTGAAAAACGCCGCGCCATTCGCATTCTGCTTCGCAGTCTCTTCATTTACGTCACACGCCCCGACAAAGTCCACGCGGCCCTCGGCTGCAAGCTCTGAGTAGTTTCGCGCGTGGTGCCGGCCGAGACTTCCGGTGCCTATGGCGGCCACTTTTGGTTTGAGGATTTGTCGCATCTTGTTGAACAGATCGCCCAATTTGGCAATACTAACTATTCTCTTTAATGCTAAAGACCAATTCAGCAATCCGCAACCGGGGCCCTCGCCGGAGCATCTCTGAGCGGGGTGGAAATTCGCAATCCACAATTCTCTGGATTCTCTTCGTCGCCACCTTGGTCGTCGCGGTGTATATTTTCGGGCTCACAATTCCGCTTGTCGGGCCCGACGAGCCGAGATATGCACAGGTCGCTCGCGAAATGTTCGAGAGCGGCGACTGGATCACGCCGACCCTCGGCGGCCACCCGTGGTTTGAGAAACCAGCCCTGCTTTACTGGCTGCAGATTGCGGCATATCAAATCTTTGGAGTGGGCGAATTTGCCGCCCGAATCGGGAGCGCACTTTTTGGATTAGGGACTGTTGCGAGCCTCTACATTTTTGGCCGCATTGTCGAGCGCCGAGACCGGCGCGCCGGCGTGGCGAACTGGATAGCACTGTGCTCCGCGACATCGATAGGGCTGCTCGTATTTTCGCGGGGCGCAAGCTTCGACATCATCGTGACGTTCCCACTTACGGCAGCGATGGTGAGTTTTTTTGCTTTCGATCAGAAGGACGATCGCAACCCATATTTGCCGCTCGCCCTCTTCTATTTTTTTGTGGGCGTGGCCGTTCTCGCGAAAGGTTTGATCGGAGGCGTCTTCCCGCTCGCGAGCGTCGCGCTGTTTTATCTAGTTTCGCAAAAGCCGCCGCCTCGCAGGTTCCTCGTCAGTCTGATGTGGGGATCGCTGATCGCATTTGGCGTCGCGGCGTTATGGTACGTTCCGATGTACCTGCGACACGGTTACGGATTTGTTGACGAGTTTTTTATACAGCATCATTTTCAGCGGTTCGCCTCAAATAAATACAGTCATCCGCACCCGTTCTACTTTTTCCTCTGGGTGCTCCCGCTAATGACGTTACCCTGGCTGCCGCTTTTGGTCGCGTCGGTCGTCACTGATATCAGGACACGCGTGGCGTCCGCCCCGAAGGCGCTCGCCTACGCGTGGCTCCTCGTACCGCTTGTTTTCTTTTCGTTCTCGGGCTCTAAGCTGCCCGGCTATATTCTGCCGGCGTTGCCATGCGCAATGGTCCTTGTCGGGATTTATGCGAATGATCTGTCGAAACGCACGCGCGTTTGGGCTCGGATAAACGCGTCTGCCGCCCTGATGATGCTTTTCGCCGCCCTCATCGGCCTCGTTACCGTCGTCCCGCAATTTGCCGAGGCTGACTCAGTAAAGGGACTTTTCGCGGCGGCCGAGAGAAAGGGATATACGAACACGCGGGTCGTGGCCCTTCATCACTTTTCACATAATGCGGAGTTCTACGCGGCGGGAAGGATCCTGCGGGATGACGCAGGCGCGCAGAAGCTACTATACGGCCCGTCCGAGGTGGCGATTGAGGCGGCGGCGAGCGATGACGGCCAAATACTCGTCCTCGTGCCGCTCGAATACCTGCCGCAGTTGATGAATTTTACGGCGGTGCGGACCGAGTTCATTGCCGAAAACTCTGAGACCGCATTAGTTGCCGCGAAACGGTCAAATTAGCGCCCCTCATCGGCGGCTCGCACCATACGGTCCATCAGCGCCGCTCCGATTCCCTCCTGCGAAACGGCCTCGCAATAAATCTCCTCGATTCCCTGCCGATCGCACTCGCGAAAAAACTCGAACAGCGAGCGTGCATAGTCCTCGAGCGACGGGCAAATCTTTACTGCAGAAAACTGTTCGGCGCGAGCGCTCAGACCGATATATCCAAACCTGCCTCCGGCGTATAGGAAATTTGTAATCCTTGTTCGCTCGTCAACGATTTTAACTCGGGCACGCGGAGAGTAATGCCGATGCCGCAGGCCGGGACTCTTTGCAATTTCGGCAGAGCCCATGGACACGCGCTTAATTTCCGGAACCACCGTGCGCAACTCGTCAAGCGAAATCGACCCTTGTCTCAGCAAGATCGGGACGGCGCCGGTACACTCGACAACTGTCGACTCGAGACCGATCTCCGTCGGCCCCCCGCGAAGGATGCACTCGATCCTGCCGTCGAGATCTTCCACAACCGCCTCCCACGTCGTCGGGCTTGGCCGCCCGGAAATGTTCGCCGACGGTGCGACGACGGGCGTTGCGCACGCGGACAAGAATCGACGTGCGAGCTCCGCTTTCGGCATTCGTATCCCGATCGTGTCGAGCCCCGCCGTCGCCACGGTCGGCACACGCGCGGATTTTCTGAGAACGATCGTTAGCGGTCCGGGGAAAAACGCACGAATCAAAACACCGCCACTCTCGGTCACCTCCGCAGCCAATTCCTCTATCTGTTCGAGGCTTGCGATATGTGCGATCAGCGGATTGTCGGCCGGCCTTTGCTTTGCCTCAAATATCTTTTGGACGGCCCCCACGTTAAAAACATCCGCACCGAGCCCGTAGACAGTCTCCGTCGGAAACGCGACCAACCCGCCGCGTCGAATAATCGCAGCAGCCTCGTCGACAGATTCTGTGACTATCGTATTCACTCGCTATAATTTGCTGTCCCGGCGTCGACAAGTCAATCCTCCCTTTTGTCACGCGGTTCGCGGGTGATAACTTTTAAGCTGTGATGACGCTCGCCGAAAAAGTAAAGATGGTACCGACCGACGCGGGGATTTATATCCATAAAAACGCCGCCGGAAAGATCATCTATGTCGGTAAAGCAAAGAATCTTCGCAACCGTGTTCGGTCGTATTTTCAGTCGAGCCGCAATCACGATCCGAAGACGCGCCAGCTTGTCCGAGCGATCACGGACTTCGAATTTATCGTCGTCGACAACGAAGTTGAGGCCCTGGTGCTCGAGTCGAATCTCATCAAGAAGCACAAGCCGCGCTTCAACGTCTTTCTAAAGGACGACAAGTCTTATCCGCACCTCAAGCTCACAAACGAGCCTTTTCCAAAGGTTGTAATTACACGGCGTCTCGTGCGCGACGGATCCAATTACTACGGCCCGTTCCTGCCCGCAACGATGGCGCGAAACACGCTCAATCTGATCAATCGCGCGTTTCAGCTTCGCACGTGCGAGATCGAAATTGACGGAAAGCTGCCGCGCCCGTGTCTCGAGTATCACCTCAAACGCTGCCTCGGGCCGTGCGTCAAAGGCCTCTGCACCCAGGACGAATATCAAGAGGCGGCCGAGGATGTAAAAACGCTGCTCGACGGCAAGAATAAGGAGCTTGCCAAGACGCTCGAGCGGCGAATGTGGCTTTACTCTGAACAGAATAATTACGAGCTCGCAGCAAAATTTCGCGATCTGCATCGCACGGTCCTCGCCCTTTCAGAAACACAAAAGATGGCGACGATTGCCGAACGCGATGTCGATATCATCGGCTTTTATCGCGAAGGCGCGCGGCTCGCCCTACAGCTGTTTACGATGCGCGAGGGACGTATAGTCGGGCGCCGCGAGTTCTTTTGGGAAGATCTCGTCGATGACGATACATTCAACGCAGCGAAATTCCTCGGCGAAGTCCTGGCGCAGTACTACTCGACGGACTATGTGCCGCTCGAGATCCACGTGCCGCACGATTTTGCCGATCGCGATGTGCTCGAGAAAGTGCTTACCGACCGTCGCGGTCGCCGCGTCCGCATCCTCGATCCGAAACGCGGTACGAAACGCAGCCTCGTCGAGCTCGTCGAGACGAACGCAAAGATCGCTTTTGAACAGCGCTTTCGCGTGCTCAAGCCGGACACCGAAAAAGTACTCGAAGAGCTGCAGACGCTGCTCGAACTTTCATATTTTCCAGAGCGCATCGAGTCATTCGATATCTCAAATATTTCGGGCTCAGAGAATGTTGCCGGAATTGTTCTTTTCGAGAATGGAAAGCCTGCGCGCGCGCAGTACCGGCGATTCATCATCAAGTCGGTCGAAGGTGCGAATGATTTCGCGTCGATGCACGAGGCGGTTTTTCGACGCTATCGCCGATTGCTCGACGAAGAAAAGCCGCTGCCGCAGCTAGTATTTATTGACGGCGGCAAAGGGCAACTTTCTGCAGCAGCCGCCGCGATGCAGGCACTCGATCTCGAACTGATAAAACTCGTCGGCCTCGTCAAGCCGCCGAAACAGCACAAGCAAATCTCACACCTTCTGATCCACGGGCGCGAAGATGAGCCGATTCCCTTCGACCGGAACTCGCTCGCGTTTCGCCTCATCCTGCAGATCCGTGAAGAGACGCACAAGACCGCAATCGAGTTTCACCGTAAGCGCCGAGAGAAGCGCGATTTCTCATCCGAGCTTTCCGAGATTCCCGGCGTCGGCGAAAAGCGAAAGATGAAACTCCTGCGTCAGTTTGGCTCGATCGAACGCATCGCCACAGCTACTGCGGAAGCCCTAACGCCCTTCGTCGGCCAAAAAACCGCTACCGAGATCGCCGGCCATTTTGAGCGCCAGCGCAACGTTGCCCAAGCCCGCACCACGTAGGCACGTCACAGCGAACGACGTCAAAAACTCGTCGAGCGTCACTTTGGGCCAATACGGGTATGACGGCGAGGGCAGGCGTGTTAAGAAGATTGTTGGAACGGAAGCAACGATCTTTGTCTACGACGCAAGCGGCCAACTTTCGGCGGAGTATTCAACGACGGTGACACCGGCGGAGCAGGCGAAGGTGAGCTATTTGACAACCGACCATTTGGGAAGCCCGCGCATTATCACCGATCAAAACGGAGCGGTGATTTCAAGGAAAGACTTCACGGCATTCGGCGAGAATGTTACGTCCGATCAACGTATCGGTGGCACGAACGGCAACGAATACGACCCGCCGAATGTGAGGCAGGATTACACCGGCTACCAAAAGGACGACGAAAGCGGATTAGAATTCGCACAAGCAAGATATTACAACCCGTCGCACGGCAGATTTACATCCGTCGATCCCCTTACGGCAAGCGCCAGTATCAAAAATCCACAAACTTTCAATCGGTACAGTTACGTCCTGAATTCACCCTATAAGTTTTCAGACCCGCTGGGATTGCTCCCCGTTACGACCGGCGCAAACGGCGGACGAGCCTGGTGTAGCACATGTAAGACGTCGGATGATGACACAGGAGGATTTGCCGATCCGCCTGAGCCTCCGCGCGAGCCAGCCCCGGAGCCGCCGGCAACAGAACCAGCGCCAGCAGCGAATCCCGCACCGGAACAGGAAAACCAGCAAGAAGCCCAGCCGCCGCCACCTCCGCCGTCTGGTAATATTTGGATCGTTAATAACATTGACGCTCTGGAAGCGAAAGTAGCACAAGGAGGTTGGGCTGGAAAAAAGAGTGGCACGCCACCAAAGACTCAATGTGCAGCCTTACCCCAGTTGTGGGATCTGGAAGATCAGGGTATCCCTATTAAACCAACCAATACTTGGCTTATGGGAGAACAAGCGACTCCTGATCGAAACATACCCCGAGGCGCTGTCCTTGCTACGTTCGATAGAAGCACAGGAACTTACCGTAATCAAAACTCTGACAACCACACCGTAATTTTTCTCACCTGGAAAAGCTACAAAGGTACGCTGTGGGGAACAAATCATTACATGAGAGTGATAGAACAAGGACCGTCTTTCGCGCCTAGAATCCGCGAGATTTACTATTCGGACAGTACTTTCTCGTCGTCTAGCTACTTCCGGAATGCTTGGTACTATAATGTTGTGCGCGTTAAATGATTTGTGAATGCGCTTAATTGGGGGGTCTCCTATGAAAAGCATAAAATTTTTCCGACTAAGCACGACGCTAATGCTCATTGCTCTCGGAACGGGCAGCTGCACTAAGCTTGAACTGTTAGCGCACAACAATATGGCACGCAACAATCTTGATGAAACCACCAATCCATGTTGGTTTCTTTCCAGTGCCGGTTTTGACGGTGTTTCTCGAGTTACTATCGAACATCGTCAAAACCGGGAACGTGAAGGATATCCCTCAGATACGGCTTTGGCAGAAGCTCTGAAGATTTTCAACGAAGAACAAGCTTGCATTAATCCCGATGCAAAAAAAACGCCTAGCCTAACGGAGGATGAGCTTCTGTCCGCAATAGCTGTAGGTCCCGACTACGGTCGCGAAGACGCATGGAGCACGCAATCAGTCGTTTTTGGCCGCATTTTGAAGACGAAGAAGTTGCCTAAGGGCGCTCTGCTGGTCAGTGACGGTCCGGGCACATTCACGTCTCCTCTCGGCGGCCCTCCGGGTCAAGATTGGAAAGTGAATGGACACCGCATTTACCTTTTCCTAAATTTGGATAGCAACGCGCGGGAATCCGCCCCGCTACGTGACGATCAGATATTTTTGATTAAGAAGACGCTAATTGGTCTTCGAGGACTAGACTAACCTCCCATCGGAAACGTCTCGATCCTCTATCGAAGAACATACCTTATAGTACTCCGCCACGCCGTGCGTGAAGGGCAGTTGGACAATTCGTTTTGAGGCTTTCTCGCGTGACAAACAGGGGATTGGGGTCATCTATGAAGTTAGCCCGTGAGTCAAGCGCACGGGTATGGATCACACCTTGTTGGGTGTAAAGAACGCATTTGCGAGTTTCGACGAGTTGAACAGGCCCGAAGCCTCCTTCTTAATTAGTTAGATTTGCTTTCAGTTCGCACCGCCGGTTTTTGAAGCGAATGCCATCATCTATTCGTTCACGGTTTGCTTAAAACCGGCAGAAGGCAAAGGGCTCTGACTTGCGATAATGCGATCGTCAGTTGGGCGGTGTCGGGATCGCCGTCGAGGAATCCCTGATCGACATCGGGCAGTTCTCGCAGCGTAGGCCCAAGGATTGTGCAGGTTGTGGCACAATGTTGGGATGCGGCGACGAGGTGAGCACGAGGCGGACGGCTGCGTCCTGGTAATCTTTGGGGCGACCGGAGACCTGACCCGGCGAAAGCTGCTGCCCGCACTCTACTACCTCGCGAGGGACGGATTTCTGCCCGAGCAGTTTGCCGTTGTGGGCGTGGGCCGGCAAGAGCTGACAGAGGCCGCCTTTCGAAAGGGAGCAGCCGCAAACCTGCGAGAGTTTGTTGATGAAAAAGTTGACGCGAAAATTGCCAAGTGGCTCACGCAGCGACTTTTCTATGTTGGCGGTGATTTTACAACCGACTGGACCGTATTTACTGATCTTTCGGCTCAACTGAAACGGGCCTCTTCCGAATTCGAAATTCCCGGCAATTTTCTGTTTTACCTCGCCTTGCCGCCTGCGCTTTTCCCCGTGGTCGCGCAGAAAGTTCACGAGCAAGGGCTGTCGGCGGAGACCGATGGGAACTGGCGGCGCTTCGTATTCGAGAAGCCCTTTGGCCGTGATCTAGCCTCGGCCCGCAAACTAAACTCGGACCTGCAGAAGATAGTGAGCGAGCGACAGATCTATCGCATCGACCATTACCTCGGTAAAGAAACGGTGCAGAATCTCCTCGTTTTTCGGTTCGGCAACAGCATTTTCGAGCCGATTTGGAATCGAAACTACGTCGACAATGTCCAAATAACCGTTGCGGAAAAGCTCGGAGTCGAGCAGCGCGGCGAATACTACGACACGGCGGGAGCCCTGCGGGACATGATCCCAAATCATATTTTGCAGCTCGTTACGCTGACGGCGATGGAGCCGCCCGTATCGTTCGAGCCGGACGCCGTACGGGATGAACAGGCGAAAATTCTCGATGCGATAAAACCGTTTTCGAAACGCGACCTCGATAAGACGGTCGTTCGCGGGCAGTATTCGGCGGGAAAAATAGAGGGCGCCAAGGTGGTCGCCTATACGAGGGAGCCAAAGGTAAAGACACGCTCCAAGACCGAAACGTACACGGCTCTGCGGCTAGCGATCGAGAACTGGCGCTGGGCCGACGTTCCGTTCTATGTACGGACGGGAAAGCGTCTCGCTACGCGTCATTCGACCATTCTTATTCAGTTTAAGAAGGCGCCCTTTACGCTTTTTCGCGGCACGACGATCGAGCGGCTCACGACCAATCGTCTCGTCATCCACATTCAGCCCGACGAAGGCATAACGCTGCATTTTGGTGCGAAAATTCCCGGTCCAGTGGTGCGGACAGGGCCGGTAGATATGGATTTCAATTACGTCGAGCATTTTGGCGAGCAAACGAGCACGGGCTACGAGAGACTGCTCTACGACGCGATGACGGGCGATGCTACGCTTTTCCAACGCTCGGATATGGTCGAGGCGAGCTGGCGTATCGTCTCGCCCATCCTAAACGGCTGGGACGAGGCTCGCGGCAAGCCCGATAGATACGCTGCCGGAAGCTGGGGACCAAAAGCGGCGGACGACATGCTCGAGCGCGACGGACGCGAGTGGAAGAACCTCGACCTCGAGGCCAAGTGACACGATTTGATTTTGCAGGGCAGCCACCTACAATTACGTAAGCTATGCAGATTGAGATAATTGCGGGCTTTGCAATCCTGATTGCGATCGTCTTTCTCTCCACGGTGGATATCGCTTTCTCGCATCTCTCCGACGTAAGCCTGCGACGCGTCCTGGGCGATGCCGAGCTAGACGACGACGGCAGCTCGGCTCGTTTTGTCAGGCAGATCATCCAGAATCGAGCACGGTTTCGCCTCGTGATCTCGTCGGTTATCCAGATTCTGCTGATCTCGTTCACCGTCCTTCTCACCCTCATCCTGGTGGCGATGCTGCCTGAGCGCTCGGGGCTATTCTTCATAGCGATCACAATCGGCGTCGTCTTGATGGTGGTGCTGAGGCAGGTCGTGCCGCGCTTGATCGTCCGCGATAAGACAGAGAAGAAGCTGCTGTTTCTGCTGCCGACCGTGAGGCCTCTCTTTGCAATTGCGTCGGTTTTCTTTCCGAGTCTACCGTCTGATGCGGCCAGGGATGCTCAACTCTTGGACATGACCACCGCCCCTGATGGCGACGATGATGACGACTTGAACGCCTTGATAGAGGTCGGTGAGGCCGAGGGGATTATCGAGGAAGGCGAGCGCGAGCTGATAGAGACAATGGTCGAATTCGGCGACACGCGCGCCGGGGAGATAATGACGCCGCGTACCGAGATCTGCGCGATCTCCATCGACGCTACGATCGAAAGTGCACGCGATCTGATTATCCGCGATAAATATTCCCGCCTGCCTGTCTATCGCGACAGTATCGATAATATTGAGGGAATGATCTATGTCCGCGATCTGCTGCAGGCATGGGCAGACGGCAAGGGCGACACGGAGATCACATCCGTCATGCGCGATCCGTTCTTTGTACCCGAGACAATCACCGCTGACGATCTGCTGAAATCCATGCAGTCGAATCACGTCCAGATCGCGATTGTCGTCGATGAATACGGCGGTATCGCGGGTTTAGTTACGGTCGAAGACCTTCTGGAGGAAATAGTTGGCGAGATTGAGGATGAAGACATTGAGGCCGATGAGATCATTGAGATAGTAATGGGCGACGATGGCTATTGGGACGTCGTGGGTTCGACTGAGATCGAAAAGATCGAACGTTTGGTCGATCTCGAATTGGAAGACGAGGAATACAGCACGATCGCGGGCCTCGTTATATCTGAGGCCGGATATGTTCCTAAGGTAGGTGACTCGCTCGACCTGCGAGGTTTGCATATCGAGATTTTGCGGGCTGATGACAAAAAGCTGCAGTTGTTGCGGCTGCGTGGCGCACAGCCGGCCGGGAAGGAAGAGGTTATCCAATGAAGATTACCGCTCTAATCGAAGGAGAAAATCACCTAATCGAGATCGACGGGACCACCGCGACCGTTGACGGGCGGAAATACACGATAGACGTTTCGACGCCGGAGCCGGGGATCGTGCTGTTGAAAAATGACGGGCGTGTCTATGAGGCCGTCGTCACGCCTGATGCGACTTCGGGGGAGAATTTTGCAGTGGCCGTCAGAGGTTCGTCGTACGAGATCAAGGTCACCGACCCGAAGCGCCTGCGAACGTCGGGCGTCGAACAAGAGCATGGCGACGGCCGTGCCGAAATTAAGAGTGCTATGCCGGGCAAGGTCGTCCGAATCCTCGTCGACAAGGGTGCTAAGGTCGCGAAAGGAGATGGAATAGTAGTGGTCGAAGCGATGAAGATGCAGAACGAACTAAAGTCTCCTAAGGACGGCGAAGTCGTCGAAATAAGAGCCAGCGAAGGCGAGACAGTAAATTCAGGCGACGTGCTCGTGGTTATTGAGTAGCCTTTTTCAGCCTGTTTCTCGTCTTTGACGAATAGCTGACCATGTTCGCGAGTAAACGATACGCTCCGCTCACGCCCGCGGGCAACTGCCGAAAAAGGGAATAACTGCAATAGATGTAGGCTCCCTCGCCGAGCTTTGCGACTACCAAGCCGCCGTTGTTTTCCGGTTCGCCCAAGTCGTGAGTCTCGAGGAGCCCCGTGTACTCATTTCCCAACTTGCTGAAATTGTATAGATTTCGCTCCTGCACCCATCCCGCGAAGTCCGCATCGGTGATCTTGTTAGGCCCGCTCATTAATGCATGGGCCGGATCCAGAATGCTCACCGGAGCGTTCTCATCCGCCGTTCGCGGCCCCATCTCGGAGGGAAACGGCATCAATTTTTGCTGAGCATAGGCCGGCAATTGATACTGCACGACAAGCGTGCCGCCCCGCCGCGCGAAGTCGAGCAGCCGCTCATTATTTGCAACAACATCCGGCCGCACTTGATACGCGCGGATGCCGACGACGATGGTGTCGAAACGAGATAGGTCCCCGCTCGCTAGTTCCGCCTCAGAGATCGCTTCGGTGTCAAATCCGATCTGCCTGATCGCCTCAAAGACACTATCGCCGCTACCCTCGACATAGCCAACCTTCACCGAGGCTCTTCGCAGGTCTATGACCTGAATATCGACGGACGCCGGGCGGTAGTATCGGCGCGTCTGGATGTGCGGATATGAAAGGGTCCTCATCGACGAGGATGTGACGGATCCGCCGACCAGCGCACTCCCCGTTAAACGATATTGGCCGGCAGGCAGATTGGCAGGGATCGTTACGTCGAAGGTTATGGTCGAGCTTTCTCCCTGTCGTTTCAGCTCAAACGTGCGATTGCCAGTGGAAATTTTGAGCGGGGCTCCGCCATCGGCGGTTAACGTAGCGCTGCCGGCGGTCGGCATCCGCGAGTGATTCGTGACGGTCATTGCGACCTTTGTCGACTGCGGCTTAGCGGAAGTCGGAACTACGATCAGCGATTGATCCATCCGCAGGGTCGTTCGGGGAACGACATCGGCATCGCGCCTCAACTCGCCGCGAATGTCGTCCGCGAAACGGAACTCGATTTTGCGCTCGAGGCTGACATCCTTTCCAAAAATGCTCAGGATCACCTGCGCCTTCAATTCCCTCTCTTGAAACGGAAGCGTGGGATTGGGCGTCTGGGCGGGCCAGTGAAATAAATCTCCGTCGCGCGGCTCCCGCAGCCAGTAGGGCTGTGTCGGCTCGGCATCGACGGGCGGCGTTACCTTGAAGTACGCTGTATGTGGAGTGGCTTCGCGCAGATTGAATGCAAGCGTGTTTGTCTTTGGGACCTCGTCGGGTGCGACTGTCCAATGGGCCGGAGCTATTAGCTTCATGCCCTTCACCGTAAATGCCTTCTCTGGAGCCGCGAACAGCTTGACACCCACCGCAAATGCCTCGCCGGGCACAACAGTCTCAGTGTCGGCGAGTGCATCGATCTGCAGGCCCAGCGCGAGTGCGATTGCTTCTTCAATCTGTTTTCGCTGTGCGGGTTCCGCGCCCAGGCCATGGGCCCGAACGAGCTCGGTCAAGAGTTTTTCGCGATCATTGGCATTGAATGCGTCCCGGGCCGCCAAGAGAGCCCTACTCAAGTCAGGGTTCGAGTCCTCCTGTTCCAGCCCTTCAACAATCGAGGACTCTTTCGACTCGCTTCCCTGCAGTTTGAGAGCAGAGAACTGTGACCCTCTGAGTTCGAGAACGCCCTGCTCCTGCGACTTGTGTTGGCTGCGAGCTTCCATCGCGATTTCGAAGTACGAGCGGCCGAGCAATGGATCGTATTTTCCCGTGTTTATACGCAGCGTCGGGTCGCCGGAACCGCGATGACGAACATAAAACTTACGTACCTGCCAAGGCGCGCCCGAGCCCGAGCATCGATTTGCGTCGTTGGCCGCGCTAACGGCGAGCGGCGAGATATACCCGGAGTATTGGTGCTGTCCGTGGCCATCCGCCGGCGTTCCGGTGAATTGCGATATCACGATCTGAGGACGAAAGGCGCGAATCACTCTGACCGCATCGCACAGAATGATTTTCTCGTCCCATTTCCCCTTCGCCTCGGCAAGCGTTTTTGAGAACCCAAAATCGTAAGCGCGCGTAAAAAACTGCTCAGCACCGTCGAGCGTCCTCGCTTGCAGCAACTCCTCGGTGCGGATCACACCAAGGGCCTCGCCGAGCTCTGTTCCGATGATATTTTGGCCGCCGTCGCCACGTGTTAGCGAGAGATAGCCCGTGCGAACATACTCACCGCGCGCCAGATATGTGAGCAGCGCCGTATCCTCATCGTCGGGATGGGCTCCGATCATGAGGGCCCTGCCATTTTGATTGAGCCTATTTAGAAGCTGCGTCAGGCCGACGACGCCTCGATCGTAGACAGGCCTTACCTGTGCCTCGGCCGGTGTGCTAAACCGCACAGCCGCGAACATGCCAACCAGAATCAGCAACAGGCATAAGAGCGTTCGTGATCGATTACATTTCATACAGTTGGCGTTTCTTCTTCGCGCGGGTCGGTAACCGTCAAACTGATCACGTAACCGGCGAGTACGGTCGCGATGCAGCCGATTACGTTAAACCATAGGAACTCGATCTTTGTATACGTGCTCGCGACCCATACCGACGAAATGCCAAAAAGAAGCCCGACAAAAGCTCCCCGAGATCGCGCCCTCTTTACTGCAAACGCGAGGACAAAGACGCCGAGCAGTGATCCGTAAAAGAACGATCCAAACTTATTCACAACCTCGATAAGCGATCCCAGATTTGTCGCGAAAACCGCCACGACACATGCGAAAACTCCCCACACAAATGTTGAGATGCGTCCAACTCTCACATACTGCGCGTCGGACGCTTCGGGTGCATACAGGCGGCGGTAAAAATCGATCGTCGTCGCGGTAGCGAGTGCATTCAGTTCTGCGGAGATCGACGACATCGCCGCCGCAAAGATCGCGGCGATCAGAAGGCCTATCACGCCGAGCGGCATATTCTCGATTATAAACGTTGGGAAAGCGTAGTTTACATCGTTAAACGTCGGATTGCTGGTGGCCCTGATATAGGCAACAGCTTCATTCCTCGTCGCCATAAACGCCTTATCCGCATCGACGTAGGCGAGCCGCTTACCCTCGTCACTCCCAACGAAATTTGTCGCGGCAATACGACGGTTTTCGTGGGCAGTCAAAAAGCGCTCCTGTATCTGCTGAAATTCGACTGACGGAGCCGCTTTCTCAATCTCGCCCCGATTAAATACGATGGGCGGGGGCGAAAACTGATAGAAAATAAAAACCATTATTCCAATCAATAAAATACCGAACTGCATAGGTATTTTTAGAAAGGCACTCATCAGGAGCGAGGTGCGAGCTTCGCCCACAGATTTCGCAGTCAAAAACCGCTGAACCTGGCTCTGATCGCATCCGAAGTATCCAAGCATCAGGAACAGTCCGCCGATCAGCCCCGACCAGAGCGTATATTTCTCATTAAGGTCAAAGGTCGTATCGACCGTGTTTAGCTTGCCCAACGTGCCTGCGAGATGAAGCCCGTCGGAAAGCGACACGCCCGTAGGAAAGCTTCCGAGTATGACGAAAAAGCAGACTCCGAGTCCAACGAAGATGACGAACATCTGCTTAACATCCGTCCACGTCACAGCCTGGACGCCGCCAAAAACGGTATAGATCGTCGTAGAAAGGCCTATCGCAAAAATCGTCACGATGAGATTCCATCCGAAGACGATCGAAAGCACGATAGAAGGGGCGGAAATGATGGTTCCCACGCCCAAGCCGCGGGATATGAGGAACAAGAAACTCGTCAGCGTGCGAACCTTTACATCGAAACGTCGCTCGAGATACTCGTAGGCTGTGAACACATTTGCCCGATGGAAGAATGGCACGACTGTCACGCACAAAATGATCATCGCGAGCGGCAGTCCGTAGTAGAACTGAATAAAGCGCATTCCGTCGGTAAAGGCCTGGCCCGTCGTACCGACAAGCGTGATTGCAGATAGTTGCGTCGCCATAACCGACAGGCCGACTGCCCACCACGGCAGGCCGCGATCGGCCAGAAAATAGCCCTCTTTCGTACTGGTCCGCTTTGTCATCCTGATACCGTCCCAGATGACGTATGCGAGATAGACCGCGACGATGATCCAGTCGAGTGTTCTCATCCCAGTTTGCTATGCGAAGTACCGCGAAAACGCCCATAACGCGCCGATGACCAGGAGGTTAGTCACGGCCACGGCTATATAAACATTTCGCCAGAACGAATCTGGCTTTTCCATTTGCGCTATTTTTGGTTTTCCGCCCATTTATGTTCTATGAAATCCTCGCTCAATATCCTTCATCGTGAGTCGCAAAATCACTGGGCGTCCGTGCGGGCACGTAGTCGGCGACGTCGTCAAAAGCAAACGGTCGATCAACCAGCGCATCTTTTCGGGCGTTAATTTCATATTTATCTTGATGGCGGCTTTGCATGCGAGTGATGCGGCAATGTCGTCGCGAAATGTCGATTTTGCCGAGCCCTTCTTCTCCGCGTCGATGCTGTCGAGGATTTCTGCAAAAAGGTTGCGCGCTTCCGACGCGGGTAAATCCGTCGGCACGCTTTTTATCGCGATTGTGCGGCCCGACAGATTCATCAATCCGAAACCAAGTGCCGCCAGATCACCCTCAATCAATTGGAACGCTTGCGACTGTGCCGGGCTGAGGTCGATTGTCTCGGGGAGCAGGAGGTTCTGAGACTCGATGGTTCGTTCGATCTCGCCCTGCCGAAATTTGTCAAAGAGTATTCGCTCATGCGCCACGTGTTGATCGATCAGCAGCAGGCCCTCATCGTCGACGGCGATGATAAAGCTGTCGTGAAGTTGGCCGAGAGGTCGGATCTTAGCAGTCGATATCTGCTCGACATCTGCTTGGGTCACAAATCGCTGAGCAGAATTCACTGGAGGAAGGTCCGGCTCCCGCTCACGAGCAGGCGTACCAGGTGAAGGGTCATAGGATGGTTCGAGTGCCGTGTCGATAATCGCGACGGCGTCGAGCAGCTGTTTAAATATCGGCGGCGGCGCCGATTCGAAATTGACGGGCGCACTGGTTCCTCTCCCGGCTGACTGCGCTCGCTCAGGCTCCGCATGCGCGTCGGTATCGTTATGAAAGTCAATCCCTGCCTGCTCCGGTGCCCATGCAGCCGAAGACTCGACCGGGGAAGGTAAAAGGGCGTCGGACTCTGCCTCGGAGACCTCCGCCGCAATGTCTCCGGTGATTCCGGCACTCATCAGGGCTTCGCGGACGGCCTCAGCAACCACGTCCTTTACGGCCTCGCCTCGCCGGAATCGAACCTCTGTTTTCGCAGGGTGAACATTCACGTCAACCTCGTCCAGTGGAATTTCTAGAAAGAGGAATGCGACGGGATAAACTCCATGCGGCAGGACCGAGCGGAAGCCTTCCTCCAGTCCGCGAGCGAGGATTTTGTCACGTACAAATCGTTTATTGACGAAAAAGAATTGATTGTCGCGATTCGTACGCCGTTCGCGTGGTGCCGAGACAAAGCCCGTGACGCCCGCGACGAAATCCCGTGACCCGCGGACCGGCAGCAGCGACTCGACAAGCCCCGAACCGAAAAGCTGAAAGGCACGCTCGCGGACGTCCTTCGCCGGGACAGCACGTATAACCTCTCGGCCATTATTCTTAAGCGAAAACGCTATACCCGGATGGGCCAGCGAGTAGTGTGTCACGATGCTCGTCAGATGGTAGTTCTCCGTCGCCTCGCTTCGCATAAACTTGCGGCGCGCAGGCGTATTGAAGAATAAATCGCGTACGATGATCGTCGTGCCGCCATCGCGTCCCGCATCGCCGACGTCGAGAAGCCTGCCGCCCTCGATGATGACCTTTGTGGCAAATTCGTCCGCTTCGTTCTTGGTAATGAGCTCTACGCGGGCAACGGATGCGATCGAGGCGAGTGCCTCTCCCCGAAAGCCGAGTGTCCCAATTGCGGCCAAGTCTTCCTGCGTGCGTATCTTCGAGGTCGCGTGTCGCTCAAAAGCAAGAATCGCGTCGTCACGCGTCATTCCTTCGCCGTCGTCGCTCACCTTTATCAGTCGACGCCCGCCGAGCTCCACTTCGAGATCGATACGCGCAGCGTTCGCATCGATCGAATTCTCGATCATCTCTTTGACCACGGACGCTGGCCGCTCAACCACTTCGCCGGCGGCGATTTGGTTAGCTAGGTTGTCCGATAGAATTCGTATTTTACTCATGCGTTAGAGGTAAATCACCCGATGGCCGCGGTCGTCTAGATCGACGGACTCGTAAAGCCAGTCGATGAAATTCTCGCCATATTTGTTCAGGAACGTCGCGAGGTTCATCGAGCGCTCCTGCAGCGCGTTCTCTGGATACAGCGACGCGAAAGCGTCCCTGAGTCTCGTATCGGCAACGGAATGCGCTCGAAGCTGTGCAGCGAATGTCTTTTTTCGGAGTGCAGCCACGTGATAGACGATTTTTCGTCGGCGCTTCGCGAGATGCTCGGCAAGGGTGGCGTCGAGTTGCGACAACTCCCGGTCAAGACGATTCAGCTCGGTATTGATGCCTTCTTCGACCTCCGCGAACAGCTTCGCCGTCGCGGGTGCAATTGTCTCTTCAACCACCCGCGGGGCAACGGCGTCAAAGCCTGACAGCAGATCGCAAAACTCGAGGGCGAGCGATTCCATTGCCCTCTCAATTCGCGGCTCGACTATCGAGAAGCTCTGTCGGTGCAGTATCGGCGTGATACGGCGCCCAAGTGCCTCGTACACAACGCTATTCTGCGCGAAGTAAGCAACCTCGGCAGCGCCGCCGAAATAACATAAGGTTGGGAACAGAAAGTCCTGCACAACTGGTCTGAGCATCACGCCCGGGCTGAGCCGTTGAGGATGCTGCCGCGCGATCAATGCAAGGTCTGCGAGCGAAAATTGGCGCCCGTCTTTCTTCGACACGTACCTGTCTTCACCTGTCTTGCGTATGGCGCTTCGTTCGCCAGCGTCCGTTACCCAGAACAGGGGGAAATAGTCCCGCTCGGTCAGCACCTGTGCGTGATACCCCGCAGCCTTCAGCTCTTCGTCACGCCCAATGAGTCGCGTCACCAGCTCGGAGGCCCGCTCAACGGCCTGCTCCAAAATCGATGCTGCGAGAGCCTTGATATGTTCGTTAAGCGGGTCGACAAAGATAAGACCGTAACGGCCCAGAACCTGCGAAAGCTGCGAGATGAAGGCATCTCCGTAGAGCGCACCAGGCTTCCAACTCGATTCGATTAGGTGCAGAAGGTCCGCGGTAAACTCTGTCTGGGATAACGCGGCCGACAGCTCGTCGATCGTCGACCGAATCGATCCATCCAGAACTATCGCTCCGACGGGCGAATCCTCGATAGAAGCCTCCCCGCGATACTCAACTCTTACCGGTTTAACTGAGGTATCCGCAACCCACGTCTCGGAGACCTCGGCGAAATCATGGTCCTCTGTTGCTACCCAGAAAATCGGGACCGCGGCCACACCGTCGGCGTTCAACTGTTCAGCAAGCTTAATTGCGGAGAGAGCCTTATAGATCGAATAGAGCGGACCAGAAAAAAGCCCCGCTTGCTGCCCCGTGAGGACCGCGACGGTGTCCGCTGAACGCAGCTTCTCGATATTTCGGTGAACGCTGGGCGAGGCGTGCGCGTTTATGTCGAGGAGCGCGCTGGCGAGTTTAGCTCGGTCGACGGAATAACCGGACAGGACATCGGAGACATGGTGTTTAAGATCCGAGACTTGGCTGACCGCGGACGGATAGAAATGGCGAAGCGATGCGGGGTCGGATTGATACCGGAGGAACAGTTCGGACTGTCCGGGAATACGGGAAAACGGAATGCTGGAAATTCGCAGTCCGTTCGCAACCTCCGAGCTTCTACACGCGGTCTCTTTCGCCAATTGTTCGCTCCCTTTTGTACGAGGATTATAAAGTTTTGGGCGACGAACCTCCAATCCGGAAGTCGCCGCCCATAAAGGAACGCGAAATGAATGGCTCGTTACTGCGGACCGGCTGCAACCCTTGGCCGATCGCCGGCTGGCATGGAGGCCGTGCCTGCCTTACGCTCAAGCTTATAAACTCCGGCCGAGTGCGTACCTGCGAAAAGCCGATTGGAATCGCGCGGATCAAATGCGAGCGACCATACACGACGACTCGGCAATTTCCAGTCCTTCGTGTCGACACGCCGCCATTTATTGCCGGAGTCGTAGGAAACGAAAATACCGCCGTTATTCACGAGCGAACTAGCGACGATGACTTCGTCAGTGTTATCAGGATTAATCAGAATGCTCGAATAATGGCCGAGCGGTAAATTTCCGCCGCGCTGCCGCCACGAAGCTCCCCCATCGCGACTGACATACAGCGTCTGCGCGGTCCCAACGTAGACCACCTCAGGCTTCTTCGGGTCGGAGTTAATGGCGACCACGGGAATCCCATTTGCCGCACCGCCCACTCGCTGCCAGGTAGCGCCGTTGTCGCGGGAGACAAGAGCCCCCGTCGCCGCAGTTCCGACCCAGATCGTGCCCGGCGAGGCCGGGCTCTCGTGGATCGCAGAGACGTTGTCGCTGTTACCTACACCTAGATTTATTTTTTCCCAACCCTTGGTAATGTCGTACGTTCGGTATAAACCCCGGTCAGTTCCGGCGAGCAGGCCGTTGCGGCCGTCTTCTGTAAACGTCAATTCTTTCACCGTCCCCGTCAAGGCGGGAATAAGTTGAGGTGTCGCAGATGCGGCCGTTATTGCAGTCGTCGTCTTCTTGGCCGGAGCCGTCGTCTTCTTGGCCGGAGCCGTCGGCTTTTTCGCCGGGGTCTTCCTGACAGGCGGTTTCTTTGGAGCGGTCAACGAGGCCCATGAAATTCCGCGATCGAGCGAGCGATAAATCCCGTTGCTCGTGCCCAGATACATCGTATTCGCGTTCACTCGATCCTGAAGAAGAGCAAACGGCTTGATGTGCGTGATGTCGAGGTTGCGGGCCGGCGTCCAGGTCGCACCGCCATCGGCGCTCGTAAAAAAGAAGCCGCCGCCCGTGGTGACATTCTGCGTGGCCGCATAGAGCCTGTTTGGCTGCTCGCGGTCCGGAACCACGGAGTAGGTGAATCGACTCGAGAAGCGAGCGTTAGTCTGCGCAAAACTCTTGCCGCCATCATTCGACACCATCACGCCATAATTATTGGTGCCGATGAAAACGCGGTTTGGTGCATCCTGATGAACGGCGATCGAG
>Ga0136640_10000245_pt1 | contig 20228 bp, 20 predicted proteins | sample AntDrymUQ8642106_2_FD_105498 | JGI IMG/M metagenome (GOLD analysis project Ga0136640, IMG submission 105498) | Polar desert sand microbial communities from Dry Valleys, Antarctica - metaG UQ864 (21.06) | ecosystem: Environmental > Terrestrial > Soil > Desert | place: Antarctica: Dry Valley...
GCCGATCAGAAAGCCCAGCCCGATGCCGGGGCCGATCGCGCCGAGGCCGTAGACCAGACCGGCGCCGATCGAGCCGATGTCACCTTCCATGCGGTGTTCCTCCTTACGTGGCGCCGGCGGCGCCGTGCGGGATCAATGCTCGGGGTGCAGCGAACCGCCGATGTAGACGGCGGTCAGGATGGTGAAGATGTAGGCCTGCAGCAGGCCGACGACGAGTTCGAAGCCGATGAGCAGCGGGGCGGCGACCAGCGCCACCACACCGATCGGGAAGCCGATCGAGAAGTCGGTGAGCGGCGGGATCGTGAGAAATGCGTGAATCGTGACGAAGATCAGCGTCAGGATGATGTGACCGGCCAGCAGGTTGGCGAACAGACGGACGGCGAGCGTGAGGGGCCGCGCCACGAAGTTGGAGATCAACTCGATCGGCGTCAACAGGATGTAGAGCGCTTTGGGGGCACCGGGCGGGAACAGGGTGCTCTTGAAGTAGCCGACGAAGCCTTGCGCCTTGATACCAACGCCGATGAACAGGATGTAGACCATCACCGCCAGGAAGGCGGGAATCGCCATCCGCGAGGTCGGGGGAAAATTGATGAAGGGCACAACCTCGAACAGGTTGTTGATCCACACGAACAAGAAGATGGTCGTCAGCAGCGGCACCCAGCGCAAGCCATCGGCGCCCATCACCTGCAGGGCGATCTGCTCGCGGATGAACTCCACGATCGCCTCGCAGGCCGACTGCAGCCTGCCCGGCACGACCTCCGGCTTGCGGAAGGCGATCAGGAACAGTAGGCCCGCGACGAGCGACGCGAACAGCGTCAGCAGCGCCACACGGTTGAACGCCAGCACGGTGTCGGCGAACAGGAATGGCTCGAACTCGAACAGCTCGTTGACCGGGGGCAGCCCCCACGGGCCGCCGTACTCCACCGCCGCCAGCATCGGCGTCACGAACGGGTCCTTTCGATGTCCTGCGCCGGCGTCGCAGCCGGCTGCTCCAGGTCGCGGGTGTATACCACGCCGGCTGCGGGGCCCCTTGGCCCCGGCGAGGCGGCGTTCACCCAATAGAAGCTGGGCACCCGGCTGACCAGGCGGACGTCCCAGGCCAGTGCCGCCAGTAGCAGGACGGCGGCAGTGATGGCAAGGCTGGGACCGTGGATAGCCTCGACGGGGCGCAGCAGCACGATCAGCAGCGCGTAGATCAGCAGGCGCAACAGGTAGCCCCCGAGGACGGCGGCCATCAGTGCGGTCGGCCCGATGCGTGCCGCCCATGACATCAGCGCGCCGGCCATGATGAACATCCCCCCTACGACCGCTGCGGCGATCCCCGCGCCCAGCGCGCCACCAGCGCCCGCCACGGCCGCGGCGATCGCCAGCGCCGGGATGGCCATGATGACCACGACCAAGACTGCGGAGCGGGCCAACCGCAGTTCGATGGCGTCCTGCGGGCCGTTGCCCTGCGCCGTGCTCGGGTTAGCCACTCGGGTCCTCCGCGCGGTCGTCGGTCGTCGCGGCCGGCGCCGGGGGCGCGGAGGTCTTGAGCCACAAGAGATAGATGCCACAGGCATTGCCCACCACGAAACCGATGGACATCAGCCAGGGCGCGGTGCCCAGCCAGCGGTCAAGCAGCCAGCCGATGCCACCCCACACCAGGGTTGCGGTGACGAGGTTGACGGCGAGGAACCAGCCGTCCTGGTTGGGACTCGTTCGCATGAGCCGCGCCCCGTATTGCGCGGTCGAGGGGCGGGCTGTGGACGCAGGTGTGGAGGAGCCGTCTTCGGCGCGGTGGGAGGGGATCATGTCCGCCCGCGAGTCTACGCAGGCGCTAGGAACCGTGTCAACGGAGGTGCGGTTGACGTTTTCCCAGGTCAAGGGCACTTTGTGATTCTCCTCGGCGATAGTTTGTGAATCATATCACAAGCGGCCCGGGGAGGCCCATCGCGACTGCCCTCACCTTGTCACGATGGTCATGGCTGGCGGTTGATGAAGTCATGCATCCCGGGGACGGTGAAGGCGAGGAGGCCGCGTCCCGGGGCATACACCAAGCCCTTCTTGATCAGCTCGTCGCGTGCCGCGGAAATGTCTGAGGTACGCGGCTTGCCCATGGCCTTCGCGATTTCGGCGACGGTCGCGGGACCCTCGGCACCGATGCCCGCCAGGGCGCCCAAAAGGTCCCGCTGCGCGGGTGTCGCGCGCTCCCACCGAGACCGGTAGAGCCCGTCATCCACCTCGCGGCGCGCGTCGACCAGGCCCAGCTCTACGTCCTCCACGTCTATCGGGCTCCTGCGAGCGTTGTTCCAAACGTGCTTACCAACAGACTGCAGAAAATATGGATAGCCCCGTGCGGTCGCGATGGCCGCTGCGAGCCCGTCCGAAGCCCAATCGACTCCGCGCTCCCGTGCCGGCACCGTCAGGGCGTCCTGCGACGCCTGCTCACTGAGCAGTCTGATGGGCCTGTGGTCGTAGAGCCGTTCCGCGTAGCTCGTGGCCTCGGCGAGTTGAGCTGGCAGGGACGGCAGCCCGGCTCCGACGAAGGTCAGCGGCAGGGGCCTATCGGCCTGACCGAGGTGATGCACCGCCGTGTTGAGAGCCCTGAGTTCCTCAGGGGTTGCCTCCTGAAGCTCATCGATCAGGATGAGGACGCCGATCCTCAGGTCCCGGGCCGTCTCACCCAACACCTCGAAGAGCGCTGCAAGGTCGTCAGCGAACCTGCCCGAGTCGGCGACACCGCGGACGGGGTCGACGTCGATTCCGAGCGCTACTGCCCCGGTCGGATCGACCGTGACGCTGAAGGCCTTGAAGACGCCAAGCAGTCGCTTTAGGCGCGGCTCAGGGTGGCGGCCGGTCGCGGTCCGCATCCCCCGGACCAACGCCTGGCTCAACGACACCGACAATGAGGCAGACGCGCCGGCCTCGACCTTGGCCGTGATCCATCCTCGGTCGCTTACCTGACTGAGGAGCTCGTTGAGCAGTACGGTCTTGCCAACACCACGCAGGCCGTTGAGTACCCAGCTGCGGTCGCCTTCTCCAAGCTCCTCGGCGCGTCGCCGAACCACGTAAAAGTCTTCGAGCAGAGGCTGGCGACCGGCCAACAGCGGAGGCCGACGTCCAGCGCCCGGTCGGTAAGGGTTGACTACGGGGTCCATCATCGCATCGTATCATGGCGTATAAGAAAAAGCCTTACTCGGGCTTATAAATGCCTACACGACCACAGTGCCCGACGTTAGGGCCCGCCTGACTCTTGCCCTACCGCTTCGCTACGCGAGCTCTGGATACACAGGGAAGCGCCCGACCAGCTCCGCTACGTCGGCGCGGACCGCCTCGACGTCGCCGGGCGCCTTGAGCACCCGGCCGATGAGGTGGGCGATCTCGACCATCTCGGCGGGATCCATCCCCTGGGTGGCCACCGAGGCGGTGCCAACCCGGATGCCCGAGGCCACCATCGGCGGGCGCGGGTCGAAGGGAATCGCATTCTTGTTCAGCGAGATGCCGGCGGCGTCCAGCCGCGTCTCGGCCTCGGCGCCGGTCAGGTCCAGCTCGCCGAGGTCGGCCAGCAGGTAGTGAATGTCCGTGCCGCCCGACACCATGCGCAGCCCCTCGCCCGTCAACGCCTCGGCCAGGGCGCGCGCGTCGTCAACGACGCGCCGGGCGTACCCGGCGAAGTCCGGCTTGGCGGCCTCGGCGAACGCCACGGCCTTGGCCGCGATCGCGTGCATCAGTGGCCCGCCCTGCAGGAAGGGGAACACCGCCTTGTCGACGGCCTTGGCGTGCTCGGCGCGGCACAAGATGGTGCCGCCGCGCGGTCCCCGCAGCGTCTTGTGGGTCGTGAACGTCACGACGTCAGCGTGGGGCACCGGCGAGGGATGCACGCCACCGGCGATGAGACCGGCGAAGTGGGCTGCGTCAACCATGAACTTGGCGCCCACTTCCTCGGCGATCGACGCGAACGCGCCAAAGTCGATCGTGCGGGGGTAGGCGGTGGCGCCGGCGACGATCACCTTAGGTCGGTGCTCGCGCGCCAGTTCGGCGACCTCGTCAAGGTCGATCAGCTCATCGGACCGCCGTACGCCGTAGGGCACGACGTTGAACCACTTGCCGCTGAAGTTGACCTTGGAGCCGTGCGTCAGGTGCCCGCCGTGCGGCAGTGACATCGCCAGGATGGTGTCGCCGTGACCGACGCCGAGGGCGTGGTAGGCGGCCATGTTCGCCTGCGCGCCGGCATGGGGCTGGACGTTGGCGTGCTCGGCGCCGAACAGCGTCTTGGCGCGCTCGATCGCCAGCGACTCGGCGACGTCGACGAACTCGCAGCCGCCGTAGTAGCGGTGGCCGGGATAGCCCTCGGCGTACTTGTTGGTCAGCACGCTGCCCTGGGCCGCCAGGACGGCCGGCGAGGTCAGGTTCTCCGAGGCGATCAGCTGCAGGTTGCTGCGCTGGCGTCGCAGCTCGTCGGCGATAGCGCCGGCGATCTGCGGGTCGGCGGCCTCCAAGGCGCCGTAGTCGGGTCCCCAGGTCATGGTCGCTCCTGTCGCTCGAGGTCGGCGATCTGGTCGAGGCGTCGCTGGTGGCGTCCGCCCTGGAACTCGGTGGACAGCCACAGCGCCAGGATCTCGTCGGCCAGCCCCGCCGCGACGATCCGCCCACCCATCGCCAGCACATTCGCGTCGTTGTGCTCACGCGACATGCGCGCCGTGTACAGGTCGTTGCACAGCGCGGCCCGCGTGCCGGTCACCTTGTTGGCCGCGATCTGCTCGCCCTGGCCACTTCCGCCTAACACCACCCCACGATCGGCCCGCCGCGTCACGACGGCGCGGGCCACGGCCGCGCAGATCGGCGGGTAGTCGACCGATTCGGTGGAATGGGTGCCAAGATCCTCAACGGCGTGGCCGAGGTCGCCGAGGGTGCCCACGAGGTGGCGCTTCAGCTCGTAGCCCGCGTGGTCGCCGCCGATGGCCACCCGCATCAGGACCGCCCGTCGGGGTTCGGCGTCTCGGCGCCGCTTGCGGGCTCGGTGGGTGCGGGCTCGGTGGGTGCGGGCTCGGTGGGTGCGGGCTCCTCGGTTTCCTCCGGTGGCCGGGAGCCCCACTGCACCACGCCGGTGGCGACTTGCCGCACATGGTCGGCGGACACCACGCCCTCGCGTAGCACCACCGCGCTGCCCCGCCGGCAGTCCACGATCGTGGACGGCACCGCTTCGCGGAAGCCACCGTCGACATACAGTTCCACCGCGTCGCCGAGCTGGGCTTGGGCCTCGGCAGCCGTGCCCGGCGGCGGATCGCCGCGGCGGTTGGCGCCGCTGCAGGCCAGGGGACCGACATCGGCTGCGACCGCCAGGACGAGGTCGTCGGCCGGCATCCGCAGGGCCACGGTCTCGCCGGCCTCGCCGAGGTCCCACGGCATGTCCGGCTGGGCCTCCAGCACGATGGTCAGCGGGCCCGGCCAGTACGCGGCCATGAGGCGCTCAGCGGTCTCGGGCACCTCCCTGGCGAGGCCGATGACCTGGCGTGGGTTGCGGATCAACAGCGTCAGCGGCGCCTGGCGATCGCTGGCGCGGGCGGTGAAGATGCGCCGCGTCGCCTCGGTCTGGAAGGCGTCGGCGACCACGCTGTAGACGGTGTCGGTGGGCAGCACGGCCAGCTGGCCGTCACCGAGCGCCTGCACGGTCCGCGCGACCGCCTCTGCCTGGTCCTCGCCCGTGATGGTCTGCGACATGGCGGTGATGCTACGGGTCCCTACGGCGTTGTGGGCAACCGCCGTGCGACCCGTTGATCGTTGGCCGTCGGTGAAGCGGTAGTGGCCGGTTGGTTCCTGGGCGTAGCGGGATCGGCGCCGTAGCCATAGGTTCGCAAGCAGCGCTGCTCGGCGGCCAGGACCATGGCGCGCAGATCGTCGTCATAGCTGGCCGTGACGTTGTTGCGACTGTCGTCGCTGCGACTGTCGTTGATCCGCTCAAGGGCCACCAGCCTGGCTCGGCGATAGGGCACCTTGATAGTGTCGAGAACGGCACACAGGTCATCCAGGAGGCGTTCCTGGGAACCCACGAAGTCGATCTCGTCACGGGTGTCGCGGCCGGTGTACAGCTGGTAGGTGTCGTACAGGTAGTCGCCACGCTGGCTGATGTTGCGGATCCAGGTGGCGAAGTCGTCGCTGCCGAGGTGGGGGTCGATCTCCCAATTGGGATGCCACAGCGTGTTTCGCTGGTAGTAGTGCCAGCGCTTCCGGCGCGGGCGCCGCATCGCCATCTCCCAGTAGCTGCGGTACCAGCTCAGCGGATGGCGCACGAAGGAGAACGTGAACGGCCTCTGCTTGAGGCGCAATGGCCCAACGAGGTCCTTGTGGGAGTGCTTGTACCCCGCCCGTTCGACCCGCACGTCGAGCACGTTGCGCAGCACGTGCGACACGAAGCTGCCGCCAGTCTTGGGCAGATGCACGAACAGCGCGTTGTGGTCGGGCAGGTACAGCGCCATCGTCTAATGTCCTACCGCTTCGCTACATGAGGACTGCAGCCTATGTACCACGCTGCCGGCGGCGGGCGAAGCAGGAGGCGGACCGCTGCGTCGCCGTCATGCGCTGCGACGCGCCGTGACGATCCGCGCTGCGCCCGTCAGATCGTTGTGCACGTCCGCCTCAGTCAGGCCTGCTGCCGTCATCCGCGCGACCGTCGTGGCTGCCCTCCCTGGGTCGACCTCCAGGAGCAACCAGCCCCCGTCGGCCAGCCATTGCGGTGCCTGCTTGACCAGCCGGTCGCTGACCTCGTGCCCGGTGGGACCGGCGACGAGCGCGTCGTGGGGGTCCCAGCCCACGACCTCCGGCTCCAGGCCATCCAACTCGGCGGCGGCCAGGTAGGGCGGGTTGGCCACCAGCACATCGACCTTGCCGCGCAGGTCGGCGGGCACGGGATCGAGCAAGTCGCCGAGTCGCACGTCGACAGCGACCCCGGCGCGCACCGCGTTGTCTTGCGCCAGTTGCACCGCGGCGGCCGATGTGTCGGTGGCCACGATCACTCGCGGGGAGGCCTCGAGCGCGACCGCACCCGCCACCGCGCCGCTGCCGGTGCACGGTTCGACCACGACGCCGCCAGCGGGCAGCACGGCGATGGCCAGGCCGGCCAGCACCTCGGTCTCCGGCCTCGGGATGAACACCCCCGGGCGGACCAGCAGGTCGAGATGACGGAAGCCGATGGAACCGAGAATCAGCTGCAGGGGCTCGCGGCGCAGGCGCCGGGCGACGTGCTCGCTGAGCCGGGCGGCGGCCTGCTCATCCAGTCGCCGCCGGCTGCCCAGGCTCACCCGGACAGCCGTCCCGCCTGTCACTGACACCAGCAGCCATCTGGCATCGACGTCAGGCGTGGGTATCCCCGCCGCCGCCAGCCTTGCCGTGGTGGCGGCGAGTGCCTCGCCGACGGTCACACCGACTCCGACAGCGTCGCCAGGCGCCGGCGCTGCTCCTCGTTGTTCAGCGCCTGCACGATCGGCTCCAGCTCGCCGCCCAGCACGTCACCGACGTTGTGGACTGTCAAGCCGATGCGGTGGTCGGTGATCCGGCTCTGCGGGAAGTTGTAGGTGCGGATCTTCTCCGACCGGTCACCGGTGCCGATCTGCGCCGCCCGCACGTCGGCCCGCTCCTTGGCGACACGCTCCTGCTCGGCCTGCAGCAGCCGTGCCCGTAGGACTCGCAGCGCCTTCTCGCGGTTCTGCAGCTGCGACTTCTCGTCCTGCATCGACACCACCAGACCCGTTGGCAGGTGGGTGATCCGCACGGCGGAGTCGGTGGTGTTGACCGACTGGCCGCCAGGCCCCGACGAGCGGTACACGTCGACCTTGAGGTCGTTGGGATCGACCACCACGTCGACGTCCTCGGCTTCGGGCATCACCGCAACGGACGCGGTTGAGGTGTGGATGCGCCCGCCCGACTCGGTGGTCGGCACCCGCTGCACGCGGTGCACCCCGGACTCGTGCTTGAGCTTGGAATAGGCGCCGCGCCCGTTGATCTGGAACACGACTTCCTTGACCCCGCCGATGCCCTGCTCGGAGGCGCTCATCTCCTCGACCTTCCAGCGTGTGCGCTCGGCGTAGCGGGCGTACATGCGGTACAGCTCGCCCGCGAACAACCCCGCCTCATCCCCGCCAGCACCGGCGCGGATCTCCACGATGACGTTCTTGTCGTCCAACGGGTCCTTGGGGATCAGCAGCAGCTGCAGGCGGCGGGTCAGCGCCTCTGCCCTGGCCTCCATCTGTTCGGCCTCGGCACGCAACAAGTCGCGGTCGGTCTGCACGTCCTCCCCTTGCCCCAGCTCCTTGGCCAGCTCACGGGCGGCCTGCACGTCGCCGCGCGCGCGGCGGTACTCGTCGTAGGCGCTCACCACCTCGCTGAGCTCGGCGTGGCGCTTGGCGGTGGCGGTGTAGCGGCCACCGTCGCCGAGCACAGCGGGGTCGGCGAGGTCGCGGGTGAGCTCGGCGTGGGCGCGCTCGAGCTCGTCGAGACGGGAAAAGATGTCGGCCATGTTCTTGTGTCCTCAGGCGGGGTCGGGCGATGGAGTGCGCCGCGCCCGCCGCTACGACTCGGCCGCGTGCTCCTCCTGCGACACTGGTGTGCCGGCGACGTCGGCGGGCGCGTCGAGCGGCAGCCCGACCTGGTCAGCAGCCTCGTCAGGGCCCCACACGATGCTGGACGGCAAGTCAGCCTGGGTCCGCCCGTGCAGGTCGGCGGTGGGGACGACGGCCTCGAAGGCGCGGATGGCGACCTCAACCTGATCGGGGGTCGGCGGCTTGGTGGTGATCATCTGCAGCCACAGACCCGGCTTCATCAGCCCCCGCACGAAGGCGTTGTTGCGGCCGGCACCCAGCCGCAGCCCCTCGTAGGCCAAGCCGGCCACGATCGGCAGCAGCACGATTCGCAGGAGGATCTGGTATCCGGCGGTGACGACGACGCCACCCTCCGGGCCCGGGAACAGCTCGCCGGCGATGGAGTAGGTGATGATCGCGATGAGCATCACCATCAGCAGAAAGTTGGTGCCGCAGCGCACGTGCAGCGTGGAGTACGGCGCGATGGTGCCCGGGTTGAGAATCTCGTCGTGCTCCCAGGCCGCGATCGTCTTGTGCTCGGCGCCGTGGTACTCAAACACCCGGCGGATGTCGGCCAGCAGCGAGATGCCCCCCAGGTAAGCCAGGAAGATCCCCATCCGTAGCACGCCCTCGACCACGTGGTACAAGGTGCCGGTGCCCAGTTGGCGCGACAGGAACGCCAGCCCCAGGTTGGGCAGGACGATGAACACGCCGATGAACATCAGCAGCGCCATGACCAGGCTGCCGCCCATCGCCTTGCCAGACAGCTGCTCGGACTCCTCGACGGACTGGTTGGCCGAGATCGTCAGGGCCCGCGTGCCGATCGACATCGCGTCCACCAGCGCGAACATCCCGCGGAACATCGGCTTGCTGAACAACTTGACGCGCTGCGGGAAGTCGCTGACCGGGTGGCGCTCCAGGTAGATCTCACCTGACGGCCGGCGCACCGCCACCGCCCAGTTACGGGCGCCGCGCATCATTACTCCCTCGACGACCGCCTGGCCGCCGTAGTAATGAGGATGCGCGTGCGCCTGGGGTTGCGCCGGCGCGTCAGCCACCCGGCGTCAAGCCTGCTTGTCGGCAGCCTCGGCCGCCGCGGCCTGCTTGCTTGCCTCGGACTTGGCGTAGCGCTGCTTGTAGCGCTCCACCCGCCCCCCGGAGTCCACGAGCTTCTGCTTGCCCGTATAGAACGGATGGCACTGATTACACAGCTCCACCCGAATCGCGTCCTTGACGCCGCGGGTCTCAAACGTATTCCCACAAGAACACGTCACCTTCGTCACTTTGTACTCGGGATGGATACCGGTCTTCATCTCGCTCTCTTTCTCCTGTTGAGGTTTCCAGCCTAAGTCGTCGGGTTCGCGTCGGGGACCTTGGAGGGTGGGCGGGTCAGCGGTCCCCGGCGGGAACCCGACGACGCCCCCTTGGAGGGTGGGCGGGTGAGCGCCCCTTGGGCAACCCCGCCCACGGTTCCGAAGACCGCTAGGACTGCAGGTTGCTCTTTTGTATCTGCACCAGGAACTGGTTGTTCGACCGCGTGGAGCGGATCTTGTCGATCAGCAGCTCGAGTGAGGCGCCACTGTCCAGGGCGTGCAGCACGCGCCGCAGCTTCCAGATGATGGTCAGCTCCTCCTTGTCCAACAACAGCTCTTCCTTGCGTGTTCCGCTGGCCTCGATATCGATGGCCGGGAAGATCCGCTTCTGCTCGAGCTTGCGGTCCAAGCGCAGCTCCATGTTGCCGGTGCCCTTGAACTCCTCGAAGATGACCTCGTCCATCTTCGAGCCGGTTTCGATCAGCGCCGAGGCGATGATCGTCAGGCTGCCGCCGTCCTCAATGTTGCGCGCGGCACCGAAGAACCGCTTCGGCGGGTACAGGGCGGTCGAGTCGACACCACCGGACATGATCCGGCCACTGGCCGGAGCCGCGAGGTTGTAGGCCCTGGCCAAGCGGGTGATCGAGTCCAGCAGGACAACCACATCGCGGCCGGCCTCGACGAGGCGCTTGGCCCGCTCCATCGCCAGCTCGGCGATCTGGGTGTGGTCGTCGGCGGGGCGGTCGAACGTCGAGGCGATCACCTCGCCGGGGATCGACCGCTTCATGTCGGTGACCTCCTCGGGCCGCTCGTCGACGAGGACGACCATGAGATGGCACTCGGGGTTGTTGAAGGCGATCGCCTGCCCGAGCTCCTTGAGGATGGTGGTCTTGCCGGCCTTGGGCGGCGAGACGATCAGGCCACGCTGGCCCTTGCCGATCGGCGCCATCAGGTCGACGATCCGCATGGAGATCGGCCCCTCGGGGATCTCCAGGTGCAGCCGGTCGTCAGGGAACAGCGGCGTCATGTCCTTGAAGTCGGGACGATGCGGCACGGGACCCTGCTGATCGACCTCGGCGCCGTTGACGATCTGCACCATGTGCAGCGCCGGCACCTTCTCGTTCTGGCGCTGCTGGCGGATGGGGCCTTCGATGACGTCGCCGCGGCGCAGGCCGTGCTTGCGGACCTGGCCCTGCGAGACGTACACGTCGCGGTCGCCTGGCAGGTAGCCGGACGTCCGTAGGAAGCCGTAGCCCTCCGGCAGGATGTCCAGGACGCCTGAACGAACCTCACCGGGCTCGGCGTTGGGATCGTCATCGCGCGGCCGACCCTGTGCCTGGCTGGTGCTGTGGCTGCTGCCACTGCTGCTGCCACTGCTCTTGCCACGGCGGCGCTCACGCCGGCTACGCCGGCGGCGGCCACCGCTCTCGTCCTCAGGCTGCTGGCCGCCACTGGGCTGCTGGCCGCCGCTGCGCGACTGACCGCCGTCCTGCGACTGCCCGCCACTGGGCTGCTGGCCGCCGCTGCGCGACTGACCGCCGTCCTGCGACTGCCCGCCACTGGGCTGCTGACCACCGTCACCAGACGATCCGCCGTTGGACTGACCAGGTGACCTGGAGGGGTCGGGTACCCGCTCGACGCTCTCGCCGGCCGCCCGGTTCTGGGCGGCCCGGGGCACGACGGAGTCTTCAGGGGCTGCGGGGGCAGCGGGGGCAGCGGGTTGGCCGGCGTTCTCGCCGGTGCTCACCCCGTCGTTGTCGGCCTGCTCGCCGCGCGCGTCGGATTCACGCTGCTCGGCGGTGCGCTCGCGGGTGCGAGTCCGGGTGCGGGGCCGGATCACGGCCTCGGCGGGGCCGTTGCCGGCGGCGCTGCCGTTGCTGGCGGCACGGCCATTGGTGCCCAGCTCGAGCTGACCGCCGGCGCTGGTGCCAGCCGGTCGTGCCCCGCCGTCGGCGGTGCGGACGATGGCGTCGATGAGTTCAGCTTTCTTCAATCGTTGGTAGCCGCGCATCTGTAGATCGGCGGCAATGGTCTTCAGCTCTGGGAGCTGCTTGCGGGCGAGGACGCCAGGGTCCATCAGCGGTACTCCTGTTCGGGAGCGGATCTGGAGGCCGGCACAGCCAGGTCGAAGAGATCGGGGTCGGCCGAGCCGGGAGTTGCGAAGCGGGTAGACGGGGTGTCGGTGGAATCGGTCACGACGAGCTCCATCACTCGGGAGATCGTCGCGTCGAGGCTGTAACTGGGTACGACGGGCACGCCGTGGGTGACGGCGAGGTCCCGGACGAAGGACTGGACGCGGCGGATGTTGTCGAAGTGCTCCAGGTAATGATGATCTCGCTTGCTCCGAGTATCGGCAGCTCTGGCGACGAAATGACTGCGGTGTAGCTGCTCGTCGTCCACGGTGATGACCATCGAGGTCACGATCGCCTCGGCGCGGTCAGGAACGTCCAGGAAGCCGGGGACGACATGGGCACCCTCGACGATGAGGTCGGTGCCTTCTACCACGGCACGCCGGATGACCTGCGTCACCCCCACCGAGACCGCCTGCACCTGGCGGCGGAAGCCGGTGATGACCGAGTTGTCCTCCTCCGGTGGCTCCCGCAGGTACGGGGCCACGTCGAACGATGAGGCGTGGATGCTCGGCATCATCTCCTTGGTGAAGATGCCGCGCATCACCTCCCGGACAGCGTCGGTGGACACGATCCGCACGATGCCCAGCTGGGCGGCCACCGTGGTCGCGATCGTCGACTTGCCGACGCCGGTCGTTCCGCCGATCAGCACAACCAAGGGCACCGTGCGGTCCTTGGCCCGCTGCCACCGGCGGTAGTTGTCGGCGTAACGCTCGCCGACCTGGTCGGCGAGCACCGCCGACGCCAGCTCCCGCAGCTCCTTCGACGTGACGCTGTCTCGGTCGGCGCTGTGCAGGCGCTGCTCGATCACCTCGGCCACGGAATAGGCCCTGCTGGGCGGTAAGCCGGCGGCCATGACCGACGTGGCCATGAGGCCCTTGGAGTAGGGCAAGCCAGCCTTGCCGTCGCGTACGGTCACGGAACGACGAGTCGAGCCGTGGACGCTCGACTCCTGCGAGCTTGGGGTGCGATCCATCTGGAAGACGAGAGGCTCCAGCTACCGGGCGGTGGCTCGCTCGTCCGCGAGTTGGGTCAGCGCTGCCACCGCGTCCTGCAGGCCCGTCGCGCCGCCGGTTGCCTGTTGCGCACCGACGATCATTGGACGGTTGTCACAGAACACCACCCGAGCGCCCGCTCGAGTGGCACTGCGCACCGCGACGTCAACCGCCGCGGCCTTCAATTCCACCAGCAGCACGTCGAACGGCGGTGCCGCCGCGAGGTCGGATATCAAGGCCGGTCGGTCGGCGAGGCGGTGGCTCATGGCGACCACCTCACAGCCGTGCCGCTCCTCGAGCGCGTTCACAAGGGACGCGCCGACTGTCGCTGGTGCCGTCGTCGCGAAGAACACCCGATCCCCGCCGACCGGCTCCAGCGGAACAGGACGGAGAACGGTGCGCAGGACAGGAGAACGTCGCGAGATGCTGTGGAGTGCCTCCGTGACGGCGTCCGGCTTCTTGCCGACGCCTCGGGGAGACTCACACATGGTAACGACTATGAGGTCCGCGAGCAACACGCGGTATGGACCAAGGTAGCCGCGGATCAGTTCCGGGTCGGAGTCGGCTGGCACGACCAGGACGGTGGCGTCGGCGTGGACCGGAGGAACCGCCGAGCCGCTGCCCTCCACGAGGAGCAGATCACCCGGCAGATCGTCGGACGCGAGGACCGCCGCCGCCACGTTGCTGTAGCCGACCGCGCCGGCCAGTCCCCCGCCGCAGCGGCGTGCTCCGACGGTGGCCGCACCGCTGGTGACCGCGTCCTCGTAAAAGTCACTGGCGGCATGCCCGCCGGCGTCGGCGACCGCCAGCAGGGCCGCGGGGTCCAGGCGTGCTCCGGCCGGCACGATCACTGGCTCGGGAGGTCCCCCACGTCCCATCGCGACGATGACCGGCTGGCGGCCCGCGGTGCGCAGGGCGCGGGCCATCTCCCCGGCCACCGCCGTCTTGCCGGTGCGCTTGCCAGTGCCGATCACGGCGATCGTCGGGCGCCGGGTCAGCCGTGGCCGCGCTGGTGGGGTGAGCACAAAATCCGCGCCCTCGTAGCGCACCCCGGCCAGGAGCACGTGCGAGGCCAACTGCAGCCGGCGACGGGCGTCGAGAACAGGCTCGTCGGACAGGTCGACGACGACGTCGGGGTGGTGCTCGGCGAGCAACCGGGCGAGGTGGCCGGCGGCGACGGCGATGTCGGGCGCGGGTCCCCTACCAGGGGCGACCCACTCGGCTGGAACCCCGAGATCCACGTCGGCGCCGCGCTGGCTGACTTTCTCCGTCCCACCTAAGAACAGCGCGGCGACGGCGGTTGTTCCCTGCTCGGCCAGCGATCGCAAGGCGGCGCGGATGACCGGCGGGTAGTGCTCGCCGTCGACGAGGACGACGGCTCGCCGGGGGGTCATGTCAGTGCTGACTCAGGAGGCGTCGCGGGAACCTGGGCGGTCGGCCAGGGCCTCGTGCTCAGGCGGCACGTCGGTCTGCTCGGCACGTTCCTGCGGGGCGACGGGAGCCGCGAACAGCGGCTCGAACTCACGGTGGTACTGCTCGCCCGTGCGCGGGTTCCAGTGCGCGATCAGCGCGGACGCCCCGAAGGGGTACTTGCGGTGGATGCGCACCTGGTTGTTCTCGTACTCGATGATCAAGTAGCAGGGCTTGGTGTGACCGCGCAGCTTGAGGCTGGTCGCGGTGCCTGCATTGGCGATGTACAGGTGCTCCAGGCGCCATACGAATGGCACGTGTTTGTGGCCGGTCAGCACCAGGTCGGCGCCTGACGCCAGCAGCAACTCCAGCAGGTCGCCGGCATCCTGCACGGTGCTGCGCTCGCGTCCGGTGCCCGGCACCGCGATCAGATGGTGATGGACCAGGAAGACCTTCAGCTCGGCGTCGCAGTCGAAGGCCTTGCGGATCCAGTCGTACCACTCCCGGCCGATGCGGCCCTCGTTGAGATCGGGCTCTGACGAGTCGACGGCGACGAGGCGCACCGGACCCACATCGCGCACCCACTGGCGCTCGCCGAACAGCTCCTCGAAGTGCACGTAGCCGACGTTGCGGCTGTCGTGGTTGCCCGGGATCACGTGCAGCGGCTGACGGATCTGCGACAGGTAGGCGGCCGCCGCCTTGTACTCCCCTGCCAGCCCCTCGTTGGTCAGATCACCGGTGCACAGCACCGCGTCGGGGTCGAGTTCGTCGATCTCCAGCAGCACACGGTTCATGAGGTTGGGCACAAAGTGCGGCGACCCGACGTGCGGATCGGAGATTTGGGCGATCGTGACCATCGAGCTCCCTGCCGGCGATGCCATCCGCCGTCACCCTACCCAACAGCGTGCGGCCTGACGTGGCCACCGCAGACCTCAGCAGCGCATTGGCTACATGCAGGCGATACGGTCGCGTGGCCACCGCTCCGTGCGTCCGTCCAGCACCAGGTAAGCGAAGCGGTCGCCGTCATCCGGGCCGAACCACAACGCCGCCCCCTTCGTGTGGTACCCCGTGTCCGCCGCGTCGCGTGGCATTGACACGTCCAGGTCCAGCTCGCCGCGGTGTTTCGCGCGGCGACCGAGCATGTTCTTGGCGTCGCGGACGTACTGCCGGGTGTCCATCACATCGATGTCTTCACCCGCCTTCACCTTCCTCCCCGGCGGCCACAGCACCGAAAGGGAAGACGACCGACTCCCAGTCACAGTGCTCAGGGCCCCGGTAGCTGAGAACTCATACGAATGCGGACTGCGGCTGGCGACCTCGTCGTCAGAGCCGTACCACGTCGTCGTCAGCTCCGCGGGAGGCACGAGCCGCACATATGACGCCAGGGCACCGTACTGAGTTCCCACGGCCCATCCCGCTGCGTCCGTGGGACCGCATAGACGCACCACTCAGGCTGGGAGACTGGGGGAAGGCAGGACCGTCGCCGGGCACACTGCGGCGCCCGCGAGGTTCCAGCGCAGCGGCCGCACCTCGAAGGCGTCGCCGGCGAGGTCGCGCACTGCCGCGACCGCCGCGTCGTCGACCGAGGCCACGATCGCCAGCACGCTGGGGCCAGCGCCGGACAGGCAGGCGCCGATACCGGCCTCGCGCAGGGCGCCGACGAGGGCGCCGGACCCGGGCATCGCCGCCAGACGTGCGGGTTCGTGCAACTCGTCGGTCATCGTCGCCGGATCCCAAGCCATCCCGCCGGACAGACCGGCGAGGACGACGGCGGCACGAGCGCCGTTGGCGGCGGCGACACCCAGCGGCACCTGCGCGGGCAGTATCCGGCGAGCAGCCTCGGTGGACTGACGCGCGACCGGCACGCACAGAACAGGGCGCAGCGCGGGAGTCGGTTGCAGCCGCCGTGCGCGACCGCCCGCCCAGATGACCAGCCCGCCGAGCACCGCCGCGGCAGCGTTGTCGGCGTGACCTTCCAGACCGGCGGCCAGCTCGATCAGGTCCGAATCACGCCCGCCCGCCCGGGTGACGGCGCGACCGAGGGCGACTCCCGCGACGGCGGCGGCGGCCGACGACCCCAGGCCCCGCTCCAGCGGGATGTCGCTGCGCACTTGCAAGCTGATGTCGGGTGCGGCGACGTCGAAGCGCTCGCAGTAGGCCACGAAGCCACGCCACACCAGGTTGTCGTCGCCGGTCGGCAGCTCGCCGGCGCCATGGCCCTCGTTGCGCACGCGCTGGTCGCCACGGTCGCTGGTACGCACGGTCAGCGTGCAGTCCAACGCCACGGCGAAGGCGTCGAAGCCGGGGCCGAGGTTGGCGCTGGAGGCGGGAACCTCGACGCCGACGACCTGCTCAGGCGTCATCGGGACAGCCCCATCAGCTCGGCGGCGATGTCGACGTCGGGCGGGATCACCGGCGGCGGGGCGGCGCCCATGATCGCCCAGTCGGTCTCCTTGAGGCCGTGTCCGGTGAGGACGCAGACCACACTCGCACCCGCCGGCAGTTCGCCGGCCTCGGACAGCGCCAGCAGCCCGGCGACGCTGGCGGCCGAAGCCATCTCGCAGAAGACCCCCTCACGCGCGACCCGCCCGTAGGCCTGCAGGATCTGGCGGTCGGTGACGGCGCGGATCGAGCCGTCCGACTCCTCGGCGGCCGCCGTCGCCGAGCTCCACGAGGCCGGGTTGCCGATGCGGATCGCCGTCGCAATCGTTGACGGCGCTGTGACCACGGCGCCGCGCACGATCGGCGCCGCGCCCGCGGCCTGGAACCCCCGCATCACCGGTAGGGAGTCGATCAGGCCATCGGCGTGGTACTCGCGGTATCCCGCCCAGTAGGCGGTGATGTTGCCGGCGTTGCCGACCGGCATGACGTGGACGTCCGGCGCGCGCCCGAGGAAGTCGCAGACCTCGAAGGCGGCCGTCTTCTGCCCGGCGATGCGGTCGGGGTTGATGCTGTTGACCAGCCGCACCGGGTACTTCTCGTCCAGGGTGCGGCACATGTCCAGCGCAAGGTCGAAGTTGCCGTCGACCTGGATCACCACGGCGCCGTGCACCAGCGCCTGCGCCAGCTTGCCAAGGGCGATCTTGCCCTTGGGGATCAGCACGGCACAGGTCAGGCCTGCCTTGGCGGCATAGGCCGCGGCCGAGGCCGAGGTGTTGCCTGTCGATGCGCAGATCACGGCCTCGGCGCCGTCCTCGACGGCCTTGGAGATGGCCACGGTCATCCCGCGGTCCTTGAACGACCCGGTGGGGTTGGTGCCCTCGAACTTCAGCCAGACGTCGCAGCCGGTGACCATCGATAGCGACTCGGAGTGAATCAGCGGCGTCCCGCCCTCGCGCAAGGTGACGTGCGGGGTGGCGCCTGAGATCGGCAACCGGTCGCCGTACTCGGCGAGCAACCCCCGCCACTGGCGTCCCGTCGAGGTTCGCGTTCCCGTCACTCAGCGAGTCTACGGAAAAGGGGCCTCACCCCGGCCGCGTTGCCTCCCCCCGGATAGCAAGCGGCCAGCGTGAGGCCCACGGTGAACGCGCGACTTGCGCGCAGTCCACGCAGGGGTTCGTGCCGCCCGGCGACCCGGCTTGGAAGAAATTTGCGAGCAATGGCGGGCCGATCAGACCTCGCCGCCCTCAACTCGCATGACGCTGGCGACCGCGCGGACATGGTCGAGGCCGCGCAGATCGTGCAGCGTCGCCTGGACGTCGCGCTCGCGGGCCGCGTGGGTGATGAGCAGCAACTGGGCGCGCTCACCCGAGCCGTCCTGCCACACGCTCTTGATCGACACCTGGTTGTGACCGAAGGCCGTCGCCACCTCGGCGAGGACGCCAACCTCGTCGGTGACGTCGAGCAGCACGTAGTACTGGACGGTGAGATCGTCGACGGGGCGCAAGGCCTTGGCCTTCGCCGGGGCACCATCGGTTGGGCGTTGCCCGGACAGCAGTGCGCGCGCGACGTCCACGACGTCGCCCAACACGGCGCTGGCGGTGGGCAGAGCGCCGGCGCCACGCCCGTAGAACATCAGGTCACCGACCGCATCGGCCTGCACGAACACGGCGTTGAACGACTCGCGGACGCTGGCCAGCGGGTGCGACGCCGGGATCAGCGACGGGTGCACGCGCACGCCGATGTCGCCGTCATGGTCCTCGGCGATGGCCAGCAACTTGATGACATAACCCATACGTCGAGCGTGGGCGATGTCAACGGACGACACGCCGGTGATCCCCTCGCGGTAGACGTCACCCGCGACGATCTCGGCGTCGAAGGCCAGCGAGGCGAGGATCGCGGCCTTGGCGGCGGCGTCGTAGCCCTCGATGTCCGCGGACGGGTCCCGCTCGGCGTAGCCAAGCCGCTGCGCCTCGGCCAGGGCCTCACCCAGCTCCATTCCCTGCTCGGTCATCTTGGTCAGGACGTAGTTGGTGGTGCCGTTGAGGATGCCGAGCACACGGCGGACGCGGTCGCCGGCCAGCGATTCGCGCAGCGGCTTGATGATGGGGATCCCACCTGCCACCGCTGCCTCGTACTCCAGGCGCACGCCCTTGGCACGGGCCAGTGCGAACAGCTCGGGACCGAGGGTGGACACCAGCTCCTTGTTGGCCGTCACCACGCTCTTGCCCGCGGTCAGCGCCTGGCTGATCAGGCTGCGAGCCGGCTCGATGCCGCCCATCACCTCCACCACGATGTCGGTGTCGGGGTGGTCGATCACCGCGCGCGGGTCGTCGGTGAGCCCCGCGACGTCGACATCGCGGCCGAGCGACAGCCGGCGCACCGCCACGGGGCCCATCCGCAGGTGGCAGCCGAGGCGGGCGGTGATCTCGTCGGCGTGCTCATCCAGCAGCTGCACGACGCCGCTCCCGACCGTCCCGCAGCCCAGCATCCCGACGGTGAGGCTGCGCTGGCTCATGGTGGGGCAGTGTAGGGGTGGGCGTCGGGAGTCCCTTGAGCCTGGCTTGGCCGAAGTCAGCGCAGCACGATGTCGTGGGCCAAGACGTCGTCAAGCGTCTCGCGGCGCACCAGCAGCTGTGCCGCGCCGTCGCCGGCGAGCACCATCGCCGGTCGGGGCAGGCGGTTGTAGTTGTTGGCCATCGCGTAGCCGTAGGCGCCCGTGGCCGCCACCGCCAGCAGGTCGCCCTCCCCGAGATCTTCGGGCAGGTCCACGTCGGCGGCGACCACGTCGCCGGTCTCGCAGTGCTTGCCGGCCACCGAGAACTCGGCGGTCGGGCTGTGCCTCGGCGTGCCGGCGGGGGCCACCGCGTAGCGGGCCCCGTACAACGCCGGGCGCAGGTTGTCGCTCATGCCGCCGTCGACGCTGACCCAGCGCCGCAAGCCGGCGATCTCCTTGCCGGCCCCAACCCTGTACAGCGTGAGACCGGCGGGTCCGACAATCGAGCGACCAGGCTCGACCGCCAGCCGCGGCGTTGCCAGACGCCGTGCCGCCAGCTCGTCACCGACCGTGGTGAGCAAGCGGTCGGCATAGGTGGTGACCGCCAGCGTGTGGTCGTCAGGGCCGTACGCGATGCCGAGACCGCCGCCGAGGTTCAACTCGTCCAGCTCGACGCCGTGGCGGTCTCGAGTCTCGCCGAGCAGGCCGCACATCGCCTTGGCGGCGACGACGAAGTCGTCGGTCGCGGTCACCTGGCTGCCGATGTGGCAGTGCAGCCCGGTCAGATGCACGCCGGGCAGGTTCAACGCCCGGTCGATGCCCTCGGCCGCCGCCCCTCGCCAGAGGCTGAAGCCGAACTTCGCGTCGTCATGGCCGGTGGCGATGAATGCGTGGGTGGACGCCGCCACGCCAGGCGTGATTCGCAGCATCACCACCAGCTGCCGGTTGAC
>Ga0136640_10000246_pt1 | contig 20216 bp, 21 predicted proteins | sample AntDrymUQ8642106_2_FD_105498 | JGI IMG/M metagenome (GOLD analysis project Ga0136640, IMG submission 105498) | Polar desert sand microbial communities from Dry Valleys, Antarctica - metaG UQ864 (21.06) | ecosystem: Environmental > Terrestrial > Soil > Desert | place: Antarctica: Dry Valley...
GCAGCCGTGCAGCGCCTCGGCGAACGCCGCTCCGGCAGGCAATGCGAGCGCGACGCGCTCGCCCGGGCGCACGCCGAGCGCGCTCAGCCGCCATGCGGCGCGGGTGGCGGCCTCGTCGAGCTCGGCGTAGCTCAGCACGGCCGCGGCGCTGCGCAGCGCGATGGCGTGCGGGCGCATGCGGGCCGCGCGGGCGAGCCAGGATTCGACGAGCACTCCCTGAAAGTAGCCTGCACGTCATGGCAGTCACCTGGACCGGGGCGGGCGAGTACACCGACATCCGCTACGAGCTCAGCGGGGACGGCATCGCGAAGATCACGATCGACCGTCCCGAGGTGCGCAACGCGTTTCGCCCGCAGACGCTGATCGAGATCGCGAGCGCGCTCGAGCGTGCGCGCGAGGACACGTCGATCGGCGTGATCGTGCTGACCGGCGAGGGGCCGCTCGCGTTCTGCTCCGGTGGCGACCAGCGCGTGCGCGGCGACACGGGCTATGAGACCGAGCCGGGCAGGCCGGGGGCCGTCGGGCGCTTCCACGTCACCGACCTGCACATCCAGATCCGGCGCCTGCCCAAGCCGGTCGTCGCGATGGTCGCCGGCTACGCGATCGGCGGCGGGCACGTCCTGCATCTCGTCTGCGACCTGACGATCGCCGCCGACAACGCGCGCTTCGGGCAGACCGGGCCCAAGGTCGGCTCCTTCGACGGGGGCTTCGGAGCCGGCCTGCTGGCGCACCTCGTCGGCCCGAAGAAGGCCAAGGAGATGTGGTTCCTGTGCCGCCAGTACGACGCGCAGCAGGCGCTCGACATGGGGCTTGTCAACGCCGTCGTCGAGCTCGGCTCGCTCGAGGACGAGACCGTCGCATGGTGTCGGGAGATGCTCGCGATGTCGCCCTTCTCGCTGCGCCTGATGAAGGCGAGCTTCAACGCCGCCGAGGACGGCCTGAGCGGCATCCAGCAGCTCGCCCACGACGCCAACCTCCTGTTCTACGCCAGCGAGGAGGCGCGCGAGGGCCGTGAGGCCTACAAGGCCAAGCGCGCGCCCGACTTCTCGCGCTTCCCGAAGCGGCCATGATCGTCCGCGCGAGGATCGGCTGACGATGCGCATCTGGATGATGGCAGCGCGCCTGCGCACGCTGCCCGCGGCGATCGCGCCGGTGCTCGTCGGCACGGCGCTCGCCTACACGCTCGAGGACGTCTTCCGGCCCGGCGCGTTCGTCGCCGCGATGCTCGGCTCGATCCTGATCCAGATCGGGACGAACCTGTCCAACGACTACTCCGACGCCCGCCGCGGCGCCGACGCCGAGGACCGTCTCGGCCCCGTGCGCGTGACCGCCGGCGGGCTCGTGCCGCCCACGCAGGTGCTGAAGGCGACATACATCACCTTCGGGCTCGCGGCGCTGTGCGGGGTCTATCTCGTGAGCGTCGCGGGCATCGAGCTGCTGTTCGTCGGGATCGCCTCGATCGCCGCCGGCGTGCTGTACACCGGCGGCCCGCGGCCCTATGGGTACGAGGGCCTCGGCGAGATCTTCGTGTTCCTGTTCTTCGGCATCGTGGCCGTCACGGGCTCGACGTTCGCGCAGACCGAGTCGTGGCCGTGGGAGGCGTTCGTGCTGGCCGTGCCGGTCGGGCTGCTGGCGGCGGCGATCCTCGTCGTCAACAACGTCCGCGACCTCGATGGCGACAAGCGCGCGGGCAAGCGCACGCTCGCGGTGCGGCTCGGGCGCGAGCGCGGCCGCACGCTCTATGCGTTGATGGTCTACGTCGCCTACCTCGTGGCGCCGCTGCCGTGGCTGCTGGGCTCGCTGTCGGCGTGGCTGCTGCTTGTGTGGCTGACCCTGCCACCGGCGGTGGTGCTCGTGCGCACGGTGCGCCGCCACGCCGACGGGCCGACCCTCAACGAGGCCCTCGCGCGCACGGGCCTGCTGCAGCTTGCGTTCTGCCTGCTGCTGAGCGCCGGCATCCTCGCAAGCCAGTAGGAGCGAGCCGCGGCGATGAGGGTGACGATCGAGCAGCGTACGCTGCGTCTGCGCACGCCGCTGCTGACCGCCTACGGCCCGCCGCTGCGCACGCGCGAGCTCCTCGAGCTCGTCATCGAGGGCGCCGACGGGGTGCCCGGCCGCGGCGAGGCCGCGCCGCTTCAGGCCTACGACGGCGTCTCTACACAGCGTGCGCGGGCGGCGCTGGAGACCTATCGCACGCTGCTTGTAGCGGGCGACGAGCTCGAGGGCGGCGAGCTGCTGGATGCCTGTCACGCGGCCGACGACCTCCCCCAGGCGCTCGCCGCCGTCGACCTCGCGCTGTGGGATCGCGCCGGTCGCCGCGCCGGGCTACCCGTCTCCGCGCTGCTCAGCGACTCGCCGCTGCGCCACGTGGTGGTCAACGCGACGATCGGCGCCGAGGATCGCGCGGGCGCGGCGACGTGCGCCGCCGCCGCGCGCTCGGCGGGCTTTGGCTGCGTGAAGCTCAAGGTCGGCACCGGCGACGACGCGGGTCGCGTCGCCGCCGTGCGCGCGGCGCTCGGGCCGGACGTGCTGCTGCGCCTGGACGCCAACGGCGCGTGGACCATCGAGCAGGCCGTGCGGGCGATCGCGGCGCTGTCGCCGGCCGGCCTGGAGCTCGTCGAGGAGCCTGTACACGGGCTCGCGGCGATGCGTGCGGTCCGCGAGCGGGTGGCGGTGCGGATCGCGATCGACGAGACGGCGGGCGAGCCCGGTGCGCTCGCCTCCGGCGCGGCCGACGCCGTCTGCCTGAAGCTCGGCCGCTGCGGCGGCATCTCCGGGCTGCTGGCGAGCGCGACGCTCGTGCGCGCATCCGGCGCCGAGCCCTACGTCGCCTCGACGCTCGACGGCCCGCTGGGCATCGCGGCCGCCCTGCACGCCGCGGCGGCGCTGCGTCCGGGGCCGGCGTGCGGCCTGGCGACGCTCGACCTCTTCGAGGACGCCGGCGAGCATGCGCTCGCGGCGCGCGGCGGGCAGATCGCGGTGCCCGGCGGCCCGGGGCTGATGGGCTGATGTCGCTGCGGATGCAGATCGCGCGCAGCGCGCTGCGCCGGGCGGCCTCGCGCCACCCCTACGGCGCGCATCCGCACCAGGTCTGCGACCTGCATCTACCGTTCGGGCGCGGCCCGCATCCGGTGGCGATCGTGCTGCACGGCGGCTACTGGCAGGCGCCCTACACGAAGCTCATCATGCGGCCGCTGTGCCTGGACCTCGCCAAGCGCGGGTTCGCGGCCTGGAACGTCGAGTACCGCCGCCTGGGTCGTGACGGCGGCGGATGGCCGCAGACCTTCGAGGACGTCGCCGCCGCGATCGACCTGCTCGGCGAGATCGACGGGCTCGACCTCGAGCGCATCACGCTCGTCGGCCACTCCGCCGGCGGGCAGCTTGCCCTGTGGGCGGCCGGGCGCTCGGAGCTGCCGGCGGACGCGCCGGGGGCCTTCCCACGGGTCGGGGCCCAGCGCGTGCTGGCGCTGGCGGCCGTCAGCGATCTCACCGGAGCCGGCAACGTCGCGGCGAGGCTGCTGGGCGGATCGCCCTCCGACGTGCCGCAGCGCTGGGCGCAGGCCGACCCGATACGCGCGCTGCCGCTGCTGGTGCCCGTCACGCTCGTGCACGGCCTGCGCGACGCGACCGTCGAGGTGCAGCGCTCGCGCGAGTACGCGGCGGCCGCGGAGGCCGCGGGCGCGCCCGTGAGGCTGATCGAGGTGCCGGGCGACCACCGCGAGCTGATCGACCCCTCGACGCCGTCGTGGCGGGCGGCCGCGGGGTGGCTCGCCGTCCAGGATTGAGCGCTCTCACTCAGCGCGGCAGCTTGTCGCGCAGCGCGAGCACGCGCCGTGCCTGCGTGGCCAGTGCGCCGCGCTCGAGCTCCCCGCGACGCGCCGCGGCGAGCAGGCCCTCGGCGGCGCGCGCACCCATCCGATAGCTCGAGGAGAACAGCGGCAGGTCGATGCCCGCTCGCGCCGCGAGCACCGCGCGCCGGGCGACCGAGCCGGTGGCGCGCACCGCCGGCGTGCCGAGGTCGTCGGTGATTGCCACGCCGCGAAAGCCCAGCCGCTCGCGCAGCTCGCCGGAGATCCAGCGCGACGAGAACGCCGCCGGCAGCGGGTCCAGCGCGGGATAGATCGCGGTCGACAGCATCACCGCGTCGACGCCGTCGCGCACGAGCGCCGCGAACGGCTGCGCGTCGACGGTGCGCAGCGTCTGAAGCGGCGCGTCGATCCGCGCGGGCGCATCGTCGGTGTTGACCGTCGCCGCGCCGAACCCCGGGAAGTGCTTGGCGGTCGCGCGCACGCCGCCCTCGTGCAGGCCCGTCGCGAACGCGCCGGCAAGGGTCGCGACACGCTGCGCCGATCGATCGTAGACGCGCCGCTCGCCCTCGAGCGCGGCGCCGGGACGGGCGACGTCGGCGACCGGCGCGAGGTTCATGTTGACGCCGGCGCTGCGCAGCGCGCGCGCGGCCGCGCGCCCGTCGGCGCGCGCCTGAGCCGCCGTGGCGACGTCGCCCGCCGCGCGAGCCGGCTCGCCCGGGATGCGGCGCACCGGCCCGCCCTCCTGGTCGGCCATCACGAGCAGCGGCGCGCGCAGGCCGCGTGGCCGCGGGATCCGCTGCAGCGAGCGCATCGCCGCGCGGACCTGCGCGGGCGAGTGGACGTTGCGGGTGAAGATGATCACGCCGGCCGCCTCGCCGCGCGCGATGCGACGTCGCAGCGCCGGCGGAGGCACGAGACCGTCGTAGGCGAAGATCATGTGCTGGCCGACGAGCTGGGACAGCGTGAGCCGGTCCTCGGGTCGCTGCGCCTGGCGCACCGCGCCGGTGGCGGGCTTGGCCGTGGTGGTGCGCGGGGACGTGCCGGACTGCGCCGCGCCCTGCAGCGCAGGCGCGGCGAGCGCCAGGATCACTGCCAGCACATGGCCCACCGCATGACCATACGTGCTACACCATCCACGCTGCGCGCTCCTGCCCCCCTCCTGCTCCTGCTCGCCTGCTGGGCGGCGATGGCCGATCCCGCTACGGCGGCGGAGCGCTCGTGTCCGGCGGCCCCGCTGGGTAACTGCCTCAGCGTGCGCGTGCCGCTCGACCGCTCGGGAGCGGTCCCGGGCACCATCCGCCTGCGAGCGGCGCGCATACGCTCGCAGCGGGCCACCAGGCCGCCGCTGATCGGCCTGACCGGCGGCCCCGGCCAGGCCGGCGTGATCTTCGCCACCGACTACCGCGACGCGCTTCCCGTCGCCGGGCGCGACCTCGTGCTGCTGGACCAGCGCGGAACCGGCGCCTCAGGCCTGCTGCGCTGCCCGAGCCTCGAAGGCCGCGTCGTCAACCGCATCTCGAGCGCCGCCGGAGCCTGCGGCCGGCGTCTTGGCGCACGCCGCTCGTTCTACACGAGCGCCGACTCGGCCGATGATCTCGAGGCGCTGCGCGTGCGCATCGGAGCTCCGCGGATCGCGCTCTACGCCGTCTCCTACGGCACCCGTGTCGCCGTCGAGTACGCGCGCCGGTACCCGGAGCGCGTCGAGCGGATGATCCTCGACTCGCCGGTCGGGATCGATGCGCCCGACTCGCTCGCCCGCGAGACGCTCGGTGCCGTCGGGCGCGTCCTGCGCGGCGCCTGCCGCAACGGCTGCGGCGGCGCCGAGGCGCGTCCGGTCGCGGACCTCGCACGGCTCGTGCCGCGACTGCGCCGCTCGCCGATCCGCCGCGTCGTGCGACGCGACGGGCGCCGCGTGACGGTCACCGTCGGGACCGATGACCTGCTCGGGCTGCTCGTCGCGGGCGATCTCGACGCGGCCTTCCTGCGCGCCGTTCCGCCCGCGGTGCGCTCGGCGCTCGGCGGCAACGCCGGGCCGCTCGTGCGGCTGAAGCTCCGCCTGCGGGGGACGGGCGGCGGCGATCGGGTCAGCGACTTCAACCCGGCGGTCTATGTCGCGACGACGTGCGAGGAGTCCACGTTCGCCTGGGACCCCACGGCAAGCTCGGCGACTCGCGGGCTGCAGGCGCGTGCGGCGGTCGACGCCACGCCGCTGGAGGCGCTCGCGCCGTTCGATCGCTCTGCGGCGCTGCGCTTCGGGCTGCTGGCGCTGTGCGGCAGCTGGCCCGTGCGCGAGCGCACGGTCGCACCCGTCGCGCCGCTGCCGACGACCGTCCCCGCGCTCGTCGTGTCCGGCGAGCTCGACCTGCGCACGCCGCTCGAGAACGCGCGGCGGCTGGCCGAGGCGCTGGACGCCCGGCTCGTGGTCGAGCGCGGCATCGGCCACGGGGTGCTCCAGCTCGACATGAACGGCTGCGGCTCGTCGGCCGCACAGTCGTTTCTCGCCGGCCGGCCGCTGCCCGCGTGCCGTCGCGACGCGCGGATCAGCGTGACGGGCCGCGCAGCGCCGGCTCGGGCACTGCTCCGGCCGGTTCCCTGAGGCCTGCCAAGGACGCCGCCCGAGACCGAGGGCGTCAGCCGCTCTCGATCGCGGCTGCCACGGCTGCCGGCGCTTCGAGCGCGAGCGCGTGCCCGGCACCCGGCACGATCGTCAGCGTCGCGTGGGGCAGTTGGCGCTGCAGCCGCCGGGCGAGCGCGACGAACTTCGCGTCGCGCTCGCCGGCCAACACGGCGACCGGCATCGTGAGCTCGCCGAGGCGTTCCCACAGCGGCGCCATCGCACCCGTGCCGATCCCGCGCAGCGCCGCCGCGAGGTGCAGCGGATCGTTGCGCAGGCGGTCGGCGCGGGCGGCGGCCGAGACATCCGGCGGCTGGCCCTCGAACAGGGGCTGCCCCCCCCAGCGCTCGGCGATCTCGGCGATCGTGTGCGATTGCATCCAGGCGGCGAGCTCCTCGTCGCGGGCCCGCCGCTGCGAGCGCTCGGCCGGATCGACGATGCCCGCGGTCGTCGAGACGAGCACGAGCCTGCTGACTCGCGCGGGACCGGCGAGCGCGACGTGCAGCGCGATGCGACCTCCCATCGAGTAGCCCGCGAGCGCGAAGCGGCCCGCCGCCAGCCCCTCGACGTCGCGGACGCACGCGCCCATGCTGATCGGCCTGCGCGAGCCGGCCGCGCCGTGGCCGCGCAGGTCAGGGGCCAGCGGACGGTAGGTTTCGCCGGCGAGGTGGCGCGCCACCTCGTCCCAGCCGCGCCCGGTCTGCGTGAAGCCGTGCAGCAGGAGGAGCGGCTCGGGCACGCCCTCATCATGCCCGCCGGCCACGACACCCACCTGCTGCTGCGCGCGTTCGTCGACGAGCTCGCGCGCTGCGGCGTTCGCGACGCATGCACGTCGCCGGGGTCGCGCTGCTCGCCGATCGTGCTCGCGCTCGTCCGCGACGGTCGGCTGCGCTGCCACTCGCACATCGACGAGCGCTGCGCGGGGTTCTTCGCCGTCGGCGCGGCGAAGGCGGCGTGCCGGCCGGTGGCGATCGTCTGCACCTCCGGGACCGCCGCGGCCAACCTCGCCCCGGCGGTGATCGAGGCCTGGGAGGCGCGCGTGCCGCTCGTCGTCCTGACGGCGGATCGCCCGCCCGAGCTGCGCGAGGTCGGAGCCGGACAGGCGATCGACCAGGTCAAGCTCTACGGGTCGGCGGCGAAGTGGTTCTTCGAGGTCGGCACGCACGAGTGCACGCTACAGCGCGCGCGCTGGATGCGGATGCTCGCCTGCCGCGCCGTGTGGACCGCGCTCGAGGGACGCCCCGGGCCCGTGCACCTGAACTTCGCCCTGCGCGAGCCGCTCGTGCCTCCGCAGCAGCTCGCTGCGGACCCGCAACCGGGACGCGACGGCGGCCGGCCGTGGCTGCTGCGCGGCGGGCCCGGCCTGGATGCCGCGGCAGCCGGGCACGCGCTCGCGGTCGTCGCGCGCGATGCGCACCGGCCGGTGGTCGTGGCGGGGCGCGCCGAGCCCGGCCTGGAGGCGATCGGCGCAGCCTGCGAGCGACTGGGCTGGCCGCTGCTGGCCGACCCGCTCAGCGGTGCGCGCCGCGGCGGCGCGGCGGTCGCCCATTACGACCTGCTGCTGCGCGGCGACGCGTTCAGCGCAGCTCAGCGGCCCGACCTCGTCGTGCGCTGCGGCGACCTGCCGACGTCCAAGCCGTTGCGTACGTGGATCGACGGGCTCGGTTCCGACATCATGCAGCTCGCGTTCGATCCGCAGAGCAGCTGGCACGATCCGGCGGGGAGCCTGCACGCGATCCTCGCCGCCGACGCCGCGGCGACGCTCGTCGCGACCGCCGGGCACGCGCCGAGCGCCGACCCGGCGTGGCTCGCGGCCTGGCGCAAGGCCGATGCGCGGGCGGCGGGCGCGATCGACGGCGTGCTCGGCGACGAGCTCTCGGAGCCGCGCGTGGCGCGCGAGCTCGGCGCCCGCCTGCCGTCCGGCGCGACCCTGTTCGTGGCGTCCTCGATGCCCGTTCGCGACGTCGAGGGCTATACCGCCGTGCGCGCGGATGCGCCGCGCGTGCTGTGCAACCGCGGCGCGAACGGCATCGACGGCACGGTGTCGAGCGCGTTCGGCGCCGCCGCCGTGTGCGACGGCCCGGTGGTCCTGCTGATCGGCGACGTCGCGCTCGCCCACGACCTCGGCGGCCTGCTGGCCGCCCGCCGGCTCGGCCTGTCGCTGACGATCGTGCTGCTCAACAACGACGGCGGCGGGATCTTCGAGTTCCTTCCCGTGGCCGGTGAGCGCGACGCCTTCGAGGAGCACATCGCCACCCCCCACGGCCTGCATTTCGGCCACGCTGCGGCGCTGTACGGCTGCGAGTACGAGCGCGTGCAGACGGTCGGCGAGCTGCGAGCGGGGCTCGATCGAGCCCTGCCCGGACCGGGAACGACGATCCTCGAGGCGCGCAGCGACCGCGCAGCGAACCTCGCGCTGCACCGCGCGCTGGCGGCGGCGGTGGCGGCGGGCTGAGCGCGGTACGCAGGATCGCGCAGCGCCCCGGTCCTCGCGCTACGTTGCATCCATGCTCCTCTCCCACACCCGCCTCGTCACCGCCACGATCGCGGCGACGAGTGCCGTCGCGCTGGGCACCGTGGCCGCGCCGGCGCTCACCGTGCGTGCGACGCCGAAGAAGATCACGCCCGCCGGCGCCGGCGCCGTCAAGCTCGGCAAGACCCACGGACAGCTCGCCGCGGCTCGCCTCGTCGGCCGTATCGGCCCTGGTTGCGAGCTCGGCGGCGCGAATACCCGCTCGGCGCGGCTGCGTGCGCCGCTGAAGGGCTCGGTCGACTACACGCAGAGCTCGCCGCGCAAGGTCACCGTCGTGACGGTCCGCGGCGGCGCCACCGCGCGCGGCGTGGGCATCGGCGCGACCCGGGCCGCTGTCAGGCAGGCGTTTCCAAAGGTCGTCTTCGACCACGCGACCGACGAGACCTTCGCCATCACGCTTGCGAAGGTGCCCAGGAGCGGCGGAGGCCGTCTGCAGTTCGCGATCGACACGACCACGAAGAAGGTCACGCTGATCGGCATTCCACAGATTCCGTTCTGCGAGTAGGCACTCAGCCCGCGAGCACCGGCAGCAGCGCGGCGAGCTTGACGTCGGTCTCGGCGAGCTCGGCCGCCGGATCGGAGTCGCGCACGACGCCCACCCCCGCATAGCAGCGCGCGACCGACCCGCACAGCAGCGCGCAGCGCAGCGCGACGCAGAACTCGCCGTCCTCGTTGGTGTCCGTCCAGCCGACGGGACCCGCGTACCAGCCGCGGTCCATGCCCTCCAGCGCGGGGATCAGCGGCGCGGCGACCTCATACGGCTCTCCGCCGACGGCCGGCGTCGGGTGCAGCAGGCCGGCGAGGCGCACCGCTGCGACCGGCTTGCGCAGCTGCGCGCGGATCGGCGTCGCGAGGTGCTGGATGTTGGCCATCCGCACGATCACCGGCTCGGGCGCGGCGGTGACCCACACGGCGTGGCGACGCAGCGCGCGCTCGATGCGGTTCACGACGATCGCCTGCTCGCCGCGATCCTTGTCCGAGCGCAGCAGTCCCTCGCCGAGATGGTCGTCGACCGACGGGTCGGCGCTGCGGCGTGCCGAGCCTGCCAGCGCGAGCGTGCTCGCGCGCATCCCCTCGCGGCGGATCAGCAGCTCGGGGCTGGCCGCGAGGAAGACATCGTCGCCGCGACCGGCGCAGAACACGAAGCACGACGAGAAGCCCTCGCGCAGCACGCCGAAGACCGCCGCCGCGTCGTGCGGCGCCGGCGCATGGACCTGCACCTCGCGGGCGAGCACGATCTTCTCGAGGTCGCCGGCGCGTATGCGCTCGACGGCGCGCGCGACCGCGCCCTCGTAGTGCTCGGGCGGCGTGCTCGCCGCCACCGTGTAGCGCCCGACCGGGTCGGGATCTAGCAGCGGCAACGGGTCGCTGCGCAGCTCCCCGAGGCGCCGTTGCATCAGCGCGAGCAGCTGGTCGGCCGTGTCGTCGGCGCACGCGAGCGCCGCGATCGTCAGCAGCACCTCGTCGCCGCGGCGCGCGAGCGACACCTCCGCGACGTGCAGGGATGCGGGCGCGAACGCGGCCCAGTGCGGGCTGGCGCCGCCGTCGGGCGCGAACGCGAAGCCGCCGGTCGCAATCAGCCCCGCTCCGCGCGGGCCGTCGGGCGGATCGCAGATCGCCTCACGCGCGAGCGCCCGCCAGCGGCCGGCGAGCTCGTCGAAGCGGCCGGCGCCACGCGACTCCAGGGCGACGACGCAGCCCAGCGCAGCGATCGCCGAGCGCTCGCGCTCGGGCTGCTCGAGGCAGAACCACGGCTCGCCGGGCCGGCGGCACAGCAGCGCCACCGCGGAGGGGTCGACGTCACGCGCCAGGGCCACGGTCAGCGCCGCCAGCACGCCGGGCGAGCGACCCCGGCGCGCGCGGCGCACCGCCTGCTCCAGGCGCGTGAGAAGGAGGGCGCGCTCGGTTTCGGTGAGCGCGCGCAGCGCGGCGGTCGCCTCGCGCGGTGCGACGTGCTCGCTCATCGTCGACCCGGCGCGCGCGGTGTGTCGTTCTACGCGGCCATGGACCGCGTAGGGCGACACACCCCCTCGGACCTGCGCAGCGGGGCGGCGGGGCTGCCGGCGGTCACGTCTCGCCGCGCCCGCGCGAGATCGCGATCTCGCCCGTGCGCATCATCTCGATCAGGCCGAAGGGGCGCACCATGCGCTCGAACGCCTCGACCTTCTCGGTCGTGCCCGTGATCTCGAGGATGACCGAGCGCCGTGTGACGTCCACGACCTTGCCGCGGAAGATCTCGCAGATCTGCATGACCTCAGCGCGTTGCGAGCCCTCGGCGGCGACCTTGAACAGCGCAAGCTCGCGCGAGACGGTGTCGCCCGGCTCGAGATCGCGGATCTTCAGGACGTTGATGAGCTTGTGCAGCTGCTTGGTGACCTGGTCGATCGGGTGCAGCGCGCCGTCGAGTGTGAGCGTGATGCGCGAGAGGTGCTCGTCCTCGGTCGGCCCGACGGTCAGCGTGTCGATGTTAAAGCCGCGCCGCGCGAACAGCCCGGCGACCCTCGTCAGGACCGCCGGCTTGTTCTCGACGAGGATCGACAGGACGTGCTTGCGGCCCGTGCGCAGGTTGGTCGTCGCCTCGAGATCGGCGAGGCTGAGGAGCTCCTTCGTCGCCGGTTCGCCCATCGCTCAGCCCACCATGTCGCGGGCGGGCTGGCCCGGGGAGATCATCGGATAGGTGTTCTCCTCACGCGTGACGCGGACGTCGACCATCACCGGACCCGGCGTCGCCAGGGCGGCCTTCATGTCGTCGACGAGCGTCGACTTCTCGGTCAGCCGCAGCCCCGTCGCGCCGTAGGCGTCCGCGACCTTGACGAAGTCCGGGAACGAGCCCATGTCGACGTGCGAGTAGCGGTTGTCCCAGAACAGCTCCTGCCACTGGCGCACCATGCCGAGATAGCCGTTGTTCATGATGAAGATCTTCACCGGGATCTCGTTCTGGGAGCAGGTCGCGAGCTCCTGCAGGTTCATCTGGATCGAGCCGTCGCCGGAGATGCAGACGACGGTCGCGTCGGGGCAGCCGACCTGCGCGCCCATCGCCGCCGGCAGGCCGAAGCCCATCGTCCCGAGGCCGCCGGAGTTGATCCACCGGCGCGGCTTGTCGAAGTGGTAGTACTGCGCCGCCCACATCTGGTGCTGGCCGACGTCCGAGCAGACGATCGCTTCGCCGCCGGTCGCCTCGTAGAGCGCCTGCACCATGTACTGCGGCTTGATCTCGCCGTCGGAGGAGTCGTCGTAGCGCAGCGGGTGCTTCTCGCGCCACGCCTCGATCCGCGACCACCACTCGTCCATGCGCGAGCCGTCGACGGCGTCCAGCGCGCGGTACTCCTTGACGAGCTTCTTCAGCACGTTGCGCGCGTCGCCGACGATCGGGATGTGCGCCGGGACGTTCTTGGATATCTCCGCCGGATCGACGTCGATGTGGATGAACTTCGCGTTCGGGGCGAACTCCGACAGCTTGCCGGTGATGCGATCGTCGAAGCGCGCGCCGATGCAGCAGATGAGGTCGGCCTCGTCCATCGCGTAGTTCGCCGCGCGCGTGCCGTGCATCCCGAGCATGCCGAGCCATTGCGGGTGCGGCGCCGGAAACGCGCCGAGGCCCATCAGCGTGCAGGTGACGGGAAAGCGATCGGCCGTTGCGAACTCCGTCAGCTCCTGCGCGGCGTTGGCGTTGACGACCCCGCCTCCGGCGTAGATCACGGGGCGCCGGGCGGAGGCCATCGCCTTCGCCGCCTGGCGGATCTGCTTGGCGTTGCCGTCGGTCGTCGGCTGGTAGCCGGGCAGGTGCAGGTCGCAGACGGGCTCGTAGTCGATGTCCGCGCGGCTGAGATCCTGCGGGATGTCGACGACGACGGGTCCCGGGCGGCCGGAGCGGGCGAGGTAGAAGGCCTCGTGGATCGCGCGCGGGATCTCCCGCGGATCGCGGATCTGGAAGCTGTGCTTGACGACCGGCATCGTGATCCCGAGCGTGTCGGTCTCCTGGAAGCCGTCGGTCCCGATCAGGTCCGTGCGCACCTGGCCGGTGATGAAAACCGTCGGGACGGAGTCCATCATCGCGTCGACGATCGGCGTGACGACGTTCGTCGCGCCCGGCCCCGAGGTGGCGAACGCGACGCCGACCTTGCCCGTCGCCTTCGCGTAACCCTCGGCCGCATGGCCGCCGCCGGCCTCGTGGCGCACGAGCACGTGACGGATACCGCCGTCGACGAACGCGTCGTAGGTGGGAAGGTTGGCGCCGCCGGGGAGGCCGAATACGACGTCCACACCCTCCGCCTTCAGGCACTCCATGATGGCATCGACCGCACGCATCTCACGACCTCCTCTCCGCAGGCTCGAGCCGGCCCTCGCGCCGGCGACAGCAGCCCAGTCTAGTGGCCCTTCGCGCGTGGGCGGGCCGCCCCGACACTAGCGTGGCGCGGGCACGTCTGCCTCCGATGCGAGCGCCTGCTCGGGAAATTCGAGCTCGGTACCGCAACGCACGCACAGGGCGTCATGCAGCTTGCAGACGCGCCCGCACGCCGGGCACTGGCGGCGCAGCTCGTCGCGCTCGGAGCGGTAGCAGATCGCGGCGAGCAGACCGAACAGCGGAACCGCGCCCGAGATCAGGAACCACATCCAGAACGAGCTGCCCTTGATCCGGCCGACGATCCCGCCGCCGATGGCGAAGCCCATCGCGATCGAGATGTACGCGCCGCCGGCCATGAGAGCCGGCTATAGGACCCGGATCGCCCAGATCAGCGCCGCGATGGCGACCATGACGGCGAGCACCGTGGCGACGGCGGTGACGATGCCGACGAAGATCTTGAAGAGGATGAACGCGGCGACCAGCAGGACCAGCACCGCGATCGCCCGCTTGCCGAGCGAGGAGCGTGAGGGCACGGGGGTGGACATGCCTTCAAGCGTACCTCGCCGGCAGGCGGGCGAGTGCGGGTCGTGAGGAGCGTCAGTCGTAGCTTGCGCGCAGGTGCGCGAAGCGGTCGATCGTCGGATCTGCGCGGCTGACGGGAGCCATGCGAGCCATCTTGAATCGGCGGGCCCGAGGCGATGCTGCTGTGTGCCGGATACCGGAACGAGGACGCGGCGGGTGAAATCGGTGGAGGCGGGCATGCCGAGCATCTTGCAGCAGCCCGCAGCCCTCGCCATTGGCCGCCGGTCGGAGAATCAGGCCCGGCTGCTGGACCGCCTGTCCAGGCTCGCCACCGCGGCGTCGATCGCGGGCCGCATCGCCGGCCGCACGCGCCGGCGCAGGCGCCAGCGCGCGCCCGAGAAGCTGAGGTTCGCAACCGTCGCAAAGCCCTGCTCGTCGGCGCGCAGGGCGAGCAGCAGGTGCGCGACGCGGTCGCCCGACGGCAGCTCGCTCGCGCCCGCCACGCGGCCGTCGACGGTCACGCAGTAGCAGTACGCGCGCCGTCCGCCGCGACCCGCCAGCAGCAACGCGCCGGCCTCGCCGACGAGCCAGACGCCGAGCCGGCCGGGCTCGAGGACGAGGCTCGTGTCGGCATGCAGGTCGCGCGCGTCATGGCCGACGAGGTCGCCCAGCAGGCCTGCGGCGCGGCGCTCGGGCCCATCGGCGGCGCGCGTGCGCGGCCTGACGACGTTGGCGCCGCGCTGCGCGTAGAGCTCCGGGATCACCCAGGCGTGCGCGATGCACGCGAGCGCGACCGGCAGCGACAGCGGATTGAGCGCCATCAACGCGACGGCCGCGCCGAGGAACGGCACGACGTGGGCGACGGTCGTCAGCGTCCACAGCGCGCCGAGACGGCGCAGCCGCGCCTCGTCGACGCGCGGTCGCCAATGGACCGACGCGGTCTCCGGCAGGACGTCGAGGCCGGGCGCCAGCGCCTGCTCGGCCGACACGAGTCGCTAGCCGCCGGAGATCGGCAGGCGCAGGATCACGAGCGGGGCGTCCAGCGGCAGCTCACGCACCTGCGCTGCGTGCCCCGGGCCCGTCGTGACCATTGCCAGATAGCCGCGTTCGAGCTCGGCTCTGAACGCCGTCACGGCCGCATCGACCGCGGCGGGATCGTCGGCCGTCCATTCGGCGAGCGTCGAGTGACCGGTGTGATCCATGCGGATGAGCTTCGACATTCGCTTGCCTCCTTGACGGCGGGGAGTCTCCCTCGGATGCTACGCCGCTCGCACGCCGGCGGCTGCGGGTTGGCGCCGTTCCGCGAGCCGCCGTCAGCAGCTCGCCGCGACCGAGACCGCCTCAGGGTGCGGCGGCGCCGCCGGTCGCGTCGGGATCGCCCGCGCCGGGCTGGCCGGCATCGCCGGAGCGCGCGCCGCCGCTGTCGGGGTCGACCTGCCCGCCGGGGATCGTCGCCGTCGGCGGTGGCGGCGGGGCGACGGGCGCTGATCCGCCATTGCCCTCCAGCGAGCGGCCGCCGGACACCCCGGGATCGATCTCGATGCGCAGCGACGCCTTGCGCACGCCGTCCGCCGTCGGCGCGAAGGTGATCGTCAGCGCGCAGCTCCCGCCCGGCTGGATCTCGGCGCCGATCGTGCAGCTTCCGAGAGCGAGCTTGAAGTCGGCTGCGTGGTCGCCCGCGAGCGCCACGCCCTGGAGCCTGCGCGCGACGCCCAGGCTCTTGATCGTGAACACGAGCTTGCGCGTGGTGCCGAGGGCGACGTCGCCGAAGCGAGCGGGCTGCTCGCCGAAGAACTGCGCCCCAAGCAGCACGTCGGTGTTGGCGACCGGCTCCTCCTCGATCGGCTCCTCGGGATCGCCGCTGAAGCTCTCCGCGCCGCCGTCGGCGCCGTCGGCGTCGCCGTTGCGATCGGCCTCGGCGGATCCCGTCCCGGTGGCGTCCGGGCCACTCGAATCGCCGCCGCAGCCGGCGACGGTCGCGATCGCGAAGACCACGAGCAGCGCCAGCAACAGGCGTGCGGCGACGCTCATCGTCCCGTCCCGAACTCGAAGCGGTAGGCCGGGCTGTCTGCCAGCACGATCGCCTTGCCGCCTCTGCGAGTCCAGCCGTCGGGCAGCAGAAAGTAGTTGCCGCCGCTACGGATCAGCAGCCGCAGCCCGGAGTAGCGGTAGCGGTAGGCGAGATCTGCGCCCGTGCGCCGGCGCTCGAACACCCCCGGGGCCTCGATGTCCAGGCGCTTGGGCGCGAAGACCGTGACCTGCGGCCGCGCGCCGAGCGTGGCCGCAAGCCGCTGGGCCCGGCCGCGCCCGAGCGCGTCGGCGTAGCGCGAAGCGGTCCAGAACGCGCTCAACACGATCAGCAGCGCGATCAGCGCGAGCGCCGTGGCGCGCGTGCGCGCGTCGGCGAGCGACGCAGCGCGCGGCCGCTCAGCGGCCGCCACGCGCCCGAGCAGGTGCAGCCCGAGGCCCACCAGCGCGATGCCGATGCCGGGACTCGCGGAGGCGAACAGGTAGTGCGGCGAGAAGGACAGCGGGCGGAAGACCGCGAAGGCGCCGAGCGCGAACAGCACGCCGCCTGCGGCGACCGCCACCCGCGCGACGAGCCGCAGCCGCGCGCGCCTGCCGCGATCGGCGAGTTGACGGCCGGCATAGGCCTGCAGCCAGACGATCCCGAGCGCCAGCACGAGCGCCGTCCCGAGCGGGACGAACAGCGCGTCGGCGCTGCGCAGGAGGTAGTCCTGTGTGGAGAAGCCCAAGGCGCTGGCATCGATGCCGAAGTACGTGGCGCGCGAGTTCGTCAGAACCCAGCCGAAGTAGAACGCGAGCGCGGTGACGAGCGTCGTCGGCGCCACGACGAGGCCGGCGAGCTCGAGCGCGCTACGTGCGCTCGGCGACGGTGAGGCGACGGTGGCCGGTGCCGTCGCCGCCTGCGGCTCGCTTTGAGCCCGCGTACCCATGACGGCGATTCTCACAGCGGCGACGAGCCCGCGCAATGGCTTGTGCGCCTCCTCACACTGCGGGCGACGACGGACGGCGCGGCGCTCAGGCGCCGAGCTTCTCGCGCACGATCCGCGTGACCTCGGCGCCGTCGGCGCGGCCCTTGGTCTCGCGCATGACGTGGCCGATGATCGCGCCGATCGCCTTCATGTTGCCGCCGCGGATCTTCTCGGCGGCACCGGCGTTGGCGGCCAGCGCGGCTTCGACGATCGGCTCGAGCTCGTCGTCGCCGCCGTCCAGCGAGCCCAGGCCCTCGGCCGCGACGATCGCGGCGGGGTCGCCAGCGCCGGCAAGCATGCGGTCGAGCACGACCTTCGCGTTGGAGACCGTCACCGCCTTCTCGCCGACGAGCGCGACGAGCTTGGCCAGCTCGCCGGGGGCGACCTTCGATGCGCCCGGATCCTCCTCCCCCACGCGTGCGACGAGCTCGTTGCAGATCCAGTTCGCCAGCGCCTGGGCGTCCGCGGCGCCGGACGCCAGCGCGGCCTCGAAGTAGTCGCCGAGCTCCGTGCGCCAGGCGAGCTGGCGCGCGTTCGCAGCCGTGATCCCGAGCGCCTGCAGGCGCTGCTCGCGGGCGGCCGGCAGCTCGGGCATGTCGGCGCGCGCCTTGTCGAGCATCTGCGGCGTGATCGCGACCGGCACGAGGTCGGGCTCGGGGAAGTAGCGGTAGTCGTGCGCCTGCTCCTTGGAGCGCAGCGACGTGATCGCCTCCGTGCGCGGGTCGAAGTGCAGCGTCTCCTGGACGACCTGCTCGCCCGCGTGCAGCAGCGCTTCCTGACGGGCGACCTCGGCATGGATGCCGCGCTCGATGAAGCGAAACGAGTTCATGTTCTTGAGCTCGGTCTTTGTGCCGAGGCCTTCGGATCCGATGGGCCTTATCGAGATGTTGGCGTCGCAGCGCAGCGAGCCCTCCTCCATGTTCACGTCGCTGACGCCGAGCGAGCGCAACGTGGTGCGCAGCAGCGTCAGCCATTCGCGCGCCTGCGCCGCGGAGCGCACGTCGGGCTCGGTGACGATCTCCGCTAGCGGCGTCCCGCCGCGGTTGAAGTCCACGACCGAGGAGTCCGAGCCGTGGATGCGACCGCTCGCGCCGGCGTGCACGAGCTTCGCCGCGTCCTCCTCCAGGTGGACGCGGTGGATGCGCACGTCGCCCAGGCGCCCGCCGTTGCACAGCGGCTCGTCGTACTGGCTGATCTGGTAGCCCTTGGGCAGGTCGGGATAGAAGTAGTTCTTGCGATGGAAGATCGACCGCGGGGCGAGCTCGGAGCCGAGCGCGAGACCGATCATCAGTCCGTAGTGGATCGCCCGCTCGTTGGGCAGCGGCAGCGTGCCGGGCAGGCCGAGGCAGACGGGGCAGGTGCGCGTGTTCGGCGGCTCGCCGAACGACAGCGCGCAGCCGCAGAACATCTTCGTCGCGGTCGCGAGCTGGACGTGGATCTCGAGGCCGATGACGGGCTCGTAGTCGGTCATCGCGTCCCGCTCCTCGCGGGGGTGGGGTCGAACGCGATCGCCTGCTCGAGCGCGAACGCGGCGTTGAGGATGCGGTTCTCGCTGAAGGCCGGGCCGGCGAGCTGGAAGCCGGCAGGCAGGCCGTCGCTGAGCCCGCTCGGGATCGAGATCGCGGGGATGCCGGCGAGCGACATCGGCACGGTGCAGTAGTCGTTGAGGTACATCGACAGCGGGTCGGCGGTCTTGGCGCCGAGCTCGAAGGCGACCGTCGGGGCGGTCGGCGTCACGACGAAGTCGAAGCGCTCGAAGGCGGCGTGGAAGTCGTCGGCGATCTTCGTGCGCACCCGCTGCGCACGGCCGTAGTAGGCGTCGTAGTAGCCGCTCGAGAGCGCGTAGGTGCCGAGCATGATCCGTCGCTTGACCTCGGCACCGAAGCCCTCGCTGCGCGTGCGCGTGTACATCTCGACGAGGTCGCCGCCGTCCTCGCTGCGCGCGCCGTAGCGCACGCCGTCATAGCGCGCGAGGTTCGACGACGCCTCGGCGGGCGCCAGCACGTAGTACGCGCTCAGGGCGTGCGGGGCATGCGGCAGGCGGCAGGTCTGCACGTTCGCGCCGAGCTCCTCGGCGAGCTCCAGCACCGCATGGAAGGCGGCGAGGACGCCGGGCTCGATGCCTTCGCCCGAGAGCTCCTCGGGCACGCCGAGGCGGATCCCGTCCAGGCGCTGCGCGGATGGCACGCCGATCTCGCCGGGAAAGCCGATCGAGGTAGAGTCGCGCCGGTCGTGGCCGACCATGTGGCGAAGCAGCAGCGCGGCATCGCCGACGTCGCGCGTCAGCGGGCCGGCCTGATCCAGCGACGACGCGAAGGCGATCATCCCGTAGCGGCTGACCGCCCCGTAGGTCGGCTTGAGGCCGACGATGCCGCACAGCGCGGCGGGCTGGCGGATCGAGCCGCCGGTGTCCGTGCCCAGCGCCCACGGGGCGCAGCCGGCCGCGACGGCCGCCGCGCTTCCGCCGCTGGAGCCGCCGGGCACGCGCGTGCGGTCCCACGGGTTGAGCACCGGCCCGTACGCCGAGTTCTCGTTCGAGGAGCCCATCGCGAACTCGTCCTGGTTGGTCTTGCCCAGCAGCGGCGCGCCGGCGGCGGCGAGGCGCTGCACGACCGTCGCGGTGTACGGCGGCCGGTAGCCCTCGAGGATCTTCGAGCCGGCCTGGCTCGGCACGCCCGCGGTGCAGAAGAGGTCCTTGATCGCGACCGGGACGCCTGCCAGCGGGGTGCCGGTCGCGTCGTGCTCCGGTGCGCCGTCGGCGACCCACAGGTAGGCGTTGTGCTCGTCGGCCGCAGCGGCTGCGCGGTAGGCCTCGAACAACTCCCCGGCACAGAGCGTCCCGTCCTCGATCGCGGCGACCGCGGCGGCGGCCGTCAGCGCCGTGGGATCGGTGGCGCTCATCCCGCCTGCGGGCTCGGGACGCGAAAGCCGCCGTCGGCGACCGACGGGGCGTTCTCGAGCGCGACCTCGCGCGGCAACGACGGCTGCGGCTCGTCGGGCCGCAGCGTGTTGGAGACCTCGACGACATGGGTCGTCGGCGCGACGCCGTCGAGATCGAGCTCGTCGATCTTCTCGATGTAGTCCGCCACCGCCGACAGCTCCTCGCTCATGCGCCCGACCTCGTCGTCGGTGAGCTCCAGGCGGGCGAGGCGGGCGACGTGCAGAACCTGTTCGCGGTCGATCATGTGCGGCGATTCTAGGAGGCGGCGAGGCGGCCTGTCACGAGACGAACCACTACCTCCGCTGCGCCGGCCGGCCCGGATCGCGCGCGGGGGGTGCCGCGCGCGGCGGGCCGCGAACGGCGAGCACGCGCTCGGTCTGGCGCCGCGACGCGGCCGTGGCGGTGCGCTCGTCGGCGAGCGTGCGCCAGGCGCCCGCGATGACGCCGAGCACGAGC
>Ga0136640_10000247_pt1 | contig 20208 bp, 24 predicted proteins | sample AntDrymUQ8642106_2_FD_105498 | JGI IMG/M metagenome (GOLD analysis project Ga0136640, IMG submission 105498) | Polar desert sand microbial communities from Dry Valleys, Antarctica - metaG UQ864 (21.06) | ecosystem: Environmental > Terrestrial > Soil > Desert | place: Antarctica: Dry Valley...
GCCGCGATCTACATCGAGACGCACGGCGGCACGGGCGTCGCCGGCTCGGACGACCACGCCGGGGTCGACATCGGGCGCACGTTCACCGAGACGCCGCCCGCCTCGACTCCGGAGCAGTTTCTGGCCCACATCCGCGCCGGCGACGCCGCCGGGCGGGGGGATCAGGGCAGCGCCGCCAAGTGGGCGCACTCAGCGATGGCCCTGGCGATCCGGGCGCTGGGGCGGGAGGCGGGGGCCGCCGGCGCGCCCGACCCGCGAGCGGTGCTCACCATGGTCGAGCGCGTGATGAGCCAGGGCGACGCCCGCAGCGGCCCCCTGACCGCCGACCTGGGCCCGGAGGACGCGCGCGCCCTGCTCGGGGCCTGGCTGGACTCCGTGGACCTGGACATGGACGCCCACGGCCTGCTCGCCCACCTGCAGTCCGATGACTTCAGCCACGCTGACCTGTTTCGCCGCGCGCGGCGCGTTCACGAGCGCCGGCTGCGCGAGGCGGTGGGCCGGACCCTCGCCACCGCGGCCTCGCGCGGCAACTACGCCGCGGCCGCCGCCGACCTCTTCGCCGCCTGCATACCGGCGGTGCCCTACGCGCCGGCCGCCGCCTTCCTGGGTCGGGAGAAGGGCAAGCTGGCCGGCCGCGAGGCCGAGCCGCGGCGGGTGGCGCTGGTGGCCGACGGCCTCGGGGGCATGCACGGCGTGACGCACACGCTCGACGAGATCCGTGATCGCGGCGTCCCGGGCTACGACGTGGAGGTGATAGGCACCGACCCCAACGTAGATCGCCGGCTTGCCGCCGTGGCCGAGGTCGACATTCCCTTCTACGAGGGTCTGCGCGTGGGCGTGCCGAGCCTGCCCGCCGCCGTCGAGGCGCTCGCGGAGGGGCGCTACGACCTCGTGCACCTGTGCTCCCCCGGCCCCTCGGGGGTCGCCGCCGCCGTGATCGCGCGCATCATGGAGCTGCCGGTGCTCGGCAGCTACCACACCGAGCTTGGCGCCTACGCCGGACTGCGCTCAGGTGACCCGCTGCTGCAGGCAGGGATGGAGGCCGCGCTCGCTGCCTTCTACGGCGGCTGCGACGTCGTGCTCTCGCCGAGCGAGTCCGCCGATCAGTCGCTGAGCGAACTGGGCATCGAAGCCGCGTGCCTGGGACGCTGGGACCGCGGCGTCGACATCGAGCGCTTCGGTCGCCGCCACCGGCGCGAGGGCTCCTTCCGCGGCCAGGTGAACGTGCTCTACGCCGGGCGCCTGACCGAGGAGAAGGGAGTCGACCTGCTGGCGCGGGCGTTCCTGGAGGCTCGCGCGGCCGATCCGCGGCTGCACCTCGTGCTGGCCGGCGGCGGCCCCGAGGAGCATGCGCTGCGCGAGTCCCTGGGTCACCATGCCACCTTCCTCGGCTGGCTGGAGGGCGACGAGCTGGCCTGGGCCTACGCGAGCGCCGACGTCTTCCTGTTCGCAAGCCAGACCGACACGTTCGGGCAGGTGATCCTCGAGGCTCAGGCCAGTGGCCTGCCCGTCGTGGCGGTCGAGGCAGGGGGCCCGGCATCGCTGATCGAGGACGGCCGCAGCGGACTCCTGCGCGCGGCCGACGCGGTTGCGCTGGGGTCCGGCGTCGTGGAGGTCGCCCGCTCCCCGATGCTCGCGGGGCGCCTGGCCGAGGGTGGGCTCGCGGCGGTGCGCTCGCGCACCTGGCAAGCGTCGCTGGGCCGGCTGGCCGACGGCTACGACAGGGCCGCGGCCGTCAGTCCTTACGCCAACCGCCGCCCAGGAAGCGCGACAGCTTCCCCCCGCCGCGCGGCTTGAACACGGGAGGACCCTGCTCGGGCGGCGGCAGCTGCTCCGCCTCCTGCGCCGTAATCGTCAGCGTGACCGCGCGCTCGGCAGTGCGGCCCACCTCCGGGGCGTCTACGAAGCGCAAATCTCCCTCCGGGGTCTCGATCACGAGCCCGTCGAATATGTGCTCGCGGTAGTTGTCGAGCACGTCACGCAGCTTCCCGACCTCGACCTCGTCGGAGCTGAAGACCGGCACACCCTTCTCCAGGGCGCTGTAGTGAACCGCGTGCCCGTCGTCCACGGCAGCGGTCAGAGGGGATTCGACCGATTGGGCGTCCCCGGCAGATCTTTCACCAGATCCGAAGGACTTGGCGTCCCTGCCAAATCCTTCACAGCCAGGACGAGCGCGGCCTCCTCGCCGCCCTCGCTCTCCTCTTCCTCCTCGAGGGCCGAGGTGACGATTGCCGCACTGATCGCCAACAGCACGAGCACGACCGAGATGGCCGTCACGAGAAGCTCGCTGCTCCTCGAGCCCGGAAACCCCTCACGGGTCACGCCGAGGAAGGAGACCACCAGGGCCCAGACCGCAAGCAGGCCGCCGAGCACGTGGAAGGCGTTCATCGCGGCGAAAGCTAACGCATCGACAGAGGGCTTCGAAGGATTCGGCCTCCCCCGCCGCCAGACGCTTGCGCTAACGCGGCGCGCGCCGGAGCCCGCGGCCCGAAGGTGTGCGCACCCGGCGCGGCGGCCCGGGAAGTGGAGCTCCGTGCGGCCCGCGGCGGGGCGGGCGCGGCTTGCGCGGACGCGGGCCACCCTCACGGTCAGAACCGCCGCCGCGCTCGTCGGTCTCGTCGGCTGCCGCCTCGGGCTCCTGCACGGCGTACCAGATCAGCCAGAAAGCAGCCAAGATCGGAATCTTGAGGATCACGAACATCCAAATGACCGTGCTCAGCTCCACCGCGACGATCCTACCCTGGAACGCTGAAGGTGAACAGGGGGAGGAGCTAGCCGGAACGGTGCCGGAGGAGCGCAGGCCGATCGCCGATCGGCTGAGCACCGCACGGGAGCTTCTCAGGCGGGCGCGGCTTCGAGCGCCGTCATGCGCCGGAAGCCCTCGAAGCGCTCGTCGATCTCCTCGCGCGTGAGGCGGGCGACGCGCTCCGTGCCGAACTCCTCGACGTTGAAGGACGCGATCACCGAGCCGTAGGTCATGGCCCGCCGCAGCGAGGCCTCCCCCTGCCAGTCGTCCTGAGAGGCCAGGTAGCCGAGAAAGCCGCCCGCGAAGGAGTCTCCGGCCCCGGTGGGGTCGGACACCGTCTCGAGTGGGAAAGCGGGGAGCGCGAAGTAGCCGTCGTCGGTGAACAGGGCCGCGCCGTACTCGCCCTGCTTGGCCACCACCACGCTGGGACCCATGGACATCACCTCGCGCGCGGCCCGGACGAGGTTGGGCTGGTCGGTGAGCATGCGGATCTCGGCATCGTTGAGGAACACGAGGTCCACGCCGCCGATGGTCTGCACGAGCGAGTCGCGGGCGATGTCGATCCAGAGGTTCATCGAGTCGAGGCCGGCGAAGCGCGCGCCGGCGCACTGCTCGCGCACCTCGCGCTGGAGATCGGGCTGGATGTTGGCGAGGAAGAGGTTCTCGGCCGCCTTGGACTCCTCGGACAGCTTGGGTGCGAACTCGCCGAACACGTTCAGCTGCGTTTCGTCGGTGTGCGCGGTGTTGAGGTCGTACTCGTAGTGGCCGCGCCAGAAGAAGGTCTCGCCGCCCTCGACCCGCTCGATGTCGTCGGTGTTCACGCCCCGGCCTTCGAGCACCGCGTACTCGTCGGGTCCGAAGTCCTCGCCCACGGGCCCGACCACGCGTACATCGCAGAAGAAGCTCGCGGCCAGGGAGAAGTGCACGGCGGAGCCGCCGAGCATGCGCTCGCGCTCGCCGAAGGGCGTCTTGACCGCGTCGAAGGCGATCGATCCGACTACAACCAGGCTCATGGTGGCGGAGCGTATAGACCTCAGCCTTTAGCCTGCCGCCCCGTGCGGGCCGTTCGAGTTGAGGCGTTCGGAGGGCCGGAGGTGCTGCAGGTTGCCGAGGTGCCGGTGCCCGCGCCCGCCGCTGACCAGGTCCTGGTGCGCGTGAGCCGGGCCGGGGTCAACTTCGGCGACACCCACCAGCGCGAGGGCTCCTACGTGGCCGAGCGCAAGCTGCCGTTCGTGCTCGGCGGGGAGGTGGCGGGCGTGGTGGAGGCCGGCGCCTCGGGCTTCGAGGCGGGCGAGCGGGTGGTGGCCCTGCTCGAGACGGGCGGCTACGCGGAGTACGCCGTCGCGCCGGCTGCGCAGACCTTCCGCATCCCGGAGGGCCTCTCCGACGACGCGGCGCTGGCCCTGCTGATCCAGGGCCTCACCGCCTGGCACCTGCTGCGCACCTGCGCCCGCCTGTCTGAGGGCGAGAGCGTGGTTGTGCATTCCGCCGCGGGCGGGGTCGGGGGCCTGGCCGTGCAGCTGGCGCGAGCGATGGGCGCCGGACGGGTGATCGCCACCGCCGGCTCGCCCGAGCGTCGCGCGCGGGCGCGGGAGCTCGGGGCCGACGCCGCGGTGGACCCTGAGAGCGAGGCGCTCACGGAGGCCCTCGTCGACGCCAACGCGGGCCGCGCGGTGGACGTGGTGCTGGAGGCCGCCGGTGGGCGCCTGTTCGAGCAGAGCCTGCAGGCACTCGCCCCCTTCGGGCGCCTGGTGGCCTACGGCAACTCCACGCGCGAGAAGGTCAGGGTGTCGAATGCGGCGCTGCTCAAGACGAGCCGGGCGGTGGTCGGATTCTGGCTCTATCACTGCCTCGAGCGTCGTGACATGACCGATGCGCCACTGTGCGAATTGTACGAGCGCGCGGCCCGGGGCGAGCTTGTAGCGCAGGTTGGCGCCACGTATCCGATCAGCGAGGTCCGTCACGCTCACGAGGACATCGCCGCAAGGCGCACCACCGGCAAGCTCCTGCTCGATCCCTCGCGCTGACCAAAGGAAGCGGTGCCCCTTTTGGTTCCATAGGGGTTGAACAGGGGCCGTTTGCTCCTGTCGAGTCCCTCGGAAGCGCTGGCGGGTTCGCCGTACCTGTGTCAGAGTCGAGCCATGACACGACCACGCACCGCTCTGGCCCTGATCGCCGCCTGCGGCGCGCTCGCGGCCCCGAACGTCCTCGCCGCCTCCAACGGCGTCTACACGGGCAAGATCAAGGGCGCCAACACCAACGTGACGGTCAAGGTCAAGAACAACCGGGTGACCAGGTTCACCGCCTCCATCTCCGCATCCTGCGGGCTCAGCAACTTCGTCACCACCGTCGCCTACCCGCCGGCGGGACAGAGGGACAAGTCGGCCAGGATCAGGGGCGGCAAGTTCAAGGCCGTGTTCAAGGGATCACCCGAGGTCGAGGCCGACCGGCGCACGATCACGGGCACCTTCAACGGCTCGAGGGTGAACGGCACGATCAAGCTCGAGGGGCCCTGCTCGGCCGAGGGGAAGTACTCGGCCAGGCGCTGAGCCGGCCCGCCCGCAGCGCGCGTCCAGTCGCTTCCCGCCGGCGTGCTCGAAGGCGCGTCCACTAGTCTCACCCATAGATGATGACGTTCGCAGAGCTCGGGCTCTCCAAGCCTCTCTTGGACGCCCTGGGGCACCTCGGCTACCAGCAGCCGACACCGATCCAGGAGGAGACGATCCCGCTGCTGCTCGGGGGGAGCGATGTGATCGGCCAGGCTCAGACGGGCACGGGCAAGACGGCCGCCTTCGGCCTGCCGATGTTGGAGTACGTGGACCCCGGCGATCCCGAGGTGCAGGCGCTGGTGCTCACGCCCACGCGGGAGCTGTGCATCCAGGTGACCCAGGCGTTGCGCGCCTACGGCGAGCAACGCGGCATCTCAGTGGTGGCCGTCTTCGGCGGCGCCCCGATCCGCGACCAGGCCTCACGGCTGAAGGAAAACGCCCAGGTCGTGGTCGGCACGGTCGGGCGGGTGATGGACATGATCCGGCGCCACTACCTCTTCCTCGACTCGGCGCGATACGTGGTGCTCGACGAAGCAGACGAGATGCTCGACCTCGGCTTCCTCGAGGACGTCGAGACGATCCTCGGCCGGTGTCCCTCTGGCCGTCAGACGTGCCTGTTCTCGGCCACGATGCCGCCGGAGATCAGGAAGCTCGCCGAGAAGCGCATGTATGACCCGGTGACGGTGAAGGTCAAGGCGGCCACGCTCACGATCGACACGGTGGCCCAGTTCCACGTCGAGGTGTCCGACAAGGACAAGCCCGAGAAGCTGGCCGAGGTGCTCAAGGCCGAGTCGCCCAAGCAGGCCATCATCTTCGCGCGCACGAAGATCGGCGTCGACCGCCTGGCCCGGCGCCTCGGCGACAAGGGACTGCGCGTCAAGACGCTGCACGGCGACATGAGCCAGGGGTCGCGTGACGGCGTGATGATCGCCTTCAAGGGCGGGCGCGAGCGGCTGCTCGTGGCCACCGACGTCGCGGCGCGCGGGCTCGACATCGCGGGCGTGTCGCACATCGTCAACTACGACATCCCAAACTCGCCGGACATATACGTACACCGGATCGGGCGCACGGGCCGCGCGGGGGAGACGGGCCGCGCGATCACCTTCATCACCCCCAAGCAGCGCAGCGACCTCGAGGCGATCGAGCGTCATGCCCAGACCGAGATCAAGGCTTGGGGCACGAATGGCGGCGCGCCGGCCAGGGGGCAAGAGCGCTCGGACGGCAGTGCGGCTCCGGGCGAGGAGGCCCAAGCGGTGGAGGAGGTCGAAGTGGACCTGGCCGTGGAAGTGGCCGCCGCACCCGCACCCGCACCCGCACCCGCGCCCGAGCCCGCCGCGCCTGCGCCCGAGTCCGCGGAGTCCGCGGACTCGGGCGCAGGAGGCCAGGCCGATGCGCAAGCCGCGCCGCGTGAGCCGTCACGGACGCGAGGCGGACGCAGGCGCGGCGGTCGTGGCGCCGACAGCGCGTCGCGGCGCGACAGCGCGCCGCGGGGCGACAGCGAAGACGGCGAGCCGCGTCAGACTCGCCGACCGCGGCACACCAAGCCGCGGCGGGATCTGCAGGGCGGCACGGTCAAGCTGATCGTCGGCGCGGGCCGCCAGAAGGGCATCGAGCCGGCGGACGTGGTCAGCGCGATCGTCGAAGGCTCGCACCTGGACGGCGAGGATGTTCGCAACGTCCGTGTGCTGGAGAGGTTCAGTTTCGTCGAGGTGCCCGCCGAGCGGGCGCAGGAGGTGGTCGACAAGGTCACCGGAAACGAGGTCCGGGGCGTCGAGCTCCGGTTGGAGGTAGCCAAGCGATGAGCCAGGCCACACTGCACACCAACCACGGCCCGATCGTGGTCGAGCTGTTCGACGGCGATGCGCCCAAGACGGTCGAGAACTTCCGCAAGCTGTCTGCCGACGGCTTCTACGACGGGCTTTCCTTTCACCGCATCATCAAGGACTTCATGATCCAGGGCGGCTGCCCGCAGGGCACCGGCACGGGCGATCCGGGCTACAAGTTCGAGGACGAGTTCAATCAGCACAAGGTCGTACGCGGCGCGCTCGCCATGGCCAACTCCGGACCGAACACCAACGGCTCACAGTTCTTCATCGTCACGAAGGAAGCCGCCCCATGGCTCGACGGCAAGCACACCGTGTTCGGCGAGGTCGCGTCGGGCATGGATGCGGTCGACGCCATGGAGGGGGTCCCCACGGGATCGGGCGACCGCCCGAAGGAGCCCGTGATCCTCGAGCGCGTGGAGCTGGCCGACGCCGCCTAAGGGGAGGAGCGCAGGCGGGATCTCCCCGCCGCAGGTCGAGATCCTCTGGTGGGAGGGATGCCCCTCCACCGAGAGAGCCCTGGAGCTCCTGCGCGACGCGCTGGCCGCGGAGGGCTTCGATCCCGAGACGGTGGAGATGCGGGAGATCAAGACGGGCGACGACGCCGAGCGCGAGCGCTTCGTGGGCTCGCCGACGATCCGGATCGCGGGCGCCGACGTCTCGCCAATACAGGGCGAGCCCGTCGGACTCTCATGCCGGATCTATCGTCTGCGCGACGGGCGGATCTCGCCGACCCCGGATCCCGCCGACATCCGCGACGCGATCAGGAGGAGCACCGAATGAACATCGGAGACACCGCCCCGCCCTTCGACCTGCCGGCCACCGACGGCAGCACCCAGGGACCCGGGGCGACCCCCACGGCCGTGGCCTTCACCTGCAACCACTGCCCCTACGCGCTCGCCTGGCACGACCGCCTCCTCGACGTGGCCCGCGACTACTCCACCCGCGGGGTGCGCGTGCTGTTCGTGAACCCCAACGACGCCGCGAGCCACCCCCGTGACTCCTTCGACGCCATGAAGGAACGTGTCGAGGCCGACGGCGGCTGGCCGGCCCCCTACCTGCGCGACGAGACCCAAGAGGTGGCGCGCGACTTCGGCGCCCGGACCACTCCCGACGTGTTCCTGCTCGACGAGGACGGCGTGCTGCGCTACCGCGGCGCGCCCGACGCCGACTACGACGACCCGTCGCTCCGAGCCACCTGGCTGCGTGACGCGCTCGACGCGGTGCTCGAGGGCCGCGTGCCGGACCGGGCCGAGACCGAGCCGGTGGGCTGCAGCGTGAAGTGGGCCGGCGGGTGAGCCTCCCCGCCTCCTCGTGCTCACCGTAGCGCTCGGTCTGGCCGCCAGCCTCTCGTGGGGGATCGCGGACTTCATCGGCGGGACCAAGAGCCGCGCCCTCGACCTCCTGGCGGTGCTGGTCGTCTCCCAGGGCGTGGCGCTCGTCGTGCTGCTCGTGGCGGTGGCAGCCCGGGCTCAGGGGCCGCCCGGGCCCGAGCCTCTGCTCTACGCGGCGGGCGCGGGCGCGGCGGGCGTGGCCGGGATCGCCGCTCTCTACCGCGGTCTGGCCGTGGGCGCCATGGCCGTCGTGGCGCCCATCGCCGCGCTCGGCGCCGGCATTCCCGTGATGGTCGGAGTGGCCACGGGCGACCGGCCCGGCGCCGTGCAGGTCGCGGGCATCCTCCTCGCCCTGGCGGGCGTGGCCCTCGCCGCGCGCGAGGAGGCGCCCGAGGAGCGGGGAGCCAGGCTGGCGCTCGGCGCCGGGCTGGCCGCCGTGGCCGCCCTGGGCATCGGCCTCTTCCTGGTCGGCATGGACGCCGCGGGCGACGAGGACGTGCTGTGGGCGCTGACCGCGGCCCGCCTCACGAGCGTGGTGATACTCGGGATGGCGGTGCTGGCGACCCGCCCCGCCCTTGCCGCAACCCGGCCTCATCTCGGCGCCGTGGCAGCCATAGGGCTGCTCGACCTCGGAGCCAATGCGCTGTTCACCATCGCCTCCACCGAAGGCCTGGTGAGCGTGGCCTCCGTCTGCTCCTCGCTCTACCCGGTGGTCACGATCGCGCTAGCGGCGTCCCTGCTCGGCGAGCGCGTGCGCCCGGCCCAGGGCGTCGGCATCGCGCTGGTGCTGGCGGGCGTGCTGGCGATCGCCGGGGGTTGACGGAGTGCTGTGGCGTCGGAGTGCTGTGGCGTCGGAGTGCTGTTGGCGTCGGAGTGCTGTGGCGTGTTTCAACCGCGGATGGCCGCCAGCACCGCGTCCGGATCCTGCAGGTCCACCAGCACCGCGTCCGCGCCGCTCTCCCGCAGCTCGTCCACGGAGTAGGGCCCGGTGGCCACCGCCACCGCTCGCGCCCCCGCCGCGTGCGCGGCCTCGACGTCGAGCGGCGTGTCGCCGATCAGCACCGTGTCGGAGGCCCCCACGTGCAGGCCGCGCAGCCGGGCCGCCTTCTCGCGGGCGGCGGCCACGAGGTCGGAGCGCGTGACGTGGGGATCGGAGCCGTAGCCGCCGATCTCCAGATCCACCAGATCGGCGAGGCCGAACGCGGAGAGCTTGAGCGCGGCGTTGACCTCGAGGTTGCCGGTGAGAAGCGATTGCGTCAGGTCGTCGCGCCGCCCCAGAACCTCGAGGGCCTCGCGCGCCCCGGGCGTGGCGTTGCCCTCGGCCGCGATCACGTCCCGCCGGGCCTCCAGCGCCGCGGTCAGCTCGGCGAAGACGCGGCCGAGGTGGCTCTCGCGATCCTCGATCCCCTCCTCCTCGAGCATCGCCATCGTGATGGCATGGTCGGTCCGGCCCGCCATCGGCAGGTCCGACACGTCCACCTGCCGCCCGAACACCGCGGCGAACGCCGCGCCGAACGCCTCCCGCCCGTGGGGTCCGGTGCGCACCAGCGTGCCGTCGATGTCCCAGAGCACGAGTCGCATCCCGGGGAGTTTCGCGATTCCCCCCAAGGGAAGGAGTCGCGATGTGTTCGAAGCCCTCACCCTACCGCCGAGGCTGGTGGCCCAGGCGGTGGAGGATCTGCACACGCTGGCCACCGCCCTGCGCCGGCTCACCGACCCGGAAGGCGACCTGCGCGACCTCACCGAGTCGGCACGCCAGCTACCCGAGGTCGAGGATCAGCTCACCGCGGCGGTGCAGTCCCTGCACGTCGATGTGGCTCGTGTGCCGGACGTCTTGGGCCCGCTCGACGAGAAGCTCGACGGGCTGAGTAAGACGCTGGGCGGCGTCGACGAGAACATGAAGGGCCTCAACGTGAACATGGGTGACCTGGACGGGGATGTCGAGGGTCTCAACGCCAACGTGCAGGGGCTCGACAAGAACCTGGCAGGGCTCGATAAGAACCTGGTGGGCCTCGACAAGAACCTCGTCGGCCTGGACGACACCGCCGAGTCGCTGGACCGTTCGATGGCCGGCCTCAGCGCCCAGATCACGACCCTCACCGAAGAGGTTCAGGGCTTTCGCCAGGACATCGCCGAGCTGCGCGACAAGATCCCGGGGCTCTAGGCGCCCGCGACGTACCGTGGGCTGGTGCACCTGTCGCGGCTGGTGGTACTCTGGCTCAATGCCAACGGACAAGCCGCGCGTGCAGGTGACGGTCGATCCAGAGCTCGCCGCGGCTCTTGATGCCGTCGATTCTCATCCCGCGAGCCGCTCGGGACTGATCAGAGATCTTGCCCTGCGTGGTGCTCGAGTGGAGCACGAGGAGCGCGAGCGTCGGTGGGCAAGCGATTACCTGCTCGGTGTGGTCAAGGGGGAGATCGACTTCGACTTCGACGCAACACAGGCTGCGTGGGAGGACCGCGAGAAGGGTTACGAGTGATTGCCTACGGCAGCGGGGTGACGCTCGTGATGGACACCTCGGCGTGGAACCGCCAGCGTGATCCTGCGGTGAGCGGCCGGTGGGAGGCCACCGTTCGGGCCGGTTTGCTCGCATCCTGCCCCGTCGCGGCGCTGGAGATCTCCTCCGGTGTCCGCGACGAGATGGAGTTCGCCAGCGCCGAGCGGGTGCTCGCGTCACTGCCGCAGGCGCCGGTCACGACGAGTGTGTGCCGCGCCGCGCTGTCTGCCTCCCGCGCCCTGCGTGGCAGCCGCCGGCTGCCCGCGGCCGACTACTTGATCGCGGCTGCGGCTGCCGAGCGGGGGTTCGGCGTGCTGCACCAGGACCGCCACTTCGACGTCCTTGCGACCGTGCTCGGCTTCGAGAGCGTGCGCCTCGACAAGCCGGTCGCCTGACCAGCCAGCGGCGCGACCCGTCTGTAAGCCGTGCCGATGATGCCGGGTAGCGGCAGCCCGTGGCCGCCGGGTCGACCGGCAGGCCCTTCAGCGCGGGTGCGCTCATCCGGCGTGTGCGATCTCGCGCGCCTTCTCCGCCAGGGCGGGCACGCCCTCGTCGAGGTTCGCGAGGAAGCTGTCGTCGCTGGCTCCCGCCAGGAAGCGCTTGTAGTTGCCCTCCATGAACACCGCCGCCTTCCACAGCGCCAGTGCCTGGTACCAGTGCAGCGCCGCCATCGAGCGCCCGCTGCGCTGCTCGTAGCGGGCGATCATCTCCGCGCGCGTCGGGAAGCCCTTCGCGCGGGTGACCGCCGACAGCGAGCTGAACATCGTGTCCTCGGGATCGTCGCGCGCCACCCAGGTGACGGTGAGGTAGCCGAGGTCGGCCAGCGGGTCGCCGATCGTGGCCAGCTCCCAGTCGAAGATCGAGATCACGCGGCCGGGGGGCTCGGCCCCCACCATCACGTTGCCCAGCCGGTAGTCGCCGTGCACGATGGTCGAGCGCGGCGACTCGGGCAGGTTCGCGGCCAGCCAGTCGCCGACCTCGGCCACCGCCGTCAGCTCGCGTGTCTTGTTGTGCTCCCAGAGGCCGTTGAAGCGCCGCAGCTGGCGCTCGAGGTAACCGGTCGGCTTGCCGAACCCTTCGAGTCCCGCGGCCTCCCAGTCGACGGCGTGCACCTCCACCAGAGCGTCGACCAGCTCGTCGCCGATCCGCGCCCGCTCCTCGGCAGAGTCCAGGCAAGGCGGCATTTCGCTGGTGATCACATGCCCCCGCACCTCCTCCATGACGTAGAAGGGCACGCCCAGCACGGCCTCTTCCTCGCACGTCGCGAGCACCCGCGGGGCGCGCGCGGCCGTGCCTTCGAGCGCGCGCAGCAGGCGCGCCTCTCGAAGCACGTCGTGCGCCGATGGCGGAAGCGGGGGCCGTGGGGGACGGCGCAGCACGAACCGCTCGCCACCCCGTTCCAGGAGATAGGTCACGTTGGAGTGGCCCTCGCCGATGCGCTGCGCGCCAACCGGTCCCGAGCCCAGCCCACAGGAGTCCAGGAACTCCTCGAGCGGCTCGCGCACGATGAGCGGCGCCGGCTGGTGGCCGGCGGCCTGCTCGCGGCTGTCGACTATCTCCGGGGCGCCCATGGGCCGGCGCAAAGCTGCGTCGGCAGCGCGCTATCCGATCTCGTCGACATGCCGGATATTGGCCACGTCGTCGTGCTCGCTGCTCGGCTCGGACTCGAACCAGCCGTCGAGGATCTCGGTGAGCAGCGCCTCGCTGGTGGTGCGCAGCGACAGCGCGAGCACGTTGGCGTCGTTCCACCGCCGCGCGCCGCGGGCGGTCTCGGCGTCGGCGCAGAGGGCGGCCCGCGCGCCCGGCACCTTGTTGGCGGCGATCGACGCTCCGGTGCCCGTCCAGCAGCAGACGACGGCCTGGGCGGCGCGGCCGTCGGCCACGTCTCGCGCGGCGGCCTCGCTGGCCCAGGCCCAGTCGTCGCGCTCCTGCTCGGTCAGGGCACCGTGCAGCAGCGCGTCGTGGCCGCGGTGGCGCAGCTGCGCCACCAGCGCATCGGCCACGCCGGTGCGCTCGTCGGCGGCTACCGAGATCCGCATGGCGGGCGTCCGCTCGGGGGCGCTTGCGTGCGCGCGAGCACAACCGCCACGGCCAGTGCGGCGGCGGCTTTCGGCGCGGGCCTACGCGCGGGTCGCATCCCTGTCGAGGATACCCCGCCCGGGGCGCCCGGGGCGTACATTTTTACGATGCCCGAGCTGCCGGAGGTCGAGATCGCCGCGCGCCGGATCGCGCGCGCGGTGACCGGCGCCCGGATCGAGTCCGCTGTGGCGCCGGGCATGGTGACCATGAAGACCTTCGATCCGCCTCTCGAGTCGCTGGCGGGCGTAGCCGTCGAAGGGGTGCGCCGGCGGGGCAAGCTGTTCGTGGTCGAGCTCGGCGAGCTGGCGCTCGTGATCCACCTGATGTCCGCCGGGCGGCTGCAGCTCTTCGACAAGCGGGCCTCGTTGCGCGATCGCGCGTCGCGCCTGCTCCTGCGCCTCGACGGCGATTGCGAGCTGCGCCTGCGCGAGTTCGGCACCCAGCAGAGGGCCTGGGCCAAGCTGCTGCCCGCCGCCGCGGTGGAGTCCGACGAGGCCGTGGCCACCCTCGGCCCGGAGGCATGGCCGGCGCCCTCCGCCCCTGAGCTGGCGGCGCTGCTCGACCAGCCCCGGCACCTGCACCCGCTGCTGCGCGATCAGCGCACGATCGCCGGCATCGGGCGCTCGTGGGTGGACGAGATCCTCTGGGAGGCTCGGCTGTCGCCTTTCAAGAAAGGCTCGGAGCTCGACGGGGAGGAGGTCGAGCGCCTGCGCGTGGCCATGGACGGGCGCCTGGGCGCCGCCCTCGAGCACTACGAGCAGGTGCTGGGCGACACGGTCCCCGACAAGCTGCCCATGCCGCTGGCCGTGCACCGCCGCGCGGGCGAGCCGTGCCCGCGCTGTGGCACCCGCGTCGAGGCGATCCACTACCGCGACTACGTGCTCTGCTACTGCCCCCAGGAGCAGACCGGCGGCCGGGTGCTCAAGGACCGGCGCCTCTCGCGGCTGCTGAAGTAGTCCTCCGTATGGTTGGTCTCGTGCCCCCCGTCGCCGCCCTCGGCGAGTCCTTCCGGTCCTTCTTCGATGCCGTCGACGACTTCGTCTCGGGCCTGGCCGAGGTGCACCTGGGCTCGCTGGGGATCGCCCTGCTGGCCTTTGGGATCTACCTCAGCCTGCGCGCCCGCGCCTCCTACAACATCCTGCGGGCGGCGTATCCCACCGAGTCCTTCCGCTTCCGGGAGATCTGGGGCGCCTACTTCGCCGGCTACGGGTTCAACTCCGTGATTCCCGCCCGCGGGGGCGACGTGATCCGCCTGTTCCTGACCAAGACGTCGGTGCCGCGCTCGAGCTACCCCGCGACGGGCGCGACGTTCGTGGTCGAGATCGGATTCGACGTGGCGATGGGGGTGCTGGTGCTCGCCTTCGCCTTCACCCAGGGGGTGTTCCCAAAGCCGCCCGAATTCGCCAACCTCAACGCCTTCGACCTCTCCTATCTGGCCTCGCACCCGCAGTTCACGCTGTTCCTGATCACCGCGCTCGGCATCGCCGCGATGGTGGCCTTCGCCCTGCTCTCGGTGCGGGTGAAGGCTTTCTGGGCCCGGGTGCGCCAAGGGCTGACCATTGTCTTCGACCGCCGGCGCTACTTCCGCGAGGTCTTCGCGGTTCAGCTGGTGGGGTGGATCTTTCGTTTCACCGCGTTCTGGTTCCTGCTCGAGGCGTTCAACGTCGGCGGCTCGGTGAAGAACGTGCTGCTGGTACTGGGGGTCAATGCCGTCTCGGCCGCGGTGCCCTTCACCCCGCAGGGCGCGGGCGTGGCACAGGCGCTGCTGGCCAAGGTGTTCGCCGATACCGCTCCCGGCGCGACGGTGGCGGCCTACTCCGTCGGCCAGCAGATCGCGATCGGCGCTTTCGCGTTCGCGGTGGGGTTCGCCGCCCTGGTGTTCATCTTCAGGGTGCGCAGCTTCAAGGAGATCATGCGGCGGGGCAGAGAGGACCGCGAGGCGGAGAAGGCCACCGGTCGCGATCCGGCGGAGGCGGTCTAGACGGGCGCCGCCGCAGCCGCGGCCAGCTTTCCGACCGGGCCGGCGGGCGGCGGCTTCAGGTGCCGAAGCCCTCGCGGGCCTCGCGCACCAGCGCGACCGCCTCGGGAAACAGCCGCGTCATCGCCGTGCGGATCTCGTCGGACTGCTGCTCCGCGTTTCCCTGGAGGTTGAGCCGGTTGATGCCCGCCACCGTCATGTCCACCGCCAGCTTGATCGCGTTGTCGGCCCACGCCACCTTCTGGGCCCCCTGCATCTGCTCCGCCATCTCCTCCATCCGCCGCCGGAGCTCGTCCGGGTCGCCGAAGAGGCCGCCAAAGGGATCGTCAGGTGCCATGGGGGTGATTCTAGAGGGCATGCTAAGCCCGTCGGTGCGCGACGCGACGTTAGGCGTTGCCGGTGAAGGCAGACTGTACTCTCGGGGGCGTGGCGTCCCTCACCCCCGACCAGGTCCGGCGGCGCGAGCGAGTGGAGAGCCTGATCCGCCTGGCCGCGCCGGGGCTGAACCTGCTGCTGGCCGTGGGGGAGCGGATTTCGCGCCTGGCGGAGCCCGAGGATCACGAGTACTACCCGCCCCGTACGAGCGGCGTGCCCGAGCCCCCGCCTCCTTCCCCAGCGCAGCGCGGCACCAGCTCGCGCCCCTAGCTTCGTGACGGATCGGTCGGAACAGCTCGGGTGGGAGGCCCGGTGGGCCAAACCCGCCGCAGCCGCGGCCTTCGCGTACGGCGTGCTCTCCGTGCTCAGCCTCGTGTACGTTGCCGCGTCGCTGGACGACCCTCCCGCCTCAGGGGTGCAACGCGAGTTCATCGCGGCGCTCGATGCCCAGTCGGGGGTCTTCGTGGTCACCGCCGTGCTTCAGGCGATCGGGTTGGCCGTCTTGTCGCTCGCGCTGGTCTACCTGTATGGCGCGATCAAGTCCCGCCGCCCCGAGACGCCCACGATCGTCCTGTACCTCGCAGTCGGCGGCCCGGTGCTGCTGGCGATCGCCGGCGTTCTCTCCCAGCTCGACCGGATCGACAACGCGGGCGAGTTCTTCGCGTCCGGCGAGCGCACCGAGGAGCGCGCAGAGGATCTGCTCGCCGAACGCAGCTCGCTGGGTGTCGGGTTCGGCCTGGGGGGCGCGCTCGCGTTCGGGTTCGCCCTGGTGCTGCTCAACGTGCACGCGATGCGGGCCGGGGTCGTGAGCCGATTCATGGGCGTGATGGGGATCATCGTGGGCGCGCTGCCCGTGCTGGCGTCGCTTCTACCGGTTTCGCCGGGCGGGTTCGTGCAGGTCTTCTGGGCGGTGGCACTGGGCTTCCTGCTGCTCGGCAAGTGGCCCGGCGGCCGCGGCCCGGCCTGGGAGACCGGGGAGGCCACGCCCTGGCTCCCGGCGCCGGGTCGCCGGTCAGAGCCGGCCGAAGCTCCCGCGGAGGCGGCCCAGCCCGAAGAGCCTCGCCCGGCTCACGCCTCCTCGCAGAAGCGAAAGCGCAAGCGCAGACGCTAGGCTCAGCGGCCGAGCTTGGTCAGGCGCAGGTAGACCCGCAGCGAGCGCTTCGTCTTCGCCAGCTTGCGGTCGGCGATCGCCACGTAGCGCACCCTGGCGCCGCGCACCACGTAGATCACCCGGCTGCGGCTGCTCTTGGGCGCCTGCACGATCCGGATCCCTCGCGAGACGGTGCGCAGCTTCTTGCCGAAGCGCTTGCGCAACGCCCGGGTGCTCGAGCCTCGGCCGAGCCCGCGGCGGGTGTGTCCCCTGGCATTCGAGGCCGCGAGGCGCAGCTTCCTGCGCTTGTCGAACACCGCCGCCGCGCGGGCCCTGCTCGCTCCGCGCACGCAGTACCGAAGGACGCGGGTGCGCCTGGAGATGTTGCCGAGCGGGCGCGCCCGCCGGGCGGTGCGCGAGCGGCTCTGTCCGAGCTTGAGCCGGCCGATGTTGCGCGGGCCGATCTTCACGCGGCGCGCGAGGCAGCGGGTGGGCTCGAAGCCGGCGCCCGTGCCGGGAATTCGGCTGCCGGCCAGCGGGGCCGGTGGCGCGGGCAGGGTGACCTTGTAGACGTCGATCGCGCTGCGTCCGGCACCGGCTCCCACGATGCCGTCGCCGGTTGCGCCGAAGTAGGTGAACGAGCCGTCGTCGTTGCGCTGCACCTTGAAGATGTGTGAGACCCATTGGTTGGCGTTCTCGGGGATGAAGTAGCCCGCCTCCTTGAACTCGAAGCTGCCGTCGGGGTGCTCGACGAAGTCGACCACCTGCGTCCCCTGGGAGTACCAGCCCATGAAGATGCGATTCTGGCCCGGGATCTGCTGGAAGACGTGGGCCGTGCAGAAGCTGCCCTGGGGCTGGGTTCGGATCCGCGCCCTGTAGATCGCCTTCTTGCCGTCGCGCGTGCGGGCGTAGGACTCGAAGGCCTCCTCCGCGGTCTTCGGCACGGACGCCTTCAGGCGATCGACCGCGTAGGCGTGCAGCCCGCCGTTACCCTGGCTGTTGTCGCCGGCCGGGCTGCAGGTGGCCCCCGGAGGCGCCACGCCGCCGCCGCGCTCGTCGGTGGCGATCAGGAACTTGCCCGACGCGGTGCGCTCCAGCTCGTGGTCGAAGTCAATGTCCTGGGTGGAGTCGAACGGCGCCACGGCTCCGTTTTCGGTGGCGGCCCGTCCCATGTGGAAGGCGCTTCCGAGGTGCTTGACGCCGGCGAGCGATGGCGAGCCGATCTTGATCCAGTTGGGGATGCGCAGATCGACGGCTTGGCCGTCCTTGACGCCGGTGACGCAGTCGGTGACCTTTGCTCCCGTGCCGAACGCCACCGAACTGGAGGCGCGCAGGGCGCAGGGAAGCGGGTCACCGCGCAGCTTGTCATCGGTGAAGTCCGCGGGCGTGCCGTTGTCGTCGAACATTCCGCTGATGTCGAACACGATTCCCGCGTTGCCACTCCCGCAGGTGAGGCGATCGTCGGGGTAGACCTCGAGCTCGTGACAGCCGAACACGCCCTGGTCGGGCGCGTTGACGGTGTGTCCGCGGGCGATCGCCGCGCTCGGGTAGCGGTAGCGGAAGACCTGCGGCTTGCACAGATCGCGCTTGGCAATCGGGTCGGTGCCGGGCGGGATGGTGCCTAGTGGAGCCTCGAGGCACGACTTAAGGTCCACGACCTCGAAGCCGTCGAGGTCGGTCCGGTCGGTGTCGGCCGGGTCTTCGTTCTCACGCGTGCCATCTGCCTTCACTCCGATGGCGTCGGAGGTGACCGAGTAGGCGATGTGCGGGCGCCGCGGATCGACGTTCACGGTGTGCGACTGGCCGATGTGGCTAGTGAGCCCGATCTCCTTCGGCCGCGCAGGGTCGGTGACGTCGATGATCTCGAGGCCTCCCCGCGGCGCGCCGGCCAGGCCGAGGTCGCCGTTGTCGTGACAGCGGCCAGGTGCGTCGCTGGCGTCGAGGAGCAGCTGAGCGTCGCGTCGACTGGCGTCGACGACGTCGGTGTTGAAGATCACGTTGCCCTTCGGCGTCGCTTCTACGTCGTGCTGGAGGCCCGTGGCCGACGCCGCGACGGCGGCGCAGGAAGCCGAGGGGTGCTGGGAGATCAGCTTCGGGTCGATCTGGCCGCCGGTCGTGAGCTGGGCGATCGACTGGCCGCCGCCGTTGGCCGAGCTGCCGAGAAGGCCGACCGAGGCGTAGGTCTCCCCGCCCTGGGTGAAGAAGTCCAGATCGCTGTGCGGGTTGCCGGTCACGAGCGTGTCGAGCAGCTCCCACTTCGCCCCCGGGCCGCCAGAGTTGACGTTCGCGGTCGGCGGCGCGACCGGTGCCGTAAGGCTCGGGGCGGGGTGGTCGAGCTCGTGGGCCATGCTCGCCGCGGGCACAGACACCATCGCGGCGAGGACGGCGACCAAAGCAAACCTACGGCTCATGTGACTGCGCCTCCCAGTGGCTCGTATCGGCGTGAGATTGCGGAGATTGCGACTGTGCGTCGAGTCGGGGTGAGATTGCGATCCGCGCGACGCGACGGTACTCCTCTCGGCAGGAGCGAGTCTCAGTTGGGTGAGTGGCTCGCGGCGGCATCGCTTCCTTCAAACGCGTCGGGCGTCCATTTCTGGCGCAAGGCGTTCAGGCGCCGGCGGCCGCTGCGATCTCGCGGTAGGCCGCCCCCACGTCCGGCGCTCCGAAGATGGACGAGCCGGCCACGAAGAGGGTGGCCCCCGCCTCGGCGGCGGGTCCGGCGTTGTCGGCGTCGATGCCGCCGTCCACTTCGAGTGGGATGTCGGGTCCGATCCGCTTACGCAGCTCCCCGATCGTGGCGTCGGACGCCGCGATGTAGGGCTGGCCGCCCCAGCCCGGGTTGACGGTCATCAACAGCAGCAGGTCAAATGCGCCGACCAGCGACTCGACCGCCGTGGCCGGGGTGCCGGGGTTGAGAGCCAGCCCCGCTTTGCAGTCGGCCTCGCGCACGGCCTTCAACGCGAAGTGGATATGCGGCGTGGCCTCCACGTGCACGGAGATCGAGTCGGCGCCGGCCTCGGCGAAGGCCTCGACATGGCGCTCCGGGCGCTCGATCATCAGGTGCACGTCGAGCCATCCGCCGGACTCGTGCACCTGGTCGCGCAGGGCGGAGACCATCTGGGGACCCATGGAGAGGGCGGGCACGAAGTGGCCGTCCATCACGTCGACGTGGATCACCCGGGCGCCCGCCTCCATCACCTCCTCCACCTGCGCTCCCACGCGCGCGAAATCCGACGCGAGTATCGAAGGCGCCACCTGGCGGGAATTGAGGAGCTCGTCGTGCACGACGCCAAGATCCTAAAGCTTCGGCTCGCGGTGAGACGGCGCGGTCCTAAGTGAGAACCCGGTGGCTATTCTGAGGCGCATCGACTCCTCCACCACGCGCCGGCGGTTCTTGCAGGCGGCGGGCGCGTCGGCGGCCGTCCTCGCCGGCTGTGAGATGTCGCCGGGTCAATCCGACGACGACCAGCCGAACGTGGTGGTAATCGTTGTCGACAACCTGCGCGCCGACCATGTGTACGGCGACCTGGCCAAGACGCCCACCATCGACGCGCTCGCGCGTGAGGGGCTCAGCTTCAGCCGCTTCTACCCGGAGGCGATGCCCACGGTGCCAATGCGCAAGTCGCTCTTCAGCGGCCAGCGCGGCTTCCCGTTTCGCGATTGGCACGACTACCCCGGCCTGATCGAGTCTCCCGGCTGGGAGCCCCTCGACAGCGTGCGGGACAGCTTCACGAGC
>Ga0136640_10000249_pt1 | contig 20164 bp, 23 predicted proteins | sample AntDrymUQ8642106_2_FD_105498 | JGI IMG/M metagenome (GOLD analysis project Ga0136640, IMG submission 105498) | Polar desert sand microbial communities from Dry Valleys, Antarctica - metaG UQ864 (21.06) | ecosystem: Environmental > Terrestrial > Soil > Desert | place: Antarctica: Dry Valley...
CGACGCGTCGACGCAGAGGCACTGCCAGCGGATAGTCATGGCCTCATCCTGCCCTGTGCCGACGGTCCTCGGGCATAGCCGGCTGGTCGGGGTGGCGGGATTTGAACCCACGACCTCTTCGTCCCGAACGAAGCGCGCTGCCAAGCTGCGCCACACCCCGTGAGCCGGGAACCCTACCGTCCCGGCGGGCCTCTCCCCCAAGAGTTCGCTCCGGTCACCTCAGGGGGCAGCGGCGTCGACTGCGGTGTCCTGGCCGTCGTGCCACTCGCCGCCGGCGAACAGGGCCTTGGCCGCCCGTCGGAGGCGGAACGGGTCGATCGGCTTGGTGAGCCACCCGTCGGCGAGGGAGCGCTGGGCCAGGAACACGTCGTGGGGCCGGTCGAGCAGCATCAGCACGGCCACCGGTTCGAGGCGCCCGGCCCCCTCCTCCAGTCGCAGGGCCATGCACGTGGCCATGCCGCCCATGTTGCCGATCTGGAGGTCGAGCACGACGAGGTCGGGCTCCAGGTCGGCGGTGACGGCCACGACCTCGCTGCCGGCGCGGACCCGGAGCACCTCGGTCTCGTCGTCGACGAGCGCAGCGTCGACCTCGTCCGCGATCCAGTCGGCGTCGGTGGCCAACAGCACGGTCCGATCAGCCACGCCCCGACGTTAGCGGCGCGCCCCCCGAGCCGTGATCTCCTGCTCAGCCAGGGATCGTCACCGATTTCGCAATTCGGAACGCCGCGACGATCTCGCCGCCCGGGCTGGCGGGGTGAGGATCGGTACGATGTCGCACCCCACCTGCACGAGGCCCGGCACCGTCGCCCTCTCGACGACCTCGCGACCCAGGGTGGTCCGGACCGCCACCGAGGAGCTGTGCCCGTGCTCGAGATCGAGGTCGCTACGACCGACGCCTACACGCTGTGCCGTCCCGTGGGTGAGCTCGATGCTTACACGGTCAACGACTTCCGCGAGGCGCTGGGCCAGGTAACCGGAGCGACCCGCCTGCTCATCGATCTGTCCGACGTCCCCTTCATGGACTCCGCCGGACTCGGAGCCTTGATCGGCGGCATCCGCCGCACCCGGGAGTCCGGCGGCGAGGTGGCGGTGGCCTGCGGCCGGGCCACCCTGACGCGACTCCTCCACACGACGGGTTTCGATCGCATCGTCCCCGTCGAGGAGACCGTGGCCGCCGCGGCAACCACCTTCGATGGCCCCTCGCAATGACCCGGGTCTCGTCGCCCACCACCAGAGCGCCGGCCCGCTTCGGTCAGCCCTTGCCTTGCGCTCCGGTGTCGGCGAACAGGTGCCGGGAGATCTCGCCGAGGCCGTCGAGGTCGTGGACATCGGAGCGCAGGTACGGCACCCGGGCCACCGGTGCCGGAGTGACCTGCTCGGCCAGACCCTCCAGGTGGTCGGCCTCGCGGGCGGCGATCAGGGCGAAGTCGGCCAGGTTGGAATAGAGCCGACCCAGGTCGCTGCCTACGAGGGTCTGAGCCCGCTGCCGCACCGACTCGGGGAGCTTGTCGGTGAACTGGGGGTGGACTCGGTTGACGATCAAGGCGGCGACGGGGATGTCCGCCTCAGCCAGGCGGTCGGCGAAGAACCGGGCCTCGGCCACGGTGTCTCGTCGCGGTGACGCCACCAACACGAACGCCGTGGCCGGATCCTCGAGCAGCTGGAGCACGGCGTTGGCCCGCTGGCGGAACCCGTCTTCCATGCCCTCGAAGGCCTGGAAGAAGGCGATGGCGTCGTCGAACACCTCGGCTCCGACGACCTTCGACACCGATCGGATGAAGGTCACCGCCGCCGCGTTGACGGCCTTCATCACCCCTCTCGTCGGGGCGGTGAGCACCCGGTAGAGGCGATGGTCGAGGAAGCGGGTCAGGTTGCGGGGGGCGTCGAGGAAGTCGAGGGCGTGGCGCGTGGGCGGTGTGTCCACCACGACGATGTCGAAGGCATCGTCGTCGTGCAGCTCGTAGAGCTTCTCCATGGCCATGTACTCCTGGGTGCCCGATAGCGCGCCGGAGATGTTGCGGTAGAAGCGATTGGAGAGGATGCGCTCGGACTGCTCGGAGTCGGACGAGTAGCGCTGCACGACTGCGTCGAAGGTCGACTTGGTGTCGAGCATCACCGCCGACAGCTCCCCCGGCCACGGACCCTCGATGCGCGTCGGGGTGTTGCCGATGCCCTCGAGACCGAGGGCATCGGCCAGGCGCCGGGCTGGGTCGATGGTGACCACGACCGCCCGGCGGCCGTCGCCGGCCGCCTGCAGGGCGAGGGCGGCGGCGGTGGTGGTCTTGCCCACGCCCCCCGAGCCGCAGCAGATCGCGATCTCGGCCCGCTCGACGAGCTGGCCCAGGCTGGCCGGTGGGGTTGGCGCGGATGTCGGCTCGGCCGCCAACCGACCCTCACCGGCGTCGCCGCCGTCCTTGGCCGGGCTCACGAGCCATCCCCGGCGCGGAGATCGGGGTCTACGTCGGCCACGACATCAGGCATGGCCAGCATCGCATCGAGCATCACGTCGGCCAGCAGGTCGAGCCCAGCGGGATCGAGCTCTGCCTCGAACAGGAATGGGAGGGAGACCTGGGGGAGCGGGAGCTGCTCGGCCAGGCGGCCGACCTGTGCCGCTTGCAGCGCGATGCGGTGCCTGCGGAAGTCCGCGGCGGCGGCCAGGCTCGAGGCTTCGCCGGCTCGCAGCGTGACACCGGCCTCCTCGGCCGCCGCGACCGGTTCGGTGTCGAGGCCCTCGACGTTCGCGTAGAGGCCGTTCACCACGACGGGGCCGAGGCTGACGCCGATCTCGTCCTCGAGGCTGAAGGCGGTCTCGACCAGCTCGTTCACCGGCGTCTCCTCTGGCAGCGTCACGAGCAGGACCTGGGTCCTGCTCGCATCCGACAGCATCTCCTGCACGTCGGCCGCCTGTGCTCGGATCGGACCGACCCGCACGGCGTCCAGCAGCCCCTGGGCCGAGCGCAGGAAGCCGATGGCGTGCCCGGCGGCGGGGGCGTCGATGAGTATCAGGTCGGGAGCACCGTCGACGCCGGCGGCCATCGTCCGCTCGATCTGCTTGACCTTGGCCAACACGATGATGTCGCGGATGCCGGGGATGGCCGTCGACACCATGTCGACCACTCCGCTGGCCACGAGTCGCTTGGACAGTCGCTTGAGGCCCGACTCGTTCAGGTACTCGATCAAGGCATCGTCGGGGGTCAGCGTCCGAGCCCGGACCTCGCCTGACCCGGTGTCGGGGTCGGCCTCGGACAAGACGACCTCGGTGTAGTCGAGGGGCTCGCGGCCGAACATCGAGGCCAGGCCGGACTTGCCCTCCAGCTCGACGATCAGGGGGTTCAGGCCGCTCTTGGCCGCGGCCCGGGCCAGCGATGCCGTCACCGTCGTCTTGCCCACGCCTCCCTTCCCGGCGACGATGACCACTCGTGAGGCGGTGAAGAACCGCGGGGGACCCCCGTTGCTCACGGTCGTCGACACGTTGGAGGAAGAGGCATCCCGGTTCGCAGGCTATCGACCGTCCCATCCGGCCTCGGGCTCCTCCTGGCCGCCGTTGGGCTGGTCGCGCACCTGGTGAGCGGCTCGGCCGGGCCGGCCGGCGCCCAGGAGGGGCCCTCCGCCCCGGCCTGCGCCTCTGCCGGCGAGCGAGGGGGTCGGCTGTCGGTCGTCACCGTGAGCGGCCTGCTCGATCCTGTGCTGGCCCGTTTCATCGAGCGCAGCATCGATGACGCCGAGGACGCAGAGGTGGCCTGGCTCGTGCTCCAGGTCAACAGTCGCGGCACCGTCGTGCCCGAGTCCCGGGTGGCCGACCTGGTGGAGCGGGTCCGCACCGCCGAGGTCCCCGTAGCGGTCTGGGTCGGGCCGTCGGGCACACGCGCCACCGAGGGGGTGGCCCAGCTGGCCGCGGTTGCCTGCGCAGTGGGGGTGGCGCCGGGAAGCCGCATCGGTGACCTCGGAGAGCCCGTGGTAGACCCGGCCCGCTTCAGCCCCGGTTTCCGGCGCTCGCTCGACCGCCTCCGCGACGGCACCGTCGACGCTCGTGCTGCGGTCGAGCTGGACCTGTCCTCGCGAGCAGCGCCGGTGATCGGGGAGTTCCTCATCGAGCTGGATGGGGTCGAGACCGAGGTGGTCGAGGGGCCCGAAGGCCGGTCGCAGCGCACCGTCGCGGGCGACTCCATCCCGGTGTTCTCCAAGCTGCCCATCGTCGACCAGCTCCTGCACACCGTGGCCAGCCCGGCCGTGGCCTACCTGCTGCTGCTGTCGGGCCTGGCCCTCATCGTCTTCGAGCTGTTCACCGCCGGGGTGGGCATGGCCGGTGCGGTGGGCGCCGGGTGCACGATCCTGGGTTGTTACGGCATGGCCGTCCTGCCCGCCCGGGGGTGGGCTGTGGCCCTGCTGGTCGCCACCCTCGCCTGCTACAGCATCGACGTGCAGACCGGCGTCCCCCGGGTGTGGACCGGTGTCGGAACCGCAGCTCTCGTCGTGGGTTCGTTCTCGCTCTACCAAGGCTTGACCCTGTCGTGGATCACGCTGCTCGTCGGCATCGTCGGGATGCTCGTCTTCGTCATCGGAGCCATGCCGGCCATGGTCCGCACCCGGTTCTCGACGCCCACGATTGGCCGCGGATGGATGATCGGGGAGGAAGGTCGGGCCGTGACCGGCATCGACCCCGAGGGCGTCGTCCAGGTGCAGGGGGCACCGTGGCGGGCCCGGACCAACCGGGCCACGCCCGTGCCGGCGGGAGAGCCCGTGAGGGTCGTCGAGGTCGACGGCCTGCTGCTCGAGGTCGAGCCGTTGGAGGGGGCCGCTCGCGACCACCGCGAGCGACGGGGCGAGGCCTGACCCACCGACTCGTCGGCCCTGTGGCCGGCGGTGTACACGTCCTGACCTGCGCCTTTTCGCTCGCGTCAGGCAGCAGGTGCTCGCGAAGATTCCCTTGTGCGGTTGTGACGCCGACCATAGGGTCGATCTCCTCCGGAGGGCCGACAGAGCGTCCCTCCACCCGTGCAGGAGCGCCGGCCTTGAGGCCGAGCGCTCCGGGAAGGGGTCGCCCGTGAGCGCACAGCGAGTCGACGAGGAATGGCAGTTGCGAGCCGCCTGTCGAGGTCCCCACGCCGAGGTCTTCTACCCGCCGACCAGCAGCGAGAGGCGTGACGAGAAGACCGGACGCGAGCGTCGGGCCAAGGAGATCTGCCGCACCTGCGCGGTGAAGTCCCCATGCCTGGAGTACGCGCTCAGGATCCGCGAGCACCACGGCATCTGGGGCGGGCTCAACGAGACCGAGCGCCGCAACCTCCTCGCCAGCCGAACCTGAGCTCAGCCGTCTCGGCGGGCGCAGCAACGCTGCGCTGGCGCGACCACACACGTCTACGCCACGAGCGACCGGGCTGGTATCGGCCTCGGTACTCTGATTCGGTGCTGTGGGTCGTCCTGCTCCTGATCGTCGGCCCGATCGTGGAGCTGTGGGTCATCCTCCAGACGGCCGACCTCATCGGCGGATGGCAGACGCTGGGACTACTGCTGATCGAGGGTGCGATCGGGGGGTGGCTGATGAAGCGCCAAGGCCGCGCCGTGGTGCGACGCGTCGACGAGCGCCTGCGGGCCCACGATCTGCCGACCAAGGACCTGGCCGACGGCCTGCTGATCCTCTCGGCCGGCGCGCTGATGCTCACCCCCGGCTTCGTGACCGACATCGTCGGGTTCGGGCTGCTGTTGCCCCCGACCCGGGCCGTGGCCCGGCGGGCCCTGCTGCGCCGCTTCTCGGCCCGGATGGGCCAGGGGTTCGCCTTTGTCCCCGAGGCCGTGCGGCGGGGTCGTCCGTCCGGAGGCTCTCCGGTCGTCGACACCACCGCCACCGAGGCCGCCCAGCGCCGGTCGGAGGCCGCGCCGCTGCGGCCCGGCTCGACTGACGGCCCCTCCGGTGGCTGACCGAGGAGGAGGCGGGCGATCCGTGGCTGCCCACGACGCGGGCCCTCCGGTGGCGTTGCGCGACGCGGCCACGGTCCTGCTCGTGCGCGATGGGGACCACGGGTTGGAGGTGTTCATGCTGCGCCGCAACCTCAAGTCCGACTTCGTGGGCGGCGCCTACGTGTTCCCGGGCGGGGCCGTCGACCCGGCCGACCGGGACCTCGATGCCGGGCGCTGGTGTCGGGGCCGCACCGATGAGGATGCGTCCGCGCGCCTCGGCCTCGCCTCGGGCGGTCTCGCCTTCTGGGTCGCCGCGATCCGCGAGTCCTTCGAGGAGGCCGGCGTCCTGCTCGCCTATGGCCCCGACGGCGGGGACGGGGACGGGGCCATGGTTGGCCTCGACGACCCGGCGATCGTCGCCCGCTTCGTCGAGCACCGGCGGGCGGTCGACCACGGTGAGCGCAGCCTGGTGGAGGTCTGCGAGGCGGAGGGGCTGCGCCTCGCCGTCGACACCATGTGGTACTTCGGACATTGGATCACGCCGGAGGGGGCGCCTCGCCGCTACGACACGCGCTTCTTCCTCGCGGCGGCGCCGTCGGCCCAGACCCCGGTCCACGACGACCACGAGGTCATCGCCAACCTCTGGATCCGCCCCGACGACGCTCTGGCCCGCCATGCCGCCGGCGAGCTGGCCATGTTGCCCCCGACGGTCGCCTCGTTGCGGGCCCTGTCTCCGAGCACCACCTCCGCCGCCGCCCTCGCCGCGGCCACCGAGGCGCTCGAGGTCCAGACCGTCCAGCCCCGCGTCATCGCCGCCGATGGCGGATGGCGCATCGTGATGCCGGGCGACGTCGAGTACGACAGTGCCTACCGGGGCGACCGCTCCCTCGGGTCCTGGCCGTCGGTCGACGATCGAAGCGTCCAGGCGTGAGCCGCGCCGACGGTCGGGATGCGCCACCGACGAAGCCGGAGGCCACCGAGGCCATGATCGGCGACGTGGTGGCGGGGCGGCTCGACGACCTGATGCCAGGCCTGCGCCGCCTGACCGCCCCCAACCCCGGAATGATGACCGGCCCGGGCACCAACGCCTACCTGGTCGGCGACGAGGAGCTCACCGTCGTGGACCCCGGCCCCGACGACCCGGGCCACATCGACGCCCTCGTGTCGGCAGGGGATGGCCGCATCCGCACCATCGCCCTCACCCACACCCACATCGACCACTGGCCGGCGACGCCCGCCCTGGCCGAGCGCACCGGTGCGGAGGTCGTGGCCTTCGACTCCCGCAACGGCCTCGAGGTCGACCGCTCGATCCGCGACGGTGACACCGTGGGCGTCGGCGACGGTCGGCTGCGCGCCGTCCACACCCCGGGCCACGCCTCGAACCACATCTGCTACTGGCACGAGGGCAACCGGCTCCTGCTCACCGGCGACCACATCATGTCGGGCACCACCGTCGTCATCGCTCCCCCTGACGGCGACATGACCGCCTACCTCGACGCGCTCGAACGGGTTCGCGTCCTTCGACCCGCCGCCCTGGCCCCCGCCCACGGCCCGTTGCTCACCGACCCCGACGCCGTCTTGGACCACTACATCTCCCACCGCCTCGACCGCGAGCGCCAGGTCGCCGAGGCGCTCTCAGAGAGTGGCCCCACCGGGGCCGACACCGCATCGCTGGTTGCGGCGGTCTACGTCGACGTCCACGAGCTGCTCCATCCCGTCGCCCGCTTCAGCGTGTGGGCTCACCTCCGCAAGCTGGCAGCCGAGGGCCGAGCCCGCGCCGACGACCTCGACGACCCCGACACCACCTGGATCGCCACCTGACCCAACCGCGTCCCGAACTGGGCGCAGATCTGCACCCCCTGGGGTGTCAGGTTGCGCCCAGTTCGCCGAAGTTGGGGGCCCGAGACATGCCGGCGGAGGTCCACTAGGTTCTTGACCGCCAGGTCAAGACCACAAGGGGATCCTCATGGCCGACTTCAAGCTCTTCATCAACGGCGAGTACGTCGACTCTGCCTCGGGCGAGACGTTCACCACCACCGACCCGGCCACCGACCAGCCGATCGGCGAGGTCGCCAAGGCCGACCGCGAGGACGCGGCCCGGGCCATCAGCGCCGCCCGCACCGCCTTCGACGACGGCCCGTGGCCCCACCTCCCCGGCTCCGAGCGGGCCGCCAAGCTGAACAAGCTGGCCGAGCTGCTGGAGGCCAACGCCGAGCGCTTCGCCGAGGCCGAGTCCCGTGACTCCGGCGGCACCATCAAGAAGGCGACCTTCGCCGACGTTCCCGGCGCCGCTTCGGCCCTGCGCTGGTTCGCCCGCATGGCCATCGAGCAGCCCGACCGCATCGAGCTCGAGGGCTCGCCGTTCCCGCCCTCGAAGAACTACGTCCGCTACGAGCCCCACGGTGTCTGCGCCGGCATCGTGCCGTTCAACTTCCCGCTGCTCATGGCCTGCTGGAAGCTCGCTCCCGCCCTCGCCGCGGGCAACACGTCGGTGCTCAAGCCGGCGTCGTACACCTCGGTCACGGCCCTGATGCTGGGTGAGCTGGCCCAGGAGGCCGACATCCCGCCTGGCGTGCTCAACATCATCGCCGGTCCCGGCGGCACCGCCGGTGAGGAACTGGCCTCCAACCCCATGGTCGACAAGGTCGCCTTCACCGGCTCGACCGAGGTCGGACGCCGGATCATGCAGCTCGCCTCGGGCACCATCAAGCCCGTCACCCTCGAGCTGGGTGGCAAGTCGGCCAACATCGTGCTCGACGACGCCGATCTCGACATCGCGGCGGCCTGCGTGCTGTTCGGCACGTTCTTCCACAACGGCCAGGTATGCGAGTCCGGCACCCGGGCCCTGGTGCACAAGAGCATCTACGACGACTTCGTGTCGCTGCTCGTCGACCGGGCGGGCAAGATCGCCATCGGCAACCAGCTCGACTTCGACACCGACCTCGGTCCGATGGTCAGCCGGGCCCAGGCCGAGACCGTCGAGCGCTACGTCGCCCTCGGCCGTGAGGAGGTCGGTGAGCCGATCTGCGGCGGCAGTGCCCCCGACGCCTTGGCCGACGACCTGGTGACGGCGAACTTCTATCGCCCGACCATCTTCACCGGGGTCGACAACTCGGCCCGCATCGCCCAGGAGGAGATCTTCGGTCCGGTGCTCTGCGTCATCCCCTTCGAGACCGACGACGAGGCCGTGGCCATCGCCAACGACTCGATCTACGGCCTCGGCGGCGGCGTGCAGTCCGCCAACGTCGAGCGGGCCGAGGCGATCGCCGACCGTCTCCAGACCGGCACCGTGTGGATCAACGACTACCACATGATCACTCCCGAGCGGCCCTTCGGCGGCTACAAGCAGTCGGGCATCGGGCGCGAGCTCGGCACCGCGGGCTACGACATCTACCGCCAGGCCAAGCACGTCCACACCAACCCCTCGACCGGTCGCGACGGTTACATGCACTTCGCCGCCCTCAGCGCCAACATCTGACACGCCGACGCGATGAGGGTCAGCGCCAGTGCCCGGGCCGCCGAGGTCGTGGCGGCAATGGGCGAGCGGCGCACCGGCACGCTGACGGTCACCATCGGCACCGGGTGCTGCGAGTCGACGGCGCCGTTCCTCTACGAGGACTTCTGGCCCGGCCCCGACCAGGAGGCGGTGGGCGAGGTGAGCGGGGTCACCATCTACGCGCCGGAGTACCTGCGCCGCCTGTACCCCGGTGACCAGGGTCCGCGCCTCGAGGTCGTCGACGAGCTGGCCGAGTCACTGTCGGTCGAGACCGAGCTGGGCGTGCGCCTGGCCCTGAGGGGCACGGGCCTCGACTCGACCGACGAGCCGCAGGCATGCGAGGTGCCCGCCGCTCCAAGACGCAGCGCCCCCACCCGCAGTGCCCACCCCGTGGCCGAGCGCACAGTGGTCGGCCGCCCGCCACCCGAGCTCGAGGGCCTCCGCTTTCGTTGAAGGCGCCGCCATGAGCACTTGACGCCATGGACCTGACGGCCGACCCTCTACCCATGGTGAACGTGACTCCGCGCCGCGGACGGCGCCGCTTGGCCGCCGTGATGGTCGCCGCTCTCCTGGTTGCCTTGGCGGCGTGCAACCCGGACCCGACCGGCGGCGCTCGGCCGCCCGGGCCCGGAGCCCCCGCAGCCGGGTACTCGTCGTCGCTGCGCCCGGCGACCCGGGCCGAGCTGCCGCACTCGTGGCGGTCCGGGTGCCCGGTGTCGTGGACCGCTCTGAGCGTCGTCACCGTGGCCTACTGGGGATACGACGGCAAGCGCCACGTCGGCGAGCTGGTGGTGAACGACTCGGTGGCCCAAGACGTCCGGGGCGTCTTCCGGTCGATCTACAACGCGCGCTTCCAGATCCGGCGCATCCACCCCGTCGACGACTACGGCGCCGACGACGACCGCTCGATGGCGGCCAACAACACCTCGGCGTTCAACTGCCGCTACGTGAAGGGCACCACACGTTGGTCCGAGCACAGCTACGGGTGGGCCATCGACATCAACCCCATCCAGAACCCTTACGTGAAGGGGACCTTCGTCGACCCGCCGGCAGGCCGTGACTGGACGGATCGAAGCTCGGTCGTCCCCGGGATGATCACCTCCGAGTCGGTGGTGGTCCGCTCCTTCGCCGGCCAGGGCTGGGAGTGGGGCGGCCACTGGCAGAGCTCCAAGGACTACCAGCACCTGAGCCTGACCGGGCGCTGAGACACCCGGGCCCTGGGCCTGGCCGCCTCGCCCCGGCAAGCGGCTGGTTCAGCCGTCGTGGGCCAGGCGGGGACGCAGCTCGGCCACCGTGGCCTCCAGGTCGCAGCGCCACACCCCTCGGCCGGCCTCCTCGTTCTCGACCCCCCAGCGGTTGGTGATCGTGGCCACGCGCACTGGCTGAGCCGCGCACAGATCGGCGAGCGAAGCCCGCTGGTAGCCGACGAGCAGGGCGTGGTCGGCCTGGCCCGCCTCGTCGGGGAGCGGCCAGAGGCGGTGGGTGAGATGCCCGCTCACCACGACCATCTCCTTCTCCTCGTGTGATCCGAAGCGGGTGAGGGCGCCAGCCTCCCCATAGTTGCTGGCGATCACCACCGTGCGCGTACGCAGCGTGGGGTCGAGTGCCGCCCACTCCTCGTCGACGGTGGCGGCCAGCTCCGGCCACCCCAGCTCCTCGGCGTAGTCGTCCCGCACTTCGTGGAGTCCTAGGTCGACCATCGTCGCAGTCGGCAGGGCCGGTCCGATGATCGGCAGCGCCGCCAGGGCCGTGCCGGCGATGGTGGCGGGCCACAGCCAGGTGCGCCGCCCCCGCTGCGAGCGAGCCAGCCTGGCCTCCCAGGCGACCGCGCCGGCGGCGAACGCACCCACCAGCAGCGGGGCGGCGTAGTACGACTTGCCGCCGAGGACGAGCCAGAGCGGGGCGACGACAGCGAGCCCGATGCCGAGAGGCCGGGTGGCGACGTCAGTGACGAGGCGGCGCAGCCCGAGGAGGGCGAGCGGCACCGCCAGCGGGCCGGCCAGGACCACGAGCTCGAGCGCGAATCGCACTGGCGGGTACTCGTCTCGGACCGCGGAGTTGCGGCCGGCGAAGAAGTCCACGCTCGGCCACCCGTGTCGGGCCTGCCACCACAGGTTCGGGGCGCACACCACGGCGACGAGTGCGGCGGCGATGAGCGGGCCCCGTCCCCGCAACGTGGCCCGGCCGGGGACGCAGACCAGCCAGGCGACTGCGAGCGCTCCCAGCAGGACGCCGACGGTGTACTTGTTCGACCAGGCCAGGGCGGCGGCGGCGCCCACGGCCGCCCAGGGCCACAGGAGGTCGCGGCGGACCGGGGCGCACAGCAGGAGGCGGGCCGCGGCCCAGATGACGAGGGCCCAGCCGAGCTGGTCGAACGAGACGGTCTGGAACATCGCGTTGCTCCCCACGACGAGCGGGGTGATGGCGATGGCCGCCATTACCTGGGCCCGGCGCCCGCCGCCCAGATCTCGCGCGAGCACGGCGGTGACCACGATGACCGCTGCGCCGGCCAAGGAGGCGACGCTGCGCAGCACGACCAGCGACTCGCCACCGACGGATCGGGCCAACGCGGCGAGGAGGGGGGTGAGCGACGGGAAGTCGACGTAGCCCCAGGCCAGGTGGCTGGCGGTGTCGGCGTAGTAGAGCTCGTCTCGGTGCCAGCCGTACCGACCGGCCATGGCCAGGTTGATGGCCAGCTTGGCCGCCACGACCAGCAGGACCGGCGTCCAGGCCACGGCTGGGAGAGCCGGCCCCGTGTCGCGGCATCGCGAGGGGGCGTCGGCGGGGCCGATGCGGACAGGATCGGGGCGCAGGGCAGTGCTCATCTCACGATCGTGCGCCAGGGCGAGGCGCTGGGCGTCGCCCGCAAGGTGGGATCCGCCTACACCCGGAGGTGGACCGTCATCCCGCCCACGGGCGGAGGACAGCGCTGGCGCTCGTCGGTACGGTGCCCGGTGGTGGCCAGGCCCCTGATGTTCCGTCCTCGGCCGCTCGTCGTCGACCTGGCCGTGGCGGCCGGGGCCGCGGTCGCTGATGTTGGTGGCGCGGCGGCCAGCGCCGCAGGCGATCCGCGTGGCCCGCAGCTGTCGGTCGCAGGCGTCGGACTGCTCCTGCTCGCCGCCGTGGCGCTGGTCGGCCGCCGGCGCGCACCCTTCGTGGTGTCGCTCGTCGTCGGCATCCTCACCGCGCTGCAGGGGATCGCGGAGGAGCCGGACCCACCTCTGCGAGTGGCCGTCCTCGTGTCGCTGGCCACCGTTGCCGCCCTCTGCGGACGGCGGATCACCGTGGTTGCCGCGATCGTCGCTGTCCTGGGCAGCGTCGTGGCCGTGGTCCTAGCCGCTGATTCGGCCGTCGACGACTACTACGCCGCCCTCGTTCCCTCACTCGCCGCGCTGGCCCTGGGCGATGCCTACCGCGTCCGCCTCGATCTGGCCGGGCGGCGGCGCGCGGCTGAGGTGGACCGGGCCGTGAGCGAAGAACGTCGCCGGCTGGCCCGTGAGCTTCACGACGTCGTCGCCCACCACGTCAGCGTCATGGTCGTGCAGGCCGAGGCCGGTGCTGCCTCGGCCGAGGCCGACGGCGACGTCCGCGCCGTCGACGCCTTCGACACGATCGCCGGGTCCGGTCGCACGGCTCTGGTCGAGCTCCGGCGGGTTCTCGGCGTCCTCCGCGACGAGGAGGAGGCGACCAGCAACGAGCCGCAACCCGGCATCGCCCGGCTGCCGGCGTTGGTGGAACGAGTGCGCGCCACCGGGCTCCCGGTCGAGCTGGCGGTGGTGGGAGAGCCCCGGGCGGTCGCCGACGGGATCGATGTGTCGGCCTACCGCATCGTCCAAGAGGCGTTGACGAACGTGTTGCGCCACTCCGGTCGCGTGCCGACGAGCGTCGAGCTGCGCTGGGTCCCCGGCTCGGTGGAGGTGTCGGTGACCGACGGAGGCGACGGCTCAGGCGCACTCGGGGACGCGCCCGAGGGCCGAGGGCTGCTGGGCATCCAGGAGCGGGTTGCCCTCCTCGAGGGGGAGGTCCGAGCCGGACCGAGTCCCGAGGGCGGATTCGCCGTCGTGGCCCGCCTCCCTACCGAGCCCGTGGCCAGGATCTGATGACCCAGTCGCCGATCCGGGTCGTCATCGCAGATGACCAGCCTGTCGTACGGGCCGGCTTCGCGGCGATCCTCGACGCCCAGCCCGACATCGAGGTGCGGGGGGAGGCGGCCAACGGCCGGGAGGCGGTCGAGGTGGTCCGCCGGGTGCGCCCCGATGTGGTCCTGATGGACGTGCGCATGCCTGAGATGGACGGCATCGCCGCAACCGCAGCCCTCGCGGGGCCCGGCGTCGCTGACCGGGTGCGGGTCCTGGTCCTGACGACCTTCGACCTCGACGAGCACGTCTACGACGCACTGAGGGCCGGAGCGTCAGGCTTCCTGCTCAAGGACGCGACCAGGGTCCAGCTCGTGGATGCAGTGCGCACGATCGCCGCCGGTGATGCGCTGCTGGCGCCGAGCGTGACCCGGCGGCTACTCGATCGGCTGACCGACGTCGGTCCGAGGCCTGATGCCACCTCCGCGCTCGCTGTGCTGACCGACCGGGAGCGAGACGTGCTGGAGCTCATCGCCAGCGGCCTCAGCAACGCTGAGATCGCGTCGGAGCTCATCATCGGCGAGGCCACCGTCAAGACCCACGTCAACCGGCTGTTCGCCAAGCTCGGCCTGCGGGACCGGGTGCAGGCGGTCATCCTGGCCTACGAGCTCGGGCTGATCGTCCCTGGAGACCGCCGCGCCGACGAGCGTTGAGACCGGAGGCACCCCCGACCGGCGTCTCGTTTGGGGTACCGCCGGCGCCGTGCTGGCCGTGGTGCTACTCCAGCACCTCGTCAGCCAGCTCGCGGAGCATCCGACGACCGTCCTTGAGGTCGCGACGCCCCGGCGGCGCGATCCGGTAGACGCGGCGACGTCGGCCGTCGACCACGACGGTTCGTGACGTCATGAGCCCGTCTCGCTCCATGCGGTGGAGGGTGGGGTACAGCGTGCCGGGACTGATGGCGTAGCCGTGGCGGGCAAGCTCGTCAGCCATCCAGGCCCCGTGGATCTCGCCCTCGCTGGCGTGGTGCAGGACATGGAGCCGGACCGCGCCCCGCAGGAGCTCGCGCACAGCGCCACCCTAGGGCCGGGATCGCTGACATCGGGGGTTCGACATCGACATCGAACCACCACCAGCCTACAGTGTCGCGCACAGATATCGAGTTCCGATATCTGGAGCAGAGGAGGTCCCCATGTCCACCGTTAGCGTCCGCTACATAGTCCACGACGTCGACGACGCCCTTGCGTTCTACTGCGAGCACCTCGGTTTCGAGGTGCAGGCGCGTCCCGCGCCGATCTTTGCCATGCTCCGTCGAGGCGACCTGCGGCTGCTGCTCAGCGCGCCGGCTGCTCCCGGACAGCCCGGCGGCGGATCGCAGCCGATGTCCGACGGAACCAGGCCCCAGCCCGGAGGGTGGAACCGCTTCCAGGTCGAGGTCGACGCCCTGGAAGCGACCGTCGAAGGCCTTCGGGCCGCGGGCGTACCGTTCCGCAGCGACATCATCGTCGGCGTCGGTGGCGACCAGGCCATCGTCGAGGACCCCTCGGGCAACCTGGTCGAGCTGTTTCGGCCGAAGAGCTGACGGCCCCACGGCAACGGTGGTGACCGAGCAGCCGGCGTTCCGATTCGAGGAGGTGACCGTCACGGTCGCCGGCGCGCCTCGCCCCCTTCTCGACCGGGTCGACCTGACCGTCGCAGCGGGCGGCGTCACCGCCGTGGTGGGACCGTCGGGGGCCGGTAAGTCCACCTTGCTGCGCCTGTGCAACCGGCTCGACGTGGCGACTGCGGGGACGGTCCGATTCCGGGGCGACGACGTCGACGACCTCGACCCGCTTCGGCTCCGGCGGCGGGTGGGGATGGTGTTCCAGCGGCCCACGCTGTTCCCCGGCACGGTGCGAGACAACCTCTCCGTCGCTGACCCCGGCGAGGACGTCGCCGACCTGGGGGCGGTGCTGGCCGAGGCCGGTCTCGACCGGGCGTTCTTGGACCGCCGAGCTGACGACCTCTCCGGCGGCGAGGCGCAGCGAGCGTGCCTGGCCCGCACCCTCGTCACCCAGCCCGAGGTGCTGCTCATGGACGAGCCCACGTCGTCGCTCGACACCGACGGCGCGCAGCTCATCGAGGCCACGGCTGGCCGACTCGCAGCGGCCGGGGTGGCCATCCTGTGGGTGACCCACGATCGGGCCCAGGTCCGCCGGGTGGCTGATCGATGCGTGACGCTGCACGAGGGCCGCATCGTCTCCGCGAGTGACGATCAATCGAAGGAGCCTGGCGACGACGTCCATGGCAGCAACGGCGCCGAGGAGGCCGGGAGATGACGGCCTCCTCGGTTTCGGTGCCCGAGACGTCCGAGCTCGTCGTAGGTGTCGCCGCCTCGGTGGCGCTGGTCGCGTTGGCCGTGGCCCTGTCGACCTGGCGTCGCCTCGGCCTCGGGGTCGACATCTTGGTGGCCGTCGGTCGGGCGGCCGCTCAGCTGATCGTCGTCGGAGGGGCGTTGCACCTCGTCGTCGATCCGGATGCGCCCGTGGCCTGGGCTTGGGTCTGGGTGGCCGGCATGGTGGTGTTCGCGGCGACAGTCGTGCGGCGTCGGGCCTCGGAGGCCCCCGGGCTGTTCCGCATCGCGCTGCTAGCCGTCGGACTGGCGGCCGGGTCGGGCCTGGCGGTGATCTTCGGCTCGGGCACCTTCGACATGGAGGGACGCTCCATCGTGCCGCTGGCCGGGATGATCGTGGGCAACTCCCTGGGAGCCACGGTCGTGGCCGCTCGACGCGTCGTCGAGGAGCTGTCGGACAAGCGCCTCGAGGTCGAGGCTCGCCTGGCTCTGGGCCAGCCCTGGCAGGTGGCCTCTCGGCCCTACGTTCGCGCCGCGCTGCGCACGGCGATGCTCTCCCAGGTCGAGCAGACCAAGGCGGTGGGCCTGGTGCTGCTGCCGGGGGCCATGACCGGGTTGGTGCTGGCGGGCGTCGACCCGGTTGATGCGGTGATCGTCCAGCTCATCGTCATGTACCTGATCCTCGGATCCGTGGCTATCACGGCCACGGTGGTGGGCGTCGGCCTGACCCGGCGCCTCTTCACCGCCGATCACCGCCTGGTCCGCCTAGAACGAGCCGCAACCTGACCCGCTCGGGCCGGGGGTCAGGCGGTCACGAGGGGGACGGCACCTCAATCGGCGCGTCGGTCGCCTCGGACGGCGCTGTGTCGGCGTCGAGGGCGTCGAGAGCGGCCACTGCGGCGTCGAGCATGCGGGCGGTGCAGCCAGCCATGGCCACCGGAGGAACGGCCTCGGTGACGACCACCTCGGCCAGGGCCCGGAAGGCCTCGGCCGCCGGTCCGTCGCCCAGCGCGGCGGGGGCTCCGGCGTCGCCGCCGGCCACGATGTCGGGCTCGAGGGGGATCTGGGCCAGCAGAGGAGCACCGGCGGCCTCGGCCAGCGCCTGGCCGCCGCCGGAGCCGAACAGGGCGTAGCTCACTCCGTGGTCGCAGGTGAAGGCGCTCATGTTCTCGACCACACCGGCCACCCTCAGATAGCTCTTGCGGGCCATGCTCACCGCCCGCTCGGCCACCTTCTGGGCGGCGAGGGCCGGGGTCGTGATCACGAGCACCTCAGCGCGAGGGATCAGCTTGGCCACGCCCATCTGCACGTCGCCGGTGCCGGGGGGCATGTCGACGAGCAGGTAGTCGAGGTCGTCGCCCCACTCGACGTCCTGAAGGAAGTGCTGCACGCCGCGATTGAGCATGAGGCCCCGCCACATCAGGGCCGACGCCTCGTCCTCGACGAGAAACCCCATCGAGATGATCCGCAGCTTGCCCGTCCCGACCTGCCTCTCGTGCGGGATCATCATCTTGCGCCCATCGCGCTCGACGCCACCGAGTCGACCGGATACGCCGAGCATGCGGGGCACCGAGAATCCCCAGACGTCGGCGTCGAGCACGCCGACGGTGAGGCCACGAGCCGCCAAAGCGGCGGCAAGGTTGACGGTGACCGACGACTTGCCCACTCCGCCCTTGCCGGAGGCCACCAGGATCACCTTGGTCGTGGCTCCGATGGCGGTGTCCTCGGGCCGCTGGGTGATGTTCCAGCGGGCCTTGGCCATGGCCCCGGTGCGCTCCTCCACTGTCATCTCGGCCCAGTCGAGCTTGACGTCGGTGACGCCCGTCGCCGAGCCGAGACGGGTGCGGATGTCGCGCTGGATCTGGGCCCGGAGGGGGCAGCCAGCGGTGGTCAGGGCGATCGTGACGACGACATGGCCCGCGTCATCGGCGGTCACCTCGCGCACCATGCCCAGGTCGACGATGTCGCTGCCCAGCTCCGGGTCGATCACACCGCGCAGCAGGCCTCGGAGCTCATCGACGTCGACCGCTCCGCCACGCGGACGCCCGCTGCGTCCGGGATCGGAGGGGGGGAGGTCGGACATCGGGCGGATTCTACCGGCGAACACCGTGGGAACCCCCGACCCCCGGGCTCACCCCCGTCCGCTCGGCGGTAGCCTCATCGGTCGTGGACAGTGAACCGGAGCCAGCTGTTGCCGCTGATCCGGCTGAAGCGGCCGAGCCGGAGGCGGGGACCGACCGAGCCCGACTGGCCGTGCTCAAGGCGTTGGGCGACAACACCCGGTATGCGATCTACCTCGAGATGGCCCGTTCGGCTCGGCCGCTCTCCACCGCGGACGTGGCCGACGTCCTCGGGTTGCACCCCAACACGGTGCGCCCCCACCTGGAGCGGATGCGCGACGTCGGGTTGCTCCAGGTGCAGAGCGACACCCGCGGCGGCGTCGGCCGGCCGCAGCACCTCTACTCCCTCGCCCCCGACGCCCCGTCGCTGGGGCTCGAGCCGGCGTCGTTCCCGATCCTGGCCCGGATGCTGCTGCGCCTGGCCGCGGCCAGCGGAGCCGACGCCGCCGACGCCCGTGACGCCGGGCGCGACCAGGGTCGGGCCGACGGCGACCGGCTGCGTCCCCGAGGCTGCCTCGGTTCGGTGATCGCCCAGCTCGACGAGATGGGCTTCGATCCGGCGCTCGCAATCGACGATGACCCGGAGCTCGACGGGACGGCGCTGGCGACCGTCGTCTTCGCGCACTGCCCGTTCCGCGACATGGCAGAGCAGCGCCCCGACCTGCTCTGCAGCCTCCACCGGGGACTGATCGAGGGCGTAGTCGAGGCCACAGCCGGCGGCCAGGTCGCGGCGTTCGGCTCACTGGTCGATCGCAGCCCCTGCCAGGTCCAGATCCGCCTATCCGACGACTCCGAGCCACTCCCCGTGGGGTAGCTGGGAGCCAGACGCCCGCACCGCCGACTGTCCCGGTAGCATTCGATCTGTCGTGACCGGGCCGACGGGCCCGGCGCCATTAGGAGGAACGCCAGCGTGATCACCATCACCGACCAGGCCGCCACCAAGGTCTCTCAGCTCATCAGCGCCGAGGGGGAGGACGGCCTTGCGCTGCGTGTCGCAGTTCGCCCCGGCGGCTGCTCGGGTTTCAGCTACGACATGTTCTTCGACAGCGAGGTCGCCGACGACGACCTCACGACCGAGCACTCCGGGGTCAGGGTCGTCGTCGACGCTTCGAGCGCGATGATGCTCGAAGGGGCGACGCTCGACTACGCCGACGGGCTCACCCAGGCCGGGTTCTCGATCAACAACCCGAACGCCCAGCGCACGTGCGGCTGCGGCTCCAGCTTCTCCTGACCTGACGCCGCTGGGCTCTCAGGGAGCGATGGAGGCGAGGCCCTCGCGCAGCTCGACCTCGTCGTAGATCACGTCGAGGCGGCGCTCCACCGTGGCGTCGGCGGCGACGAGGAAGAGGCACGGCTCGAAGGGCAGCTGCAACGCCTCGACGGCGGGGGCGAGCGTGGCGTTGGTGCTTTCGGTCTCGACCTCGGCGGCCGATGCGAAGACCTCGACGTGGATCAGGGCCACGTCGGGTGCTGAGCCCCGAGCGGCGACAAGGAGCTCCAGCACCGGGCCGCAGATGGCGGTCTGACAGAAGGCGGGGGTCGAGACGAGCACGGCGACGGGACCGTTGCCTAGCACTGTGGTCAGCTCGACCTCGTGCAGCGGGCATGGGGGGTCCTGGGTGCAGATCGGGTCGACGCCGCCCGGATTGGCGGCGGTCGGCGTCACGATCGACGGGAACGGTTGGCCGGGGCGAGGGATCACGATCGCGGCCTCGTCGGAGACCTCGAAGGCGGCATCGGCCATCGCGCCGTCGATGCGCGTCACGGCTCGGTAGAAGCCGGGCGCCTCGGGGGTGAAGGCGAGCGGGAAGTAGGCCCGTGGCAGCCCGGCGTCGTGGCGCTCGACGACCAGGTCGGTCGCCACCGGGCGGTCGTCCGCGTCGAGGATCTCGAAGGTCAATCGGGGCGGGGCGTCGCGCACCAGCGCACCCCGATCGTCGCCCACGCCGAGGGCGATGCGGGCCGGCTCCCCGGCGGCCAGGCTCGACTTGGCGTCGATCATGCTGACCAGGACCCGCTGCTGCCTCGTGGTCTCGTCGTCCCCGTCCCCGTCCCCGTCGCCGGAGCCCGAGTCGTCGCCGTCACCGGCGCACGCGGTGAACGCCAGCGATCCGACGACCCCCAGGGCGCCGAGGGCGGCCGAACCGCTGAGGACCCGGCGACGGCTGAGGACACGCTCGACCAGGGGATCGGAGGTGGGTGGGCCCATCGACGATGAACCTATGCTCCCGACGGTGCCATC
>Ga0136640_10000250_pt1 | contig 20147 bp, 15 predicted proteins | sample AntDrymUQ8642106_2_FD_105498 | JGI IMG/M metagenome (GOLD analysis project Ga0136640, IMG submission 105498) | Polar desert sand microbial communities from Dry Valleys, Antarctica - metaG UQ864 (21.06) | ecosystem: Environmental > Terrestrial > Soil > Desert | place: Antarctica: Dry Valley...
GCCCGCGCCTGCCGCTACGGCGGACGCCACGCCGCAGCGCCGTGAGATGGAGGCGCGTATCGGCGAGCTGGAGGCCTCGCTCGAGGGGCTGCGCTCACAGCTCGACGAGCCGGCGGCGACCCAGCCGCCGCGCTCCGTGGCGGGCGATCCGGCGAATGGCAATGCCCCGGACTCGGCGCCGGTCTCTCTCTCGGCGCCGGTCTCCGCCCCGGAATCCGCGTCGGCCTCTGCCCGGGACTCGGCGCCGGCCCCTGGGCCGGACTCGGCCCCAACCCCGGATTCCGCGCCGGTCTCCGCCTCGGACTCCGCGCCGGCGACTGACGCGGGCCCTCGCGAGCGGCGGCGCTCGCGTCGCAGCTAGCGGGCGGTGTTCGCGTCGCAGCTAGCGGGCGGTGTTCGAGCGCTGGTGCTTCAGCGGCGGGGCGGTCGGAAGCGCAGGATGCGGTCGTCGGCGGCCGTGGGGTCTCCGCGCCCATCCTGGTTGCTCGTGAGCGCGTAGATCGCGCCGTTGGGGCCCTCGACCACGGTGCGCACGCGCCCGAACCGGCCCCGGTACAGCACTTGCTGGCCGGTGACTCGCCCTCGGCGGGAGATCTCGAGCCGCCGGATGTGCTCGCCCACGAGAGTGGCGAAGAGGTAGTCGCCCGTCCAGGCCGATCCGCGCCGCGTGACGAAGGTGGCGCCCGAGGGGGCCACGGTGGGGTCGTAGGTCGCGATCGGCGCCACGAACCGGCCGTGGTCGGGGCCGTCGACCAGCGGCCAGCCGTAGTTGCCGCCGCGGCGGATCACGTTGACCTCGTCGTTGGTCTCGGCCCCGTGCTCGGTGGAGACGAGGCGCCCGGTGCCCGGTTGCCAGTCGAAGCCCTGTGGGTTGCGGTGCCCGGTGCTGAACACCTCGGCGCGCCCGCCGCGGCCGCGGTAGCTGCCGGGGGAGAGGCGCAGGAACTTGCCGTTGCGCGAGCGCGGGCGCTGGGGAAGGCTCTCATCGCCCGCGTCCCCGGTGGCCACGTAGAGGCGCTCGTCGGGTCCGAAGGCGATCCGACCCGAGTCGTGGATCGGGCCCGCGGCGATGCGCCCCAGGATCACCCGGTCGCGCTGCAGCCGGTTGTCGCGGAAGCGATAGCGGGCGAGCTTCATGCCCGAGGCGGTCGTGTAGTAGAGATAGACGAAGCGATTGGATCTCCCGAAGCGTGGGTCGAGCGCCAGCCCCAGCAGGCCGCCCTCGCCGTCGGCGGAGACGCTCACCCGCCCCACGGGACGGCGCCGGAGCCCGTCGGGGGTGAGCAGCCTCACGCGCCCGGGCCGTTCGGTAACCAGTGCGCGGCCGTCGGGGAGAAAGGCGATCTCCCACGGCACGCTGAGGCCGCGAGCCACGGTGGTCACGCGCGGCGCGGCCGCGCTGGTGGCGGGCAGGGCGCCGAGGCCGAGGGCCGTAAGCGCGACGCACGCGAGCTGTCGGCGGGTCATGGGGCCAGGCTTCCCCGAAGCACGGGTGTTCAAGCGGGCAGAATGCGCCATGTCCGTGCGGCTCACGCCGCGGCGCTCGCTGGCGCCGCGGCACCCTCGCGCAGCTTGCGATCGATGATGCGCGCCGCCCGCCGTCCATCGGCGATCGCATTCACGATCAGCGACTGGCCGATGCGGGCGTCGCCGGCGGCGTACACGCCTTCACGCGAGGTGGCGAACGCCTTGGCGCGCACGTTGCCGCGCGCGTCGAGGTCCAGCCCCAGCTGCGAGATCAGCCCGTCGTGGGCGGGGTGGCTGAAGCCGATCGCCACCAGGCACAGCTCCGCCTTCTCGACGAACTCAGACCCGGGCACCGGGCGCAGGTCGCGCGAGGAGGTTCCCTCGACTTGGCGGCCATGGACGCGGGCAAGCCGGCCATCCTCGCCCTCGAGGCCCGTGACCTGCGTACCGAAGCGCCGCTCGCCGCCCTCGTCGAGCGCGTAGGTGGTCTCCGTACGGCGTGGGGCGAGGGGCCAGGGCGCGTTTGCGTAGCGCCCGCCCTCGGGCACAGTGGCGTACACGTCGAGCATCAGCACGCTCTCCGCGCGCTCGCGGTTGGCGCTCGACAGGCAGTCCATGCCGGTGTCTCCCCCGCCGATCACCACCACCCGCTTGCCGGCGGCCGAGATCACGCGCTCGGGGTCCGGCGCCTCGCGCCCCTCCTCGCGGGCCACGGCGCGGTTGCGCTGGTAGAGGTAGTCCATTGCGTAGTGCACGCCGTCGAGGTCGGCGCCGGGGACCTCCAGCGGGCGCTCGACGCGCGAGCCGACGGCCACCACAAACGCATCGTGGCGCTCGGCGATCTCCTCGGCGCCGATGTCTGCTCCCACGTCGACGCCGCAGGCAAACTCGATCCCCTCGGCCTCGAGCAGCGCGATCCGGCGGTCGATCATCCACTTCTCGAGCTTGGCGTCGGGCACCCCGAAGCGCATCAGGCCTCCGGGGGCCTCGTCTCGCTCGTACACGGTCACGCTGTGGCCCACCTGGTTCAGCTCGGCGGCGGCGGCCATTCCGGCGGGGCCGGACCCCACCACCGCGATCGAGCGACCGGTGCGGCGCTCGGGCGGCCGGGGCACGATCCAGCCCTCCTCGAAGGCGCGATCCACGATCGCGTACTCGATCTGCTTGATCATCACCGGGTCGTCGGCGATGTCGAGCACGCAGGCCGACTCGCACGGAGCGGGGCAGATCAGGCCGGTGAACTCGGGGAAGTTGTTTGTGGCGTGCAGCTGGTCGCTGGCCTCGCGCCACTTGCCGCGGCGCACGAGGTCGTTCCAGTCAGGAATCAGGTTGCCCAGCGGGCAGCCGTTGTTGCAGAAGGGCACACCGCAGTCCATGCAGCGCCCGGCTTGGCCGCGCAGCTCGGGCTCGGGCAGGGTGCCGAAGATCTCGCGGCTGTCGTGCACGCGCTCGCGCGGGTCGCGCTCCGGCGCCGGGGCGCGGCGCACCTCCAGGAACCCGCGGGGGTTGGGCATCAGGCGGTCGCCTCCGCCGCGTGGGGCTCGGTCGCGCTGTGCAGCGCGCGGCGGTACCCGCGTGGCATCACCTGCGTGAAGCGCGGGCACCAGGCATCCCAGTCGGCAAGCAGCTCTGAGGCCAGTACGGAGCCGGTCCGGGCCAGGTGCTCTGCCACGAGATCGTGCAACTCGACCGATTCCTCCTCGCCCACCGGCTCGAGGTCGACCAGCTCGGTGTTGCAGCGGCCCTCCAGCTCACCGTCGCGATCGAGCACCCAGGCGATTCCCCCGCTCATGCCCGCGCCGAAGTTGATCCCCGTGGCGCCCAGGACGGCGACGCGCCCGCCGGTCATGTACTCGCAGCCGTGGTCGCCCACGCCCTCCACCACGGCCACCGCGCCGGAGTTGCGCACCGCGAAGCGCTCGCCGGCCAGCCCGGCCAGGAACACCCGGCCCGAGGTGGCGCCGTAGAGAGCGACGTTGCCGGCGATCACGTTCTCGCCGGCGGAGAAGCGGGCGTCGTCGGGCGGGCGCACGGCCACGATGCCGCCCGACAGGCCCTTGCCCACGTAGTCGTTCACCGCGCCGTGCACCGTCAGCGTCACGCCGGGCGCCAGCCACGCGCCCAGGCTCTGGCCGGCAGACCCCCGCAGGGCCACCTCGACGGTGCCCTCCGGCAGCCCCTCGGGGCCGTGGCGGCGAACAATCTCACCGGACAGCATTCCGCCCACCGCACGGTGCACGTTCTCCACGGCCAGCTTGAGGCGCACCTTCTCCCCGCGGTCGATCGACCGGCTGGCGCCCGGGATCAGCGCCAGGTGGTCGAGCGAGTCGTCGAGCACCGGCACCTGGGGCTCGGCCTGCCGGCGCGCGGTGCGGGGCCCCTCGGTCGGGGCCAGCAGCGCGGTCAGGTCGACCCCGCGCGCCTTCCAGTGATCGATCGCCGGGTCGGTCTCGAGCAGCTCGGAGTGGCCCACCATGTCCTCGAAGCGCCGCAGGCCGAGCGTGGCCATGATCCGCCGGGTCTCCTCGGCCACCTCCACGAGGTAGTTGACCACGTGCTCCGGGCGTCCGGCGAACCGTCGCCGCAGCTCCGGGTCCTGGGTGGCGATGCCCACCGGGCAGGTGTTGAGGTGGCAGACGCGCATCATCACGCAGCCGGTGGCGATCAGGGGCGCGGTGCCGAAGCCCACCTCGTCGGCGCCGAGCAGCGCGGCGATCACCACGTCGCGGCCGGTGCGCATCTGGCCATCGGCCTGCAGCGCGACCCGGGCGCGCAGGTCGTTGCGCACCAGCGTGTGCTGGGTCTCGGCCAGGCCGATCTCCCACGGGACTCCCGCCGACTGGATCGAGGACAGCGGCGACGCGCCCGTGCCGCCGTCGTGCCCGGCGATCACGATGTGGTCGGCGTTGGCCTTCGAGACCCCGGCCGCCACCGTGCCCACGCCCATCTCGGCCGCCAGCTTGACCGACACCGAGGCGCGCGGGTTGGCGCTGCGCAGGTCGTAGATCAGCTGCTTGAGGTCCTCGATCGAATAGATGTCGTGGTGAGGCGGGGGCGAGATCAGCTCGACGCCGGGCATCGAGTGGCGCAGACGGGCGATCTCGTCGGTGATCTTGTGACCGGGCAGCTGTCCGCCCTCCCCGGGCTTGGAGCCCTGGGAGATCTTGATCTGCAGCTGATCCGCGTTGACCAGGTAGTCGATCGTCACGCCGAAGCGCCCGGAGGCCACCTGCTTGATGGCCGAACGGCGCAGGTCGCCGTTGGGGTCGGGCTCCAAGCGGCGCCGGTCCTCGCCGCCCTCGCCGGTGTTGGAGCGCCCGCCGAGCCGGTTCATGGCCACGGCGAGCGTCTCGTGCGACTCCGGCGAGAGCGAGCCGAGGCTCATGCCGCCGGTTACGAACCGCTTGACGATCTCGGCCGCGGGCTCGACCTCGTCGAGCGGGATCGGCTCGTCGGCCGTCCGCAGGCGCATCAGGCCGCGCAGCAGCCCGTGCGAGGCGTTCTCCTCGTCGACGCGCCGGCTGAACTGCGCGTAGGCCTCGGCGCCGCCGCCCCGGGCCACGGCCTGCAGGCCGGCCACCGTCTCGGGATCCCACATGTGCCGTTCGCCGTCGCGACGCCAGGCGTACACGCCGCCCTGGGGCAGCAGCTGAGCGTGCGCCGCCGCCAGCAGGCCCTGCTCGACGTGGGCGGGCAGCGACGTTCCGTGCGCGTGAGGCCAGGCGCGGCCGTGGCGCTCCAGGGCCTCGGAGGCCAGCTCGTCGAGCCCGATGCCGCCGATGCTCGAGCGCGTGCCGGTGAAATGGCGGTCGACCAGGTCGGGGGCCAGTCCGACCGCCTCGAACACCTGGGCGCCGCAGTAGGAGCGAACGGTGCAGATGCCCATCTTCGAGATCACCTTGAGCAGGCCCTTGCCGAGCGCGGCGATCACGCGGCCCTCGCCGTCGGCGATCGCGCCCTCGGGCTCGGCGCGGCCCTCCAGATGACCGGCGGACTCGAGCATCAGGTAGGGGTTCACCGCTCCGGCGCCGTAGCCGATCAGCACCGCCACGTGGTGCACCTCGCGCGGCTCGCCCGACTCCACCACCAGGCTCGCTTCCGTGCGCGCGCCCGTGCGCACGAGGTGGTGGTGCACGCACGACAGCGCCAGCAGCGAGGGCACGGGCACCCGGTCCGTTCCCACGCCGCGGTCGCTGAGGATCAGGATGCCCGCCCCGCCCGCCAGCGCGCTGTCGGCCTCGGTGCAGAGGCGCTCCAGTGCGGCCGCGAGGCCGGCCGGCCCATCGGACACCGGCCAGGTCGTGTCGAGCGTGTGCGACACCAGCGGACCGCCCTCCACCGCCCGCAGTCGCGCCAGTTCGCTGTCGCGCAGGACGGGCTGGTCGAGCACCAGCCGCCGCGCCTGCTCGGGAGTCTCCTCCATCAGGTCGCCCTCGGGGCCGAGCCGAGTGGAGAGGCTCATCACCACCTGCTCGCGCATCGGGTCGATGGCCGGATTGGTCACCTGGGCGAACAGCTGCTTGAAGTAAGAGAACAGGGGAGGCTGGCGGTCTGACAGCACCGCGGGGGCGGCGTCGTTGCCCATCGAGCCTGTCGGCTCACGGCCGTCGACGGCCATCGGCGCCAGCAGCACGCGCAAGTCCTCCTGCGACCAGCCAAAGGCCAGCTGACGGTCTCGCAGGGGCACGGGCTCGGCGGGCGCGGGCCGGCCCTCCGGCAGGTCGTGGAGGTTGAGGGAGTGCTCGGAGAACCAGGCGCCGTAGGGCCGCGAGCCGGCCACCTCCAGTTCGGCCTCGCGCTCGGTGAGCACTCGTCCGGAGCCCGGCTCGACCACCAGCAGGCGCCCGGGCAGCAGGCGGCCCGCCCGGGCCACCCGCGCCGCGGGCACGTGAAAGGCGCCCGCCTCGGAGGCCAGGGCGAACCAGCCGTCGTCGGTGATCACCCAGCGGCCGGGCCGCAGGCCGTTGCGGTCGAGCGTGGCGACGAGGATGCGGCCGTCGGTGAGGGTGAGCGACGCCGGCCCGTCCCAGGGCTCCATCAACATCGAGCCGTAGTCGTAGAAGTCGTGCAGCTCCCGCGGGAGGTCGGGGCGGCCTTCCGCTTCGGGGGTCATCAGCATCGCCGCGTGGGGCAGCGAGCGCCCGCCCATCACCAGCAGCTCGAGCACGGAGTCGAACGCGGCCGAGTCCGAGCTGCCCTCGGGAATGGCGGGGAGCACGCGCTGAACGTCGGAGCCGAGCGGCCCGGCCTCCAGCCGCGCCTCGCGCGCGCGCATCCAGCTCTCGTTGCCCAGCAGCGTGTTGAACTCGCCGTTGTGGGCGCTCATGTGGAACGGGTGGGCCAGCTCCCAGCTCGGGGACGTGTTGGTCGAGAAGCGCGAGTGGACGATGGCCAGGGCGCTGGCCAGCCGGGAGTCCGCCAGGTCGGTGTAGAAGCCCGACAGCTGGGGCGCGGACAGCATCCCCTTGTAGACGATGGTGCGCGAGGAGAAGCTGGGAATGGCGACGTCGGAGCCGGCTTCGATCTCGACCAGCCGGCGGGTCACATAGAGGCGTCGCTCGAGCGCGTCGGAATCCTCGGCGAGCGCGAGCGCTCCGACGAAGAGCTGGCGGATGGATGGCGCCGCCGCCAGCGCGCGCTCGCCCGCGCAAGTCTCATCGATGGGCACGTCACGCCAGCCGATCACCTGCAGGCCCTCGGCCTCGACGGTGCGCTCGACTACCGCCTCCACCTCTGTGCGCCGCGCCTCGTCGCGCGGCAGGAAGCACATGGCCACGCCGTAGGCGCCCTGAGCCGGCAGCTCGTGACCTTCGCGGGCGGCCACCGCGCGCAGGAAGTCGTCGGGCAGCTGCATCAGGATCCCGGCGCCGTCGCCCGTGCTGGCGTCGGCACCCTCGGCCCCTCGGTGCTCGAGGTTGACCAGCGCGGCGATCGCACGCTCCACGGTCTCGCGCGTTGGCCGCCCGTCGAGGCGGGCCAGGCAGGCCACCCCGCAGCCGTCGTGCTCGGCCCGGGGGTGGTAGAGGGTCGGTATCGGGGTCGTCGTCATGTCGCGGTCTCTCCAAGCCAGGGCTCCCTGCGCCAGCCCCGTACACACGCCCGATCGACCGGCCCTCCCTGCGGCCGGGTGACTGAAGAGAGAGTAAAGCTCTCGCGCCTGTGGCGCGGCGACGCGTTTACACGCGGCCGGAGGAGCGCCCGCCAGGGAGTCGGTCCGGGGCGCGCCGAGACGCCCCGGCGGCCTGCGGAGTGCGGCAGTCTCGAGCTGCTACGATTCCAGAATCTCAGTCGCTTCCACTTAGATTTCCTATGCAGGCCGACCGATTCACAATCAAATCCCAAGAGGCGATCGCCGCCGCGCAGAGGCTCGCCGGCGCACGCCGCAATCCCGAGGTCTCGCCCCACCACCTGCTGGCGGCCCTGCTCGAGCAGCGTGGCGGAGCCGAAGGCGGAGCGGGCATCGTCGTGCCGGTCCTGCGCCGCGCCAACGCGGACCCGGAGTCCGTGCGCCGGCGCGCCAACGAGGCGCTCGACGCGCTGCCGACGGTGACGGGAGACTCCGCCGCCGCGCCTGCGCGTGGGGAGGAGCGCAGCCGGAACGCCGTTCCGGCGAGCACCGCACCCTCGATCTCCTCCGCGCTGATCTCGCTGCTGCAGGCAGCTGAGGCCGAGGCGCGGGGGATGGGCGACGAGTACGTGTCCACCGAGCATCTGCTGCTGGTGCTGGCGGCCGATCCCCGGGTGGACGCGGGCGCCTCGCGCGACCAGCTCGCCGAGGCCGTGCAGCAGGTGCGCGGTCCCCACCGCGTGACCGACCAGAACCCCGAGGACCGCTACCAGGCGCTCGAGCGCTTCGGCCGCGATCTGACCGAGGCTGCCGAGCAGGGCAAGCTCGATCCGGTGATCGGCCGCGACGACGAGATCCGCCGCGTGATTCAGGTGCTGTCGCGGCGCACGAAGAACAATCCGGTCCTGATCGGCGAGCCCGGCGTGGGCAAGACCGCCATCGCCGAGGGCCTGGCCCGGCGGATCGTGTCCGGCGACGTGCCCGACTCCCTGCGCGACAGAAGGGTCATATCGCTCGACATCGGCTCCCTGATCGCGGGCGCGAAGTACCGCGGCGAGTTCGAGGACCGGCTGAAGGCCGTGCTCAAGGAGATCGCCGACGCCGACGGACAGGTGATCCTGTTCATGGACGAGCTGCACACCATCGTGGGCGCGGGCGCAGCCGAAGGGGCGGTCGACGCCGCCAACCTGCTCAAGCCGATGCTGGCCCGCGGCGAGCTGAGGGCCGTCGGCGCAACCACGCTCGACGAGTACCGCAAGCACATCGAGAAGGACGCCGCTCTCGAGCGTCGCTTCCAACCCGTGCAGGTGGGGGAGCCCTCCGTGGAGGACACCATCGCGATCCTGCGCGGCCTGAAGGAGCGCTACGAGGTGCACCACGGCGTGCGCATCCAGGACGCGGCCACGGTGGCCGCCGCGCTGCTCTCACACCGCTACATCGCCGACCGCTTCCTGCCCGACAAGGCGATCGATCTGATCGACGAGGCGGCGTCGCGCCTGCGCATCGAGATCGACTCGATGCCCGAGGAGATCGACACCCTGGAGCGCCGCATCCAGCAGCTCGAGATCGAGCATCAGGCCCTGAAGAAGGAGACGGACGGGGCCAGCATGGCCCGCCGTGAGGTGATCGAGCGCGAGCTAGCCGACCTACGCGAACGCTCGAACGAGATGAAGGCCCACTGGAAGGGCGAGAAGGAGGCGATCGACGCCATCCGCTCGGCGAAGGAGCGGCTCGAGCAGGCCAACCGCGACGCCGAGCGCGCCGAGCGCGAGGCGGACCTCGAGCGCGCGGCCCAGCTGCGCTACGGCGACATACCGGAGCTCGAACGTGAGCTGGCCGCCGAGGAGGAGCGCCTGCGCGCGCTGCAGTCAGAGGGGACCTTCCTCAAGGAGGAGGTCGACGACGAAGACGTGGCGGAGGTCGTGGCTCGCTGGACCAACATCCCCGTGTCCAAGCTGATGGAGTCCGAGGTGCAGAAGCTCGTGCGAATGGAGGACCGGCTGCACGAGCGCGTGATCGGCCAGCACGAGGCCGTCGAGGCCGTCTCCAACGCGCTGCGCCGTTCGCGGGCGGGGCTGCAGGACCCCGACCGCCCCATCGGGAGCTTCCTGTTCATCGGCCCCACTGGCGTGGGCAAGACCGAGCTGGCGCGCGCTCTCGCGGAGTTCATGTTCGACTCCGAGCAGGCGATGGTGCGGATCGACATGTCGGAGTACATGGAGAAGCACTCCGTATCGCGGCTCGTCGGCGCACCCCCCGGCTACGTCGGCTACGACGAGGGCGGCCAGCTGACCGAGGCCGTGCGCCGCCGGCCCTACTCGGTGGTGCTGCTCGACGAGATCGAGAAGGCCCACCCCGACGTCTTCGGCGTGCTGCTGCAGCTGATGGACGACGGGCGCCTGACCGACGGCCAGGGCCGCACGGTCAACTTCACCAACACCGTGGTGATCATGACCTCCAACGTCGCCGACGGACTCGAGGGGGTGCGTGGGCTGTTCAAGCCGGAGTTCGTGAACCGCCTCGACGAGATCGTGGAGTTCGACCAGCTCAGCCGCGACGAGATCGGCGAGATCGTGCAGGTGCAGGTGGCCCGGCTGGCCTCACGCGTGCGTGAGCGTGGGGTGGAGATCGAGCTGACCGACGAAGCGAAGACGCTGATCGGCAACCTCGGCTATGACCCCACCTACGGCGCCCGTCCGCTCAAGCGCGTGATCCAGAAGCAGCTGGTGGACAAGCTGGCGCTGAAGCTGCTCGAAGGCGAGTTCGAGCCGGGCGACGACGTGCGCGTCGACGCCGCCGGCGGTGAGCTTGCCTTCGAGAAGGCCGGGGCGGCGGCCGAGCCGGACGCCGCCGCCCAGCCTGCTTGACTTGGCGCTCGGCGAAACGACGACGACGGCTTGCGGGCGGACGGTCCGCCGCGGGGAGTCAGTCAGGGGGACTCATGTGTGACGTGATCGGCAAGGCCATGGCCATCGAGGCATCGATGACCCGGCGGGGACTTCTGCGCAACGCCGGGATCGCCACGGCCGCGACGACGGCCGGCGCCGGCCTGCTCGCCGGCGAGACGGCGGCTGCACAGCGCCGGGGGCGCTCCCGGGGCGGGGAGAACGGCACGTCCCGGCCCGCCAGCCGCAACGGCGCGAAGAATCACCGCACCCGTCTGGTCCTGCTCGGGACCGCGGGCGGGCCGGCGCTGCTGCCCGGTGGGGAGGACCGCCACGGGATCTCCTCGGCGCTGGTGGTGGACGGCGCCGTCTACCTGGTCGACTGCGGCCTGGGCTTTTTGCGCCGCTACCAGCAGGCCGGCATCGGGCCCGAGGGTGACGGCCCGTTTCCCAGCCTGCTCGCCTCGCTGCGGGCGGTCTTTCTCACCCACATGCACTCCGACCACACCGTCGAGTACCCGGCGCTCCAGCTCTTCAGCCACCTCAGCGGGCTGAACGATCCGTCGCGCCAGGTCGGCATCTACGGGCCGGGCGACCGCGGCGTCCTGCCGCCGGTGTTCGGGAACCGCCCCGCGCCGCCGCTGGTCAGCCCCGATGATCCGACGCCGGGTGTCGAGGGGATGACCGGCTACATCCACCAGGCATTCGCCGCCGACCTCAACGACCGCATCCGCGACGGCGGCTTCACCGACCCCCGCCGGACTTTTGCGCCACAGGACATCCCCCTGCCCGCGGGGGCGGGGGACGATCCCAACGGCGATCCGGCGCCCTCGGTCGATCCCTTCCCGGTCTTCGAGGACGAGCGGGTGCGCGTGACGGCGACGTTGGTCAAGCATCCCCCGACGTTTCCCTCGTTCGGCTTCCGGTTTGACACCGACGACGGGTCGGTGACCTTCTCGGGAGACACGGCGCCGACACCGAACCTGGTCAAGCTGGCCCGTGATACCGACGTGCTGGTGCACGAGGTGATCGACGAGGCGTGGGTGCGGGGGCTCTTCGGACCGGGCCCGCACCCGCCCGCGATCCAGGCGATCATCCAGCATCTGCTCCAGTCGCACACGACGATCGAGCAGGTGGGCCCGATCGCTGAGGAGGCAGGCGCCGGAAAGCTAGTGCTTACCCATTTCGCTCCGTCCAACAACCCCCCTCAGCGCTGGAGGAGGGCTCGCCGCGGGTTCTCAGGCCGCCTGCTCGTCGGCGAGGATCTGATGCAGGTCGGCGTCGGGACGCGCGCGCGACGCGCTGTCCAGCCGCGCGGAGGCGCTCGCTAGCCTCACCGCGTGGGCCGGCGAGAGCGCAAGCGCAGGAGGGCGAGCGGAGCCCCTCCCACTGCGGTCGCGACCACCGATCACGTGGACTCCGAGGGCGGCGTGCTGACGCTGCGAGACGAGCTGAGCGCCGGCACCCTGCGCCGGCTCGAGCAACTGGAGGGCAAGCCCGCGGCGAGCGCCGAGGACCGCTGGCGGCGCCGCACCGAGCTGCTGTTCGAGCACCTCGCGGTGCGCTGGGAGATCGCCGGGCTGCCGCTGGAGGGGCCCGAGGAGCTGCTGGGCCGCTACCGGCTGGCCTCGGCGGACGAGCGCCGTCGCGTGCGCGAGGCGCTGGCCGAGCACCTGCGCACGCGGTATCCCGATCTGGAGGTCTAGTGCTTCCAGGAGGAAGCACCAGATGGTTGGCTGCGCTCTTCTCGAACACCTCGACGGTCAACGAACGGGGCATACTCGCGAGCACGCCGTACTCATTCGACGACTCGGTCACCGTCGCGCCCGACGGCGCCACCTGCACGGTCACCCTGGACACCGAGGACTCCGCGACCTCTCCCGAGCTCGTCGGCGGCCAGGTCTTCTGGCAGGCCACGCGCGACTGCGTCGGCTGCACCCCGTAGCCGCTCGGCGGTCCGTCGCCCCTAATCCAGATCGAGAGCGCTGCGCGACCACGCCTCGACCGCGAGATCCCTGCTCATAGAGGCGACCGCCGCCAGGCCGGCGGCGGTGGAGCGGGTGACCCGGCGGATCGTGACCTTGAACCGGATTCGCTGGAGCCGCGATGGCTTGTACTGCCTGAACGTGTCGAACTGGACCCGGTAGGTGCCGCGAGTCGCGTTCTTGCCGAACAGCCGGCGCACTCCGCCGGCCGTCTTGCAAGCTCCCTTGAGCCGCCCGACCCTCAACGTGCGCCGCGTCTTTGCGCGCACCACATGAGCGTAGAGGGTCTTCCCGCGAACGGTGAAGCCGCGGGCCCTGATCCGGCGCGGGCGGTCTGCCGCGGTGTCGTCGGGCTTGATGGTTACCGCCAGGTCGCTGAGCCTGATGGGCACCGAGGCTCGGATCGCCGGATCGCCCCTGTCGATCGCGGAGTAGGTCGAGGTCTGCTCCGCCCGGGTCAGATCCGGAACCGTGGCCACGACTGCGATCCGTCCTGCCGAGTCGGCTTCGACCGGCTCGATCTTGCCGTCGCGGCGGTTGAGGATCTTGCCGTCGCGACGGATGTTCACCGAGCCGGACCGCGTGAACCCGGTGCCCACCAGCCTCACGCGGTCTGACGTTCCGTAGCACGGCTGGGCAGGGCGGACCTCGAGCTTGGCTGCCCAGGCGGCGGGCGGTGCCCCAAGCACGGTTGCCGCAAGTACGGCGGTTGTGATCAGGGGGGCCCGGCGCCCCCCCCTGATCGTGGCCAGCGTCCTGCTGGTCATCCGAATATCGCTGGCCTCCAGCTGCCGATGGCGCCAGAGAACGCCGACGTGGCCGACGTGGTGGCGACCGCGCCGGCTGCGGCGGGCCGGGTGATCTGGAACACCCTGAATGGGGCACGCACCTGCTGGCGCCTGGCCTTGCGGTACCGGCGAGAGGTGTCGAAGTAGAGCTGGTAGGTCCCCGGGTTCGCCCGCGCGGCGCGCGCGGTGAACAGGCGCTTACGCACGCTGATGGTGCGGCAGGCGCCCTTCAGGCGGCCGAGTCGTAGGGTCTTGACGTTGCGCCCTCCCCGGCGAACGTGCATGAACAGGACCCTTTTTCCGCTCGTGAACCCCCGTGCCCGGATCTTTTGGATTAGTCCGTTCGCGCCGGCCTTCCTTCCCCCGACAAGCACGCGGCTGAACCGGATCGGCACGGTCTGCGCGACGACGAACCCGGGAGCCGCCTGGTCTATGGCGCTGTAGGGCGCGGTTTCTTCGTTGGTATTGATCTGCTGCACTCCCGCGCTGCCACTGAAGGCTCCGGCGGCGTCCGCGGGCGCCGTCTCCCGGAGAGGGATCCGCCCCTGCACGAGCGTCACCGCGCTGTTGGGGGTGAAACCGGCGCCGCTCAGGCCCACGCGGTCGGCGGCGCCATAGCAGGGCTTGGTTACGGCCGCTGTGAGGGTGGCGGCCTGGGCGCCGGCCGGCGCGGCGAGCGCGGTGGCGGTGAGAAGAGCAGGCAAGGCAGCGTGTCGGACCCTCATGTGAAACCTCCTGTGGTTGATTCCCCCGCTGCCAGCGTAGCGCTGCCGCGGAGCGGCTGCGCCAGCAGCGGCGCGAGGATCGACGTAATGCCTTGCGCTCGGGTCACAAAGATGAAAGAACCTGCATCGAAGGGGGCAACCTCCCCTTTGCAACCCCCCCGCATCAAACGGGGGCATCGCCTCGCTACCCACACTCCTGCCGCAAACCCAGCCGAAAGGACCCGTTGTGCCGACCTACGTACTCCTCAGCACCCTCAGCCCCGAAGGCGTTCAGACGATCAAGAACAACCCCCAGCGCATCCGCGAGGTGAACAAGGAGATCGAGCAGCTCGGAGCGACCGTCAAGGCGCAGTGGGCGGTGCTCGGCCGGTTCGATTTCGTGAACGTGGTTGAGGCCCCGGACGAGACCACCATGGCGCGGGTCTCCATGGAGCTCGGATCACGTGGAACGGCTCGCTACGAGTCGCTGACGGCGATCCCCGTGGACGACTTCATCGCCTCTCTGTGAGGTTGGGGCCGATGACACGACCTCGCCGGAGCGGGGGCGGGTGAAGGTTCTCATAGTTGGGGCGGGCGCCCGCGAGCACGCGCTCGTGCGCTGCCTCCTGCGCAGCCGTCAGAAGCCCGAGGTGCTGGCCGCTCCGGGCAACGCGGGAATCGCCAGGGACCGGATCGAGTGCCTCGACGTGCAGGCCGAGGACGTGAGGGGCATCGTGTCGGCGGCCCGCGAGCGTGGCATCGACCTGGTGGTGGTGGGCCCCGAGGCGCCGCTGGTGGCCGGGCTCATCGATGCGCTCCAAGAGGCCGGCCTGCGCGCCTTTGGTCCCTCGCGCGAGGCGGCGCGGCTCGAGGGGTCCAAGCGCTACGCCAAGAAGCTGATGGCGGATCTCGGTGTGCCCACCGCGGCTCACGGCGTGCTCCGCTCGCGCGAGGAGGCCCTGGCGGCGATCGCTCACACCAGCTACCCGACGGTGCTCAAGGCCGACGCCTTGGCGGCAGGCAAGGGAGTGATCATCTGCCCCGACCACGCCTCCGCCCGCGAGGCCGTGGAGCAGTTCTTCACCGAGCGCAGGTTCGGCCACACCGAGGTGGTGCTCGAGGAGTTCCTGGAGGGTGAGGAGCTGTCCCTGCTGGCAGTGTGTGACGGAGAGCGAGCGGTGCCGATGGCGCCCGCCCGGGACTACAAGCGGATCGGCGACGGCGACACTGGGCCGAACACCGGTGGGATGGGCAGCTACTCGCCGGTGCGGGGCGTCGATCGCGAGCACGCCGAAGTCCTCGCCCTTGCGGTGCACCAGCCGGTCGTGGACGAGCTGCGCCGCCGCGGCACGCCCTACCACGGTGTTCTCTACGCCGGGCTGATGATGACCGCGGACGGACCAAAGGTGCTCGAGTACAACTGCCGCTTCGGCGATCCCGAGACCCAGGCGGTGCTGCCGCGGCTGCGCTCGGACGTGCTCGAGCTGCTCGAGGGCTCCACCCGGCCCGGCGGCCTTGCCGGGGTGGAGGTCGAGTGGTCCGACGAGTGGGCGGTCACCGTGGTGCTCGCCTCAGCGGGCTACCCCGAGACGTCGTCGGTGGGCGACGAGATCCGCGGGCTGCGCTCGATCGACTCGCTCGAGGTCGAGCTGCTGCACGCAGGCACCGCCGAGCGCGACTCCCAGCTCGTGACCAACGGCGGTCGCGTGCTCAGCGTGACCGGTATCGGATCGACGCCGGAGCAGGCCCGGGAGCGCGCCTATTCGGCGGCGGACCAGATCCAGTTCGACGGCAAGCAAATGCGAACCGACATTGCCGCCGGCGCAGTCGAACCGACATTCTCGCGCGCGCAGTGATAGACGTGAAGGGATGACCGAGCAGGGCGCCCCCACCCCGGCTACCCAGACCGACGTCGAGCACGAGTTCGACGGCCTTGCCGTCGACGCCCCGCGCGTGGGCATCGTGATGGGATCCAAGTCGGACATGCCGGCGATGGAGAAGGCCGGCAAGGAGCTCGAAGAGCGCGGAATCCACTACGAGACGCGGGTGATGAGCGCCCACCGCGATCCCGACGCCGTGGCCGAGTACGCCAAGAACGCGCGCATGCGGGGGCTGCGCGTCGTGATCGCGGGCGCGGGGCTGGCGGCCGCACTGCCCGGCGTCGTGGCCGCTCACACGGACCTGCCGGTGATCGGAGTGCCCCTCACCTCGAAGACCTCGGTCGCCGGCGGGCTCGACGCCCTGCTGGCCATAGCCCAGATGCCTCCGGGCGTGCCCGTGGGCTGCGTGGGGATCGACAACGCGCGCAACGCAGCGGTGCTCGCGGCCAAGATCCTCGACGCCTGACGTGCCGGACGCGCGGTGATCGAGCGCTACACCCGCCCCGAGATGGGAGCGGTCTGGTCCGAGCAGCGCAAGCTCGACACCTGGCTGGAGGTGGAGCTGGCGGTGGTCGAGGCGCTGGCCGAGGCGGGCGCCGTGCCGGTGCGGGACGCGGCCGCGATACGGAAGCGGGCCTCGTTCACGGTGGAGGAGGTCAAAGAGCGCGAGAAGGTGACCGATCACGACGTGGCCGCCTTCGTGGACGTGGTGGCGGCGTCGGTCGGCGGGGCGGGCCGCTGGGTGCACCACGGGCTCACCTCCTCCGACGTGCTCGACACGGCGCTCGGACTGCAGATCGCCGCGGCCGGGGCGCTGCTGGTGAGCGGTGCACGTGCCTACCGGGATGCGCTCATCCGCCGGGCCCGCGAGCACGCCGCCACGCTGTGCGCCGGCCGCACGCACGGAATCCAGGCCGAGCCCACGACCTTCGGTATCAAGCTGGCCGGCCTCGCCTTCGAGGCGCACCGCAACGTAGGGCGCCTCGAGCGCGCGGTGGCCGGCGCGTCGGTGGGGGCGCTGTCGGGGGCGGTGGGCACCTACGCGGCCAACGGCCCGCAGCTGGAGGAGGCGGTGCTGAGCCGCCTGGGCCTCGCGCGCGAGGATGTCTCGACCCAGGTGGTGGCGCGCGACCGACACGCCGAGCTGCTGCAGGCCATCGCCCTAGCGGGCGCCGGGCTCGAGCGTTTCGCCACCGAGGTCCGCCACCTGCAGCGCACGGAGGTGCGCGAGGTCCAGGAGCCGTTTCGCGCGGGGCAGAAGGGCTCCTCCGCCATGCCGCACAAGCGCAACCCCATCACCAGCGAGCGGCTCACCGGCATCGCGCGGCTGCTGCGCGGCTACGCGCAGGCCGGGCTGGAGGACGTTGCCCTCTGGCACGAGCGTGACATCTCGCACTCCTCCGTCGAGCGCGTCGCTCTGCCCGACGCCACGATCCTGCTCGACTACGCGCATGGGCGCGCCCTGCGCGTGGTCGAAGGGATGACCGTGCACACCGACCGCATGCTGGAGAACCTCGAGGCCACCCACGGCGCCCTGTACTCGCAGCGGGCCCTGCTCGCACTGGTCGAGTCAGGGCGCTCGCGCGACGAGGCCTACCGGATCGTCCAGGAGAATGCCCAGCGGGCCTGGGATGAGCGCACACCGTTCCGTGACCTGCTGGCCGCGGCGGCGCCCGAGCTCGACGTCGACTCGATCTTCGATCCGGCGGCCTTCACCGTGCACGCGGAGGCCATTGTCGGCCGCCTCGACTCGATCGCGGGCTGAGCCTGGAGGGAGCCGAGCCAGGGGAGGAGCGGAGCCGAAACGTTGGGGGGAGGGGATTCGCCGGCTAGCACCGGACCGAAGGTTCTCCACACGAGGGTGGACCGCCGGTCCACGATCGCGCTCCCTCGCTAAGCAACCCGCGAGACGGGGTCGACGACGGAGGTGTATGCCACCCGGAGCTGACCGATGATTCGCCGCAGCCTCGTGATGGCTGTGGCCACTGCGCTGGCCGGGCTCGCCGCCGGTGCTGCACCGGCCACCGCCGGCTTCGTGGCCGACTCGGCCTATGTGCGCGACGCCAACTCGGCCACGGCCGAGGCCGCGGCGGCCGGCCAGTCGCGTGCGGCGCGCCGTCGCAAGGCCGCCGGCCGGTGCGCCGCCCATCGGCGCCGAACCCGGGCCACGAGTAGGGCGAGCCGGTGCCGGCCTCCGGCGACCAGTCCCGGCGGGAGTAGGCCGACGGCTGATCCCCCGCCCGCTGGGACTCCGGTCTCGCCGAGTCCACAAACCCCACTTGATTCGCTCGCCGGGCCACTCCTCCCCGTCCCGGCGGTTCCCGGCCCGGGCGGCTACGTGAGCATCCGGGCGCGCGAGTTCGCCTACACCCTCTCGCGCCCCGTGGTGGCAGCCGGTCGGGTGACCTTCGAGTTGCGCAACAGCGGAGAGGATCCTCACGACCTCGTGGTCAGCCGCGAGGGCTCCCACGAGCCGCTTGCCTCCTTCGGCGAGCTGACCTCTGGCCTTGTGGCCACCCGGCGAGTGGATCTCGGGCCGGGGCGCTACTACCTCTGGTGCGCGCTCGACGGGCACGAGGCGGTCGGCATGAAGGCCACGCTTCGAGTCGAGTAAGTCGATCGTCCAGGGCCGGGGCCTGCGTTTCAAGCGCGCCCGCGGAGCCGCCGAGGTCACCAGGGTGGCGTTCACCGCGAGCAAGAAGCGCAGGAAGCGCCGGCGCAAGCCGCTGCGCTGCGGCCCGGCCAAGGTCCGCAAGCCCGCCGCCGTGCGCGGCAAGCCGCCCCGCTGCGTGCCCAAGCCTCCTCTCAAGCCGCCGGCCGTGGCCAAGCCTGGCCTCAAGCCGCCGCCGCCCGCACCGGCCCCCGCCCCCCAGGCACCGGTGCCGCCGCCGCCCGCGCCGGTGCCCGGACCCCGCATCGACCCTCCGACCCCCGTGCACACCGGCGGCTTTGGGTTCAGGGAGGCCGAGCGCCTGCTCTGGCGAGCCGGGTTCGGTCCGTCGCCGGGCCACGCCGAGGCGCTGGCCGCGATGGGCCTCGAGGCGGCGGTGCTCTCGCTCACCCGCCCGGCGGGGCCCCCGACGCTCACTGGTGCGGCGCCCACCGTCGGCGCCGGCGGCCCGCTCTACCCCGACGACGCCTGGGGTCACGACCACCTCTGGTTCCTCGATCGAATGGTCCGCACCGACCAGCCCCTGATCGAGCGCATGACCCTGATCTGGCACGACTGGTTCGCCACCTCGGTCGAGGGCGCCACGCAGAGCCTGATGATCGATCAGAACGAGATGCTGCGCCGCAACGCGCTCGGGTCCTTCGATCAGATGGCCACCGACGTGACCACCGACCCGGCGATGATCCTCTGGCTCAACCAAAACCAGAACCGGCGCAACAGCCCCAACGAGAACTACGCGCGCGAGTTGATGGAGCTGTTCACGCTCGGAGCCGACCGCGGGGCCTACAGCGAGGACGACGTGCGTGAGCTGGCCCGGGCGCTGACCGGCTGGCGCAACGACTGGAGCGCCGAGCTCGGCGAGCACAACTTCCGCTACGACCCCACCCGCCACGACGACAACCCCAAGACTGTGTTCGGCAAGACCGCCAACTACAGCTGGCAGGAGGGCCTACGCCTCTGCCTCGACCACCCCCTCCACGCCTCCTACTTCGTCGAGAAGCTGTGGAGCTACTTCATTCCGGTGGCGCCCTCCGCCGCCGACAGGCAGGCGCTGGAGCGGACCTACGTGGAGAGCGGGCGCCAGATCCGCCCGGTGGTGGAGGCGATCCTCTTGCACCCCCAGCTCTACGCCGGGCCGCGGATGGTCAAGCCGCCGACGGTCTACATCGCGGGCCTGCTGCGCCGGCAGCGGCGCACGATCGACACCGAGGCGTGGACTTGGCTGGGCGAGCTGGCCGGTCAGCGCCTCTTCCGTCCTCCCAGCGTGGCGGGCTGGGACGCCTCTCGGTGGCTCGACACCGGCACGCTGCGCGGGCGCTGGATGATGGTCGCGCACCTGCTCAACGGCCGCGCGATCCCGGGCGAAGAGATGAAAGCGTACGACGCCACAGAGTCGCCGCAGCTGGCCGTCCAGAGGGCGCGCGACTACTGGTCGGACCCGCCCGTGACGGCCGAGGGACTCACCGCGCTCACAGGCTTCGCCTCCACCTGCCTCCCGGCTGTGATGGCCCCCTGGGAGCAGCCCTACTACCGCGCACTGCGTCAGAACGCCCTGCGCCAGCTGCTGGCCACATCACCAGACCTTCAGACGAGCTGACCGATGGCCGAGAAGAGTCTCATGGAGACCAATCAAAAGGGGGCACCGCCCCCCTTTGCAACCCGAGACGGCCAAAGGGGGGCACCGCCCCCCTTTGCAACCC
>Ga0136640_10000251_pt1 | contig 20129 bp, 22 predicted proteins | sample AntDrymUQ8642106_2_FD_105498 | JGI IMG/M metagenome (GOLD analysis project Ga0136640, IMG submission 105498) | Polar desert sand microbial communities from Dry Valleys, Antarctica - metaG UQ864 (21.06) | ecosystem: Environmental > Terrestrial > Soil > Desert | place: Antarctica: Dry Valley...
AGCCGGCGCCTCGCCAAGCTTGCCGACGCGCCCTTCGTCAAGGTCGAGGCGACCAAGTTCACCGAGGTTGGCTATGTCGGCCGCGACGTCGAGCAGATCGCCCGCGACCTCGTCGAGGAGGCCGTGCGGCTCGAGCGCGAACGCCGCCGTGATGCGGTCAAGGCCGCCGCCGAGGAAGCCGCGATGGAGCGCCTGCTCGACGCGCTCACCGGCAAGGGCGCGAGCGAAGCCACCCGCGCTTCGTTCCGTGCACGCTTCGCCGACGGCCACCTCGCCGACAGCGAGATCGAGATCGAGCTCGCCGACACGGGCGGGACGCCGTTTGAAATACCGGGGATGGGCGGCCAGCTCGGCATGATCAACCTCACCGAAATGATGGGCAAGGCTATGGGCGGCGCCAAGCCCAAGCGTCGCCGCCTGAAGGTGCCCGAGGCCTGGACCCGGCTCGTCGAGGAAGAGGCCGATCGCCGCCTCGATCCCGACGACGTCAACCGCGTCGCGCTTGCCGATGCCGAGGCCAACGGAATCGTCTTCCTGGACGAGATCGACAAGATCGCGGTCAGCGACGTACGCGGCGGATCGGTGAGCCGCGAGGGCGTCCAGCGCGACTTGCTTCCGCTCATCGAAGGCACCACCGTCGCCACCAAATACGGGCCGATGAAGACCGACCATATCCTTTTCATCGCCTCGGGTGCGTTTCATACCTCGAAACCCTCCGACCTCCTTCCCGAGCTTCAAGGCCGCCTTCCGATCCGGGTCGAGCTCAAGGCGCTGACCGAGGATGATTTCGTCCGCATCCTTTCGGACACCCGCTTCAGCCTTACCGAACAATATCGCGCGCTGATCGCCACCGAAGGGGTTGAAATCAGCTTCACGCAAGACGGAATCCGTGCGCTTGCAAGGATCGCCGCCGAAGTGAACGGCCAGATCGAGAATATCGGCGCACGGCGCCTGCAGACGGTGATGGAGAAGCTTCTCGAAGACGTCAGCTTCGACGCCGAGGAACGCAAGGGCGAGCGCGTCGTCGTTGACAGCGCGTACGTCGAACGGCAGCTTGCCGAAGTTGCCCGCAACACGGACCTCAGCAAATATGTCCTTTAGTTCCAGATTGATCGTCGCTGCTGCGGTTCTGGTCGCGGCGCCCGCGATGGCGGCCAAGAAAGCAAAGGTCGGGGAACTCGCGTCGGCATTCACTGCGACGACGATCGACAAGCAGAAGCTCTGGCTCGAAGCGCTCACGGGCCGCGTCGTGGTGCTCAACTATTGGGCGACGTGGTGCGCGCCGTGCAAGGCCGAGATGCCGATAATGGATCGCTTCTATCGGCGCCATAAGGCCGCGGGATTCGAGCTGATCGGGATCACGACGGAAGGATCGCTCCCGGCTTACGCGCTCAAAAAGCTCGACGCGGTGCTTACCTACCCCTTGGCGGCGCGGTCGAAAGGGCCGTCCTACGCGTCGTTCGATTCGGTACCCACCAGCTTCGTCATCGATCGCAGGGGCGTCCTTCGCGAGATCAAATCCGAGTCTTTCGACGAGGATGAATTCAACGCGCTGATCCTGCCGCTGCTCGCCGAAACGGCGCCTTAAGGCGGCGCATCCTGCAAGGCGCCAACCCCATTCGCCGGTTCTTCCACGCGGCGATCGCGGACCTTGAGGGCGATCTCGACCGGATCGCGGATTTGCTCGCACGCGGCGAAGGGTACGGCGAGCGGGTCCGGCTTATCCCTTACGCGGGGTATCGCAATGCCGGGTGCCTCATTTTGGGCGGCCGGGTGGTGCGCTTTGGCGAGCCGATGGACGCGGGAAGCGGTGCGCTGGCCCGCTTGCGTGCCATGATCGCGATCTATGACAGCGCCGAGCTGCCCGGAGTGACGGTCCGCCTGGCGGGCTACGGCCGCAGCGCCGAGGCGGTCAGCGATGACGAGGGCTATTTCGCCTTCGACATGCCTTTAGACCAGCCATTGCCCGACAAGACCCGCTGGGAACAAGTCACGTTGAGCGCCCCCGGACGCCTAGCGCAGGCTGAGGCCGTCCCGGCACCCGTCCTCGCGCCCGGCACCGACGGGCACTGGGGCGTCATTTCCGACATCGACGACACAGTGATCGAAACCGGCGCCACCGACCTCGTCAAAAACTGGCGGCGCGTGCTGGTCGAAACCCCGTCCGAGCGCCTCGCCGTCCCCGGTGCCGCCAGTCTCTTCCGTGCCATCGCCAAGGATCATGCCGCGCCCGCCCGCCCCTTCTTCTACGTCTCGGCCTCGCCCTGGAACCTCTACGGCTTCATCGCCGAGTTCATGGAAGTGAATGCCATCCCGCACGCGCCGATGTTCCTCAAGGACTGGGGAATCGACGCGGACACACTGCTGATGGATGGCCATGAACCGCACAAGCTCGCCGCGATCCGCGAGATCATGGCTTTTTATCCCGGCTTCCGCTTCCTGCTGGTCGGCGACAATGGCGAGCGCGACGTCGAAATCTACGCCGCCATCGCCCAGGAGTTCGGCGCGCGCGTCGCCGGCGTCTTCATCCGCGACACGCTCGGCACGTGCCGCGACGGGACCAAAGCCGAGCTGCTGCAGGCGATCGAAGCCGCGGGCGTGCCGACCTTTTGCGGAGCCGGTTTCGAGGAAGCCTTGGCGATCTTCTCCGCGCTCGATCTCGACCGGCCCATCGAGGCCGCGAAGGCCGTGGCGGAACCCGTGGCGCAGGTTTAGGGGAATGCCCATGAAATCGCTGGTCCTCATCGTTGCCGCGCTGGCCTTTGCCGCACCCGCCGAGGCCAAGCTAAGCGCGCCCGAACGGCACATGATCGCGGCGGTCGGTAAGGACCGCGAGCGCTCGATCGCGCTGCTCGGGCGGCTGGTCGACCAGAATAGCGGCTCGCTCAATCTGGCCGGGGTCGAAGCGGTCGGAAGGATGATGCGCGCCGAGCTCGAGCCGCTCGGCTTCGCGGTGCGGTGGCTGCCGATGGCCGCGACCGGACGCGCGGGGCACCTCGTCGCCACGCACAAGGGAAGCGGCAAGGGCAAGCGCCTGCTCCTGATCGGCCACCTCGATACGGTGTACGAGCTCGACAGCCCGTTTCAGCGCTTCGTTCGCAAGGGCGACAAGGCCGAAGGCCCCGGCGTGGGCGACGACAAGGGCGGAATGGTGGTGATGGTCGCCGCGCTCCGCGCGATGCAGGCGGCGGGAACGCTCAATGACGCCGACATCGAGATCGCGCTGACCGGAGACGAGGAAGATTCGGGCAATCCGATCGAAGTCGCGCGCGCCGATCTCGTCGCGGCGGGCAAGCGCGCCGATGTCGCGCTCGACTTCGAAGGCCTAGCGCAGGAAGACGGCCGCGACATGGGCTCGATCGCGCGCCGCAGCTCGGGCACCTGGGAGGTCCGCGCCACCGGCAAGACCGGCCATTCGAGCGGCATCTTCAGCGTGGCGGCGGGAAATGGCGCGATCTACGAGCTGGCGCGCATCCTCGACGCTTTCCGCACGCAGCTTCCCGAAACCAACCTCACCTACAATGTCGGTCTGATCGCGGGCGGAAGCACCGCCGCGCTCGACGCGGGCGGGATCCGCGCGACCGCGACGGGGAAGACCAACATCATCCCCGAAACCGCAATCGCGCGCGGTGACATCCGCACCTTGTCGCGCGCGCAGAACGACCGCGTCAAAGCCCGCATGCAGGCTATCGTCGCAAAAAACCTCGCCGGCGCGCGGGCCTCGATCAGCTTTGGCACCGACGGTTATCCGGCGATGGCGCCGACGCCCGGAAACAAGGCGCTTCTAGATCGGCTCAATCTCGTCAATCGCGACATGGGCCTGCCCCAGATGGGCGTGCTCGATCCGCTGAAGCGCGGCGCCGGAGACATCAGCTTCGTCGCCGAAGACGTCGACGGCCTCGTCGGCCTCGGTCCGGCCAGCCAGGGCGATCACGCGCCCGGCGAGACCGTCGATCTTCCGAGCATCGACCGGCAGGCCAAGCGCGCGGCGATCCTGATGAGCCGATTGGCGCGCGGCCCCCGCTGATTGTTACAATAGTGTTGCACTGACGCACTTGTCAGTAAGCGCGTCTCCCGCCACGTTCGCAAGAGTCGGGGGAGACTGAAATGCGCGTTATCGCCAAAGCCTTGCTTGCGGCCACTTTCCTTTCTGCAGCGGTTCCCACTGCCGCGCAGACGATCAGGCCCGCGCGGGTCGTTGCGTTCGGAGACAGCTATGCCGACAACGGCAACGTCTTCCGCATATCGGGCACCCCATTCCCAAGCGTCTATCCGACCGGGCGTTTTTCTGGCGGCACGAATTTCATCGACTCGATGCAACAGCTTTTCAATGCCTAGCAAATAAACTTCGCGATCGGCGGCGCGCTGGCGGGGCCCGGCAATACCGGCACGAACAACATAAGCAGCCCGTTCCTTCCTGGCTTTCAGTTCGAGGTCGCAAGCTTTCTTGCCGGCGGCGGTGGGCCGTTCCCGGTCGTGGCGCCGCGCTTTGCGGCCGACGATTTGCTTGCGGTCTCGATCGGCGGCAACGACGCGCGTCTGTACGAATTGACTCCGGGCAGCACCGTTGCCGGGGCGGCGCCCCGCGCCGCGGTCGCGGTCGCCGACGCGACGCGTGGGCTCGATCTGCTGGTTGGCGCGGGCGCGCGCAACATTCTGTTCCTGGCCGGCAATGTCGGCGAACTTCCGGAGGTCCAGGGAACCCCGCTCGCCGCCATCGGAAGCGCGTTCAGCAACGCCTTTAACCAGGGCATTCAGTCTCCGCTTTCGCGCTATGCCGCGAACGGCGCGCTGGTCCACTATCTCGATCTCACGCTGGTGGGGGACCGGATACGCGAGAACCCCGCCGCCTACGGATTGGTCAGCGCCGGCGCCTGCCCCGTCGCCTGCGTGTCCAACCCCGCGCTCCAGAGCCAGTTTCTGTTCTACGTCGACCAGGTCCATCTGACGAGCGCGGGCTTCAATATCGTCGGCCAATATTTCCAGCGTCAGGTGCAGGCGCCCGGCCTGTTCGAGGCGCACACCGATACCGGCCTGTCGAGCGCTTCCGATTTCGGACGCGTCCTGAGCGGGCGGCTCGACCTTGGCGGAGACGCCAGCGAACGTCCGCTGTCGCTGTTCGTGCTCGGCACCACGAGCAGCCACGACAGCAACGCCTCGCCCAGCAGCTTCGCTTATGATTACGACAATAGCGGGGTAGCGGCGGGTCTCGAATATCAGCGCGATGCGCTCCTCGCCGGAATCGCGCTCAGTTATTCACGCCCCGAAGTCAGGGGCTCGGCGGCGGGCGGCAGAACCGAAGCGCGGGCCTATCAGGTCGGCGGTTACGTGCAGCTCGATATGGATGGACCCTTCGTCGAAGGCTATGCCGGTTACGGCCGCGTCGATTACGAGCTTGAGCGCGACGCCGTCATCGCCGAAATCATCGGCGAAGCGGACGGAAACAATCTCCTTGCCGGGGCCGAAGCTGGAATCCTGTTTCCGTTCGGCGGCGTCAAAGTCGGCCCGATCGTCGGCGTCGACTATGCCCGCGCTAAGATCGACGGCTTTACCGAGGACGGCGACGCCGCGCTCATCCAGAACGTGTCGCGGCAAAAGCTCGACTCAATGCTCGGCCACATCGGCGCCGAACTCAACGGCGACCTCGACACCGGCGGCATTACCCTTTTGCCATACTTCAAGGCGGTCGTCGAAAAGCAGTTCGAAGACGACGGCACGGTGGTGCGCTTCGCCGGCACCGCGAGCCCGACGATCGTCAACAGCTGGCGCGTCGGAGAGGCTTCGAACGATCCTTACGGCCGCGTCGAGGCCGGTGCGTCGGTCGACGTCGGCTCGCACGTCGCCCTCCAGGTCCAGGGAAGCGCGACGATTGAACGCGAGGACGGCAATGAATATGGCGGCTTCCTGGGCCTCAAGGTACGGTTCTAGAAGGGTCGGCGCGCGCCGTATCACTTGATTGACCGACGCTGCGCGGCCACATCGGCTTCATGCTGATCGAAACCGAAACCACGCCCAACCCGGCGACGCTCAAATTCCTCCCGGGGCAATCCGTCATGGCGAGCGGAACGCGCGACTTCGCGGCGCCCGAGGAAGCCGAAGCCTCGCCGCTGGCCAGCGCGATCTTTTCGACCGGCGATGTCGAAGGCGTGTTCTTCGGACGCGACTTCATTTCGGTCACCGCCGCGCCCGGGGTGCATTGGCATGAATTGAAGCCGCAGGTGCTCGGCATCCTGCTCGATCATTTCGCGAGCGCGGCTCCCTTGTTCGCGGGCGGCAGCGCGGGCGGCATCTACATCGCCCCCGACGACTGCGATCATGGCGACGATCCCGCCGACGCAGACATCGTCGCGCAAATCAAGGATTTGATCGAAACCCGCGTCCGCCCCGCGGTCGCCAACGATGGCGGCGACATCGTCTATCGCGGCTTCCGGCAAGGGACGGTGTTCCTGGCCTTGCACGGGGCGTGCCAAGGCTGCCCGTCTTCGACCATGACGCTTAAAAATGGCATCGAGGGGCTGCTGAAACATTATGTCCCCGAAGTCGTCTCGGTCGAGGCGATTTAGGGCAATCGACCCGGAGCCGGGCATCGCCTAGCAGCAGCTTCATGCTTCTCGTCATCGAAACCGCGACCGAGGCGCTGTCGGTCGTCCTGATCGACGGCACGAAGATCGTCGCGGAGCATCACGAGCTGGTCGGCCGCGGGCATGCCGAGCGCTTGCTTCCGGTCATCGCCGGCCTTTTGGGCGATCGCCGCCCCGACGCGATCGCGGTCGATTGCGGACCCGGCAGCTTTACCGGCGTGCGTGTCGGAATCGCCGCGGCACAGGGCTTGCGGATCGCGTGGCGGATAGGGGCGAGCGGTTTTTCGTCGACCGCGCTCATCGCCGCCGGGGACTTGTGCGACGGCGCCCTGGCGGTTGCGCTTGGCGGCGGACATGGCGAAGTGTTCGTCGAGATGTTCGATTCCCCGCCGGTCCGTTCGCTGGGACCGATGCAATCTTTGACGCCCGAAGTGGCGGCGCAGGCGATCGGCTGCGCGCGCATCGTGGGCAGCGGCGCGGCTGCATTGGTCGCGGCAAGGGGCTGGGGCGAGGCCTCGGAGGCGTGGCCGCGGGCGGCCGATCTGGTCCGCGTTCCCGTCCAGTTCATCGATCTGCCGCTGCGTCCTATCTACGGACGGGCGCCCGACGCGCGCCTTCCCGCGTGAGCAATATCCTGCTCGTCGAGTGCGGGCCGGACCGCCTCGATCAAGTCATGGCGATCATGAACGATGCCTTCGACCCGGCGTTTGGAGAAGCCTGGAGCGCGCCGCAATGCTGCGGCATGCTGAACATGCCCGGGGTCTGGATGACGTTGGCGATGGAGAGCGACCATCCGGCGGGGTTCAGCGTGGCACGCGTCGTTGCCGACGAGGCCGAACTCCTGCTGCTTGGGGTCCGGCGAGCCTCGTGGCGCAATGGAATCGGACGCAGGCTCCTGCAGGGATTTTGCGAAGCCGGGAAGCACCGCGGGGCGAAACGCCTTCATCTGGAAATGCGTGACGGCAACGCCGCGATCGCGATGTACGCGCACGCCGGTTTCGAACAAGTCGGCCGGCGGCGAAACTATTACCGGGGATCGCAGGGGGATTGTTTCGACGCGCTAACTCTGTCGTGCAGCGCCGACGCATTACTGTTGTAATTTTGGGCAACATTCTATTAAGAAGACACTCGAGCGCGGGATCGCCCGCAGCTTCACCTGACCAACGAAGGTTCGTGACAATGGAAGACGACAATAATCTCGCCGAGACGCTGATCACGCTCACTGCGGACATCGTGGGAGCGCATGTCAGCAACAACAGCGTGTCGGTCAATGACTTGCCAACACTCATTTCGAATGTTCACAGTGCCTTATCGAGCCTCGGCGCCTCCCAAGAACCGGTTCCCGAACCTAAAGCCACGCCCGCGGTCTCGGTCCGCGCGTCGATCAAGCCCGATTATATCGTGTGCCTGAAGGACGGCATGAAGCTTAAGATGCTGAAAAGGCATTTGATGACTCACCACGGTCAAACTCCCGATCAATATCGCCAGGAGTTTGGGCTCAACAGCGACTATCCGATGGTTGCGCCCAACTACGCCGAACAGCGCCGCAGCCTCGCCAAAAAGATCGGCCTCGGCACCAAGCGCCGCAAACGCGCGGCACCCGCTCCGCGGGCTTAAGCCAAGCGAACGTTGCAACCGGGCCGCACCATCGCCCGGTTGCCCCGCGCCGCGGGAGACCCTAGATCGCGGCAATGCATCGTAGGATCGACGTCGAAGCGCTGTGCGCTGAAAAAGGGCTGCGCATAACCGAGCAGCGCCGCGTCGTGGCGCGCGTCCTGTCTCAGTCCGAAGACCATCCCGATGTCGAGGTGCTGCACGAGCGCGCTGCGCTGATCGATCCCAAAATATCGATTGCCACCGTGTACCGGACGGTTCGCCTCTTCGAAGAGGCGGGAATTCTCGAGCGTCACGATTTCGGCAAAGGCCGTTCGCGCTATGAAGCCGCGACCGAGGAGCATCACGATCATTTGATCGATGTCGAGACCGGCAACGTCATCGAATTCGCCGACCCCGAAATGGAAGCGCTCCAGCAAAAGATCGCCGATCGCCTGGGTTTCCGCCTCGTAGACCATCGCATGGAACTCTATGCGGTCCCGAAAGGTCGCCCGAGCTGAAGGGTGCGCGAGCCGCGGCGCGGATCGCCGCGATGGCGTTCTGGCTCGTCCTGCTGCTCCTGCTCCACGGTGCATGGCGGCTGTTTACCAAGCGGACGCCCTGGCCGCGGCGGTTCCTGGCGGGAATCGCAACGATATCGGGAGCACGCCTTGCGATCCGCGGCCGTCCGCTGCGCGCGCCCGTGCTTTACCTTGCCAACCACCAAAGCTGGCTCGACATCATGCTACTAGCAGGTGCGACCGGCACGGCGTTCGTGTCCAAGGCCGAAGTCGCTGCGTGGCCGTTGCTGGGCTGGCTGTCGGCGCTCAACCGCACCGTCTTCATCGCGCGCAGCGACCGCGGCGGGGTCAGGCAGCAAAGCGAGGCGCTGGCGGTCGCGCTGCTGAGTGGTCAGCCCGTCGCTTTGTTCCCCGAAGGAACGACGAGCGACGGACAAAGCCTGCTTCCCTTCCACGCCAGCCTGCTTGCGGCGGTCGCTCCGCCGCCGCAGGGCGTAAACGTTCAGCCGGTGGCGATCGATTACGGCGTGGCGCGGCGTGATATCGCCTGGGGGGGCGAAACCGCGTTTGCCAACGTCATGCGCATCCTCGGCCGGCGCGGACGTTTCGATGCGACGCTGACCTTCCTCGTCCCGATCGAAAGCCCCAAAGATCGCAAAATCGTCGCTCGGCAAGCCCACAGTGCGATCGCGGCCGCTCTCGTCGCTTCCGGTTCTCCCAACCAGCCTCTATAGCGGCCGCCTTCATGACTCGCGCCGCCCCAAAGAGCTTTTCGGTCAAGTCTTTCGGCTGCCAGATGAACGTTTATGATGGCGCGCGCATGGCCGAGCTGCTCGAAGCCGACGGGATGGTCGCCGCGGCAGGCGCCGACGCCGATCTCGTTGTCCTCAACACCTGCCACATTCGCGAAAAGGCGGCCGAAAAAACCTTTTCCGACATCGGGCGGCTGGTGCGCGACGACGGCAGCCGGCCGATGATCGCGGTTGCCGGATGTGTCGCGCAGGCCGAAGGCGCGGAGATCACGCGGCGCGCGCGGAATGTCGATATCGTCGTCGGCCCGCAGGCCTATCACCGGCTTCCCCAAATGATCGCGGCCGCGGCGCGAGGCGAACATGCGGTTGATACCGACATGCCGCGCCTCGAAAAGTTCGCGGCGCTTCCCGCGCGGCGGCGCGTCCCGCCTTCCGCCTTCCTCACCGTGCAGGAAGGCTGTGACAAATTCTGCACTTATTGCGTGGTTCCCTACACGAGAGGCGCCGAGATTTCGCGCCCGTGGGGGGCAATCATGAGCGAAGCCAGGGCGCTGGTCGACGCGGGCGCGAAGGAGATCACGCTGCTCGGCCAGAACGTGAACGCGTGGGCGGGCGACGACGGCTTCGGCCGCGCCATCGGCCTCGACGGATTGATCCGCGCGCTCGATCGCATTCCGGGACTGAAGCGCATCCGCTACATGACCAGTCACCCCAATGACATGTACGACGGCCTGATCGCGGCGCACGGCGATGTCGAAAGCCTTATGCCCTTCCTGCACCTGCCGGTGCAGTCGGGAAGCGACCGCGTGCTCGGCGCCATGAATCGCAAGCATGACGTCGCGGACTATCTGCGCGTCATCGCGCGCGTCATCGCGGCGCGCCCGGACGTCGCCTTGTCGAGCGACTTCATCGTCGGCTTTCCCGGCGAAACCGACGCTGAATTCGAGGATACGCTGAGGCTCGTCGGGGCGTGCGGCTTTGCGAGTGCCTTCTCGTTCAAATATTCGCCGCGGCCGGGAACGCCTGCGGCGCAGATGGCGGATCAGGTCCGCGACGAGGTGATGAACGAACGCCTACAGCGACTGCAGGCAGCGATCACCGCGGGTCAGGTCGCTTTCAATCGAAGGAGCGTCGGCACGCGTACCGAGATCATGATCGAGCGCGACGGCCGCAAACCCGGCCAGCGCATCGGCAAGACGCCCGGGCTGCAATCGGTCCACGTCGAGATCGATGCCGCGATCGGGGATTTGATCGAAGTCGAGATCGTTTCGGCGGGCCCCAACAGCCTTGGCGGCCGCGCCGTGGCGCTGGCGGAGGCCGCCTAGATGTCGCGCAAGACCGAGGTCTCGCTTCCCGATCGCGCCAGGCTCGAAGTCGAGTTCGAGCAGCCGCATCTGATCGGCCCCTTGTTCGGCGAGTACGACCGCAACCTCGTTTCGATCGAAAACCGGCTCGGGGTTTATATTTCCGCGCGCGGTAACCGCATTCAGATCGAGGGCGATCCCGCCGCGGCCGAACGTGCCCGCGAAGTCCTCACCGGGCTCTACAACCGGCTCGACCAGGGCCAGGATATCGATGCCGGCGCGGTCGAAGGCGTGATCGCTATGTCGGGTCAGCCGACCCTGGCGGGAATTGTTTCGCGCGATGTCTCCGACCCGCCGAAGGTCATGATCCGGACCCGCAAGAAGACCATCGTTCCGCGCTCGCTGACGCAGGTCGCGTACATGGAAGCGCTGGCCCGCGACGACATCATCTTCGCGCTTGGGCCCGCGGGCACCGGCAAGACCTATGTCGCGGTCGCGCAGGCGGTGAGCCAGCTGATTGGCGGTACCGTCGATCGGCTCATCCTGTCGCGACCGGCAGTAGAAGCGGGCGAGCGATTGGGCTTCCTTCCCGGCGACATGAAGGAAAAGGTCGATCCCTATCTGCGCCCCTTGTACGACGCACTTTACGACATGCTTCCCACCGAACAGGTCGAACGCCGCATCGCCAGCGGCGAGATCGAGATCGCGCCGATCGCGTTCATGCGCGGACGCACGCTTGGCGACGCCTTCATCATCCTCGACGAGGCGCAGAACACCACGCCGCAGCAAATGAAGATGTTCCTTACCCGCTTTGGAATGCGCAGCCGCATGGTGATTTGCGGCGATCCCAAGCAGGTCGATCTTCCCATCCCGAGCGGGTCGGGCCTCGCCGACGCGGTGGGAAAGCTCGAAGGCATCGACAAGATCGCCACCATCCGCTTCGGCTCCGGCGACGTGGTGCGGCACCCGCTCGTCGGCAAAATCGTCGAAGCTTATGAGGGGGTCGGATGATCACGGTCGCCGCCCTCATCGGCCCAGCGTGGAGCGCGCATATTGGTTGGGAGAGGCTCGCGTCCGATGCGGTCTTGACCGCGGTTCGGGTCGGCGGCAGGCTTGCGATCGAGGATGCGCCGTCGTGCTTCGAAGTTTCGGTCAAGTTCGCGGACGACGATGAAGTGCGCGCTTTGAACGGATCGTATCGCGGCAAGGACGCGCCCACCAATGTCCTTTCTTTCCCGATGATGTCCGCTGCCGAGCTTGCTCGGCCCCCGGCCCAGGGCGGGCTGCTAGGCGACATCATTCTCGCTGCCGGCGTTTGCGCGGCCGAAGCCGCCGAAAAGAGTATCGCGCTCGCCGATCACACCGGCCACTTGATCGTCCATGGAACGCTGCATCTGCTCGGCCATGACCACCAGGCCGACGACGAGGCGGCCGCGATGAAAGACCATGAACGGCGGGCGCTCGACCGCATTGGAATCGCCGATCCCTATGCGCAAATCGACGTATGAGGAGCGATTCACCACCCGACGAGGACGAGAGCAGTCAATCGCCGAGCGGAAGCTCGCGCCTGTGGCGCGGAATGCGCGCGCTGCTGTTTGGCGACGAGGCCGAGCCGACGCTTCGCGGCCAGATCGAAGATGCGATCGAGGAACATGAAGGCGAAGTTCCGGTTCGCGGCGATCTTTCGCCCATCGAGCGCCAGATGCTTCGCAACCTGCTCCACTTCGGCGATCTCACCGCGGGCGAAATCGCGGTCCCGCGCGGCGACATTATCGCGGTTCCCAAGACGATCGGATTCGACGATCTCATCGCCGCCTTCGCCGACGCCGGCCACAGCCGCCTGCCGGTCTACGAGGCCGGGCTCGACGTCATAACCGGAATGATCCACATCAAGGACGTGTTCGCCGCCCAATGCGCCGATTGCGATCCGCCAGCCGATATCTCCGAACTCATCCGCGCGCCGCTCTACGTTCCCGAATCAATGGGCGTGCTCGACCTCCTCGCCCGCATGCGCGCCGAACGCATCCACCTTGCCATCGTCGTCGACGAATTTGGCGGCACCGAAGGGCTCGTCACCATCGAGGATGTCGTCGAAGAGATCGTCGGCGATATCGAGGACGAGCATGACGACGAGGCGGAGGGCCTGCTGCACGCTGTCGACGACAGCATCTGGGACGCCGATGCGCGGGTCGAGCTCGAAGACGTCGGCAAGGCGGTCGATCCGCGGTTGGCGGTGGTCGAGGAGGATATCGACACGCTGGGCGGACTTGCCTTCGTACTTGCCGGGCGCGTGCTCCGGGCAGGCGAGAGCGTGCTCCATCCGAGCGGCTGGCGATTGGAAGCGACAGAAGCCGACAGCCGGCGCGTAACGCGACTGCGGCTGCATGCCCCCGCAGGGCCGAACAGCCGCTGATGCATGGTGTGAAACGCCTTGTGCCGGCCGCATTGCTCGCGCTCGCCGGATGCGGAGAGAGCGCCAGACTTTCGGTCGCCAGCGGCGAGGGCCAGAACCCCGCGCTCCCCGGCCCGGTCAAGACGCTGATCCCCACCGTCAACATTGCCGAAGCGATCGGCTGGCCGGCCGGACGCATGCCGGCCGCACCCGCGCCGCTCGCGGTCAACCCCTTTGCCGCGAACCTCGATCATCCGCGCTGGCTGCACGTGCTTCCCAATGGCGACGTGCTGGTCGCCGAGACCAACGCGCCGCCCAAGCCCGAGGGGAAAGGTGGGGGCATCAAAGGCTGGCTTCAGGACAGAGTGATGGCGGACGCGGGCGCGGGGGATCCCAGCGCCAACCGCATCACTCTGCTGCGCGATGGCGACGGCGATGGCGTGGCCGAAATCAAGACGGCCTTTCTCACCGGCCTTAGATCGCCGTTCGGAATGGCGCTGGTCGGGACGACGCTTTACGTCGCCAATTCCGACGCGCTCGTCGCCTTTCCCTATCAGGAGGGGGCAACCCGCATCGCCGCCGCGCCGCGCCTCGTCGCCCGCCTCCCCGCCGGCCGCAACCATCACTGGACCAAGAGCCTCGTCGCCTCGCCCGACGGCAAGCGCCTCTACGTCGGCGTCGGCTCCAACTCGAATGTCGCCGATCACGGCATGGGCGAAGAACGAGGCCGGGCCGCAGTTTGGGAAGTCGATCCGGCCACCGGCGCCCACAGAATTTTCGCCTCGGGGCTCCGCAATCCGGTCGGCATCGCCTTCAATCCCGACAGCGGCGCGCTTTGGGTTGCGGTCAACGAGCGCGACGAGATCGGCAGCGATCTCGTCCCCGATTATATGACCAGCGTCCGCCCGGGCGGCCATTATGGCTGGCCGTGGAGCTATTACGGCCAGACAGTCGACGCCCGCGTAAAGCCGCCGCGTCCCGACATGGTCGCCAAGGCGATCAAGCCCGACTACGCGCTCGGCGCGCATACCGCCTCGCTGGGCCTGGCCTTCGGCAGCGCCTTTGGACAGGCTGGGGCCTTCGTCGGCCAGCATGGCTCCTGGAACCGAAAACCGCGCAGCGGCTACAAGGTGATCTTCGTTCCGTTCAACGGCGGCAAGCCCTCCGGCCCGCCCCGCGACATCCTAACCGGCTTCCTCAGCGGCGACAAAGCCATGGGCCGCCCCGTCGGCGTGACCTTCGCCCGCGACGGATCGCTGCTCACCGCCGACGACGTCGGCAACAAGGTGTGGCGGGTGAGCGGCCTCCGCTAAATCCTTCCCCTGCAATCGAAGGGGAGGGGGACCGGCGAAGCCGGTGGAGGGGCATCTTAGGACCCCTCCCGTGCCCCTCCCCCACGCTGCTTCGCCGTCGCTATCCCCCATCCGAGAAATCTCGGCAAGGATTTTACCTTAAAAACAAATTCTGGGGCTCCCGCATCGCCTTGAACTCGATCGTATTGCCGCTCGGATCAAGCAGGAACATCGTCGCCCGCTCGCCCGGCTCCCCCTCGAACCGTACCGTCGGCACAATCACGAACGCGGTCCCGGCCGCTAACAGCCTGTCTGCCAGCACCCGCCACTGATACATCGCAAGCACCAGCCCGAAATGCGGTACCGGCACGTCATGCCCGTCGACCGAATTAAAGCCCCTCCCTTCAGGGGAGGGGTTGGGGTGGGGCCTGGTGCTTCGCCGGTTGGCACGAGATGCGCGACGATCTGGTGTCCGAAGAAATCGAAATCGATCCGACGCGCATCGCCCGCCCCTCGGGGCAGCCGAGCCGCCCGCCGTAGAACCCACGGGCGGCGGTAAGATCGTAAACGGGGAAGGCGAGGTGGAAAGGCGGAGGGGTCGTACCGTCTCCCTATCGGCAATCAGCCGATTGTGGAATGTCAGCAAGGGTGAAAAGCGGACGTTGCGTTTCTTGTCTACCCGGTGACACTGCGACATGGAGAGAGCGGGGTTGCACCCGTTGCGGAGCAGCCCTCAACTTTCTCAACTTAATGCGCCACATCGCCCGCACCCCTAGCCAATCCCCCGCCTTGCGGGCATGTTTGCAGCCGGAACATTGTTGCCGTGACGGAAGGACGTTTCTCATGTGGAAAAAGACCGCGATGCTCGCCGCCGCACTTTGTCTTGGCGCGAGCGCCGCCGCGCAGCGGGCGCAACCGCAGCCTCAGGCCATCACCATCCAACAACTGCTGAATAACGGTTATGATTTGAAGACCGTGATTCTCACCACCGCGCCTTGCGGCAATCAGCCTGATAATCGCGCCCGGCTTTGCAACCGCGAAATCTATTTTTTGCAATCGCAGCGCAAGGACTTCCTGTTCCGCTGTGAAATGGGTCTGTGGAACGGGACCAGCACGACCGATTGCCGGCGGATGGGCTAAATCTGCGGGCTTCCCGCTTGCGGGCGGAACCCCGCACCTCTTCAACGACGATTGAACGCGGGGCGCCGGTACGCGATAGGCGCGACCGATGACCCATCTCCTCGCTGCTTTCCTCGCCGGCCTCGCTTCCGCCTGCGCCTTCGAGCCGCTCGGCCTGGGCCCCTTCATGGCGTTCGGCTTCGCGGTCTTGCTGTGGCTCTTGTCGCGCGCGCAGGGAATGCGGAGCGCGCTGGCGCTTGGCTGGGTGTTCGGTTTCGGCCAGTTCGCGCTTGGCTTCAACTGGATCGCCACCGCCTTCACGTTCCAGTCAGCGATGCCGGCCTCGCTCGGCTGGGTCGCTGTGGTCTTACTCGCCGCCTATCTGGCGGTCTATCCCGCGATGGCGGCCGGGCTCGCATGGCGATACGCAAGCGGCAACCCGTTGCGCCTCGGCCTGATCCTGGCAGCATCGTGGCTGGTCACTGAATGGCTGCGCGGCAGGATGTTCACCGGCTTCGCATGGAATCCGGCCGGGGTCGCACTGCTGCCGACGCCGCTCGCGCAGCTCTCGCCCTTCATCGGCACCTATGGTCTTTCCGCGCTCGCGGTGCTGATGGGCGCGGTCTATTTTCTGGCGATATCCCCGCGCATAGCGGCGCGGCGGCAGGCGGCGTGGCTAGTCCTGGGCTTTGCGGGCACTCTCGGAGCTGGACTTCTACTCGATCGGCCGGCGCCCGCGGGAACCCGATTGGCGCGCATCGTGCAGCCCAATATCGGCCAGCAGAACAAGCACGACCCGGCGTTCGACGAGGAGACTTACGCCCGGCTTACCGCGCTTACGGGAAAGCCGGCGGACGCGCCGCGCCTCGTCTTTTGGCCCGAGGCCGCGATCCCCGATTTTCTGGAAGACGAGCCGGGCGCCCGCCGCCGTCTTGCGCGCCTGCTCGGCCCCGGCGACGTCCTCGTCACGGGCGGTACTGCGATCGAACGCGACCGTTTAAATGCGCCCATCGGCGGCCGCAACAGCCTGTTCATCCTCACCCCCGACGAAGCGCTGCGCGGCCGCTACGACAAGTCGCACCTCGTCCCCTATGGCGAATATCTCCCGGCGCGCCCTATCCTGTCGGCGATTGGGCTTTCCCGCCTAGTCCCCGGCGACCTCGATTTCTGGCCGGGTCCTGGGCCGCGCTCTCTTCCAATCCCTGGTTCCTTCACGCGCATGGGCGTTCAGATCTGCTATGAAATCGTGTTTTCGGGCGAGGTGGTCGATCGCAACGACCGGCCTGATTTCCTTTTTAACCCATCGAACGATGCCTGGTTCGGCGCCTGGGGGCCGCCCCAGCATCTCGCCCAGGCGCAGCTTCGCGCTATCGAGGAGGGAATTCCCGTCATCCGCTCGACCCCGACCGGCATCAGCGCGGTGATCGATGCGCGCGGGCATTTACGCGCGTCGCTTCGCTGGCACACCGCCGGGAGGATCGACTCGATTATCCCCGGCGCCCTCCCGCCCACCCCCTTCGCGCGCTATGGAAATCTGCTGAGTTTCCTATTCGCCTTCGCCCTTGTCGCGGCGGCCTGGTTTGCAAGGGTGCGCGAGCGTCCCTAAAGGATATAAACATATCCTTATATCAGCGATTCACCGAAAGCCCGTCACCATGCGTTCAAATTATCTGTTCACGTCCGAATCGGTTTCCGAAGGCCATCCCGACAAGGTCGCCGATCAGATTTCCGACGCGGTCGTCGATCTTTTCATAGGGCGCGACCCCGAAGCGCGAGTAGCGTGTGAAACGCTTGTCACCACCAATCGTATCGTGCTCGCCGGTGAAGTGCGCTGCCGCGACGATGTTACCCCGACGCAGGCGGAAATTGAGAGCACGGTACGCGATACCGTCAAGCGGATCGGGTACGAACAGCGCGGCTTCCACTGGCAATATGCCGAGTTCGCCTGTCATCTTCACGGTCAATCGGCGCACATCGCGCAGGGCGTCGACGAAAGCGGCAACAAGGATGAAGGAGCGGGCGATCAGGGGATCATGTTCGGCTTCGCTTGCGACGAGACCCCCGATTTCATGCCGGCCACGCTTTATTATTCGCATCGCATCCTCGAACGAATGGCGCTCGACCGGCACGCAGGCACTGTCGGATTTCTCGAACCGGACGCCAAGAGCCAGGTCACGCTTCAATATGATGAGGGCAAGCCAATCCGCTCCGCCGCGCTCGTCGTGTCGACCCAGCATTCGAGCGCGCTCAGCAATGACGCCGGGCAGGCGACGCTCCGCGATTATGTGATGGGGGTTTTCGAGGAAGTCTTGCCCGCGGGCTGGCTCCCTTCGGCGGACGATATTTTTGTCAACCCGACCGGCCTGTTCGAAATCGGCGGCCCCGATGGCGATGCGGGCCTAACCGGTCGCAAGATCATCGTCGACACCTATGGCGGCGCAGCGCCGCACGGCGGCGGTGCGTTCAGCGGCAAGGATCCGACCAAGGTCGATCGTTCGGCGGCCTACATCTCGCGCTACCTCGCCAAGAACATCGTTGCGGCCGGGCTCGCCAGGCGCTGCACCATTCAGTTGTCTTACGCGATCGGGGTGGCCGAACCGCTGTCGCTTTACGTCGATCTGCACGGCACCGGCAGCGGGGTCGAAGCGGCTCGGCTCGAGGAGGTGCTGCCGCTGCTCGTTCGGCTGACGCCCAAGGGCATCCGCACCCATCTCGGCCTCAACAAGCCGATCTACTTGCCCACCGCGGCCTACGGCCATTTCGGCCGCAAGCCCGACGGCAAATTCTTCACTTGGGAAAAGACGGACCTCGTCGACGGGCTCAAGCAGGCAATATAATCCTGTCCCCGCGAAGGCGGGAACCCAGCGTAGCTTAGAAATGACGGACCCAGCGACCATCCGCCGCCTTTATGGTCGCCGCCAGGGTCACAAGCTGCGCAGCGGTCAGGAAGCTATGGTCGCCCATGACCTGCCTGGCCTGCTCGTTTCCGACGGGCCGCTCGACGCCGCGACGTTGTTCGGGGACGCTCGCTCCCTCGAACTCGAGATCGGTTTCGGTGGCGGCGAGCATCTCGCAGCCCAGGCCGAGGCTAGGCCCGGCACTGGCTTCATCGGCTGCGAGCCCTTCCTCAACGGCGTGGTCGGCCTGCTCCAGCATATCCGCGAGCGCGGCCTCGACAACGTCCGCATCCACATGGGCGACGCGATTGAGGCGCTCGAACGACTACCCGACGCTTCGCTCGATCGCATCTTTCTCCTGCATCCGGATCCGTGGCCCAAGGTCCGCCACGCCAAGCGTCGTTTCGTCAATCCGGGGCCGATCGATCTCGTCGCCGCCAAATTGAAGCCCGGCGGTGCGCTCCGGCTCGGAACCGACGATCCGGTCTATTGCGCGCATGCCATGATGATCATGGCCGGTCGCCGCGACTTCGCCTGGCTCGCTGAAGGCCCCGGCGATTTTCTCGTCCGGCCCAACGACTGGCCCGAGACGCGTTATGAACGAAAGGCACGCGCCAAAGGGCATGAAGTTTGGTATTTCCGCTACCGGCGAAGCGACGTTGCGACACCGTCATTGGGCACTACGCGCGCCCACCCCACGAGCTGGCCACTAACGCAATGACCGGTGCGGACGTCGAAACGAAAGCCGTGCCACGGGCACGTTACTGTGCCTGCCGAGTCGGGCTCGGCATCGAGCGGCAAGCCTTGATGCGGGCAATAGAGCGGGATTTCATGCGTGCTTCCGTCCGTGAGCGTCACTATGCGGCGCAGGCGTGACGTAGCAGGGCTTCGACGTAGCGCGTCTGCGCGGGCGATCATCATCCGCTCGTCTTCGTCGTAAAGTTCGCGGTACAATCTTTGATAGTAGATGCCGGTGGCACCGCGTCGTTCCTCGGACACGTCGGCAACAAGAAATCTCACGGTTACTCGGCAGCTGTTCGGGCCGGTAGCATCGGCGCGCGAATGAATTTCGCTGGCAAGGCGGCTTTCGACTTCGGTGCGTGTAGTCCACCCGGCGATCGTCAGCCGCAAATCGAGAACTACCGGCCGGCCATCCGCGAGCCGCGCGTTGGCTCGCCAGCCGTTAGTGCCATGTTCGCGCACTTCGATGGCGCAAAAACTTCCTGCGTGAAGGTGGGGCAAATGCTCCCAGTCGAGGGCATTTTCGATGAGGCGCTCGCGGCTGGCGCCGAGGTCACGGATGTAGCTCCCTACCTCGGCTAGTCCGTTCATCGCGCTGGCGTCAGCTTCAGCAAACGCCCGCCGGCACCGTCCTCCAGAAGAAAAATGGAGCCATCGGGACCCTGTTCGACTTCACGGATGCGCGATCCCATCGGCCACTGGTCGGCCTTAGCCGCGTTCGTTCCGCCCAGCGAGACGCGGATCAGCGCTTCGCCCGACAGTGCGCCCATGAATGCACTTCCCCTCCATTGCGGGAACAGGTCGCCCGAATAGATCATCATCCCGGCGGGAGAGACGACCGGGTTCCAGAAGATTTTTGGCGCTTCGAACTCGGGCCTCGTCGGATGGTCGGGTATATCACGCCCGTCATAATGGTCGCCGTTGGAAACGACCGGAT
>Ga0136640_10000252_pt1 | contig 20120 bp, 22 predicted proteins | sample AntDrymUQ8642106_2_FD_105498 | JGI IMG/M metagenome (GOLD analysis project Ga0136640, IMG submission 105498) | Polar desert sand microbial communities from Dry Valleys, Antarctica - metaG UQ864 (21.06) | ecosystem: Environmental > Terrestrial > Soil > Desert | place: Antarctica: Dry Valley...
CATCTCGCCGTCGCCGTCGTCCAGGCCCGTGGAGTGTGGACGATCAGCCTTCGACGCTGACCGCCACGCCGCCGCGGCGGGGATCGCCCCCGCCGGCCAGCGTTCCGTCGGGCGCGCGGGTCACGCACTGCGCACCGCCGAAGAACAGGCTGCGCGCCCGGAAGCGCGCGACGCTGCGCCCTTCGGCCTCCATCGCGTCGGCGTCGATCCCCGGCTCGCAGTAGACGATGCCGTCCTCCCAGTGCACGCGTGGCGCGTCGATGGCGGCCTGCACGTCGAGGCCCTCGTCGACGACCCGCGAGATCACCTGCAGGATGGCGGAGCGGATGCGGTTGGAGCCGGCCGAGCCGAGCGCGACGGAGACATCGCCGTCGCGGCGCACCACCGTCGGCGACATCATCGAGGGCAGCCGGCGGCCCGGCGGGTGGGTGAAGAAGCCCAGCGGGGAGAGGTCGGACTCACCCATCATGTTGTTGAGGTGCAGGCCGGTACCGGGCACCACCAGGCCCGAGCCCTCGCCGTTGGACGTCGTCACCGAGCAGGCCCAGCCGTCGGCGTCGATCACCGACACGTGGGTGGTGGAGCCGAGCCGCTCCAGGAACTCCGGGGTGCGCCGCCGCTGGGCAGTCTCGAGCGCGGCCACGAAGCGCTCGAGCGTGGGCGGGCCCGGCTCGCCGTCGAGCTCTTCCAGCGTGCCGGCGATCAGGATGCCACCCGCCGACGGCGGGGGATTGGTCACGACCTCGCAGCCGCGATACGCCACGCGCACGGGCTCCCGTGCGGCGACGGAGTAGGCGGCCAGGTCGCGCGGGGTCAGCATGCCGCCGCGGCGGCCGACCCAGCGGCACGCCGCTTCGGCGATGTCGCCCGTGTAGAAGGGCGCCTCGCCGTCGGCTGCGAGGCGCTCGAGCGCGTCCGCGAGCTCGGGCTGGGCCATCACGTCGCCCTCGCGCGCCGCGCGCCCGTCGATCTCGTAGGTCGCCCGCGCCTCCGGGGTGGATCCGACGATCCCGGTCAGGATCTCGAACAGGTAGGCCTGGTGCGCGTTGACGACGACGCCGTCGCGGGCCGCGCGCACCGCGCCCGCCGCGAGCTCGGCGAGCGGCAGCGTCGCAAAGCGCCGGTGCGCGGCGCAGATCCCGGCCGGCATCCCATAGGCACCGACCGAGGCCGCCCCGGCGTGGAAGATCTGGTTGGCGTCGCCGAAGGAGACGTCCACCGCGACGAGCGGCTTGCGGCCGGCGTGCTCGCGGCCGCGCCCGGGCGCTTCCACGAAGAAGTCCAGCAGCACGTCCTCGCCGTCTGGCGTGGCGACGAGCAGGTACCCGCCCGCCCCCAGTCCCGTGAGCAGCGGCTCCGCCGCGAACGAGGTCATCAGGCCGGCCAGCGCGGCGTCGACCGCGTTGCCCCCTGCAAGCAGGGCGTCCGCTCCCGCCTGCGCGGTGAGCGGATGGCCCGCGGCGACGACGCCTCTCACGGCGCCGCCTCCATCAGTACCTCGGCATGAACTCCGGGACGTCGACGTCGCCGAGCCCGCGACCGCGACCGCGGCTTCCGGCGCGCACGGGCTCGCGGCCCGCGCGGCTGATGCGGGGCTCGCCCGCGGGCTCGCGCAGCAGGCTGCGCTCCTGGCGGACAGGGCGCTGGTCGCCGAAGCCGGTGGCGACGACGGTGATCCACACCTCGTCCTCGCCCAGGTTCTCGTCCACCATCGCGCCGAAGATGATGTTGGCGTCGGGATGGGCGGCCTCCTGGACGGCCTTGGCCGCCTCGTTGACCTCCCACAGCGAGAGGTCGCTGCCACCCGTGATCGACAGCAGGATGGAGCGGGCGCCCTCGACGCTCGTCTCCAGGAGCGGCGAGGAGACCGCCTGCTGCGCGGCCTCGAGGGCACGCTTGTCGCCCGTGCCCATACCGATGCCCAGCAGCGCGTTGCCGGCTTCGGACATGATCGTCCGCACGTCCGCGAAGTCGAGGTTGATCAGGCCGGGGAGCGTGATCAGGTCCGAGATGCCCTGAACGCCCTGGCGCAGGACGTCGTCGGCGACCCGGAAGGCCTCGACCATCGAGGTCTGCTTGTCCAGGACCGACAGCAGCTTGTTGTTGGGCACCACGATCAGCGTGTCGACTTCTTCTGCAAGTGCCTCGACGCCGTGCTCGGCCTGCTGCATGCGGCGACTGCCCTCGAAGCCGAACGGCTTCGTGACGATGCCGACGGTCAGCGCGTCGAGCTCGCGGGCGATGCGCGCGACCACGGGCGCCGCGCCCGTGCCCGTGCCGCCGCCCGCGCCGGCCGTGATGAAGACCATGTCCGACCCGCGCAGGGCCGCCTTGATCTTGTCGTGGTCGTCCATCGCCGCCTGACGGCCCAGGTCCGGGTTCGACCCCGAGCCCAGCCCGCGGGTGACCTCGGCGCCGATGTGCAGCGTCGTGTCGGCCGAGGACTGCTGCAGCGACTGCAAATCCGTGTTGAGGGCGAGGAAATCCACTCCGGCGACGCCGGCCTCGACCATGCGGTTGACGGCGTTGACGCCGCCTCCACCCACGCCGACCACGCGCAGGACGGGCTTGCCGGTCATCTCAACCCGCCCACCCGGGCCGTACATGGTCGGCTCGGCCGAGCGGGCGTACGGATCGCGCGCAGGAGGCTGCATGACGTTCTCGGGAATGTCCGCGGAGAACGCCGCGCGCAGACGGTCCTGAGGGGTCGGCATCCTGCGCTCGGCGACCGGGGCGGCCTCGGCCGGCGCTTCCGGCGGGACCAGGGGCTCCGCGGGCACGAGGTGCTCCGGGTGCGCGCCAATCGGCGCGTCAGGCGCTGGCTGCTGCTCCTCGGAGGCCGGCGCACCGGCCTCCTCCGTCTTGCGGAAGAGCTGGGCCAGCGGCCCCTCCCGCATGCTCGCCCGCTTATGGCCTGCCATGTCCGAGAACCTCCTTCGCCAGTTGGCGATAGGCGTCTGCAGCGACGCCCTTCGGGTCGTACTTGAGCACCGACATGCCCTTGACCGGGGCCTCCGCGAAGCGGACGGTCTTGCGGATGCGCGACGCGAACACCCGGTCCCCGAAGTTCTCCTCGAGGATCTCGATGGCTTCCTTCGCGTGAATCGTCCGCGAGTCGACCAGCGTGGGAAGGATTCCCTCGATATCGACATCGGGATTGAGGTTCTCGCGAATCATCGCCAGGGTGTTGGTGAGCTGAATCAGCCCTCGCATCGACAGATACTCGCACTGCACGGGAACGATCACCTTGTCGGCCGCGGTCAGCGCGTTGATGGTCAATAGTCCCAGAGATGGCGGCGTATCGATGCAGATGAAGTCGTAGTCCTCGCGAATTGGGCGAAGTGCCTTCTCCAGCGAGCGCTCCCGGCCGATCTTCGTGGACATCGCGATCTCCGCCCCAGCGAGGTCGATCGACGCGCAGGCGACGTCGATCTCGCACCGGCGAATCACCTCCCGGATGCCGAGGTCGTGGACGAGGACGTCATACATCGACGTTTCGAGCTGATCGGGGTCGATGCCCTGGGACATGGTCAGGTTGCCCTGGGGATCCATATCGATGCACAGGACGCGGTGTCCCTCTTCGGCGAACGCAGCCGCCAGGTTCAGCGTCGTGGTCGTCTTCGCGACGCCGCCCTTCTGGTTGGCGAACGCGATGACCTTGGCCGTGCTCATCAGCCGCTCCGTTGCGAGTCGAGGGAAGCCATTGGTGGTGGCTGATTCGCGGGCGGACCGTCGGATCCTTCCCGGGACGCTCGGCGCCCCGAGGTAGCCTTCGCCCCGGATGGCGGGGCCGGGAGCACTGCAGGAGCGCAACGAGGAGCTCGCGCGGCTCGAGGCCACGGCCGCGGAGCCACACCTCGGCGCCCAGGGCGCCGACGCCCAGGTACGCCTGCTGTGCATCGTCGACGGCGACGTCGCCGACGTGATGAACATGACGATCGTCTCCACCAAGACGACGAACGCGCCCGTCACGACGGAGTAGCCGCTCGAATAATCTGCCCGGCGTGGATCGCGTTCTCGAAGGCAAGCGGATCGCGATCTGCGCCGGGCCCGGCGGCGTGGGCAAGACGACCACCTCCGCCGCCGTCGCCGCGGGAATGGCGATGCGCGGCTTGAAGGTCGCCGTCGTGACGATCGACCCGGCGCGGCGGCTCGCCGACGCGCTCGGGCTCGATGGACTCGAGGACCAGCCGCGGCGCGTCGACCCGGCGCTCTTTCCCGGCATGCAGGGCGAGCTGTGGGCGCTGATGCTCGACTCCAAGCGCACCTTCGACGGGCTCATCGCGAAGGTCGCGCCGGACGAGCGAGCGCGCGACGATGTGCTCGGCAACCGCATCTACCAGGAGCTCTCGAGCGCGGTGGCGGGGTCTCAGGAGTTCACGGCGATCGCGAAGCTCTACGAGCTCGACGCCTCCGGGGCCTTCGACCTGCTGGTGCTCGACACGCCGCCGTCGCGCAACGCCCTGGACTTCCTCGACGCACCCGACCGCCTCACCGGCTTCCTCCAGGGGCGGGCGATCCGGCTTTTCCTGCGCCCGGGGCGCGTGCTCGGCGTCGGGACCGGCGTCGTGTTCAGCGCACTGCGAAAGGCGACGGGCGTCGCTTTGCTCGACGACCTCTCGACGTTCTTCCGCGCGCTCGGCGACATGATTCCCGAGCTCGCCGAGCGTGGCCGCCACGTCAAGGCGCTGCTCGCCTCGGAGGCCACCGTGTTCCTGCTCGTCACCTCGCTGGAGCGCGAGCCGGTGGACGAGACCGTCTTCTTTCATGAGCGACTCGGCGAGCGGGGTCTTCCCTTCGGCGCCGTCGTCGTCAACAAGGTGCGGCCGCCGGTGGGCGAGGATGGCCCGCTGTCGCCGCCGCTCGAGCCCGGCCTCGCGGCCCGCGTGGCCGAGGCCGCCGCCGAGGCCAGCGTGCTGGCGGCCCGCGACGCCGAGGGGCTCGAGCGCCTGCGCACAGCGCTGGGCGACCCGACCGTGATCGCGGTCCCCCAGCTGCCGGGCGACGTCCACGACCTCGACGGGCTCGCCCACGTGGGCGAGCACCTGTTCGGGGCGTAGCCGTCTGCGGCGGGATGCTCGGTCGCAGGCGGTCAGGCGGGCGCGGGGACGTCGCCGCGGATCAGCTCGTCGGCGACCGCGCGCAGGTCCGGGTCGAGATGCCCGCAGAGCACGTCGCGCAGGACGGCGCGCAGGCAGCCGGCCAGCGAGCCGATCAGCCCCTCCACCTCTGAATCGGACCCGCCCGCCCGCAGCAGCCCGGCGACGGCGGAGCGCTCCAGGGCGATGGCGCGCTGCAGGCGCTCCGTGAGCGCGCTGCGATCGCTCGCGTGGGCGCAGATCGCGGCGAGCCGCGGGGCCAGGTGCTCGTAGCCGGGCCGGTCGGGCTCGGCGAGCAGCGCGCGGCCGGCGAGCAGCCAGTCCGTCAGCGCCTCGAGCGCGCTCGGGCGCTCGCAGCCGAGCTCGAAGCGCCGCAGCGCCCACGCGAGCTCGCCGCCGCGCGGCGTGCGCCGGTCCACCAGGGCGCAGAAGGCGCGCAGCGGGTCCTCGTCGGCGGGCTCGAGGCGGCAGGCGTCCAGCGCGCGGCGCATTCCGGTGGCCAGCGGGACGTGCAGCCAGGCGCCGTTGCCCGTGCGCGCCCAGGCGCTCGGCCCGACGGCGGGCTCACAGTCGTCCCAGAGCCGCAGCGCGGACTGCAGGCGGCGCAGGCGCACCCCGGCGGCGGCGAGGACCTCGTCGCCGCCCTCGATGCGCACCGCGGCCACCGTCGCCCAGGAGTCCAGGCGCAGCTCTTCGGGCGCGTCGCGCAGCGCGCCGGCGCGCACGAGCGCCAGGCCGCTGCCGAGCTCCACCCGCTCGGAGTCCATGACCAGCCCGTCGACGGGCGCGAGCACCTGCGTGAGGGCGACGTCCCCGTAGACCGCGTCTTCGAGCTCCTCGAAGGCGGCACGGAAGCGGGCCGGCTCGAAGACGAAATCCGTGGCGTCGGCCCACACCACGGTGATGAACGCCATCAGCGCGGCGTCGGCCCGCGCGCCTGCGTCAGCCGGAGCCGAGCGCACGCCGCGACGGTGCAGGTAGTCCTCGAGGGCCCCGAGCTGGGAGAGCTGCGAACGAGCGGTCGCGTGACTCGGGAGCTTGGCGAGCTCGCCGATGCGATCGGCGATGAAGGCACCCGTGAGCGTGCGGTAGCAGTACAGCGGGACGGTGGAGCGGGTGGGCCGGGCCGATTCCATCAGCTCGAATCCGATCTCAGCTCCGCCGGAGACCTCAGCGGCGAGCTGCCACGCAGCTTCCTCGACGAAGGAGGCCAGGGAGTCGTGCAGGGCACGGTTGTGCATGCGCGGCGGATTCGCCGCGGCGTCCGGGGCTCCTGCTAGATGGAGCTGGGCACGACTAGACGGCGACGAGCTCGGCCGGCTCGGCGCACGAGCCGTGGGCGTCGAGCCACCCGGTGCCGTAGGCGCGCATCGCCTCGACGATCGGGACCAGCGCGCGGCCCTTCTCGGTCAGGCCGTACTCGACTCGGGGCGGGACCTCGGGGAACGTCTGGCGCTCGAGGATGCCCTCCTCCTCCAGCGCGCGCAGGCGCAGCGAGAGCGTGCGCGGGCTGATGCCCTCCAGCGAGCGCTCGAGCTCGCAGAAGCGCGAGCGGTCCTCGGCGAGGTCGCGGATGATCAGCATCGTCCACTTGCCGCAGACCACCTCGGCGGTCCGGCACACGGGGCAGTCGCGGTTCGGCATCAGACCCGAGTCTACCGCATGACTTCACTTATTGAAGCGAGGAGATGGCCACCTCGCGCGCCTCGCCGGCGCGCACCACGGTGAGCGTGAACGCGCCGCGCGCGCCGTCGAGCGCGTCGAACAGGTCGTCCACCCCGCGGAGCGGGCGCCCGTCGACGGCGACGAGGCGGTCGCCGCGCGCGAGACCCGAGACCGCAGCTGGGCTGGCCTCCTGCACCGCGCGGATGAGAAGGCCCTCTCCTCGCGTGCGCGCGAGCGCGAGGCCGAGGCGAGGGCGCGAGGCGATCTCGCCGCGCGCCAGCGACTCGACGTGCGCGCGCATCGCGGCGTCGGCCGGGAGCGCGAGGATCAGGCCCCCCTCCAGGCGAACGGCGTTGAGGCCGAGCAGGTGGCCCTCGCCGTTGACGAGCGGGCCGCCGGAGGATCCGCGCGGCAGCGGGGCCGTGTGCTCGAGCGAGCCCGCGATCGACCGCCCGCGCGGCCCTCGCACCGGGTGCCCGGCAGCGGAGACGAAGCCCAAGGTGACCCGCAGGCCGCGGCCGCCGGGGTCGGCGAGCGCGAAGACCGGCGTGCCGATGCCGGCGGCCGCGGCGGCCTCGGGGGCCCAGGTGACCGGCTCGGCGTCCCCGGTGTCGGCGGCGATCACGGCGACGTCGGCGTCGGGGTCGGCGGCCAGCAGGCGGCCGTGGACCGAGTCCCCGCCCCCGATCGTGACGGCCACGTCTTCCCCGCGCAGCACGTGGGCGACGGTGAGCACGCGCCCGGGGGCGATGACGACACCCGAACCGCGGCCCCAGCCGCGGCCGAGACCCGCGACCGCCGGACCGACGCGCTCAGCGACCGTCCGGATCGCCTCGCCCGTTTGAGTGACTTGCAACATGCAAGCGATAGCGTAGAGGGCATGGCGGCGACGTCACCCCTGGCCGACGCGCTCACGCGGGTGGGCGACCGCTGGACCCTGCTCGTCGTGGCCGCGCTGCTCGACGGGCCGATGCGCTTCAACGAGCTCCAGGACGCGCTCGACGGCATCGCGCCGAACATCCTCTCCGCCCGGTTGAAGGCACTGGCCGAGCACGCGCTCCTGGTTCAGCGCCCCTACTCCGAGCGCCCGCCACGGTTCGTCTACGAGCTGTCGGCGGCGGGCCAGGAGCTCGCGGGAGCGCTGCGCCTGCTCGCCGACTGGGGCGCGCGCTCGGGCGAGGCCGAGCCGCTGCGCCATCGCCTCTGCGGGACGGCCCTGCGCGCGACCTGGTGGTGCGCGACGTGCGAGGAGCCGGTCGCCGAGCCCGACGCCGACGAGCCGCTCGATTTCATCTAGCGTTCCGAGCCGTCGAATCGGTGGCAGGCACGTCGGCTCGGGACATCAGTCGCTGGTGGACGTGTCCGCTAGAAGCCGGGCGGCGGCGCCGACGGGCCGTCCGGCGGTGCGGGCGCGGCCGCCGGGGGCGGCGGGGGCGCCTGCTCGGCCGGCACGATCGCAGCGGCCACGGGAGCGGCTGCGGGAGCCGGCGGCGGGGCGGCCGAAGGGGCCGACGGGACCGGGTCGGACGGAGCGAGGTCGGCGACGACGGCGGGCGGCTCGGCGGCCTGCTGCGGCTGCGCGGCGGCCGCGACCCCGTTGGAGGACGCGAGGTGGCGCAGCCCCTGGTCGGCCTGCACCAGCAGCTTGAAGTCGTGCGGCGAGGACGCCACCTTCATCGCCTCCTCGAAGGTGATGCGGTTGGCCTGCAGGTGCTTGAGCAGATGCTGGTCGAAGGACTGCATCCCGTAGAACTCGCCCTCCTTGATGACCTCGTGCATCTGCCCGGTCATCTTCGGGTCCAGGATGAAGTCGTGCACGCGGCCCGTCATCACGAGGATCTCGCAGGTGGCGACGCGGCCTGCTCCGTCGGCGGTCTTGACCAGGCGCTGGGAGATGATGCCCTTCAGGGTGCCGGCGATCATGGCGCGGGCCTGACCGGCCTGGTGCGGCGGGAAGAAGTCGATGATGCGGTTGATCGCCTCCACGGCGTCGACCGTGTGCAGCGTGGACAGGACCAGGTGGCCGGTCTCGGCCGCCGACAGCGCGGTCTGGACGGTTTCCTCGTCACGCATCTCGCCGACGAGGATGACGTCGGGGTCCTGGCGCAGGACGCGGCGCAGGGCGCGCTTGAAGCTGGCGGTGTCCTGCCCGACCTCGCGCTGGTTGACGATCGACAGGCGGTCCGGGTGCAGGAACTCGATCGGGTCCTCGATCGTGACGATGTGCTTGTGCATCGTCCGGTTCATGTGATCGATCATCGCCGCGAGCGTGGTCGACTTGCCCGAGCCCGTGGTGCCGGTCAGCAGGATGATCCCGCGCTCCTCCTCGGCGAGCTGCGTGATCGCCGGCGGCAGCAGCAGCTCCTCCGGGGTCTTGATCTTGACCGGGATGGCGCGCAGGACCAGCGACACGTAGCCGCGCTGGCGGAAGGCGTTGACGCGGAACCGGGCGAGGCCCTCGATCTGGTAGCTGAAGTCGACCTCGTTGTCGGAGGCGAACTCGTCCAGCTTGTTTGGATCGGTGAGGATCTCGCGCAGCACGCGCTCGGTGTCCTCGTTCTTGAGGCGCTCGGAGCCCTCGATCGGCACCATCTTGCCGTGGATGCGGATGATGGGCAGCGACGGCACCTTCAGGTGCAGGTCGGAACCCTCGTGCACGAGGAGGTGGCGAAGCGCGTCGTCGATGTCGAACATCTCGCCCTACATCGGCCTGGCCCGTCGCGGTCTTGAGTTGTGCTTCACTCGATCGATGAGGATCCCGCTCGCGACCGTGGTCGCCTTCCTGCTCGTCGTCGCTCCCGCCGCCGCGCAGGCCATCGCGACCGCCACGCCCAACCAGGCCGGGAAGGGCAGCCAGCTGCACCTCGAGCTCGACGCGACCCAGGCGCCGGTGTCCGGCCGCCTGCCCACGTCCACGACCCTCTCGGTGCAGGCGGGCACCCGCTTCGACGCCAAAGCGGTCCTCAGGCGCTGCACCGCGGCCCAGGCCCAGCAGGACGCGTGCCCGGCCAACAGCCGCGTCGGCGCCGCGCTCGTCACCGCCCGGGTCTACGGCCGGTCCTATCCCGTGCCGCTGCGCCTCTTCCTGGCCAAGCCCCAGCAGGCCGGCGACCTCGCGGGCGTCGCCGCGGTCACCACCGTCCTCGGCTCTCCGCAGTCGGCGATGGGCCGCGTGGTCAAGACGACCGTCGCTCCCTTCGGCTTCCAGGTGATCCTGCCGACTCCGGGCGACCTCTCCGGCTTCCAGGTGACCTTCGAGCGCTTCACGGCCGACATCGGCACCAGCCGCGTCATCACCGTCAAGCGCAAGCAGCGCAAGCCCAAGAAGGTGCGCCATCACCTCATCACCAACCCCAAGACCTGCAGCGCCCCCTGGGCCTCGCGGGCCGAGTTCACCTTCGCCGACGGCACCACGGCGCTGCTCGACGCGCCGATCGCCTGCGTGCCGTAGCGCTGCTAAGCGACGTCGCGGAGCTTCTGCGCCTCCGCGAGGGACTGCAGCTTCTTCAGGGACTGGTTCTCGATCTGACGGATGCGCTCGCGCGTGACGTTGAAGGTGCGGCCGACTTCGTCGAGCGTCCGGGGGTGCTCCCCGCCCAGCCCGTAGCGCAGCTCGAGCACGCGGCGCTCGCGATAGGACAGGTTCTCCAGCGCCTCGCGCAGGGCCTCCTTGGTCAGGATCTCTGCCGCGCGCTCGTAGGGCGACTCCGCGCGCTCGTCGGCGATGAACTGCCCGAACTCGGACTCCTCCTCGTCGCCGACCGGCTTCTCCAGCGAGACCGGGGCCTGGGCGGAGCGCTTGATCGACTCCACCTCGTCGGGCTCGATGCCGGTGACGTCGGCGATCTCCTCGGCCGTGGGCTCGCGGCCGAGCTCGGTGACGAGCTTGCGCTCGGCGCGACCGATCTTGTTGAGCTTCTCCACGACGTGGACCGGGATGCGGATCGTGCGCGCCTTGTCAGCCAGCGCGCGGGCGATCGCCTGGCGGATCCACCAGGTCGCGTAGGTGGAGAACTTGAAGCCCTTGCGGTAGTCGAACTTCTCCGCCGCGCGCACGAGGCCGAGCGTCCCCTCCTGGATGAGGTCGAGGAACGGCAGGCCCTGGTTGCGGTAGTTCTTGGCGATCGATACGACGAGGCGCAGGTTGGACTCGACCATCTTCTGCTTGGCGTCGAGATCGCCGCGCTCGATGCGGCGCGCGAGGTCGACCTCCTCCTGCGCGGTGAGCAGCCGCACCTTGCCGATGTCCTTGAGAAACAGCTGCAACGAATCCGTCGTCATGTCCGGCCGCAGATCCAGAGCGGGGTTCTTCTTGCGCCGCGACTTCTTGTCGACTGCGCGCTCCTCCTGCGCCGCCGTGTGCGCCGGGTCGATCTCCTCCACCAGCTCGATCTCGGAGCGCTCGAGGAAGCCGTGGAGCTCCTCCATATCGGCCTCGTCCATGTCGAGCTCGGCCACCGCCGTGGCGACCTCGGCGTGCGTCAGCACACCCACCGTCTGCCCCCTGAGGAGCAGGCCCTTTACCTCTTCCAGTTCCTGCAGATCAGCTACTGACATCGATGAGGGTTCCTCCGCGCTGGGACCCCGCCAGATGGGCTGCGGGGCATGCTGTGGTCGAGTCTAGGCACTTCCTCAAGGGAAGTTCAACGACCGTAGCGACCCGTCGCGCCGGTGGTGGCAGTCGAGTCATTCCTACGACCTTGATCGGCCCGGCGCAGAGGGCGCTTGAGTCTCGGCGGACGAGTTGCGACGCGCGGTAGAATCGCGCGGATGGCGGAGAAGCAGTCCAAGAAGAAATCGAAGGCGAGCGCCAGGGAGGAGTCCGGCGTGCTCGCCTCGCTGCCCGCGACGCGGCCCGCGCGCATCAGCGGCCGCGCGCGTTCCAGCGACACCGAGGCCGCCGCAGCCGCCCCGCGCGCGAGCACGAAGGCCACGTCCGCCAAGGCCGCGCCGGCGAAGCCCAAGGCCAAGCGCACCCCGGCCAAGCGCACCCCCGCCAAGCCCGCCGCGGCCAAGCCCAAGACGCCCACCGCGGCGACGCCGAAGGCCGAGCCCGCGAGCGTGACCACCGCCAAGCCCGCGCGCCCGCGGCCAGTGCGCTCCGCGTCGCGAAACCTCGCCGAGCCGGCCAAGAAGGCGGCGGACAAGCGGCCCGCAGAGGACCGTTCGCCGGGTGGAACCGAGCTCGTGACGACCGTGGTGCAAGCCGCCGGCGAGCTGGCCCAGGTGGGCCTGACGGTCGGCGGACAGATCCTCAAGCGCGCCGTCGAGAAGCTTCCCAAGCCCTGAACGCGGCCGTCGGCTGGAACCGGCGCGGCTGGGGTATAGTCCCGCACGCCGAGTCATCGGGGGCCTCGACCCCGGTGAGCGGGGGACCCACAGGGACGACGATGTCCCAGGGGCGAATCGGCCGCTGATGCGGCCGTAGCGGCGCTTCTGCGTCGCGAGCCCGTCAGCTCACCTCGCAGGCGCGCAGAGACCCCGTCCCGTATGAGACTGCACCGCCTACACGTCATCGTGCCCGTCGTCCTGGCTGCCCTGGGCGCGCCCGCGACCGCCCGAGCCGACACGGGCGGCGCCGAAGCCGGCCAGGCCGAGCCGAGCCGAGCCAGCGCCTCCGCCGGCCAGGTCTCGGTCTCCACGCGGCCCGGCGGGCTCGTCGGGCGCACCAAGACCTTCCGCGGCGCGATTCCGGCCGGCGACGCCGGACGCACCGTCACCGTGGAGCGCTACGACGAGCTCGCCGCCCAGTGGCTGGCGATCGCCCGCGCCACCGCCGGCGAGGACGGCGCCTTCGCCGCCCGCTGGAAGCCCGACCGCACCGGCCCGCTCCGCGTCCGCGCCCGCGTCGAGGCCGCCGGAGCGGCTGCCGCCGCGGCTGCGCCCGAGCTCGGCATCACGCTCTACAAGGCCGCCACCGCCACCTGGTACGGCCCTGGCTTCTACGGCCGCAAGACGGCCTGCGGCCAGCGGATGAGCCGCACCCTGCTGGGGGTCGCTCACAAGACGCGCCCGTGCGGGACGCAGATCTCCTTCCTGTACCGCGGGCGCACCATCACCGTCCCGGTGGTCGACCGGGGCCCGTTCGCCAACGGCGCCCAGTGGGACCTCACCGCCGCCGCTTCCGAGACCCTGGGCTTCAGGACGACCGGCACCATCGGCGCGCTCCAGCGCTGAGCGCCAGTCGCTAACCGCTCTCCAGGTAGCCGACCATCCGCGCCGTGAGCGCTTCCAGGGCCGCCGTCGAGTGCTCGGAGGACAGCGGGCGCTCCAGCAGGAGCGCGTCGATGCGGTCCGCGATCTCCGGAGCAGAGCGCCGGGCGCAGATCGAGCCCGCCCGGGCCGCCGAACGCACCGTCTCGGGGTCCAGCGTCCAGAACGCCTCGAAGACCCGGTCGAGGTCGTCGGCGGGCACGCTGGCCACCGGTGGCTCCCAGGCCGCCAGGCACACCGAGAAGCCGGGAGAGTCGATGACGACGGCCCATTCGTGCCCGATCGCGGCGTCGGCGTCGATCGGCACCTCGGCCGGGCCGCCCGCGGGGTCGGTGGCCGCCTCGAAGTCGGCGAAGACGGCGGCGAGCTCGGCCATCCGCGCCATCCGGTGGTAGCGATGCTCGACGGCGCGGTAGAAGCGCTTGCGCTGAAACGCGCCCAGCACCAGCGGCCGCGCCGCGCTGGCCATCGTCTGGTCCTCGATCGCCCGCGACAGGGCGACCAGCGTCCGCTTGCGCAGCGGTCGCGCCCGCCCCTCGTGGGGAACGGCGCCGAAGATCGACGGGTGCTCGGTCGGGCCCGGGAGCCCCGACGCCTGTGCACGCTCGAGCGCGGCGGACACCGACAGCCCGCCCCGGCGCAGGTCCACGACCCGCCGGAGCAGGTCGACGTCACTCGCCGAGTACAGCCGGTAGCCGGCAGGGGTGCGCTGTGGGGTCGGGAAGCCGTACCGCTGCTCCCACATGCGGATCGTGCCCGCGGTGAGGCCGGTCTGCTCCGCGACCTCTCGTATCGGGAATCCGCTCATGTCTTCGACGGGTGTACGGGTATCGAAGCAGCCGGGATCGTCCGGCGCGCGTGCGAGCTCCGTACTGGCACGTATGGCGCGAATCGCAGACCCCATCCTGCTGACCGGAGCTTCGGGCTACGTCGGTGGGCACCTCCTCGCCGCACTCACCGCGGCCGGCCACGAGGTGCGCGCGCTGACCCGGAGCCCCGAGGCCGCCGGCCTTCCGGACGGCACCGACGTCCGCCGCGGCGACGCGCTGTCCGGGGAGGGCATCGACGACGCGCTCGCCGGCTGCCGCACGGCGTACTACCTGATCCACTCCATGGGCCAGGAGGGAGCGGACTTCGGAGAGCGCGACCGGCGTGCCGCCCGCCGGTTCGCCGTCGCCGCCCGCGCCGCCGGCGTCGAGCGCGTCATCTACCTCGGGGGCCTCGAGGGCACCTCGGAGCACCTGCGCTCGCGGGCGGACACGGCCGCGGCGCTGGCCGAGCACGGTCCGCCCCTCGTGCACGTCCGCGCCGCCATGGTGGTGGGCCGCGGCAGCGCGTCGTTCGAGATCGTTCGCCATCTCGTCGACCACCTGCCCGCGATGATCGCCCCGCGCTGGGTCGACACGCTGACCCAGCCCGTCGCCGTGGCCGACGCCGTGACGGCGCTGGTGGCCGTCGCCGAAGCCCGCGACGTCCCCGCCGAGGTCCAGCTCGGCGGCGCCGACGTGCTGACGTATCGTGAGATGATGGCGCGGTATGCCGCCCTCGCCGGCCGCCGCCACCGTCCGCTCATCAAGGTGCCGTTCTTCACCCCCCGCCTGTCGTCGTACTGGGTCGCGCTCGTGACGCCGGTCCCGCTCGGCATGATCCAGCCCCTCGTGGAGGGGCTCGGCGCGCAGATGGTCGTGACCGAGCCGCCACCCCCCGGGATCAACGACGCACCCATGGGATTCGACGAGGCCGTCCGAGCCGCCCTGTGAAGCTGAGGGGGCGACAGCAGGACCGGCAGGTCGCCCGGGCGGTGATCGCGGATCCGGAGGAGCACACCACCATGGACCGCAACGGCGCCGTGCGCTCCATCCAGGCGGCGAACGTGGACCTGCCGGAGGAGGAGCTCGCGGCGATCTGGTCCACGGTGCACCTCGAGCGGCTCGCGCGCACGTACTGGTGGTACCTGTCGCGGATCTCGCTCGGCCTGATCCGGGTGCACTACTCCGACGACGAGCGCGCGGTGGTGTTCCTCGGCCGCCCCTTCGTCATGCTGCGCTTCCACCAGCCCGAGTACGAGACCTCGACCGACCGCGGCATCGTGCGCTGGCGCATCCGCGACGGGTTCCTGGTCGCCCGCCGCGACGACGGCTACCTGGAGATCGACGTCCGCCGCATGGCCTCCGAGCACCCGGGCTACATGCGCGTACACATCGAAGTCGAGGTCGCGAGCTTCTATCCGGCGCTCGCTCGGCCGTTCAAGTGGTTCTACGTCAACACGCAGTCGCGCATCCACGTGATCGTGACGCACGGGTTCCTCAAGCGCCTCGCGCGCCTGGAGCTCGAGGAGTCGGCGATCGGGCGCTTCACCGACTCCCCCAGGGAGCCCGAGGACGTCAACGTCGGCTCGACCCCGTGGGCCGTGGTCGCCGCCCTCGCCGCCGCCTTCGCGGCACTCGGGATGCTGCTCGCCTGGTCCTTCCGGCGCGACTAGCTAGATGGTCGATTCCAAATTCGGGTGGCGCCTGACCACGGAATAACTGGAATCAACCATCTAGGCGTTCCCCGTCCCCGTCAGCGAGCGCAGCTTGGCGCGGTCGTGGCGGGAGTGGATGCGCCGGACCGTGCCTGAGCGCGAGCGCATGACCAGCGACTCGGTCGTCGCCCCGCGAGCGCCCTGGTAGCGCACGCCCTGCAGGACGTCGCCGTCGGTGACGCCGGTGGCGGAGAAGAAGGCGCTGTCGCCCGTGACCAGGTCGTCCTGGGTCAGGATGCGGTCGAGGTCGTAGCCGCCGTCGATCGCCGCCTGGCGCTCCTCGTCGTCCCGTGGCCACAGCCGGCTGACCAGCCCGCCGCCCTGGCACTTGACCGCGCACGCGGCGAGGACGCCCTCGGGCGTGCCGCCGGTGCCCCACAGGAAATCGATCGGCGAGCGCTGCGAGGTCGCCAGCAGCACGCCCGCGACGTCGCCGTCGATGAGCAGGCGCACGCGCGCGCCCGCGTCGCGGATGGCCTTGATGCCCTCCTCGTGGCGCGGGCGGTCCAGCACCATCGCGGTGATGTCGCCGACGTCCAGCCCCCGGCGCTCGGCGATCAGCCCGACAGTCTCCCCCAGCGGGCGGTCGAGGTCGAGCAGGTCGGCGATGTCGTCCTGGCCGGCCATCTTCTGCATGTAGACGCACGGGCCCGGGTCGAACATCGTGCCGCGCGCCGAGAGGGCGATCACGGCGAGCGCGTTGGGCAGGCCCTTGGCCGTCAGGGTCGTGCCCTCCAGGGGATCGACCGCGATGTCGACCTCGGGCGGCGTGCCGTCCCCGACGTGCTCGCCGTTGTGGAGCATGGGCGCCTCGTCCTTCTCGCCCTCCCCGATCACGACGACGCCGTCCATGCGGATCGTCGAGAGCACGGCGTGCATGCCGTCCACGGCGGCTTGGTCGGCGGCGAGCTTGTCCCCGCCTCCGACCCAGCCCGCCGCCTGCAGCGCGGCGGCCTCGGTCACCCGCACGAGCTCCAAGGCGAGGTTGCGATCCGGCAGGACGGGGCTCATAGCACTCCTGGGGGCTTGCGGCGGCGCTCGGACTCCGAGGCCCGGATCGCGCCGCCGGCGGCGACGGCCAGGGCACCCAGGAAGGCGAGGTACCAGCCGATGGACAGGCCGATCTGGCCCGATGGCTCGCCGGGGCGGGAGATGACCCCGTTCCAGAACAGCAGCGTCACCGCGATCAGGCCGATGACGGCGGTCATCTCCCCGCGCGGCCAGGACAGCTCGTGACCGCGGGCCACGATGTACAGCAGGACGATCGGCGCGATCGCGGCGAGCAGCAGCACGACGCGGCTGATGCTGTTGGCGTCCCAGATCGACGCGTCCGCCCGGCCCCCCGCCACGCTGGCGTTCGGGTTGTCCGAAGGCGCGTACGCCGGCAGGAACACGGCCATCACGAGCACCAGCCCGCCGATCGCGGCGCCGATCTCACCCCGGCGCAGGTTGGAGGGATCCATGCCGGCCCGAGCCTATCTTTTCACCGCGGGCCCTGATGCCACCTCTCCCTTCGGGGAGATCCACACGAATCGGTACTGGCCGGCGCGCGCCCGAGGCAGGCGCACCGTGAAGTAGCCCTTGGCGTCTCTGACCGTGTGCGTCAGGACGTCGGCCCAGTCGCCGCGCGGGCCGGCGCGATGCTCGATGCGTATCGGCTGCGGCATCCCCTCGAGCCCGGGGCGCACGAGGCCCCAGAGGCGCAGCGGCCGTCCCGAGCGGATGGCGTCGAGCGCCATGAACGGCAGGCGGTAGGCGCGGTAAACCGGTTTCCTGCGACCGTCGTCGAAACGCAGCCCGGTCTGGTAGGTCCCCCAGTAGCGCCGGTGTGTGACGGGGAACTGCGTCTGGGGCGGGGAGTCGCGCAGCAGGAACTGGTTGAAGGCGAGCACCCGCCGGTCGCGGAACGCGATGAATTCGGAGCGCACCGTCCACGCCGCCTGCCGTCGCAGGGAGACGCCGCGGTAGGGATCGGGCGGGTTGGTCTGGTAGCCGAACTCGGTGTACCAGACCGGGATCCTCCCCGTGACGCGGCCGTGACGGTTGGCGGCATCGAGGATGTGCTCCAGGCGCCGGCTGTCGGCCAGGCGGATCTCGTCGGGAAGGACGGAGCGGAACTCGGGCTTCGCGAGCACCGGGTACGGATGGTGCGCGGCGCCCAGCGTCTGCAGCGGCCCCTGGCGCTTGAAGTCCCCGCAGCTCCCGAGCCGCGCCTGGCGGCCGCGCAGCGGCCGCAGGTTCGCGCCAAGGCAGAACAGGTCGCGATAGAAGCGGGCGGCGTAGATGGGGTTCGCGACACCGAACTTCTCGCTGCCCAGCGGCGCGGTCTCGCCGATCAGGATCACGTCGCCGCCGTGGCCCGACACCTCGAGCGCCGCGTGGCCCGCCCGGTAGAGCCGGCGGTAGAGCTGCGGCGCGAAGGTGTGCATCCGCCCGGTCCGCTTGTCGCGCTCGGACTGCGGCTGCAGCAGCCCGCCCCAGTTGGGCTCGTTCCACAGCGACCACACGTCGATCTTCGGGAGCAGCTCCCCGTCGTGGCCGTAGTTGCCGCTGTAGCGGCGCCCGAGCATCTCCACGAACGCGCCGAAGGCCTTGGCGCCGGGCTTGAAGGCGTCCTTGTCGGCGATCCGGCGCGGCGGGTTCGCGCCCTGCGCCCAGACCGGGGCACCGCCGCGGGGGTTGAGCAGCACGGTGAGCCCGTGCTCGTAGGCCGAGCTGATGGCGTAGTCGAGCCTGGCGATGCGCTCGTCGTAGACGCCCGGGCTCGCCGGGTGACGCGGCCTGGATTCAGGCGCGATGTCGCGCCACAGCGCCGGGATGCGGACGCGGTCGACGCCCAGCGCCTTGAGCTCGGCCAGCGTCCGGTCAACCGTGGCGGGCGGCGAGTGCAGCAGCAGGTCGTCGTCTTCGAAGATCGATTCCTGCCGGGGAGCCGCGGTCGCCGGCGACGCCGACGAGAACGCGCTCACCATCAAGACCGCCACGATGCCGAGCCGACGCCTCACCGCCCCGAGAGTAGCCTGCGCGGCCATGGAGGCAGCTGACCGGGTGAACCGCTGGGTGGGCGGAATCGACTACCCGATGTACATCGCCACGGTGGCCGCGGGCGGGGAGCGCTCGGGGTGCCTGATCGGCTTCGCGACCCAGTGCAGCATCGATCCCCTGCGCTTCTTGATCTGCTTGTCGGACAAGAACCGGACCTTCCGGGTGGCCGCCGGCGCCGGCCTGGTCGGCCTGCACCTCGTGCCGCCCACCGCCGAGCACCTGGTGGAGCTGTTCGGCTCGCACACCGGCGACGAGGTCGACAAGTTCGCGCGCTGCGCCTGGCACGAGGGCCCGGAGGGCGCGCCGCTGCTCGACGAGTGCCCCAACTGGCTGGTCGGCCGCGTGCTCGAGCGCCTGCCGGCGGGCGATCACGATGCGCTGGTGCTCGAGCCCGTGGCGGCGGGAGCGAGCGAGGACCCGGCCCAGTTCGGCTTTCACCGCGCCAAGCGCTTCGAACCGGGGCACGAGGCGTGACGCGGCCGCGCTTCGACGTGCTGTGGCCGGCCGGCGAGCCCGCCACGGCAGAGGCCCTGTGCGCGGCCATGGCGCCCTGGGAGCGAGCGCCCGCGGGGCGGCCGCTCGTCCTGTGCAACATGGTGGCCAGCCTCGACGGCCGGGTCGCGATCGACGGTGGCTCGACGGGGCTCGGCGGGCCCGGGGACAAGGCGATGTTCCACGCCCTGCGCGGGATCGCGGACGGCGTGCTCGCGGGCACCGGCACGCTGCGGGCCGAGCGCTACGGCCGGATCGTGCGGCGACCCGAGCGCCGCGCCGAGCGGGCCGCGCTGGGGTTGGAGGAGGACCCTGCCGCGCTCGTGATCACGCGCTCGGGGGACCTTCCCTGGACGGCGCCGATGTTCGAGGCCCCGGAGCAGCGCGTCGGCATCGCGGCGCCTCGCGGCCGCGTGGCGGTCCCGGCCTCCGTGCGCGCGCGCGTGGAGGTCGTCGAGCTCGACGACCCCAGCCCGGGCCCGGCGCTGCGCGCGCTCGGCGAGGCGCTGCAACTGCGCACCGTCCTGTGCGAGGGGGGTCCGACGCTCAACACGGCGCTGGTCGAGGACGGGGTGCTCGACGAGCTCTTCCTGACGCTGGACCCGCAGCTGATCGGCGGCGACGCCGCGCTGCGCGTGCTCGCCGGCGCGCCACTGGACGCACCCGCCGCCCTGCGCCTGAGCTGGGTGCTGCGCCACGAGGACGAGGTGCTCCTGCGCTACGCGAGGAAGTAGGTTGCGGCGGCGATGCCCGCGCCCGCCGAGCTCATCATCGCGGTCACCGGCCCGACGGCGACATCGTGAGCGCAAGGGCGACGTTACTGGTACCTCGACATCGTTAGGTAGACGAGTAAGTCGACAACAGAGGGCGGGCGAAGATGACGGACACGCTCCACTACTGGGCGGCGCGCACCACCGTGACGGTCAGCGGCACCGTCACCGTGAAGTGCGACCACGACGGGAAGGTCACCGCTGAACGGGTCATCGAAGTCGGCATAGGTGTCGGCTCAGACCCTGATGGGCGTCACGACGTGCAGCTCAAGGATGGGTGGGAGAGCGACAGCGACTTTGAGCTCACCCTCG
>Ga0136640_10000253_pt1 | contig 20098 bp, 18 predicted proteins | sample AntDrymUQ8642106_2_FD_105498 | JGI IMG/M metagenome (GOLD analysis project Ga0136640, IMG submission 105498) | Polar desert sand microbial communities from Dry Valleys, Antarctica - metaG UQ864 (21.06) | ecosystem: Environmental > Terrestrial > Soil > Desert | place: Antarctica: Dry Valley...
GTACGACAGCTTGTAAAGAATCCGAAGGGAACTATCCTTTGCTTCGTTGGAGCGCCCGGCGTAGGAAAGACTTCGCTCGGTAAATCGATCGCGAACGCGACAGGGCGAAAGTTTGTGCGGCTCGCCCTCGGCGGCGTTCATGACGAGGCCGAGATTCGTGGGCACCGACGCACCTATATCGGCTCGATGCCGGGGCAGATCGTCCAGCTGATGAAACGCGCGGGAACGACCAATCCGGTAATTCTCCTCGACGAAGTAGATAAGCTCGGTCGCGATTATCGCGGCGATCCAAGCGCGGCCTTACTCGAGGTGCTCGATCCAGAGCAGAACAACACGTTCCGGGACCATTATCTCGATGTCGACTACGACCTCTCGCGAGTATTCTTTATTGCGACCGCGAATGTACTTCACACAATCCCGCCGGCGCTGCAGGATCGCCTTGAGATCCTCAATCTCTCGGGCTACACGGAGCGCGAGAAGCTGGAAATCGCTAAGCAGCACCTGATTTCGAAACAGTGCGAGAATTCGGGCATCGACGCTGAAAAGGTTAAGTTTACGGACGATGGCATTCTTGAAACTATCCGTCACTACACTCGCGAGGCGGGCGTTAGAAATCTCGAACGCGAGATCGGGTCGTGTCTGCGTAAAATCGCCCGAAAGTATGTCGTGTGCGCGGAGAAGGAAGGCTTTAAAGTCGTCATCGATGCGGAGAAAGTTCAGGAACTGCTCGGGACGATTCGCTTCCGTAAACAGGACATAGCTCGCTCCAGCGAAATTGGGCTGGTTAACGGGCTGGCTTGGACCGAGGTGGGCGGCGACGTGCTGCAGGTCGAGGCGACGCTCGTCAAAGGAAAAGGCGAAGTCACTCTTACCGGTAAGCTCGGCGAGGTAATGCAGGAATCGGCCAAAGCCGCTCTCACTTGTGTCAAGACCCGAGCAGAAGAACTAGGCATCGATCCCACGGACTTCCGAGAGAAAGACCTCCATGTGCACGTGCCTGAAGGCGCGATTCCGAAGGACGGGCCCAGTGCCGGCATCACGATGGCGACGGCAATGGTCTCCGCGCTGACGCGCCGCGCAGCACGGCACGATGTCGCGATGACCGGCGAAATCACGCTCCGCGGAAAAGTGCTTCCAATTGGCGGCATTAAGGAAAAGCTGCTCGCGGCACATCGCTTCGGCCTTCGGACGATCATTTTGTCAAAAGAGAACGAGAAAGACCTTGTCGATATACCGGACGAGGTCCGCGAAGAGCTGACCATTCATACCGTCGATCGAATCGACGAAGTGCTCGAGATCGCGCTCGTAATGCCTGACGTTGTCGAGGAAATTTCACCGACGCCCTGGGCGTCCGAAGCCGTCGTTCCGGATATTGCCACTTCTTTAGAATAGGCTGCGAACGGCCACCGTAGTCGGGACGCAAGGGCGGTTCATTACGAACCGCCGTTTTTTCTGTTATGAAAATCACATCGGCCGAGTTCTTAAAAAGTGCGTTTACACGGCGGGACTGGCTGGTCGATGGCAGGCCGGAGATCGCGTTTCTCGGTCGGTCAAATGTGGGGAAATCTTCACTGATTAACTCCCTCGTAGTACGCCGCGGACTTGCTCGCACGTCAAACACTCCGGGCCGCACCCAGAGCATTAACTTTTTCTTGATTAATGACCGCTACGTCTTTGCGGACCTGCCCGGCTACGGCTATGCGAAGGTTTCAAAGTCGATGCGAGCGGACTGGGGCACGATGGCGGAAGAGTACTTATCGGACAGAACGGAGCTCGCTCTCTGCATCCAATTGGTCGATGCGAGGCATCCACCGTCCGCGCTCGACGTCCAGCTGAACGAGTGGCTTCGCTTTAATCAAAAACCTTTTCTAGTCGTTGCAACTAAAGCCGATAAGTTGTCGAATAACGAGTTGTCGCGTTCTACAAAAACGATTGAGAATACATTACCGGACAGTCGACTTATATCGTTTTCGGCCACCTCAGGGCGGGGACGAGAGGAGGTGTGGCAGGCTATTGCGGCGGCGTCGGATAAAACTGGATTTATTAGTTGATTTATCACCCTCGATGTTGTACACATAAGGTATCCCTTTAACTTCGGGGCGCGCGAGAAAGCTCTTAGCTCGTTTTCTTGTACTACTGCAACAATCCGTACGCTTTCGCATTCGACGTGCCCTTCGAGCGCTTCATGCGCGTTTATCTAATTCAGACATTCCGTAAACTGCATCGAACAAAATAATCTTTTTCTCCCGACCTAAATCACATGGCAACCAAACCTTCAACTGGCCGCGGGGCCAAAACTTCAAAGCCTGATGAGGCTGTCTCGGATCTTCCGGGCGACGAAATCGAAACCTCGAACGGTAATGGTGAGGCTACTCAGGCTTCGCCGGCCTCGAAAGACGGCGACGGTAAGCTAAACTTGGCTGCTCTCAAAGAGATGTCGATCAGCGAGCTGACACATATCGGCCGCGAGATGGGCGTCGAGGGTGCAACAGGGCTTCGGAAACAGGAACTCATATTCAAGCTTCTGGCGGCCCAAACCGAAAAGAGCGGACTGATTTTCTCCGAGGGCGTGCTGGAAACGCTGCCCGATGGTTTTGGATTTCTACGTGCGCCGGAATACAACTACCTTCCGGGCCCTGACGATATTTATGTCTCGCCATCGCAGATCCGCAAGTTTGACCTGCGGACTGGCGACACGGTCTCGGGACAGATTCGCCCGCCGAAGGAAGGAGAGCGCTACTTCGCACTTATCAAGGTCGAGGCGATCAACTTCGAGGCCCCCGAACAGTCTCGCGAAAAAATCTTCTTTGACAATCTGACGCCCCTCTATCCTGACGAGCAGCTTCGAATGGAGATCGATAACGATCCCGAACTCATCGCGGCGCGCGTGATAGATCTCGTCACGCCCATCGGTAAGGGTCAGCGTGCGTTGATCGTTGCTCCGCCGAGAACGGGTAAGACGATGCTGCTGCAGACGATCGCGAATTCGGTAACGGAAAACCATCCGGAAGTTACCCTAATCGTACTGCTCATCGACGAGAGACCTGAGGAAGTAACCGACATGCAGCGCAGTGTCAAGGGCGAGGTGATCTCGTCCACCTTTGACGAGCCGCCGACGCGTCACGTACAGGTCGCAGACATGGTAATCGAAAAGGCGAAACGCCTGGTCGAGCACAAACGGGATGTTGTTATTCTTCTGGATTCGATCACGCGACTTGCGCGCGCACATAACGCGGTCGTTCCTCCTTCGGGAAAAATTCTCTCCGGTGGTATCGATTCGAACGCGTTGCAGCGTCCGAAACGGTTTTTCGGAGCGGCACGCAATATCGAAGAAGGCGGCAGCCTGACCATCATTGCAACCGCACTAATCGATACGGGTTCACGAATGGACGATGTGATTTTTGAGGAGTTCAAGGGAACGGGTAACTCGGAAATTCACCTTGATCGCAAACTATCGGACAAGCGTCTATTCCCGGCAATCGACCTGCAGCGATCCGGTACTCGAAAAGAGGAGTTGCTGCTCGGGAAAGAAGACCTCAATCGCGTATGGGTTATGCGCCGGGTTCTCAATCCGCTCTCGCCCGTCGAGCAAATGGAAGTTGTCCTCGAACGCCTCGGTAAGACGAAGACGAACGCGGAATTTCTCGCGTCGATGCAGACCTAGGCAGTTTTTAGCTGTCAGTGGTCAGTTGTCAGTGGTTTCGGTCAGGGGTTCTGATCACTGTCCACAGACGTCTGGCCACTTTTCTTATGCGTGTAGCCGTAATTTCAGCCGAGGCAGTTCCATATTCGAAGACGGGCGGGCTCGGCGATGTGGCCGGTGCATTGCCGAAGGCCCTTAAGCAAATCGGGGTCGATTCGCTCCTGATCACTCCCTGCTATCTTCAGACAAAAGGCGAGTATCTTTGGGACTTAGCTATCGACGATCTTTGGGTCACCTGGCGTGGCAAGCCGTATCACGCTAGGGCCTTCTACAGCGAGGCGAATGGATCGCCGACTTTCCTGATCGACGCACCATCCCATTTCCACCGCGATTCCATATATGGATATACGGAAGATTATGAGCGATTTGCATTCTTTAACCACGCTGCTCTCACCCTGTTAGAGAGAATCGGAAAGCCACCGGATATTATTCACCTGAATGACTGGCACTGCGGATTTGCCGCCGTTGAATTGGCCGCTAGACGTCGCAGCGAGGTACGCTGGCAGCGGACACGGACGATCTTTTCGATCCACAACATGGCCTATCAAGGCGGCTTCGGAATGGGCCAGTTGTCCGATCTGGGCTTTCATTCCGAATTTGCCCGAAGCGCATTTAATTTCAATGGTTACGCCTCCGCGATGAAAGCGGGTCTCGAAGTATCCGACGTGCTCTCGACGGTCTCGAAACGCTACGCACGCGAAATCCAAACGGCTGAATTTGGGCATGACCTCGATTGGCTCACGCGGCTACGCGCGGAGCGACTGATCGGTATTACCAACGGAGTCGACTATGAGGTCTGGAATCCGGAGTCGGATCCGGAGCTTCCTGCCCATTTCTCTGTGCACGATCTGTCAGGAAAGAGTGAGTGCAAACGCGTCCTGCTCGAGCAATTCAGCCTGCCGAATGATCAGGACCGTCCGATCTTCGCTAGCGTTACCAGACTGACGTCACAGAAAGGCGTCGACCTGATTCGCGAGGCGGCCGGCGAGATTCTAGCATCGGGCGGCTTTTTTATTGCGCTCGGATCGGGCGAAAAGGAGTCCGAAAAATTCCTTCAGGCGTTGCGCGACTATGCCCCGCAGCGGGTCGGAGTTTATGTTGGATATAATGAGAGCCTTGCGCATTTGATCGAAGCGGGCGCGGATGTGTTTCTAATGCCGTCGCGTTTTGAACCCTGCGGGCTAAATCAGATGTACAGTCTCCGCTACGGAACGGTTCCTGTCGTTCGCGCGGTCGGAGGACTCGAAGACACCGTTGAGAATTGGGACGCAGTTACGCAGAGCGGTAACGGTTTCAAATTTCGTGAGTACTCGGCCCCAAAATTTTTGGAAAAGATCTACGAGGCTCGCTATGCCTACGCGGACAAGAAAGGGTGGACAAAGATTCAACAGAACGGAATGTCGGTCGATAACTCCTGGCAGAATGCCGCGAGAAATTACGTCGAACTTTATAAGTTCGCGTTGAATTGACGATGCCGCCAATGAAGAGAAAGATTCTGTACATAGAACGGAAGGCTCAGGGCTTTTTTAGCATCGAGAAGGTTTTCCGGCAGGTCGCACGGAGCCTGACACGCGATCGATTTGAGAGCGAATTCGTCCAGGTCAGCTACGGCTCGGGTCTGCTAAGCATAGTCAAGAATCTGAGAACCTTCGCGGCGGGCGAGGCCGACATTTACCATATCACTGGCGATATTACTTACATGGCTTTGGTGCTGCCACCGGAGCAGACGGTGGTGACTGTTCACGATTTGACTATCCTGCGGTTTCGGTCGGGACTGCGCCGTTGGATTCTAAAGAAACTCCTATTTGACCTGCCGGTTCGGCGCTCGAGGTATGTGACTACGATTTCGCAATCCGTAGCACGAGAGATCGTCGACGTTACACGATGCGATGAGCCGAAAATTCGCGTAATCCAGAACCCTCTCGACGAAGCGTTTAGAGCCGAGAAGAAAGCGGCTTTTAATCGAGAGCGGCCAAACATTCTACAGATCGGGGCGCTGCCCTATAAGAATCTAATGAACGTTGTTCGAGCGCTCGAGGGTCTGAGCTGTCGACTGACGGTGATCGGCGAATTAGATGACGAGACCGTAAATCTGCTTGAGGAAAAAAGGATTGACTACGCGAACGAGTCGGGACTCTCCGATGATGCTGTCCGTGAGCACTACCGAACGGCCGACATCGTTACGTTTTGTTCGGCATACGAAGGGTTTGGTCTTCCGATCATCGAAGCCCAGGCGATGCGAACCGTGGTCGTGACAAGCGATCTCGAGCCAATGAGAAGTGTGGCCGGTGATGGAGCCCTGCTGGTCGATCCTAATGATCCGCGGGCCATTCGAAGTGCTATCGATCAGCTCATCAGGGACGATGAGACCCGTGAGGCTCTTATTGAGAAAGGTTTCCGGAATGTAGCGCGATTTCGTGCTGACGCTGTTGCCGATGAGTACGCAGCGTTGTACGACGAAGTAATTGCGAATCGCGAGATCGACTGGTCGCGGCCAGACGTGCTTCAATAATTTGTTTATGATCATCGTCATCATCGGCGCCCAGTGGGGCGATGAAGGAAAGGGAAAAGTCGTCGACCTGCTAGCGGATCGATTCGATATCGTGTCGCGATATCAGGGCGGCCACAACGCGGGACACAGCGTCTACGTGCAGGACAAGGCCTTTGTATTGAGACTGCTGCCGTCGGGGATCATCCAAGAGAACAAGATCTGCGTCCTGGGAAACGGGATGGTAATCGATCCAACCGCATTCTTCGAGGAGATCGACCAGATTAGTGAGAAAGGGATTATCGTAACGCCCGAGCGGCTGAAAGTTTCGTCACGGGCGCACCTGATAATGCCGTATCACCGCGCCCTTGATCACACCTCCGAGGAGCGACTAGGTAACGAAAAGATCGGCACTACTCTTCGGGGGATAGGACCGGCCTATGAGGACAAGGCGGGTCGTCGAGGCATCCGCGTTGCAGACGCGCTTTCGCCGGAACTGTTAAAGCTTCGGGTTGAGCGAAATCTCGAAGAGGCGAATCGCATCATCGCGTTATTCGGTCAGCAACCTTTACGTGCAGATGAAATCCTGGCCGAGGTCTCGCCGTTAATTGAGCGGCTGCGTCCCTTTGTCACCGAGACTTCGCACTTTTTTGCTGAGGCCCGCAAGGCGAACAAAAAGATATTGCTCGAGGGAGCGCAGGCTACGCTTCTGGACGTCGATCACGGTACCTATCCGTATGTCACGTCATCTAATCCAACATCGGGGGGTGCATCCGTCGGCGCGGGAATTCCGCCGCACCATATCACGGGCGTGCTTGGCATCGTGCGTACCTACGCGACGCGAGTCGGCGAGGGGCCGTTTCCTACCGAGATGTTGGACGATGAAGAGACGATGGCAAATCTAATTCGCGAGCGCGGCAATGAATATGGGTCCGTAACCAGACGGCCGCGACGGTGCGGCTGGTTCGACGCGATCGCGACACGCTATGCAGCGGAGCTAAATGGATTCGACTCAGTAGCACTGACGAAGCTAGACGTCCTCGACGCCCTCGACGAGGTCAAGGTCTGTGTGGGCTACGAGATCGAAGGCCGGCGCGTCGACACATTTCCTGCCGTGTCGAAAGAGCTTCGTGCTATCAAACCCGTGTATGAGACTCTGCTTGGATGGAAAAGTGAGACGCTTGGAATAACTGAGTTTGGCGAACTTCCGGAGAACGCCCGCAGGTATGTGGAATTTCTCTCGGAGCGAATCGGCGTAGAGATCGGCCTCATCTCGACCGGACCCGAACGCGATCAAACAATTATCCTAAAAGAGTCCGTGATGGAAGGATGGTTTAGCTGAATGGCGACCGATCGATGAAGCCGGTTGTAGAATCTGAAACGTACCATTTTCCATTCGCCAGCCCCGCATTGTAGAATTGACCTCGTGGTCCGATAGCTCAGTCGGTAGAGCAAATGGCTTTTAACCATTGGGTCCCAGGTTCGAGTCCTGGTCGGATCACCAATATTATCAATAAGTCAAGCCGTCCGGCTCGGACGCGTTTTCTTGTTGAGCTTGCCAGGCGTGTGCCAACGTTGAAATAAGCCGAGTCACTTCATTAGTGGGGCGAAGAGTGCCGGGTGAACTATTATTTCGCAGTAGTTCGTTTGTCTTGCCCGCGAGGACAACTTGATAACGCTTCGCAAGCGGCGCGCCTCTTTTTTCGTGATAACGTCTTACCTCAAATTCACTGCCGGTCTGTCGGTTCATATGAAGAATTGTTTTGATTTTGATTTAATAGGGCGCGGTCCTTGCTCGGGATAACGCAAAAGAAGCGAATAACTTCCCAGGTAATTCCGAATTAGTGTATATCGCATGACTGACTATGTATAAAAAAAATACAATCACTTCAAAACGATCATTGTGCCTGCTGATATTAGGTCTGATTACTTTTGGAGCCGCGATCGGTCAAGAATCATTGGCCGATATGGTAGCACGTATTAAGCCCTCCGTCGTCGCTATTAGCACATTTGACGCGGACGGCGATGGACTCAAAACGGGTAGCGGGTTCGTTATTCGGGCTGATTATATCGTGACGAATAAACACGTCGTTGAAGGTGCCTCGCGAATCGATATAAGAACTGCGGAAGGGCGTGTTTTCCGCGTAAAAAAGTTCACCTTGGACGAGCCGGGCGACCTCGCGTTGCTTCAAATCGATAGGCTTCCTTCGCAGGTTCGGGCTTTAGCGGTGGCCAAGTATCCACCTCGCCAGGGAGATAAAGTAGTAGTCGTCGGCAGTCCCTTAGGTCTGGAAGGTAGTGTTTCGGACGGTATAGTAGCCGCTTTCCGCGAAGGGGATGGCATGGGAAAGCTCGTGCAAATAACGGCTCCTATTTCTGCGGGCAGTAGCGGCAGTCCCGTTATAAATACTTGGGGCGACGTAATCGGAGTCGCAACGCTTAATTTGAAGGGCGGGCAAAATTTGAACTTTGCAATATCGTCAGAGCGGATTATAAGCCTCTGGTCCGCCTTCGTCACTGTTTCTAACAACGGCCAGCCCATATCGTCTATTTCGAACGCATCCTCGCTAACGGCAAATGATTTGTTAATGCGCGGAATGCAACTTCATAAAACCGGTCAGTGCTCCGAAGCACTTTCGTATTTTCGGGATGCTATTAGAATCAGTGGAGGTTTAAGAGACGCGTATTTGTGGGCAGGTGCTTGCAGTTACCAGCTGCAACAATACGACGAAGCAATCGAATTTCTGAATCAGGCAATTCGGCTGGATTCTAGCAACTACCATGCACATCATCATCTGGGCTTGGCGTATTACTCGACTAAGCGCTACGCAAGTGCAGTAACGGCATTCCAAAGAGCCATTCAGCTCGCTCCTGAAAACTCGCGCGATAAAGCAACCACAATTTACAGCCTGGGATTGACTTATTACGCCTTACGAGACATGGGGTCGGCATGGGAGCAGAAGAGATTGCTGGACTCATTAGATACGGCCTGGGCACAGAAACTCTCCGCATTGCTAACGCCCAACGTATCCGGCTACTGGACTTTTGAGGACCACAACGTTGTGAGAATTAAGATCGTCGACGATGGAATTAGGGTGAGCGTATCATTTTTAGGTGGCGACTCCGGGGTTTGGTTTGAAGGTGTTTGGGAAAATAATTCCGCAATAGGTTTTTCAAAATGGCCACATGAACGGAAAAAATTATATAAGTTAAAAAAGCAGAATATAAATCAGCTTAAATTTGAAAATTATGGAGACATGAATCCCAGCGACGGGATTGATAAGCTACGCACGAAGCTGAAAAGCAAGACGCCCGTTTCGACTAGAATTTGGCGTAAAATTGAATGATAGGAGGAAGTGGGGTCTTTCTTAGGAGTTATGATGTCAGAAATTTACGATACCGAGCTAGTGAGCAAGGTCGAGGCGCGAAGAAACATTACTGGAGAAATCATGCTGATTTTTATGCTTGAACTTTCCGGAAAGGTCGCCTCAATAATTGAGGAGGGTGTATTTCAACATAACAATGAGTTTTATAAGGTGTGCCGTGTTGAAAGTATTCCATCATCTGAGCTGTCCGTTAGATTGCATTGCCAGCGGACGGCCGAACCCACCGGCCAAGAGTAGTACGATACCGCGCGCGTCTTTCACCAATTGCAGAAAAGAAGCTCATTTTGATCGTGCTCGGTGTCGGTTGCGGAAGGAAAGCGAACACCGCCGATAGGAAGGAAACACCGAAAGTCTGCTATCAGCAACTTTTAACCATTGGGTCCCAGGTTCGAGTCCTGGTCGGATCACCATCTCTTGAAGGGCAGTTTCCACAGGCTGCCCTTTCTCCTTATCGAGTCGGAATATTGTTAACAAACACAACAGAGGCTACTTTGGCTTCGCTTGCGCGGCGGGCTGCGTTTCAGCACCCACAATGTAGCTATCGCGCGACCGGACAATCAGGTTCGGGCGATCAACGCGGACGCGTATCTGTTTGCGCTGCCCGATCTTGCCTTCGTCCGGCGGGACGTAGCCGATGTTGTACTGCCGGCGCAGCTCTTCGGCGATTCCTTCAAATGCGGCCTTGAGCCCGCCCGGCGTGTTGTCAGGCTGGAAAACGCGCCCGCCGGTGTACAGGGCAAGTTCTTCCAGATACCTTTTCCCGAGGGCGTACTCCTCCTTCGATTGGCCAAGCGGATCGCGGAGCGGTTTCTCATCACGCTCCAACGGCTCCATGTTTGCGGGCTGCGTGGAGAAGGTGTTGTAGTAAATCGGAAAAATCAACGAATCCGATTCCTCCGCGAGGTCAAGTGTCGTGTCGTAGTTCGCCTTCTTGGATTTCGTATCTACTCCATCCGTGAAAAGAACAACCGCCTTGCGTCCCTGAATGAGGTTGAGTCGTTGTCGCAGAGATAGGTCTACCGCATCATAGAGAGCCGTGCCGCTGCCCCAATCGGCTTTCTTTATCGCCTTGAGGATCTTGGCACGATCGTTCGTCGGCTCGCTCAGGATGTGGGGGTTACCGTCGAATTCGATCACCATAACCTTATCCTGCGGTTTAAGTAGCCCGACGAAGGCTGCAGCCGCAGCGTGAATTTCTTCGATCTGATACTCGGTCGACGGGCTTGTGTCGATCAGCAAAACAACGGTAAAGGGTTTGTCAGAGCTACCGAAATATTCGATCTGCTGTTCCTTCCCGTCTTCGAAAACCTTGAAGTTTTCTTGTTTGAGGTTCGGGATGTATAGGCCGGCGCGGTCATACACCGAGACGGGAATTGTGATGAGGTTTGTGTCCACGCGCACAGTTTCATCGTCGCCCCCTGGCGTTGGCGTGCGTAGTACGACCGGCGTCGGCTTAGGCCGAGCGATCGGGGCCTTAGGGCCGTCACCGATGCCCGGAAAACGTTCCGTGTACCTAGGCCTGCGAGGCGTCGGCGTCGTTTCAGAATAGGGCGGTGGCGTCGGTGCTGGTGTAGGAGTCGGCGTGGGCGGCACGCGGCGCGCGGACTGGCCCAGCGTCCCTAATGACGCGAATACTACAATTGCGAATAAAACGAGAACTTTATTCATAGTCAATGTTCCTCGTGACGATATCGGGCCTTGGATGATGGGTTAGGCCCGTCGGTTCGTAAATAATTATCGCGCGCGCTGCTTCGGGTCGAGGTATTCTCGCAGACCATCGCCGATAAAATTAAACGCGAGCACGGTGAGAGCTATAGCAAATCCCGGGAAGAACATTACGTGAGGGGCCGCGTAAAGAACATCGAATCCGCGAGCTTCGTCGATCATGGTTCCCCAGCTGGGCGCTGGCGGAGGAATCCCGAGGCCGAGAAATGACAAAGATGCTTCGGATAAGACCGCGCCGGCCATGCCAAGCGAAGCCTGAACGATTAGGGGCTGCACGGCGTTCGGAAGGACGTGCGTGAAGAGAATTCGCCCATTGGATGCCCCTAGTGCACGCGCCGCAAGCACATAGTCGTATTCCCGCACCTTTAAGACCTGTCCACGCATCACTCGTGCATAGCCGACCCAGCCGATAATGCAAAGAGCCAGGATCAATTTGCCGATGCCCGCCCCGAGGAACGCAACCAAGGCGATGGCGAGAAGCAGACCTGGGAAAGCAAGAAATACATTGAATACGTAGCCGGACAAAAACTTGTCGACAAAGCCGCCGTAGAATCCGGCGATCGCACCAACGATCGTGCCGAATATCGATGAGACCAGTACCACCGAGATTCCGACCTGCAGCGAGATCCTTGCCCCATAGACCACCCTTGAAAATACATCCCGGCCGAGCGAGTCCGTCCCGAAGAAGTGGTCCGCGGATGGAGCGGCGTACCTAGAAGCCAAATTCTGTGCGGCAAAATCATCGGTCGCAATGAACGGCGCGAAGAGAGCAGCAGTGATAAACAGAGCCGCGATCGCGAAGCCGATGTACGTAAGGCGATTCATCCGAGCCGTATCCTCGGGTCGAGCCGTCGATAAACGAAATCGGTGAGCGAATTGGCAACTATGAACGTAACGCTGATCACCAGGACACAGCCTTGGACGAGTCGATAGTCGCGCTTTCCAATTCCGTCGTCGAGCAACAGCAGGCCGAGACCCTGCCAGTTGAAAATCTTCTCGGTGATGATCGACCCTGCGAGCAGAACTCCGAGCTGCAGCCCCAGGATAGTCACAACCGGTATCAAGCCGTTCTTGAGGACGTGTTTATAGATGACGACGCGCTCCGAAAGGCCTTTAGCGCGTGCCGTGCGCACGTAATCCTCGCCGAGCTCCTCGATGACGCTCGAGCGAATCATCCGCGTCAGGATGGCCGATAGAGCCGCTCCCAGCGTAACGGCCGGAAGAATGATGTCCTCAGGATTTGCGCTGCCGGTCGGAGCAAACCAGCCCAGCTGTACGGCAAATAGATAGACAAGGAACGGGCCGATGACAAATGTCGGAAGCGATATCCCGAGCAACGCAAGAAAGGACGCGCCGTTATCGACGAGCGAATTCTTTCGCGAGCCTGCAAGGACGCCGAGCGGTAGTGCTATACCGATCGCTACAATCATCGCTGCGATTGCAAGTTTGATGGTCGCGCCGTAACGCTCGAAAATCATCTCTCGAACAGGCCGATCTGTACGAAACGAACGTCCGAGGTCGAGGGTCAACAGGCCGGACCAGTAATCCGTGTAACGATTGTCTGCACCATGCCATTTGAAGCCGGCGTCGGTGTAGGAAAAAAAGAAAGCGGGCCGATCGAGGCCATGCTTGAGGTTAAAGTTTTCGATCTGCTCCTGCGTCGCGGTCTCCCCAAGAATAACCGTCGCAGGATCGCCCGGTACAATCTCGATCAGCAGCGTGACGAGCGACACTACCGTCCAGATGACGAGCAGTGTCAGGGCGAGCTGACGCGCGAAACTTTGCAGTCGATACTTCATCTAGGAACGGTAAGCACTGTGATTTTATAATTTGCGGCGGGCTGATGACAAAGACACCATGCCGCCGCGTTGGGTCGAGCGAGTGGTGTTCACACACGAGTCGCCGTGTGTATCGCGACGATACCGCCTGTAAGGCTTCGATAGCGGGCGTCGCGAAAGCCGCAGGATTCGATTAGCTCCACGAGCTTCTTTTGCTTAGGAAATCTCTTTACAGAGTCGGGCAAGTACTCGTAGGCCGAGCGTTTTCCGCTGACCGCGCCGCCCACGCGGGGAAGTATGTGCGAAAAATAGAAATCAAAGACGAGGCCAAATCCGGGAATGATCGGCTTTGAGCATTCGAGAACGACGAGTTGACCGCCGGGCTTCAGAACGCGAGCAAATTCGACCAGGCCCTGAGAAAAATTTGCGAGGTTTCTGAGGCCAAATGCGATCGTGATCGCGTCGACGCTGGCACCGGGAATAGGGAGCGACAGAGCGTCGGACTCGATGTAGGGAACTGCGTCCGATTTTAGACGGGCAATATCGAGCATCGGACGGCAGAAGTCAGTGCCGACGACAGAGGCCTTGGCTCCGCGGGCCAGTTCGAGCGAGAGGTCGCCGGTGCCGCACGCGACGTCGAGGACGAGAGCGTCGCCGTCGTCCAGGATCGATCGCATCTCGTCGGCCACTTTACTTCGCCAACGCTTATCGATGTTCAGCGACAGGACGTGATTTAGCAGATCGTAGCGCGGAGCGATACCAGCGAACATCTCGCGCACCGCGTTGGAGTGCTGACGCTCCGATTCTGTTGCAGTGGTTGGCACGAATTACTTGGACTTCGGCGTATTGACGAGCACGGAAACACTTTCAGCAGCGCGAATCCTCGCGGCAACCGATCGAACGTTTTCAATTGAGACTTTTTCGAGAGCAGCGAATTCAGCATTCACGCCCGCGGTTTTGAAAGTGTCAATGTCGAGCCATAGGTTCGCCGTATCGCGTTTTGCCCATTCGCTCAGTGCGGTGGACTTTGCGGCGGCAAATTCAGGTTCAAGAATCGCGTCGGTGAGAGCGCGGGAAACCAAGTCCTCGGTGCCGATCTTTCCACTGCCCGGGACGAAGTCGCCGTGACTCGCGGCAAATCCGATGAGCATAGCTCCGGGTAAGACGTGCTCGCCAACTCGAAGGAATGCCTGACCGCGAATGTCCTCGGGGCTGCGGGCAAAGAGCCTTTTCTCCACAAGCTTTGCGAAAACGTTCGCGGCTGCGAACTCCTTGTCGTTGCGTGCGACGAATCGGACGACAAAACGCATTGCAGATTCATTCGGGCGAGGCGATGAAACAGTTAGGCGGCCAGGCAGAGGCGCGTCAGGCTGGCGAAATGTCGAGGGTACGCGTCGATCCGACTTTAACCATCCACCGAAGAACCGCCGGATAGCCTGCCACGCGTTTTGGCCCTTAAAATTTCCAACGATGGTCAATGTCGCGTTATCAGCGGTGAGAAAGCGAGCCCGCGCATCGATCAGATCGGCGAAGTCGATCTTCTTTACCGAGCCCGTTGTGCCGTATACTGGCCGCCCGTACGGGAAACTCCCGAACATCCTGCTTATCGCCGCCTGGTCAGCCACATAGGCTGTACTGCCCTCGAGCGGGGTGAGCTCGGCGGCGAGAGCGTCACGGAGCTTTGCCGTAGTCGGTTTATCAATCGTTGAGTTGATGAGTGCGGATGAGAGCGTCTCGAGCATCGCCAAGTATTGCGACGGTTCTGAAGATGCGTTGATCTGGATGTAATCGTACGTCGTGTCGATTTTGAGGCTGCCGTTTAGACCCTCTGCAAAATATTCGCGCGACTCAGCATTCGGGAAGATATTCTCTGCGAGCAGCCGCATCACGCCTTCCTTACCCTGCGGATCAAATGCCGAACCCGCATGAATGCGGATCTTTACCGACACATCACGGGCCGTCGGGTCGCTCCACATCAGGACTTTAAGGCCGTTGAGAAGGGTCTCTTCGCGAGGGCGCTTTGCGCGGTCCTGTCCCGTCGCGGGGAGTCCCGTCACGAGGATTGACAGCGCGGTGACTAGGAGCGTAGAACGCGTGAACCGAGGGCTTAATTTCATCGTAAAGTTATAAGGAATCGACTGCGTGCTTGACGTTTAGTTGCATAAACGCCAAAAGATGTTGCAGATGACCAATTCTGCCACCAGTGCGAACGGAAATTTTAAACCCGTACGGGCATCCGGTCAAACCGTTGTAGCATCTATGAAAAATGAGACTTCCGACGAATCGCGGTTGCCTCGATCAATGGGAAAATTCGCTGTAGATCGAGCCTGGAAAGCTGTATTATCTAAATAGGAACGCGATCGATTTGCCCGGCCCGCCACATGGGTAATAGTGAGAGTGAACGATATGGGAAAAGTTGTAAAGCATTGCACTTCCTGTGATGAGAGTTTTGCAGAGAAATTCGGATTTTGCCCGACTTGCGGCGAGACGCTTCAGGCGTTTGAAATGAATCCGCTCGGGAAGGCCGAGGCCGCCGATCAGGCACCTTTTGAGACGGCCCCGGCCGAGTCTGAGGTCCTTGCACGCCCCGTGACTCGTGTCGAACCTGCTATCCAGGCGACAATCGGCGGGAAGCCGGAGATCAAACCGGTCGTCGAAACGTCTGTTTCGCCGGCGGCTCCGGAAAGCAAAGCGATATACGCGGTATCGAAACCAATCGACGTCGACACGCCTCGATCCTCGAGTCCTGCGACTGACACTTACTCATCCACGAATGACGATCTGTTTCACGTCACGGTTATCGAAGAACAGAATGTAAAGCAACGCAATTCGCTGCTCCTCGGCAGTCTTGCGTTCATGATAATCGTCCTTCTCAGCGGAACGGTTCTCAGCATATTCAACAAAGATGTTGAGATCGGAGCGATCGACGATGGAATCTTTAATGCGTTGCTGCTCGAGAATGTTCCGATGACCGTCGAGGAAGAGGTTCAGAAGAAGGCGAAGGATGACGCCGGTGGCGGCGGTGGCGGCGGCCGTGAGGAAAAGGAGGACGTCACGAAAGGCGACCTCGCCGACCAGTCGAAGAATCCAACCCGCCCGCCCGATGCCAAGGTTTACCGCAGCGACAATTTTGAGCTTAAAATGCCGCCTCCGCAGACCCAGGGAAACAAGACGTTTCCTAAAGAGAATAAGGTTTGGGGCGACCCGAACGGTCGATTCACCAACTTTTCTAACGGCACAGGGAGCGGCGAGGGCCAGGGCAGCGGTCGTGGTAGTGGACAAGGAAGCGGTAATGGTTCGGGAGCTGGGAGCGGCAACGGTAGCGGATTTGGGAGCGGAAACGGCAGCGGTAACGGCGGTGGATCCGGTGATGGCATCCGCGGAATAGAAGATGAGCCGCCGCCCAGGAAAGCCGGTGTGACAAAGGGCCTCGCAATTATTTCAAAACCGAAGCCGGGCTACACGGATGCCGCTCGGACGTCGAATACCCAAGGCACCGTCGTACTAAAAGTGACTTTTCTCGCCTCGGGTCAGGTTGGTGGCGTGTCGGTCGTGAAGGGCCTTCCGAACGGACTTACTGAGAAGGCGATTGAAGCGGCGAAACGGATCAGCTTTACACCGAAAATGGTGGATGGAGTGGCACAGAATGTGTCGCGTCCCGTCGAGTTCTCGTTCGCTATTTATTAAGTCGAATCAATCAAAGACAAAAGGGCCGCCTGATAAAGGCGGCCTTTTTTATATGAACACGACGGACTGCGATGAGGGAACCTCGAAACGCTTTCGGCAGCGAATATTTTTGCAGACAAGCATATCGTCGACACGCACCATGTAGTCGCGGGATTTCTGAAATTGGGCCCGGTCTGACTCATTCATTCGGTTTGAGCTGTTTTTCTTCTTCGTGCGTTTAATCCACCGAACCTCATAATCGGCACGCTCGCGACAATTGGGACAAGCGAAGCTCGCCGATTTCACTTCCTGACGTTCGTCAAATATATCTCGTTCCTGCATATGATCTGATTGTAGCGCTTCAGTCGTTCAACTTGCGTAGATACTCAAAGCTAAAGATTCCCGTGTCGTGCCCGTCGGAGAATCGGAACGTCAGAGCGTAACGCCCAACGATCTCGGGGGCGTCGAAAGTCAGGTCGTCTGGGATCTTCTTCTCGTCAAGAAGTTTTTCACCTGTCCATTCATTAACGCAGGTCGCACACGGACAGGAACGTCGGAGCTGGGCTGCCTTAAGGCGGCTCTCGCCCCCATCTGACCAGGCAATAGTCAGCTCCCTTTGTGACTCGTAAACGATTTGTGTGGGCGCGGCTTTCAGAATAGTGATTTTAGCAGATATCCGCCGAGCTCGGCGCCGCGATCCAGCGGGTGCAGATTTCTGAAACATATCGAGTGCGTCTTCGTAATTTTATTTTGGAGGCAGACGAGACATAAGATGAGAGAACCTTTAATAGCGGGCATACTGAGCTTACTGATTCCCGGGCTCGGACAGATTTATAACGGAAGAATTCTTATCGGAATTATTTGGCTGTTACTGACCGGCGTATCGTGGATCGGTAGCGCGGGAATGCTGGGATGGGTAGTCCATCTGATTTCCGCGTGGTGTGCTTACAGTTATGCCAAGGATCACCCATATCGCGTCTAGTCCGCTTTCATACGATCCTCCTCTTTGCCCGGTGTCCGATGACATCGGGCTTTTTTCGTTTTGAGCGCTCGTCGATCCTAAATGCTAGAATCAAGCCTTATTTGATGGTTAAAGAGGGAATTCCATTCGTACTTGTGTGCCTGCTGATCGCGGGCGTTTTTGCATTCTTCGGATGGTGGATCGTAGCAGCGATCTTCGTCGGGCTGACGCTGTTCATGGCGTTTTTTTTTCGCGACCCCAAGCGCACAGTTCCTGGGGGCGACGGCCTGATCGTGTCGGCCGCCGACGGTCGGGTCACCCGCGTGGAAACTACAGACGTCGGCAAGGTCGTAAGCGTTTTCCTTTCGCCGCTCGACGTCCACGTCAATCGGTCTCCGATCGCAGGCGTCATCACCAATCTCACCTATATCCCGGGACGTAAAATGCCGGCGACGAGCGACACGGCAAGCTTTGAGAATGAGAGAAATTCATTGGTAATCGAAGGCGACGGGACAAGCATTACGGTAACTCAAATCGCGGGTATCGTCGCGAGGCGAATTGTCTGCTGGCCAAAGGTTGGTGATACACTCGAACGCGGCCAAAAGTTCGGCCTCATCAAATTCAGTTCTCGCACCGATCTCATGATGCCGTCGAGTGTAGAGATTCTCGTCAAGGTCGGCGACCGCGTTGTCGGGGGCGAAACCGTGATTGCACGGTTCGCGTAAAGCATCTGGCCTTCTATCAATGGATGAGCAGCAGGAAAATTCGAAACATCGCGGCCTGAAAAAAGGCTTATATGTGATCCCTACGCTGTTCACGGCGGCCAACGTGGCCATGGGTTTCCTCGCCGTAATCTGGTCTATTCGCGGGTACCATGCGTCGTTTATAGATCCACAACTCGCGGCAAGTTACTTCGACTATTCGGCGCTCGCAATTGGTTTTGCAATCCTTTTTGACACGCTCGACGGGCGGGTCGCGCGTGCGACTCGAACAGCAACCGACATCGGCGTCCAGTTCGACTCGCTAGCGGATGTTCTAACGTTTGGAATTGCACCGGCCGCGCTTGTTTATGCGTGGTCGATCGGTGGAATTTTCGAGGAGCGATCGTTTTCCTACAACCTTGGAATTTCACTCTTATTCGCCTACCTGATGTGCGGAGCCTTTCGGCTAGCTCGGTTCAATCTCCAGGCGACGCGACCGCGTGTCTTAGAGCAAGGCGCAGGCAAGGTCGATAAGAAGAATTTCATTGGCCTGCCGATTCCTCCGGCCGGCGGGCTCTTGGTTTCGTTGATACATTTCGCGCCGATGCCGCTTTCCACATACGGCGAGTCATCGGCAAAGCTCTACGGCTATCTACTGATGACGCTAGTAGGAATACTTGGCGTGCTGATGGTGAGCAAGATGAGATATTCAAGTATGAAGGCCGCCGGTGCGGGACCTCGCGGTATTCTGCTGCTCGTGCTGATCGCGGGTGTCGGAATGTTTGTATTCTTTTACTCCAGATACGCACTGCTGGCGATTTCGGGGATTTATGTGCTGCACGGGCCCTTATGGTCGTTGGTGCGGGCGGTAACGCAACGCCGCATTACCGACGAGAGGCCATCCGCATAACCTTGCCTGCCGGACGTCGGCGCTTGTCGGGCATCTCTTCGCTTCTGTCATCTGAGTATTCTCTTGCGCACGCCGCAAGTAAGGCCATCAACAATAGGAACAGCATCGCGACCGCCGTCGTGTGCAGCACGAAGTCGAACAGGCTATGCACAAGGACTGCGAAGATGCCTGCAATTGTTCCAATAGCGACGGCATGCCGGAATGAATTCTTTACCTCAAGGCCCCGCCGAGCAGACAGATACAACAGATATAAAAACAGAGCACCGATCACGAGCCCTACAAGTCCCATGTCTGCGAGCACCTGTAAGTAATCATTGTGGGCCTGCTCAACACGAGAGAGGCCCGTGAAATTGTCAAAACGCGTGTAAGCCTGACCGAACGCCCCGAGGCCTGAGCCGAACGGGAGATTGTTCGCGATCACGTTTAAGGTAATTTTCCAGATATGAATGCGATCGGCGGTGACGTCCTTTGATACATCAGTTTCAGCCACACGAGTCAGTGTCGAGTCGCCACCGATGAAGAACGTGCCGCCGACGATCGCGGTGAGAAGCGCGATGGCAAGGGCCGAGCGAATCGCAATATTGCGCGAGCCCTTCGTTCGTGTTGTGAGAAATAAGAGCAGGAGGATTTCGGCGAGAAAGGCAACGAGGCCGCCGCGCGAGCCGCTAAGCACCAGGCTGACACCCATCAGTGCAACCGCCGTAATGTAGAGTAGTTTCTTGTCGCGTTTGACGCTTCCAGCAAATAGAAGACCGAGCGGGACGGCCATCACCATGTTGA
>Ga0136640_10000254_pt1 | contig 20085 bp, 19 predicted proteins | sample AntDrymUQ8642106_2_FD_105498 | JGI IMG/M metagenome (GOLD analysis project Ga0136640, IMG submission 105498) | Polar desert sand microbial communities from Dry Valleys, Antarctica - metaG UQ864 (21.06) | ecosystem: Environmental > Terrestrial > Soil > Desert | place: Antarctica: Dry Valley...
AAGCCGAACCCGCTGATCGAGTGTGACGATCTCAGCATCTTCTACGGCGACTTCCGCGCCGTCAGCGGGATCTCGATGGTCTTCGGCAAGAACGAGATCACCGCGCTCATCGGTCCGTCCGGCTGCGGCAAGTCGACGGTGCTGCGGACGCTGAACCGGATGAACGACCTCATCCCCGGGACACGCGTGGAGGGGAGGGTCAGCTATCACGGCCAGGACATGTACGGCAAGGAGGTCGATCCGATCGAGGTCCGCCGGCGGATCGGCATGGTCTTCCAGAAGCCCAACCCGTTCCCCAAGTCGGTCTACGACAACGTCGCGTACGGTCCCAAGGTCACCGGCATGAAGGTCGCCGACATGGACGGTCTGGTCGAGGACGCACTACGCGGTGCGGCGCTGTGGGACGAGGTCAAGGACAAGCTCAAGCAGTCGGCGTTCGGCCTGTCCGGTGGACAGCAGCAGCGTCTGTGCATCGCGCGCACCATCGCGGTCAAGCCTGAGGTGATCTTGATGGACGAGCCGTGCTCGGCGCTCGACCCGATCGCGACCTCGCGGGTGGAGGACCTGATGTCTGAGCTGCGCGACGAGTACACGATCATCATCGTCACCCACAACATGCAGCAGGCGGCGCGCGTCGCGGACCGCACCGCGTTTTTCACCGCCCAGGCGGCCGAGGGCAACGGCGACCGCACCGGCCAGCTCGTGGAGTACGACACCACGCTCAACATCTTCGGCAACCCCGCCGACAAGCGGACCGAGGCGTACATCTCCGGCCGCTTCGGCTGAAGTCGCCGCGCGCGGTGCCCGGCTTGGAACGACCCTTTTGCATACGAGAACCATTGTCATTAGAGTCGGGGCATGCGTCGCCCCCGCCATCTTGCCCCCGCCCTCGCCGCCTCGATGGCGCTGGCGGCCTGCGCGCCGGGTGGACCGTCCGCTCCCGCAGCGGATGAGACGCTCGGCGTGGTCGCCTCCACCAACGTCTACGGTGACATCGCCGCCACCATCGGGGGCGACGCGGTAGCGGTGACCTCGATCGTCTCCGAGCCGAGCCAGGACCCGCACTCCTACGAAGGCGACACGCGAAGCGTGCTCAGCGTGTCCGAGGCGGACGTGGTGATCGAGAACGGCGGCGGGTACGACGACTTCATCGACCGGATGCTCGCTTCCGGCGACAGCGACCCGGTCGTCCTGAACGCCGTCGACATCGCCGGGTACGCCGCCGCCGCTGGCGCCGAGCCGAACGAGCACGTCTGGTACGACGTCGTGACGATGTCCGCGCTCGCCGACGAGATCGCCGCTGCCCTCGGCGACGCCGACGCGGCGAACGCCGACACGTACGTCCGCAACGCGGAGGCGTTCGACGAGGAGCTGACGGCGCTCGTCGGGCAGCAGGAAGCGCTGCGGCGGAGGCACGCCGGCGAGCCGGTCGGCATCACCGAGCCGGTGCCGGTGTATCTGCTCGAGGCGATCGGGCTCGACGTCGTCACCCCCGAGGCGTTCAGCGAGGCGATCGAGGAAGGTGACGACGTCTCGGTCGCGGTACTGCAGGAGACACTGCGGCAGTATCGCGACCACGAGGTCGAGGCGTTGGTGCTCAACGAGCAGACGAGCGGGCCGATCACCGACCAGGTGGGCGCCGCGGCAGAGGAGGTGGGCGTACCGGTCGTACCGGTCACCGAGACCTTGCCCGAGGGGGAGACGTACCTTTCGTGGATGAAGGCCAACCTTGACTCCATCGGATCGGCGCTCGAGCAATGAGCGAACCGGCCGTTGTCGAGCTGGTCCAGGCCGAGCTCGCCTACGGTGAGCGCTCGCTCTGGTCCGGTCTGGATCTGGCCGTCGAGGCAGGGCAGTTCGTCGCCGTCCTCGGGCCGAACGGGTCGGGCAAGACCAGCCTGTTGAAGGTGCTGCTCGGGCTGACCGACCTGACGTCGGGCACGGCGCAGGTGATGGGCCGACCAGTACGCCGTGGCAGCCCTCGCGTCGGCTACGTCCCCCAACGGCACGGCTTCGACGTCGACGTACCGTTGCGGGGTCGCGACCTCGTACAGCTGGGTATCGACGGTCACCGGTGGGGCGTGCGGCTGCCGCGGCGGCGACACCGCGACACCATTGACGAGCTGATCGAGGAGGTGGGCGCCTCGTCGTACGCGCACGTTCCGCTGGGTCAGCTGTCCGGGGGCGAGCAGCAGCGGTTGCGCATCGCGCAGGCACTGGCGACCGACCCCGACATCTTGCTGTGTGACGAGCCGCTGCTGTCATTGGACCTGCTTCACCAGCGCACCGTCGTAGACCTGCTGCACCGGCGCTGCCGCGACCACGGCACGGCGGTCTTGTTCGTGACTCACGAGATCAACCCGATCGTCTCGGTGACCGACTCGGTGCTCTACATCGTCGCCGGCGGGTTCCGGCACGGCCCGCCGGAGACCGTCATGACCACCGAGGTGCTCTCGGAGCTGTACGGGTCGGACGTGGAGGTCATGCGTCGCGGTGAACGCATCGTGGTCCTCGGCGCCGACGAGGCCGCGCACCACCACGAGCACGACCGGCACGAAACGGTACGCGCATGACCTCCGCGCTGTCCGGCGTCTCGTGGAACGACGTCTTCAACTTCGCCGACTACGCCCAGCTGTTGCCGCTCGTGCGCAACACGCTGATTGCCGGCGCCGTGCTGGGCGTCGTGGGGGGCGTCGTCGGCGTCCTGGTGATCACCCGCGACCTGCCGTTCGCGGTGCACGGGATCAGCGAGATCTCCTTCGCCGGGGCATCGGGTGCGCTTCTGTTCGGCGCCAGCGTGGTCGCGGGTTCGTTCGCCGGCTCGCTCGTCGCCGCCCTGCTGCTCGGTGTGCTCGGCTTCCGGGCCCGCGACCGCAACGCGGTCATCGGCGTCATCATGCCGTTCAGCCTCGGGCTCGGCATCTTGTTCCTGTCCCTGTACGACGGCCGCGCCGCCAACAAGTTCGGCCTGCTCACCGGACAGATCGTGGCCATCGACGACACGTCGTTGGTGACGTTGGTGGTGACCGCCGTGGGAGTGCTCGGCGTGCTCGCCGTCATCTGGCGACCGTTGATGTTCGCCAGCGTCGACCCCGACGTCGCGTCCGCCCGCGGCGTGCCGGTGCGTGTGCTCGGGCCGTTGTTCATGCTCCTGCTCGGGTGCACGGTCGCGGTCTCCATCCAGGTGGTCGGTGCCTTGTTGATCCTCGCGCTGCTGTGCACCCCCGCCGCCGCGGCGCTCAAGGTGACGGCGTCGCCGCTGTGGGTCGTCCTGCTGTCGGTCGCCTTCGCCTGCACCTCCATGGTCGGCGGCATCCTCGTCGCGCTCGGCACCAGCATCCCGATCTCGCCGTACGTCACGACGATCTCGTTTCTCATCTACCTGGCCTGCCGCGCCGTGGCAGCGCTGCGTCCGGCGCCGGCCCGACTGGTCGCTGCCTGAGACGGCGCTCGATTCGGATGACGTCCCGGCTATTGCCAGGTGGGGTCGCTTTGGTGCCCGTGACCGCGCTCGCTCAGGAGTCGTAGTCGACGGTGATCTCGTCGCTGACGGGGTAAGACTGACAGGTGAGGACGAACCCGGCCGCCACCTCCTCCGGTTCCAGGGCGTAGTTGCGGCGCATGTCCACCTCGCCCTCGGTCACCTGCGCGCGGCAGGTGCCGCACACGCCACCCTTGCAGGCGAACGGCAGGTCCGAGCGCGCCTGCTGCGCCGAGTCGAGCACGGGCGACGACCGCGGCAGCCTCAGCTCGGTCGACCTACCGTCCATCGTGATCGTCACCTGGCTGCTCGGCCCCACGACGCCACGGTCGTCATGGCGTACGGGATCAGGCGGGGGCGCGTCGACGTAGAACAGCTCGCGATGCACCTGTGCGGGGAGCACACCCAGCTCGTCCAACAGCGCACGCGCCTCGGTGACCAGTCCCAAGGGTCCGCACAGCCAGAAGTGGTCCACGAGGTGCACCGGGACCAGCGCGGTGAGCAGCGCCCGCAGCCGGGCACCGTCGAGGCGACCGGAGAACAGCTCGACCTCACGAGGCTCACGCGACAGCACGTGCATGACGTCGAAGCGAGGTCCGTACGTGTCCTTCAGGTCGGCGAGCTCCTCGGCGAACATCACCGTGTCGGTGCGGCGGTTCGCGTACACCAGCGTCACCTGCGCGTCGCCGCCGGCCAGCAGCGAGGAGACGATGGACAGCACCGGAGTGATGCCCGAACCGGCAGCGATCAGCAGGTGGCGCCCTCCGCCGGCCGGGTCAGCGGTGAAGGTGCCCGTCGGTGTCTGCACCTCCACCTCGTCACCAGGGCGGGCATCGTGCACCAGCCAGGTCGAGAAGGCGCCGCCGGGCACCTCGCGCACCCCGATGCGCGGGCGGGCTCCGGCCGCGGCGCAGATCGAGTACGAACGCCGCTCCTCGCGTCCGCCGACGGTGCGGCGCAGTGTCAGGGACTGGCCGGGCAGGAACGCGTACGCCTCGGCGAGCCGCTGGGGCACGTCGAAGGTGACCGCGACGGCGTCGTCGCACAAGAACTCGACGCTGGCGATGACGAGGGTGTGGAACGCCGCCCGGCGGGCCGACGTGGCGGCGTGGGGGCCAGCCGTCACCGTCATCTCAGATCTCCTTCACCCGGGCGAACGGTTCACCGCACCGGCGGCACTGGTGCAGTGCGGTGCATGCGGTGGACCCGAAGTACGACGTCTCCTGGGTGTCTGCGGATCCGCAGAGCGGACAGTGCGTCGTACGCGACGGCGCGGCGAGCGTCAGGGCGACAGGCCCGGCACTGCGTGCGTGTGCCGGACCGGGCGGTGCGATCCCGTGCTCGGTGAGCGCGCGCCGGCCGTCGGCGGAGATCCAGTCGGTGCTCCAGGGCGGGTCGAGCGCGGTGCGTACGTCCACGTCGTCGAAGCCCGCGGCGTGCAGCGCGACGACGAGGTCGGCGCGGATCGTCGCCATCGCCGGGCACCCGGAGTAGGTCGGGGTGATGGTGACGACGACGGCTGACCCCACGCTGGCGACGTCGCGCAGCACGCCCAGGTCGGCGAGGGTCAACATCGGCATCTCGGGGTCGCGGACCGTGGCGGCGACCTTGCGGGCGCGTTCGAGGTCGACGGGCGTGATCGTGACCGCCATCGTCACCACCGCCCTATCGGGTGGGTACGGGCGACGTCCTGCATCTCGGCGAGCATCGCGTCCAGTGCCGCCGAGTGCGCGCCATCGCGACCCGTCATCCCAACGGCATCGGCGATATCGGGTACGGGGAGTCCGGCGGCGTGCAGGACGGTCCCGATGACCTTGTCGAACTCCGGACGGAGCTCAGCGGTGTCGACACCGACACCGGTCGCCACCAACGACCGCTCGGTCGGGTGGCCGGTGAAGAGCTCCGCGACGTACGGCCACACGCGGGGGATGGCGGCGGCGATCCGGCGACGGGAGAGGTCGGTGCCCCCGGCGAGGGTGACCACCCAACGGGCCGCGTAGTCGCGGTGGTACGTGACCTCGTTGGCACCCTTGGCTGCGACCGCGGCCAGCACCGGGTCGGCGGAGGACCGCAACCGCTGCAGCAGGGCGAGGCGCCAGGTCGAGAAGATCAGCAGCCGGGCGACGGCATCGGCGAAGTCGCCGTTCGCGATCTCGCACAGCACGACGTTGCGGAACTCAGAAGCGCCGCGGAAGAACGCCAGCGCGTCCTCTGGCGGCACCGGCGATCCGGCCGGCAGGGCGGGTACGACCGATGCGTCGGCCGCCGCGGCCCGGGCGAGCAGGAGGCGCGCCTGTCCGAGCAGGTCGAGGCCGATGTTGGCGAGAGCGACCTCCTCTTCGAGCTCGGGTGCATGGGTGCTCCACTGAGCCAGCCGCTGCGACGCCACCAGCGCGTCGTCGGCGAGCATCAGGCAGTACACCGCGAGGGCGCCGCCGTCGACACCAGGCGGCAGCGTCGTGTCCACACCGGCGAGGGGGTCGTCGAACCCGGTCCCGAACGCCCACCGGGCGTCGTCGCGCGCCTCGACGAGCCCGCCGTAGGCGTTGTCGTGGTCGATCATCAGGTGCTCCTTCGCCGGCTCGGTGTCACATGTGGGGGACGTCGTCGGGGATGTCGTAGAAGGTGGGGTGGCGGTAGATCTTGTCGTGGCTCGGCTCGAACCACGGGTCCTTCTCGTCCGGGCTCGACGCGGCGATCGCGTCCGAGCGGACGACCCACAGGCTGCAGCCCTCGTTGCGGCGGGTGTAGACGTCGCGCGCGTGTCGCAGCGCCATGGAGTCGTCGGCGGCGTGCAGCGACCCGACGTGCACGTGGTTGAGTCCCCGCTTGCCGCGTACGAACACCTCGTAGAGCGGCCAACCGGCCTCGGCACTCATCGCGCTTCCCGTGCGGCGAAAGCGGTGGCGGCCTCGCGTACCCAGGCGCCGTCATCATGCGCGGCGCGCCGGTGCGCGATCCGTTCGGCATTGCACGGTCCGTCGCCACTGATCACCCGCGCCAGCTCGTCCCAGTCCGGTGCGCCGAAGTCGTAGGAGCCGCGCGCTTCGTTCCACCTCAGCTCGGAGTCGGGGAACGTCACGCCGAGCGCGTCTGCCTGCGGGACGGACATGTCGACGAAGCGTTGACGCAGCTCGTCGTTGGTGTGCCGCTTGATGCCCCATGCCATCGACCGCGACGTGTTGGGCGATTCGACGTCCGGCGGACCGAACATCATCAGCGTCGGCCACCACCACCGGTTCACGGCGTCCTGCACCAGCGACTGCTGCTCATCGGTCCCGTTCATCATCGTCATCAGCAGCTCGTACCCCTGGCGCTGGTGGAACGACTCCTCCTTGCAGACCCGGATCATCGCGCGGGCGTACGGCCCGTAGGAGCTGCGGCACAGCGGAACCTGGTTGCAGATCGCGGCGCCGTCGACGAGCCAGCCGATGACACCGACGTCGGCGAAGCTGACGGTGGGGTAGTTGAAGATCGAGGAGTACTTCTGGCGGCCGTCGATCAGGCTGGCGGTCAGGTCCGCGCGATCGGCACCCAGCGTCTCGGCGGCTGCGTAGAGGTAGAGCCCGTGACCGGCCTCGTCCTGCACCTTGGCCATCAGGATCGCCTTGCGCCGCAACGACGGTGCGCGCATCAGCCAGCTGCCCTCGGGCTGCATCCCGATGATCTCCGAGTGGGCGTGCTGGGCGATCTGGCGGACCAAGGTCTTGCGGTAGCCCTCGGGCACCCAGTCCCGAGGCTCGACCCGCGCGTCGCGCGCGATCGTCTCCTCGAAATACGCCTGCAGCTCCGGCTCGGCGGCCGTGGTCTCGGACATGGTGCCCTCCTCAAACCGAACGTTCGGTCGGTGGATCGATTGTGCCCGTTGGCCGAGCGATCCACAAGGCCGTCTGCACTACCCCACGATGTGTGAGCGCGTGGCTGCTTCTGGTGACCGAAAGCAACGCTGTGTTCACATATCGTGGGCGGATGTGCGCAGGCCGTCGAATGCGAGCTGAACGACCCGATCGGCCAACTCGTCGACGTCGCCGTCTCGCCGGCCGGGCCGGTACCACTCGACGAGCGAGTTGATCATGCCGAAGACGAGGCGCGCGGTGGTCCTGGCGTCGATGTCACTGCGCAGGTCGCCCTCGTCGATGGCGCGCTGAACGAGCGACGCCACGACCGAGTCGAACGCGCGCCGCTGTTCCAGCGCCCACGCCTCGGTCTCGGTGTTTCCGCGGACGCGAAGCAACAGCGTGACGTACGGCAGCTGCTCGGCGAGCACGTGGACCTCGCGGCGGATGACGTGGGCGAGCCGGGCGACGGCGGGTCCGGTCGTTGCGCCGGGCTCCTCGACGACGGCGTACAGCGGGCTGACCGCCCGTTCCAGTGCGAGCCGCAGCAGCTGTTGCTTGCTCTGGATGTGGTGGTAGAGCGAGGACTTGGACAGGCCGGACGCGCGGGAGATGTCCTCCATGCTGGTGCCGTCGTAGCCGCGTTCGGTGAAGACGCGCACAGCGACGCCGAGCAGGGTGTCGATGTCGTACCGCGGGCGGGGCGCGCCGGACGGCAGGACGCGTTTCGCGCCGGTCGCCAGGTCCGGGTCGATCGGTCGGGCGGTCATTGCGGCGGCGCGTGCCGACGGGCTTCGATGACACGGAAACGCCCGGCGACGAAGTGGGCGTCGGTGTAGGTGGCGTTCGCTGCGCGGTTGGCGCCGGTGGCGTGGAAGTCCGAGAACGCCGTGGTCTGGTTGACGAAGACCCCGCCGGTGAGGTTCTCCGACAGGCCTACACCGGCACGCAGGGACGCCGTCCGAACCCCGTCCAGGAACTCCTCGTCGGTGGAGTAGACGCCGGCCGTGAGGGCGCCGACCTCGTCGGTCAGATCCTCGAGCAGGGCGACCGCATCGTCGCGGGTCTCGGTCTCGACGACGAAGGAGATCGGCCCGAAGCACTCCTGCGCGTACGCGTCGCGGTTGCCCGCGTCGACGCGGAGCACCAACGGCGTACGAATGCGCGCGTCAGGCCAGGCGTCGACCTCGATCGGCCGCGAGGGGATCGCTGCCGGACCGGCGGCCGCCTGCTCGAGGCGCCGGGCGACGTCATCGTTGACGATGGCCCCGAGGATGCCCGCGGCCTTGGCGTCGTCCTGGCCGAGCAGCGTGTCCAGCGCCGAAGCAAGGTCGGCGACGAAGTCGTCGGGGGTCTTGGTGCCCTCGTCGGTCGCCACCCCGGTCTTGGGGACGTACACGTTCTGAGTCGTCGTGCACATCTGGCCGCTGTACAGCGACAACGTGAAGGCGAGATTGGCCAGCGCACCGCGGTAGTCGTCGGTCGACTCGACGATGACGGCGTTGACCCCCGCCTTCTCGGTGTAGACCAGCGCCTGCCTCGCATTGTCCTCCAGCCATTCGCCGAACGCCGTCGAGCCGGTGAAGTCGATGACACCGACACGGGGGTCGGTCGCCAGCTCGGCGGCGATCGGTTCGTCGGTCCGCTCGGCCGCAAGCACCACCACGTCCGGGTCGAAACCGGACTCGGTGAGGACCTCGCGAGCGATGGAGACCGTGAGGGCGAGTGGGAGCACGGCCCGGGGGTGCGGCTTGACTATCACGGCGTTGCCGGCGACCAGGCTGGCGAACATGCCGGGATAGCTGTTCCACGTCGGGAAGGTGTTGCACCCGATCACCAGAGCGATGCCTCGAGAGACGGGCGTGAAGGTCTTGGTCATCCGCAGCGGCGGGCGCTTGCCCTGCGGCTTCTCCCACAGCACCGACGCCGCGTGTCGCTCCTGCTCGGCGAGGGCGTACGCCACCGCCTCGAGACCGCGGTCCTGGGCGTGCGGTCCTCCGGCCTGGAAGGCCATCACGAAGGCCTGGCCCGAGGTGTGCATCACCGCGTGCGCCATCTCGAAGCTGCGCGCATTGATCCGGACGAGGATCTCGGTGGCCACCGCAGCGCGCTGGACGGGAGTCGCGCCTTGCCACGACGGCACCGCCCGTAGTGCAGCCTTGAGCAGGGCGTCGTTGGAGGCGTGCGGGTAGCGCACGCCCAAGGCGATCCCGTACGGCGAGACCTCCTCACCGACCCAGGAGCCGTCGGTCGGCTGGCCGAGGTCGAGCTCGGTGCCCAGGAGCGCATCGAACGCCGACTGACCGGCCGCGGCGGCGTCCTCGCCGTAGACGCGCGGACTCGGCGACTCCGGGAAAGCCGAGAAGTACTCCCGGGTTCGCGTCGCCCGTTGGGCGCGCGCGAGCAGGTCGGCGTGCTTGTCGATGAGCTCGGGCAACGTTGCTGTCGCGACCGCGGGGTCCATGGGATCCTCTTGCTTGACGGGGTGATCGGGTCCGTTGCAGCCTAGGACCGACCGTTCGGTCGGGCAACCCGCAGGAGGAAACATGTCGGAGCCGCCTGCCCTGGAGATCGCGCGCCGTTGCGTCGCCACGATGTGGGCTGCGGACCGGGCGAGTGTCGCGATGGGCATGCGGCTCGTCGCCGTCGGCGTCGGTCGGGCCGAGGTGGCGATGGTGGTCACCGAGACGATGGTCAACGGGTGGGGACGGTGTCACGGCGGCTATCTCGCGAGCCTGGCGGACACGGCGTTCGCTGCGGCCTGCAACACCTACGACGAGGTCACGGTGGCCGCGGGTTTCGACATCTCGTTCGTCGTCGCGTGCGTCGTCGGCGACGAGCTGACCGCGCGGGCCACCGAACGGGTACGGCGTGGGCGGACGGGGATCTATGACGTGCGCATCACCCGTACCGACGGCGATGGCGGTGATGAGGTCGTGGCCGAGATGCGCGGCCGCAGCCACTCCCTCGGGCAACCCATCCTCGAGGGAGGATGAGCGCCGAGGGGTGCTGGCCTACTTGCCGAGACCGGTGCGGTCCACCCGTCGGTGGAAGCCCATGCCGGCCAGCCCGCCCAGCATGGCGGCGATCAGCGCGGCCACCACGACGGCGACGGCGGTGACGATCCCCCCGGTCGTCAGGTCGCCCTCGGACAGCGGGACACGCGGGAAGGCATCGAGCTGGGACAGGACGTTGTACTCGTCGCCGGCGACGGCACCGAGGATGGCCGCCACTATCGCGATCACGATCGCCCACAGCCAGACGGCGATGCCCTGCTTGATGCCGTCGAAGCGGGCCATCCGGCCGGCGACGTAGCCGCCACAGAAGTAGGCGATGAACACGATGACCAGGAGCGCGATGCCGCCGGCGATGCCGACCGTGCCGGCGTTGGCGGCGGCATCGTCGACGGCGCTACCGATCGAGGTGTCGGTGCCTAGGCTGGTCGCCGCACCGGCGGCCGCGATCAGCGCCACCAGGAGCACCAGGGTCCCGGTCGCCGTCAGCCACCCGAAGAACGCCGACCCGATCTTCATGCCGCCGTGCTCTTCCTTCTCCCGTTCGACCACGCTCTTGCGGTCGCGGGAGTCGTCGTACGTGCCGTCGTCGGCATGCGACGAGGTGCGCGTGTCGTCGTCCGCGCGGGCGTCGTCGCTGCTGCGCCGCGGCTCGGTTGATTCATCGGACGTGCTCATCGGACTCTCCTGGTGCTTGTCGAGATCGTGCCTCTCGACGCACGGTAGTCACTCCTACGGCAATTGCATCTCCAACTTCGCCCACAACCGTCCTCTGACGACTCACCGCAGAACCTGTGCAAGGACGTCGAGCACCTGTGCCGCGAGGTCGCCGGTGGGGTCGAGGTCCGGCCGGAAGTCGGCGATGCTGAGGCCGATCAGCTGCGGTGACTGCGCCAGCGGGTCGATAAGGACCGCGAGCTGGTCCCAGTCCAGCCCTCCCGGTTGTGGGTACGTCACCGCCGGCAGCGACTGCGGGTCGAGGACGTCCAGGTCTAGGTGCAGCCACACGCCCTCGCCGACTCCGCTCAGCCAGGTCGAGGCGCGCCGGCCGGCCGCCGCGGGGTCGACGCCGATGGTCGCAGCGTCGATCCTGCGCAACGCAGCGGGCAGCCGAGCACGTTCGTCGGCGGCGCCCTGGTCGACGTCGTCGGCGCGATGGCCGAGCAGGACGGCGTCGAGGGCGTCCACCATCGGTGGTGCTCCTGCCAACGTGACCAACGACTCGGCGCCCGCACCAGTCAGCAGCGCCAGGTCCATGTCGGCTGTCTCGCCGGTCTCCGACGCATGTCCATCGAGAAAGTCCGGGTGCCCGTCGATGAACCACAGCCCGACCGTGCCGACGTGCCGGCGCAACGCAGGGACGATGCCGAGCAGGATGCTGCAGTCCCCGCCGACCACCAACGGCCGCCGGTCAGGGGTGTCCTGTAGCGCTCGGCCGAGGGCGTCGGCCACGGCGTGAGCGGCGCGTACGGTCTCGGGCAGCGCGAGCACACCGGTGTCCTCGTCGCGGTCGGTGCTGTCGACCACCGCGACGGCGTCGCCGAGGTCTTGGCCCACCAAGGCGGACAGCCCCGCCGCACGCAAGGCGTCAGGCGCGGCCTGCTCACCGCGTGCGGTACCGGAACAGTCCCAAGGCGCGCCGAGGAGGAACCAGTCGACGGCGCTCACCCAGCCATTATGACGGTCGATGATCTCGCGGCGCCGGCGCCGGTGCCGCTGCTCGGTAGCGCGGCGTGAGGGCCCGGGCGCGTCCGAGCGCTGCCCCCCGGGCCACCTCGCCCGCATCGACACCGGGCAGCGCTAGCAGGGCATCGGCGATCGCGCGCTGATGGGTCCGTGGCGGCGCCTTCACCGACCACGCGCCGGCGACGAGGCCGGCGGTCTGCGCCAGGATGTCCGGGCGGTCACCGGCAAGGCTGTGGAGCTCATCGACAAGTGTCGGGATCGGCGTGCCGGCATAGACCGCGCGTTGAGCGGCGGCATGCAGCGCGACGCTGAGCCGGGTGTCGGCTGTCATGGCGCGACGGGGCACGGCATCTCCTGCGGGCAGCGGCCGACCCCGAGACCAACCGTAACGCCCCGGTCGAGTGAGCGCGGATCGTCGACGAATCTCCCGGTGGGGGTTTGTGGGAATAGATCGGTGCGGGGACGCGTAGACTTGGGCGTTCGCAAATCGCATGAGGGAGTCCGGTGGCAGCAACGAACACAGAGCGATCCAGCGAGGATGCGACACGCGTACCGACCGAGCAGCAGACTCGGCAGGAGATCGCGCACGAGCAGGCTTACGTCGACACCATCTACGAGCGCCTCGCCGAGTCGGCCAGGGTCGCGCACGCGCTGAGGGACGAGGGGTACGCCCGCGGCCACCTCGGGCACGAGGGCGGCTTGGTCGAGCGCGACGCCATGGTCTACCAGGCCTCCAAGCGCATCGCCGCGCTCAACGCCGCGCACGACGGACTGGTGTTCGGCCGGTTGGACCTGCGCACCGACGGGCCCCGCTACATCGGCCGCATCGGCGTACGCGACGCCGACCGCGAGGTGATGCTGATCGACTGGCGCGCCCCAGCGGCCTCGGTGTTCTATCAGGCCACCGCCCAGGACCCCTCCGGTGTCGTACGCCGGCGGGTGCTGCGCTGCGGCGGGAGCAAGGTCGTAGGCGTCGAGGACGACCTCCTCGACGCCGCGCACGCTCCCGACGGCATGGTCGTGGTCGGCGAAGGCGCTCTTCTCGCCAGTCTGAGCCGGGCCCGCGACAGCACCATGCACTCGGTCGTGGCCACCATCCAGAAGGAGCAGGACGAGGCGATTCGGGCGCCGAGCCGCGGTGCCACCACCATCGGCGGTGGACCAGGCACGGGCAAGACGGTCGTGGCGCTGCACCGGGCGGCGTACCTGCTGTACACCGACCGCCGACGGTTCGAGTCCGGTGGCGTCCTCGTCGTAGGCCCCTCCGGTGTGTTCATGAACTACATCGAGCGCGTCCTGCCCAGCCTGGGCGAGACGAGCGTGACCCTGCGGGCGCTCGGTGAGGTCGTCGACGGCATCCGCGCCCGGCGGCACGACCCGCCCCGGGCCGCCGCGACCAAGGGGTCGGCGCGCATGGAGGGCGTGCTGCAGAAGGCGGTGCGTGGCGCGCAGCTCGGGGAGCCAGACAGCTTCCGCTACTTCTACAGGGACGACGTCCTGCGATTCGACGCGCGCGCGTTGCGGCAGCTGCGCGAGCAGCTGTTGGGCGGCGGCAAGCGACGCAACCGCGTCTATCCCAAGGTCCAGCAGCATCTGATCGACGCCCTGTGGCGCCAGGTCGAGGGCGAGCGGGCGCGCGAGGACGGCAAGGAGGAGTTCGCTGCGACGATCCGGACCGACGACCGCTTTCTTGACTTCGCGACGACCTGGTGGCCGCCGTTGGACGCCATCGACGTGTGGGAGTCGTTGCGTGTACGCGAGGTGCTGCTGCGCCACGCCGGGAGAGCGCTGAGCGGCAGTGAGATCGATGACCTGCTCGCGTCCTGGGCGCAGCCGGCGGGTTCTATGCGGCTCCAGCCCTCGATCGAGGACGTACCGCTGATCGACGAGCTGCGCTACCTGCTCGGCGAGGTGCCGGCCGAGCTCGACGAGGACGACGAGGACCCGTACTCCGTCAAGCAGCTGATGTCCTTCGAGCGGCGTGACCGTGACGACCGGGACGAGTCCGTGCGCATCCACGCCACCCAGAGCATCGAGGACGACAGCTTCGCGCACGTGCTCGTCGACGAGGCGCAGGACCTGTCGCCGATGCAGTGGAGGATGCTCGGCCGGCGCGGCAGGTACGCCAGCTGGACGATCGTCGGTGACGCCGCGCAGTCGTCGTGGCCGCATCCGCAGGAGGCTGCGCTCGCGCGGCGGGCGGCGCTGGACGGCAAGCTCGAGCACGAGTTCAGGTTGTCGACCAACTACCGCAACTCCGCTGAGATCTTCGAATTCGCCGCCGACGTGGCGCGGATCGCCGTGCCCGACCCCGACCTGCCCGATGCCGTACGCCGCACCGGCACCCGGCCCGAGCACCGCGTCCTCTCCCCCGGCGCGCTGGCGGCGGCCGTCGCCGAGGCCGTCGCCGAGATCGCCGGCGCGGCCGCGGGCACCGTGGCCGTCGTCGTTCCGGTCGGCCAGCGCGAGAAGGTCACGGCCGCACTCGGCGACCAGCTCACCGCGTACGCCGGCCGCGTGCAGGTGCTCGAGGGCCTGGACACCAAAGGGCTGGAGTTCGACGGCGTCGTGGTGGTCGAGCCGGACGTCATCACCGCCGAGTCCGAGACCGGGTGGCGCACGCTGTACGTCGTCCTCACCCGTGCCACCCAGCTGCTCCTGACCGTCGGCACCACCGACGGGTGGCTGCGCCGCCTGCGCGACGAATCACCGTGAGCGTCCTCTCGGACGTCCTCGACCACCCCGCGTACGCGATCCTTCGCGTGCGCGACTCCGACGAGGTGACGGTGGTCGCGGGCACCTGGCGGCAGGTCGACACCCTCGCCGACATCCCGGTCGCCGAGGGTCGACCCGAGGGTGGAGCACGGTACGACTCGCTGGTGCTGGTGCCGTTCGCGCAAGCGCGCGAGCGCGGTTTCGAGGCACACCAGGACGGCACCCCGCTCGCGGTCATCGAGGTCGCGTACGAGCGCAGCGTGCCGCTGGCGGAGATCCTGGAGCTGTTGCCCGACGAGCCGGTGGAGTTCACCGACCGCGGCGGGTTCGAGACCGATGACGCGACCTACGCGCGGATGGTCGACGCGGTCATCGCCGACGAGATCGGCAAGGGCGAAGGCGCCAACCTCGTCGTCGCCCGCAGCTACCGGGCGGTCCTGGCCGACTGGGGGCACGCGAAGGCGTGGAGCGTCCTGCGCCGACTGCTCACCCGCGAGCGGGGCGCGCACTGGACGTTCTGCATCTCCACCGGCGAGCGGTTCCTCATCGGCGCGAGCCCCGAACGGCACGTCAGCATCGACGCGGGCCAGGTCCGCATGAATCCCATCAGCGGCACGTTGCGCCTGCGCGGGCTCGAGTCGCAGGCGCTGCGCAAGGCTGCGTTGCTGGAGTTCCTCGCCGACGAGAAGGAGATCTACGAGCTCTTCATGGTCGTCGATGAGGAGCTGAAGATGATGTGCGACATCTGCCAGGAGGGAGGGCTCGTGCTCGGGCCGTACCTCAAGGCGATGACGCACCTCGTGCACACCGAGTACCTCCTCGCCGGACGCACGCACCGCGACGTGCGTGACGTGCTGCGCGACTCGATGTTCGCCGCGACGGTCACCGGGAGCCCGGTCGAGAACGCCTGCCGGTTGATCAAGCAGTACGAGCCCGAGGGGCGCGGCTACTACGCGGCGCTGGCGGCGCTGATCGGGCGCAACGACGACGGCGAGGTGCTCGCCGATGCACCGATACTGATCCGTACCGCAGACATCGACACCGACGGCAACCTCAAGATCACCGCCGGAGCGACCTTGGTGCGCGACTCCGACGCGGCATACGAGACTGCCGAGACCCGTGCCAAGGCCGCAGGGATACTGAGCGCGTTCGGGCTCGCCCCCGAAGCACAGGCACCCGTCGAGGGGTTCGACGCGTTCGCGTACGACGACGAGGTGCTCATCGCGCTCGGGCGACGCAACCAACGCCTGAGCCAGTTCTGGTTGAGCGACCAGTCCGGCGTGGCGCCGGTGCCGGGACTGGACGCTCAACGGGTGCTGGTCGTGGACGGCGAGGACGACTTCGTCAACATGCTCGGTCACCTCCTCGGTGTCCTTGGGATGTCGACGCAGGTTCTACGGCACGACGCGTACTCCGGACCGGAGATGTTCGACGGCTTCGACCTGGTGGTCGTCGGTCCGGGGCCGGGCGACCCCAGCGACCAGACGTCGCCGAAGATGGCCAGGCTTCGCGGCGTCGTCGACGACCTGCTTGCTGCCCGGCGACCGTTCCTCGCGGTGTGTCTGGGCCACCAGGTGCTCGCGCACGCCGTCGGACTCGACCTGGCGTACAAGGACATCGTCTTCCAGGGCACCCAGAGCCGCCTGCCGTTGGGTGGACGCCAGGAGACCGTCGGCTTCTACAACACCTTCGTCGCGCGGGTGCCTGCGCGCGGGCTGCCTGAAGGCATCAGCGTAGAGACCGATCCGGGGACGGGGGACGTGCACGTCCTCGCCGGCCCGCACTACCGGGGCGTGCAGTTCCACGCGGAGTCGATCCTGACCCAGCACGGGTACGAGATCCTGCGCGACCTGGTCACAGATCTGCTGGCCGCGCCTGGACCGGGCGCCGGCGCAGACGGGTGATGGCGACGCCGATCAGACACACCGCGCCGCCGGTCAGGCCGATCGCCGTCGGCGTCTCGGACAGCAGCAGCCATGACAGCCCGATGGCGATGGCAGGCACCAGGTACGTCGTCGCGCTGGCGGTCCCGGCGCCGACACGAGCCAGCGCGTAGGCCCAGGTCGTGAACGCGATGGCGGTCGGGAACACCCCGAGGTAGACCAGGCCCGCGATCGAGGCGGGCGAGGCGGCGGCCATCTCATCGACGAGCCGCGGGGCGTACGGCATGCACGCGATTGCGCCGATCGTGCAGCCGAGCCAAGTGGCCTGGATGGCGTCGACCGAACGGAGCACCGGCTTCTGCACGAGCACGCCGACGGCGTACAGCACGGCGGCGAGCGCGCACAGGAGCACACCGACGACGCTGGTGTCCGGCGCGTCGCTCGCCTTGGTCCCCACGGTGATCAGCGCGACACCACAGACCGCTACGGCGGTGCCGATGACGAGCGTGCGCGGGAAACCCTCACCGAGCAGCAGCCCGGCGAGGACCGCGATCAGGATCGGGCCGGTCTGTACCAGCAACGCTGCGGTGCCGGCGTCGACGTACGTCTCGCCGGCGTTGAGCGCGATGTTGTAGCCGGCGAACCACAGCACGCCGTATGCGGTGATGTACGCCAGGTTCCGGCCTTGCGGAAGGCGTTGGCGACGTGGTGCGACGACCGCCCCGAGACACACGGCGCCGACAACGAGCCGGCCGAGCGCGAGGGGTCCGGGTGAGAAGGTCTCGCCGATCGCCCTGATCCCCACGAAAGCCGACGCCCACAGCACGAGCGTCGTCGCCATGGCCACCAAGGACAGGTCGCGAGCTACGGCGGTCTGTGTGGTGGTCACACGCCAACGCTAGGTCGGCCCGCCGCGCCTGCGTCAACGAATTCGCGCCGACTTACCTCGATCGACTGCCGATACCCGTCATCCGCAGGTTCTGGCCCCTCGATCCGCAGGTTCTGGCCCCTCGATCCGCAGGTTCTGGTCGGCTACAGCAGCGGCTATTCAGGCGCAGGTGCGGTAGCGCAGGTAGATCATGCCATTGTCGAACCGGCGATGATCAAGCAGAGCAAGCGTCAAGCGGACACCCTGGTGCACAGCCTGTTTGCCCCCTCCCACCACGACGGGCGCGATGAAAAGATGAAGCTCGTCCACCAGCCCGGCGCCCATCGCCTGGGCGGCGAGGTTGGGGCCGCCCACGCTGATGTCACGGTCCGCGATCGACTTCATCTGACGGACCGCTTCAGGGTCGAACGCTCGCTCGATCCGCGTCTTGGCGGTGGGTACCGCCTCCAGCGTCTTGGAAAACACAATCTTGTCGGCTGCTTGCCACAGGTCTGCGAACTCCATGACGTGCGACTGCGTGGCGAGCGTGGGGTCGGTTTCCCAGGCGACCATCACTTCGTACATCCGCCTCCCGTAGAGGTAGGTACCGATCGGCCGCTCGAGATCGTTGATGAAGCTGTGCACCTCCTCGTCGGGCTCAGCCCAGTCGAACGACCCGTCCGCGTCCACGACGTAGCCGTCCGAGGACGCGATCATGGAATAGATCAGCTTCGCCATGGGGGTTCCCTTCACGCACGTGATCGACATCCTGCCAGCGCCCAACGCGTTCGCGGGCCGGCACCTGCGGATGGAGGGGCCAGCACCTGCGGATGGAGGGGCCAGCACCTGCGGATGGAGGGGCCAGAACCTGCGGATGGAGGGGGTTGGGTTAGCTGCCGAGGGAGCCGCCGTCGGAGTCCAACGTGACCTCGACCTGGTCGGTCTCGCCACTGCGTATGACGGCCAACGTGACCGTCTCACCGGGCTGGTAGGCGCGTATCGCCGCGACGAGCCCGTCAGAGCTGTTGATCGGGTTGTCGTTGAGCGCGGTGATCACGTCGCCGGTCTCCAGTCCAGCCTCGTCTCCGGCACCGCCGTCGGTGACCTCCTTGACCACGGCCCCGACGCTGGTGATGCCGTCGGACTCGGTCTTGTTGCCGACCGTGATACCGATCCGGGCATGCTCGACTGTCTTGCCCTTGGACAGCTGCTTGGCCACGTTCTTGGCGAGGTCGACGGGGATGGCGAAGCCCAGGCCGATCGACCCGGACTGCTCGGTGGCGCTGCTCGACGTACCGCGGATCGCCGAGTTGATACCGACGACGTTGCCGTCGAGGTCGACCAGCGGCCCACCGGAGTTCCCGGGGTTGATGGCAGCGTCGGTCTGGATCGCGGGGAACACCGTCGACGTGCCGCTGTTGCTGCCGTCCGAGGAGCTGACCGGGCGGTTCAGCGCACTGACGATGCCGCTGGTGACGGTGCTCTCCAGGCCGAACGGCGATCCGACGGCCACGACGGACTGGCCGACCTTCAGGTCAGAGGAGCTGCCCAGTGTCGCCGGGGTCAGCTCTGCGTCCACGTCGACCTTGACCACGGCGAGGTCAGTGACATCGTCCCGACCGACGATGGTGCCGTCGGCGGTGCTGCCGTCGTTGAACGACACGGTTATCGTCCCGGAGTCGGCGGCCGCCTCGACCACATGGTTGTTGGTGAGAATCTCACCGTCGTTGCTGATGATGATGCCCGTGCCGCTGCCAGCCGCCTGGCTGCCGTTGCTCTCCCCTGTGACGTTGAGCTGGACCGTTGACGGCAGAACCTTGGCGGCGACGCCTTCGACGTTGTCGCTGCTGACCGTCCTGGTGGAGGTGGACCTGTCTGTGTCCAGCGAGCTCACAGTCCGGGTGGTGGGCTCGTCGTCGTCCAGGGCGCCGTAGCCCGCTGCACCTCCGACGCCACCGACCAGACCCGCGAGCAGCGCCGCGACGAGGATGAGCCCGCCGCGCCGCTTGGGCTGGGCGGTCGTGCTCGGCGGGCCGCCTGCGACACCGCCGAACGGTAGCGCCTGCGTCGTCTCGGCTTGGCCGGCGCCGCGACGCTCCTCGTACCGATGGGTGTACGGCCCCTGCTGAGGCTGCTGTGCGGGGGGCGCGCCGGGCGGTCGACCGTAGGCCGGATCGCGAGGGTCCGGCTGACCGTATGGCTGTCCGTACGGCGGGGTGTTCTGTCCGTAGGGACGCGACTGCGGGTCGAACGGTGGCGAGCTCATATCTATAGATTGTCCCGCATCACTGAAAGAGCGCTGAAATGCTGATGTGAGGCGGCCAAGATTATGAACGCCTCAGCGGCGTGCACGAGCGATCTGGTCGGCGTCGGCACGCGGTTCGGACGACCCCGGGACCGTCAGCGTCATGAGAGCACCTCCTGAGTCGGACTCCCCTGCGGCGACGGAACCGCCGTGGCGGTCCGCCGCCTGCGACACGATCGACAGGCCGAGGCCCGAACCGGGGAGCATCCGCGCTTCGCGGGAGCGGTAGAACCGCTCGAACACGTGCGGACGGTCCTCGGCACTGATGCCGGGGCCGTCGTCGGCGACGGTCAGCAC
>Ga0136640_10000255_pt1 | contig 20017 bp, 19 predicted proteins | sample AntDrymUQ8642106_2_FD_105498 | JGI IMG/M metagenome (GOLD analysis project Ga0136640, IMG submission 105498) | Polar desert sand microbial communities from Dry Valleys, Antarctica - metaG UQ864 (21.06) | ecosystem: Environmental > Terrestrial > Soil > Desert | place: Antarctica: Dry Valley...
GTCGACGGTCTCCGCGACGGCGCCACCACCCTCGGACGGCGCGCCGGCCGCTTCACTGGCTCCGCTTGCGCTCGGCTCACCACCGCTTCCGCCGCATCCCGCCGCCACCACGGCCAGACAGACCAACAGCGACCTCCATACCAGCGTCTTGCTTCCTGCACCTTGCATGGCTTCCTCTCGGTTGGTCGGCCTCATGTAGCGAAGCGGTAGGACACTAAATCTCCGTCGTCTTACAGGCCCCTGGGTCTGATCTTGTCTTCGGCGACACCGGCAACATAGTCAACCGCCAGCGCCAGCACGGCTGCGAGGATGCTACCGGTGAGCAGCACCGTCTGGCGGTTCTGGACGATGCCGGAGAAGATGATGGTCCCAAGGCCACCGGCATTGGTCAGCACGGCGATCGTGGCCGTGCCCACGTTGATGACCAGTGCGGTCCGCACCCCGGCGAGGACGACCGGCACCGCAAGGGGCATCTCGATGCGTCCAAGGACCGCCGCCTTGGTCATGCCCATGCCGCGCCCGGACTCGATGACAGCGGGGTCCACCTGCCGCAGCCCCACCATGGTGTTGCGCAGCACCGGCAGGAACGCGTAGACGACCAAGGCGATGATGGCGTAGCGGAACCCGATGCCGAGCGTGAGTGCCAGCAGCGCGATGACGCCCAGCGACGGGATGGCTTGACCCATGTTGCCCAGCCCCACCACCGCGGGAACGAAGGGGCGGGCGAAGGGTCGCGTCAGCAGGATGCCAAGCGGCACAGCGATGAGGATGACCAGCACCGTGGACAAGCCCACCAGCTCGAGATGCCGCACGATGCTGTCGCGGATGACCGTGGCGTTCAGCAGGCGTGCCTCGATGCTGTCGAGCTGCTTGCTGCTGACCCACAGGTACAGCAGCACACAGACGACCGCCAGCATCACCGGCATGAACAGGTAGCGGCGGACGGTGCTGGCTCGCTCGCGGAGATCGGGCCCGGTGCTGTAGGGGTCACCGGCGACCTCCGGGCGGACGTCCTCGGCCGTCATGGTCATCGCCTTAGGACTCCGCCTGCTCAGGCTGGCGCTCCCGGACCGGTGACGGGCTGTCGTCGGCCGGCTGTCCCAGACCGGCGATCGACTCGGCGCGGGCCGACTGCCGCATCGTCTCGGCGGCGGCCATGATGATGCTCATGTCCACGGTGCCTCGGTACACGCCGCGGGCGTCGACCACCACGGCGCAGCCGACCTGCGAGCGCACCATCTCGTTCAGCGCGTCGGCGAGGGTGGCCTGTGGTGCGACGAGCGCGTCGGCCGGCAGCCCGACGTCGCTGAGCGACTCGCTGTCGCGGGCAAGGTCGGACGCCTGCAACCACCGCTGCGGGCGTCGTTGTTCGTCGAGCAGCAGCACGCTGCCCATGTCCGATCCCCGCAGCGCCGCGAGCACGGTGGTCCGATCGTCGTCGAAGCCGACCGTTGGCCACTCCGCCAGCTCGTAGTCGCGGACGCGAGCCAGGTTCAGCCGCTTCAACGACGCCCCCGAGCCGATGAAGTCGGCCACGAAGTCGTCTGCGGGGGCCGACAGGATGACCTCGGGCTTGTCGTACTGGGCGATGACGGACCGTTCGCGCAGGATCGCGATCCGGTCGCCCATCTTGATCGCCTCGTCGATGTCGTGGGTCACGAAGACGATGGTCTTGCGGATCTCTTCCTGCAAGCGGAGGAACTCGTTTTGCAGCCGCTCTCGGGTGATGGGATCGATCGCCCCGAAGGGCTCGTCCATCAGCATCACCGGAGGGTCGGCCGACAGTGCTCTGGCGACGCCGACGCGCTGGCGCTGACCGCCGGACAGCTCCTTGGGATAGCGGTCTCGGTAGCGGGAGGGGTCCATACCGACCAGGTCGAGCAGCTCGTCGACGCGCTTGCGAATCTTGTCGTCGGGCCACTTGAGCATCCGAGGCACTGTGGCCACGTTGGAGAAGATGGTCATGTGGGGGAACAGCCCGATCTGCTGGATCACGTAGCCGATCCGCCGTCGCAGCAGATCCGGGTTGACCTTGGTGACGTCCTCGCCCTGCAGCAGGATGCGCCCCGAGGTCGGCTCGATGATCCGGTTGATCATCTTCATGGTGGTGGTCTTGCCACAGCCTGAGGGCCCGACGAGGATCACGATCTCGCCCTCTGGCACCTCCATCGTGAGTTCTTCCACGGCCTGCTCCGACTGCCGGGGAAAGGTTTTGCTCAGGTTCTCCAGGCGGATCATGGCGGTGCTGCCGGCGTTGTCAGTCACGGATACCTCGCGGTGTCGTGGCACGGGTGAGCAGGATGAACAGTCCATCGATGAAGATGCCGAGCAAGACAATGCCCAACGTCCCCGCGAGCGCCAGGTTGACCGCGACGGGACTGCCGATGCGGCGCAGGCCGTCGAAGATCAGGGCACCGAACCCCGGCCCGTTCACGATGGCGCCCAGCGCGGCGATGCCGACGACCACCATCGTGGACACGCGGATGCCCGTGATGATGACGGGCCAGGCCAGCGGCAGCTCGATGCGGAACAGCCGTTGCCAGCGTCCCATGCCCATGCCCTGCGCGGACTCCACGATGGCGGGGTCGACGCCGAGCAGGCCGGTGATGGTGTTGCGCACGATGGGCAGCAGCGAGTACAGGGTCAGCGCCACCACGACAGGCTTGGTTCCCAGCCCGAGTCCGAACACGACCAGCAGCGTGTACAGGGCCAGCGACGGGATGGTCAGGATGGTTCCCGTCACGCCAAGTGCGATCGTGCGTCCGCGCGCGCTGCGGTAGGTGAGAATGCCGAGGGCCAGCGCAACCAGCGTTCCCAGCACGATGGAGATGACCACGATGAACAGGTGGTCGCGGGCCGACAACAGCAGGTCGTCATAGTTGCTGACCAGGTACTGCGGAAAGCTCATACACGCCGCCTGTAGGTCGGGACTGGGGGATGGGTGTACCACAGCGCGCCGCTCGTTGCGGGCCACCCCACCCAAGGTCTCAAGCCCGCTGCGCTGCTTGAGCGCAGCCATGGTCATCCGGCCAGCGGTTGTCATGGTGACAACGCCAGTTGCCGCTTATCATGCCCCTGCGAGCCAGCACAGGCAATAGGTTCGCAACGCCAACGGGTGCGTGACGCGCCAGACCGACGCGAGGAAAGGGGCAGCCAGTGCTTCCCGAAGCAGCCCCGCACGTGATCATCGGGGCGGGCATCCACGGCCTGTCGACCGCCTGGCACCTCGGGCGACGCCTGCGGGCCAGCGGGCAAGGCGACGGTTCCCAGGTGCTGGTGCTCGACAAGAAGTCGGTTGGAGCTGGCGCGTCGGGCATCGCCTGCGGCGTGGTGCGCAACAACTACTTCCAGCCCGCGATGCGGGAGCTGATGGCGCACTCGGTGGACGTCTGGGAGTCCGACCCCGACGCCTTCGCCTACCATCCGGTCGGCTACCTGCAGATCTCGCCGGAGTCGATGCACGCCGATGTCGCGCAGATCCACGCCGAGCAGCAGGCGATCGGCTACGCCTCGACCCTGATCGAGGGCAGCCAGGCGTGCGCCAGCTACCTGCAGGACATCTTCGCCGACTGGCAGGCCCAGGGCATCACCAACCTGCTGCACGAGCACCGCGGCGGTTACGCCAACAACACCGCTTCGCTGCGTGGTCTGGCGGCCAAAGCACAGGCCGAGGGGGTGCGCATCGCCGGCGGCGTTCGCGTGACGGGTCTGCGTCTTGACGGCGGTGCGGTGACCGGCGTCGAGACCGATCAGGGGACGGTCGCCTGCGACGACCTGATCGTTGCCGTCGGCCCGTGGATCCGCGACCTGTGGCGGATGCTGGAGCTGCCCGAGCAGATCACGGTTACCGGCAGCGACGGTCGCGTGTTCGACGACGTCGACATGTGGACCTACTGGTCGCTGCAGGAAGGCACATTGGGCGTGGACCCCAACTTTCTGCTCGACAACCGTGGCCAGATGCCGCCCGTGGTCCACCTCGACAGCGATGCACCGCTGCACGACGACGAAGACGGCAGCCTGATCACCGATCGCATGTGGGGGATCTACTACAAGCCCGACTTCCACTTCGGGGGTGTCCAGGGGGGCGCCATGCCCTATGTCGTCGACCGCGATGTCGACGACGGGGCAGTCGACCCCTACGGACCTGCCAGCCCCGACTTTGTCGTGGGTGCCGACTTCGCGCGCATGTGGACCTCGGCGCTCGCGCACTGCCAGAAGCGCTTCGAGGGCAAGCGCGGGCTGTTCTCGACCGACCCGTCCGGCGGCATCGGCTGCTTCACCCCGGACAGCTTCCCGGTGTTCGACACCTTCCGGCAGAATGCGCATGTCATCGCCGACTCCAACCACGGCTACAAGATGATCGGCGTCGGCGCGCTGGTGGCCGCCGAACTGACTGGCGAACCGCAAGCCCTGCTGGAGCCGTTCCGCTTCGCCCGCTACGCCGAGGGCCGCCTGCATCCCACCAGCAACTCACCGTTTCCCTGGAGCTGACCGCCGTGACGTCCGCTCTGCTCACCCCACCCGCCGACAGCCTCGACCTTCCTGCCCGCACGCCGGGACGGACCCTGCCCCAGCCCTACTACACCGATCCGGACATCTTCTCCGCGGACCTGCGCCGGGTCTTCTACGCCAACTGGCTGTTTGCCGGCCACAGCTGCGAGGTCGCGGCGCCGGGTGACTTTCTTGCCTTCTCGGTGGGCGATGAGTCGGTGCTGATCGTCCGTGACGCCGATGGTGTGCTGCACGCGCACTTCAACGTCTGCCGCCACCGCGGCTCGCGCATCGCCACGCAGGAGCGAGGCCACGCCAAGGCCCTGGTCTGTGGCTACCACCAGTGGGTCTACTCGCTGGACGGGTGCCTGGCCAGCGCTCGGCTGATGGGTGACGACTTCGACAAAGCGGCGTACGGACTACGTGGAATCGCGGTGCGGGAGCTGGCCGGGCTGGTCTTCGTGTGCCTGTCCCCCGCCCCGCCGCCGTTCCAGCCGGCGGCCGACGCCATCGCGCCGCAGCTGGCGCCGCACGCATTGGAGCGTGCCAAGGTGGCCGCGCGCTTCTCCTACGACGTGCGCGCCAACTGGAAACTGCTGGTCGAAAACAACCGCGAGTGCTACCACTGCCGCGGTGGCCATCCCGAGTTCTGCCTGTCCAACTTCGACCTCGGCATGAACGGCGATCCCCGCGTCAACGGCTCCTACGCCGCCACCCTGGAGCGCGAGTACAAGCGGTGGAAGGCGTTGGGGCTGGCGCCCGCCGATGTCAGCTTCCCGGACGGCTCGTTCTACCGGGTGTCCCGCCTGCCGCTGAAAGCGGGCTACCGCACCGAGAGTCTCGACGGCCAGCCGGTGGCGCCGCTGTTGGGTGACCTGACCGAAGCAGGCACCGGCAGCCTGCGCGTGGTCACGCTGCCCAACTCGTGGTCGCACGCCAACTGCGACTACGCCCTAACCACCCGCCTCACGCCCGTCGGCTCGGAGTTGACCCGCATGGACCTGGCCTTCTTGGTCCGCGACGACGCCATCGAGGGCGTCGACTTCGACCTGGACCGGGTGACCGACGTGTGGAAGGCCACCTCGGAGCAGGACTGGCAGCTGTGCGAGAACAACCACGCCGGTGTGCGGTCAGTGGCCTACGAGCCCGGCCCCTACTCGGCCGTGACCGAGAACTCGGTCGAGTCGTTCATCCTGTGGTACGAGCGGCAGCTCGCCTCACCAACGACCCTGGAGATGTCCGATGTCCAGTAACGGCGACAGCAACCTCGGCCTGCTCGACCGGCTCGGGCAGGGGCCTGTGCTCTGCGCGGAAGGCTATCTGTTCGAGCTCGAGCGGCGCGGCTACCTGCAAGCCGGCGCGTTCGTGCCCGAGGTCGTCTTGGACCACCCCGAGGAGATCCGCCAGCTGCACCGCCAGTTCGTGCACGCCGGCTCCGACGTGGTGGAGGCGTTCACCTACTACGGTCACCGCGAGAAGCTGCGCCTGATCGGCAAGGAGGATCTCCTCGAACCGCTCAACCGCCAGGCGCTGGACATCGCCGGCGGCGTGGCGCAGGAGAGCGGGGCGCTGCTGGCCGGCAACATCTGCAACACCAACATCTACGACCCCGCCGACCGGGAGACCTCGCGCCAGGTTCGGACCATGTTCTCCGAGCAGGTCGGCTGGGCCGTGGAGGCCGGCGTCGACTTCGTCATCGGCGAGACCTACTCCTACGCCTCCGAGGCCCTGATCGCGCTGGAGGTCATTCAGCAGGCCGGTCTGCCGGCGGTCGTCACCCTGGCCATCCACCGTGACCCCGACACCCGCGAGGGGTGGTCGCCGGCCGAGGCCTGCAAGCGGCTGGCCGAGGCCGGCGCCGACGTGGTCGGGCTCAACTGCATCCGCGGTCCGCGCACGATGCTGCCGCTGCTGGCCTCCATCGTCGAGTCGGTGGACGTACCCGTCGCCGCCCTGCCCGTGCCGTACCGCACCAGCGAGCACCATCCCAGCTTCCAGTCGTTGCGCGATCCGCACTACGACGACTTTCCCGGCGACCGGCCCTTCCCGACCGGGCTAGACCCGTTCACCTGCAACCGCTACGAGATCGCCGACTTTGCTCGTGCCGCCCGCGACCTGGGCGTGGCGTACTTCGGGGTGTGCTGCGGCGCTGGCCCGCACCACATCCGCAGCATGGCCGAGGCCCTAGGTCGCACCCCGCCGGCGGCGCACTACAGCGCCGACATGTCCAAGCACGCATTCCTCGGCTCCGACGCCGCACTGCGCGAGCACAACCTGGCCTACGGCCGCGACTACTGAGCCCGCCCTGTAGCCGTCGAATGGTGTGCGGTGGCGCGCTGATTCGGTGCGCTACCGCCTCCGGCTGCATGAGCGCAGTCCTTGACGGTCGGGGCCATAGCCCGCAGACTGTTGCGTTATAAGCGCCACGTTTCACTATGAGCAACCGGAGCTGGCCGATGCGGTCCAGAGCGCAAGTCGTGGTCATCGGTTGCGGCGTCGTCGGCGCCAGCACCGCGTATCACCTGACGCGGCTGGGCTGCACCGACCTGCTGGTCCTGGACCAGGGCCCGCTGTTCACCACGGGCGGCTCCTCCTCACATGCACCAGGTCTGGTGTTCCAAACCAACCCCTCCAGGACCATGACGCAGCTGGCGCGCTACACCGTCGAGCTGTATCAGGGCCTGGAGCTGGACGCGCAGCCTTGTTACCACCCGGTGGGCGGGATCGAGGTCGCCGCTACGCCCGAGCGCTGGCACGACCTCAAACGCAAGCACGGGCTGGCGAAATCCTGGGGGGTGGAGGCAGAACTCATCTCGCCCCGCGAGGTCGTCGAGCGCATCCCGCTCGTTGACGCCGAGCGCATCCACGGCGGGCTGATGGTGGGTTCCGACGGCATCGCCAAGTCCCTGCGGGCCATCGAGGCGATGGGCCGTGCCGCCGAATCCCGGGGCGCGCAGTTCGAGGGTGAGACGCAGGTCACCGGCTTCGACGTCGCCGACGGGCGGGTGCGGGGGGTGCAGACCACCAGGGGCAACGTCGAGGCGGAGACGGTCCTGATCTGCGCCGGTATCTGGGGACCGAAGGTCGGTCGCCTGGCCGGGATCTCCATTCCCGTGCAGCCCCTCGGGCACCAGTACGCGCAAACCACCCCGGTCGCTGAGTTGGCTGGCGCGACCCAGGAGGTGACGCACCCGATCTTGCGTCACCAGGACCGCTCGATGTACTTCCGCCAGGTCTTCGACAGCTACGGCGTCGGCTCCTACCAGCACCGCTCGATGCCGGTCTCCGCCGAGGACATCGCTACCAGCCTCCGAGCCCGGCGCGCGCAATCCGGCGCGGCGCGCTCGGGCGGTAGCGACCAGGCGATCCCCAGCGACTGGCAGCAGATGCCCTCAGTGATGGCGTTCACCGAGGACGACTTCAAACAGCCCTGGCAGGACGCCTGGGAGCTGCTGCCTGCCTTGCGCCAGACGCAGCTGGCCGACGCCATGAACGGGCTGTTCCTGTTCACCGCCGACGGCATGCCGGTGCTGGGTGAGTCCCGTGATGTGCGGGGTCTGTGGGTCGCCGAGGCGGTGTGGGTGACGCACTCAGGCGGGATCGGCAAGGCCATGGCCGAGTGGATCGTCGAGGGCAAGCCCAGCGTCGACCTCCGCGAAGGCGACCTGCACCGGTTCGAGGGCTTCGCGCACAGCCCCGCCTACGTGCGAGCGCGCGGGTCGCAGAACTTCCAGGAGGTCTACGACATCATCCACCCGCTGCAGCCCATGGAGGAGCCGCGCCCGCTGCGCACGAGCCCCTTCTACCCGCGGCAGCAGGACCTGGGCGCCTACTTCCTCGAGGCCTCGGGCTGGGAGCGACCGCATTGGTTCGAGTCCAATATTGGGCTACTCGAGGGCCAGGCACACGACGGCCAGGTCGCCGACGAGCGCGAGCCATGGGCCGCACGCTACTGGTCGCCGATCGTGGCTGCGGAGGCGCGCGCCACCCGCGACACCGCAGCCATATATGACATGACGCCGCTCAAGCGGGTCGAGGTGTCCGGACCCGGGTCGCTGGCCTTGTTGCAGCGGCTGGCGACCGGCGAGATGGACAAGGCCGTCGGCGTTGTGACCTACACGCTGCTGCTCGACGAGCGGGGGGGCATCCGCAGCGACATCACGGTCGCCCGCCTCGGCAGCCAGCGTTTCCAGGTCGGCTGCAACGGACCACTGGACATGGACTGGCTGGAACGTCATCGTCCCGCCGACGGCTCGGTGCACCTGTCTGACATCACCGGGGCCACCTGCTGCATCGGGCTATGGGGGCCGCGAGCGCGTGCGGTGCTCGAGCGCGTCACCAACGACGACGTGTCCAACGATGGCCTGCGGTTCTTCCGGGCCAAGCGCATCGACATCGGAGAGGTTCCGGTCACCGCGCTGCGGCTGTCCTACGTCGGTGAGCTGGGCTGGGAGTTGTACGCACCGACCGAGTACGGCCTGCGGCTGTGGGACCTGCTGTGGGAAGCCGGCAGGCCGTCGGGGCTGGTCGCCGGGGGACGCGGCGCGTTCAACGCCCTGCGCGTCGAGAAGGGGTACCGGTCCTGGGGAACCGACATGTGGGCCGAGCACAACCCCTACGAGGCTGGCCTCGGCTTCGCGGTCCGCATGGACTGCGGCGACTTTGTCGGTCGTGACGCCCTGCTGCGCGCCGGCACGCAGCCGGCTCGCCGGCTGACGTGCCTGGTGCTGGACGACCCCAGCAAGCTCGTGCTGGGCAAGGAGCCGGTGCTGGTCGACGGCAGGGTCGTCGGCTTCGTCACCAGCGCCGCGCATGGCTACAGCGTGGGACAGTCGATCGCCTACGCGTGGCTGCCGACCTCCGTAACCGAGGGCACAGCCAAACTGGAGATCGAGTACTTCGGGCAGCGCTATCCCGCTCGCGTGGCAGCCGAGCCCCTGTTCGATCCGCAGATGCAACGCATGCGGGCCTGAGCTGACGACCGATGACCCCCGACCTGCAGCTGTCGACCGTCCCGCCGCAGGCAGGCGCCTCCGCGCCGGCAGAGGTCCCCTCACCGGCAAGCGCCCCCATGCCAGCAGGCAATGTGCTCGACGGCATCGGCAACACCCCGCTGATCCGCGTCGACGGTGTGTGGGTCAAGCTGGAGTACCTGAACCCGTCGGGGTCGATCAAGGCTCGGATCGCCAAGTACATCGTCGAGCGCGCCGAGGCCGAGGGCCTGCTGCGTCCAGGCGACACGATCGTCGAGGCGTCCAGCGGCAACACCGGCAACGCCTTGGCGATGGTCGCGGCGGTGAAGGGCTATTCCATGCTGGTGGTGATGCCCAAGGGCATGTCCAGTGAGCGGCTGGCCATCTCCAAAGCCTTCGGCGCGGACGTCGAACTGGTCGGTGACTTCCATGTCAACGAGGCGCTGGCCAGGGCGCGCGAGCTCGGGCAGCGGCCCGGCTACTTCGCACCGGCACAGTTCGAGTCGGAGTGGAACGTCGAGGAGAATCGGACATGGCTGGGTCCGGAGATCCTGGCGCAGCTGCCCGCCGGGACGGTGCCCGACGCCCTGGTCATGGGCATCGGCACGGGCGGGACACTGATCGGCGTTGGTCAGGCCTTCCGCAACGTGAACCCGGCCGTCCGGCTGGTCGGTGTGGAGCCCGACGAGTCCTGCACGATCCTGTGCGGAGAGTCAGGCAAGCATCAGGTCGAGGGCATCGCCGACGGCTTCGTCCCCGGCATCATCGAGCGCCACCGCGGCCTCATCGATGAGCTCACCTCCGTGAGCAGCCAGGACAGCCTGGCGGTGATGCGGCGCCTCGCCCGCGGCCACGGGCTGTTCGTCGGCCCCAGCTCCGGCGCCCACTACATGGCCGCCGTGGCGTTGGCGGAACGAGAGCCCGGCCTGCGCACCATCGTCACCGTGTTCTGCGACGAGGGCGAGAAGTACTTGAGTGAGCACTTTCGGGCAGCGCAAGACCAGTAAGACCCGATGACGGTCGGGAACGCCGGCCGTGACCATGACGACGTAGGGAGGAACACCCGTTGGCTGTCAACGACCACCCCGGGATCATGCTGTATTCGCGGATCCGCAAGTCCCCGTACTTCTACGCCTCTCGCAAGCACGGCGTGCAGCTGTACAGCACCTACAACCACACCTATCACCCACGCCACTACGGCGACCCCATCGAGGAGTACTGGCACCTGCTCAACGCGGTGACGCTGTGGGACGTCGGCGTCGAGAAGCAGGTCGAGATCACCGGTCCCGACGCCTTCGAGTTCACCAACATGCTGGTGCCCCGAGACCTCACCAAGTGCAAGGTGGGGCAGTGCAAGTACGTCTTCGTCACCGGCGAGGACGGTGGGATCCTCAACGACCCGGTGCTGCTACGGCTGGGTGAGAACCACCTGTGGCTGTCGCTAGCCGACTCCGACATCCTGCTGTGGGCGCGCGGTGTGGCCTACAAGCTCGGCATGAACGTGCAGATCTCCGAGCCCGACGTCGGGCCGATGCAGATCCAGGGTCCAAAGTCCAAAGACGTGATGGTGGATTTGTTCGGCGACTCCATACTCGACGTGCCCTACTACTACGCCGTCGAGAAGGAACTCGACGGCATGGACGTTGTCGTGTCACGCACCGGCTACACCAGCGAGCTGGGCTACGAGATCTATTTGCGCAACGCCAGCCGTGACGGCGTCAAGCTGTGGGACACGGTGCTGCAGGCCGGCGAGCCGCACGATCTCAAGGTCATCGGTCCCTGCCATATCCGCCGCATCGAAGGCGGCATCCTCGCTCTCGGTTGCGACATGTGGTACGAGACGAACCCGTTCGAGGTCGGCTACGGCTTCGAGAACACCTGGATGGTCGACCTCGAGCAAGAGGCCGACTTCATCGGCAAGGACGCCCTGCGCAAGATCCGCGACCAGGGCATCTCCCGCAAGCTGGTCGGCGTCGAGATGGGCGGACCCAGCGTCGGCTCGTACAACGACGGCGCGATGATCGACGTGTTCGGTGTCTACGACGGCGATCGCCGTATCGGGGAAGTCACCTCGGCCTGCCACTCGCCTCGGCTGGACAAGAACATCGGCTTTGCCTTCGTGCCGATGAGCCACCAGGACTACGGGACCGAGCTCGTGGTGGAGACCCAGCACGGCAAGCAGGACGCCGTGGTGGTCGAAAAACCCTTCGTCGATCCCAAGAAGGAGACTCCGAAGCACCTCGACCAAGGCCCGCCAGCGCCTGACGGCGGGGAGGCGTGATGATCGAGCACGATGGCGCGGCGCTGGCAGAATCGCTGCGGCGCGCCCGCTTCGAGATCATCCCGATGAAGGGCATCGACGCGCAGATCCCCTACCTGCCCCGAGACGCCACGGTCACCGTGACGTCCTCGCCCACCAAGGGCATCGACGCGACCCTGGAGCTGGCGCAACGCCTGCGGCGCGACGGCTTCCACGTGGTGCCGCATCTGGCCGCCCGCCTCGTCGCGGGAGGCGGTCACCTGCGCGACATCCTCGACCGCGTCGAGGACATGGGGATCTCGGAGGTCTTCGTCGTGGCGGGCGACGCCAAGGAACCCGCCGGTCCTTACGAGGGCGCGTCGGACCTGCTGCGCGAAATGGCCGACGTGGGCCATCACCTGACCGACATCGGGATCACCGGTTACCCCGAGAGCCACTCGTTCATCAGCGACGCGACGACGATCCAGGCGATGTACGACAAGGCGCCATACGCGACGTACATCGTGTCGCAGATCTGCTACGACCCGTCGGTGGTGGCGTGGTGGATCGGCGCCGTCCGCGAGCGGGGGGTCGACCTGCCCATCCACATCGGGCTGCCGGGCGTCGTCGACCGCGCTCGCCTCATGCGCATCTCGCTGAAGGTGGGGCTGGGAGATTCGCTGCGGTTCCTGCGCCGGCAGGGCGGTGTCGCGGCGCGGCTGCTGGGCGGCTACAGCCCCGACGATCTCGTCACGGCATTGGCCCCGCAGGTGCCCGGCGGGCGCGACAACGTCCGTGGCTGGCACCTGTTCACGTTCAACGAGGTTGAGCAGACCGAGCGGTGGCGGCAGCAGATGCTGTCACGTTATCGAGGAGCACAGCAGGCATGACCTTCCCAAGCGACCTGCAGATCGCGCGCGGCGCGGCGCTGAAACCGCTCAGCGACATCGCCGCGGACATCGGGATCGGCGAGCATCTGCTCGAGCCGTACGGGGAAGGTGTCGTCAAGATCAAGCTCGACGCCATCGCGGAGCTCGCCGACCGGCCCGCCGCCAAGTACGTGGTGGTGTCGGCGATCACGCCAACGCCGCTAGGCGAGGGCAAGACCACCACGACGGTGGGGCTCGGCCAGGCCTTCTCCCACATCGGCAACCGGGCGACGATCGCCATCCGCCAGCCGTCGATGGGACCGACCTTCGGCATCAAGGGCGGTGCGGCGGGGGGCGGCTACAGCCAGGTCGTGCCGATGGAGCTGCTCAACCTGCACCTGACGGGCGACATGCACGCCGTCACCGCGGCGCACAACCTGCTGGCGGCGATGATCGACAACCACGTCCACCAAAACGACGACTTCTTCAAGGTCGACCGGCACAGCGTCACCTGGCGGCGGGTGCAGGACGTCAACGACCGCGTGCTGCGCAACATCATCGTCGGGCTCGGCACACGCCCCGACGGGGTCATCCGCCAGACCGGCTTCGACATCACTGCGGCCAGCGAGTGCATGGCGGTGCTGGCTCTGTCCACGTCGCTGCAGGACATGCGCCGACGCCTCGGCCGGATCGTCATCGGCAACACCACCGACGGCAAGCCGATCACCGCCGAGGAGCTCAAGGCCGCCGGTGCCATGACTGTGATCATGCGCGAGGCGATCAAACCGAACCTGATGCAGACCCTGGAGAACACCCCAGTGCTCGTCCACGCGGGCCCGTTCGGCAACATCGCGCACGGCAACTCCTCGATCGTGGCTGACCTCATCGGGATCCGCGGCTGTGACTATCTCGTCACCGAGGCGGGTTTCGGTGCCGACATGGGCGCCGAGCGGTTCTTCAACATCAAGTGCCGGACGTCCGGACTGCGCCCGGACGCGGCCGTGCTGGTCGCCACCGTACGGGCGTTGAAGGCGCACTCCGGTCGCTTCAAGATCGTGGCAGGGCGACCGCTGCCCCCCGAGCTGCTCGAGGAGAACCCCGACGACGTGCACGCCGGGGCGGCCAACCTGCGCAAGCAGATCGACAACATCCGCGTCCACGGCGTGTCGCCCGTCGTGGCCATCAACGCCTTCCCGACCGACCATGCCAGCGAGCATGCCGCGATCCGCGAGATCGCCGAGTCGTTCGGAGCGCGGGCGGCCGTGAGCACCCACTTCACCGACGGCGGCCGAGGGGGCGTGGAGCTCGCCGAGGCTGTCGCGGAAGCCGCCGAGGAGCCAAGCGACTTTCGCTTGCTGTATGCCGACGACGCCACCCTTCGCGACAAGATCGAGGCCGTCGCCACCAAGGTGTACGGGGCGGCCAACGTCGAGTACGACCTCGTCGCGTCCCGTCAGCTGGACTCCTACGAGCGCAACGGCTTCGGCGATCTGCCGGTGTGCATCGCCAAGACGCACCTGTCGCTGTCGTCGGACCCGACGCTCAAGGGTGCCCCCAGCGGCTGGACGCTGCCGGTGCGCGAGGTCCGCGCCTCGGTCGGCGCCGGGTTCATCTACCCGATCTGCGGCGACATGCGGACCATGCCGGGGCTGTCGTCGAGTCCCGCCGCGGAGCGCATCGACATCGACGAGCACGGCGAGATCGTGGGGTTGTCCTGAGCGAAGCGGATAGCGGCAGCGGTCGTCGCCTGACTCCGAGCGACGCGGGGAGCGACAGCGGTAGTCGCCGGAACTTGTCCTCCTCAGGTAGCGACGGCGATGCGGGGGTCCGCTTCGGGAGCCTGACCCTCGATGCGTTCCTGGAGCGGGTGGCGTCGCGCGAACCCGCTCCGGGCGGGGGTGTGGTGGCCGCCGTGGCCGTCGCCGGCGCCGCCGGCCTGGCCGCGATGGCAGCACGCTTCTCCGATCAGCTCGCGGGTGCGGCCGACCTCGCCAAACAGGCCGACGCCCTACGCGCACGGGCCGACCAGCTGGCCGACGACGACGCGCGGGCCTACGGGGCGGTGCTCGCCGCCTACCGCCGAGACGACGAGGACGCCGAGAGTCGCCGCAACGCCATCCGCGAAGCACTGTCGCAGGCGACGGATGTCCCGCTGGCACTGGTGGCGTGCGCCCGCGAGGTGGGACAGGTGGCGATGACGCTGGCGGACACAGGCAACCCGAACCTGCGGGGCGACGCCGTCACGGCGGTGTTGCTGGCCGACGCGGCGGCACGCAGCGCCACCTATCTGGTGCGCTGCAACGTCAGGCTTGGCGGCCTGGATGACGACCGGCTAGAGCAGGCCGAGCGCTGCTGCCACGAGCTGGCCGCTGCCGTCCGGGCGGTGCAGTCGTGAGCGACTCCAGCAGCCTCGGTGATGCTCGCCCGCACGGGCCACGGGTCATCGACGGCCGGCGCTACGCCGCCGAGTTGAAGGCAGAGGTCGCCAGCGAGCTCACCGCGCTGCTGCGCCAGGGTGGCAGACCGGGACTGGCAACGGTCCTGATCGGCGACGACTACCCGGCGCGGGCCTACGAGCAGCGCCTGCGACGATTGGCCGCCGATGTCGGTTGCCGCTACGTCTGCGAGCGGCTCGCCGCCGGCGTCGAGGAGGCCGACGCCGTCGCCACGGTCGGCAAGCTCGACGCGGACCCTCGCATCTCGGGAATCGTGGTGCTGCGGCCGCTGCCCACCGGCATCGCCGAGGTGGCGCTGTACCGGGCGCTGGATCCGCTGAAGGACATCGAGGCGGTGCACCCAGTCAATGCCGGCTTGCTCGCGCTCGGCCGTCCGCGCTATATCCCATCGACGCCGGCCTCATGCTTCTACATGCTCGACCGCTACCTCGCCGGAACCGGCCGCGACCTTGGCGAGTTCTACGCGGGCAGCACCATCGTCGTCGTCGGCCGTTCCGCCAACGTCGGCAAGCCCGCGATCCTGTTGGGCCTGGCGCGCAACGCCACGGTCGTCTCCTGCGACGAGCACACGTTCCGCGCCGGCCGCCTGTACGACCACACCGCCACCGCCGACGTGCTCATCGTCGCCGCGGGCGTGCCGGGTCTGATCCGTGGCGAGCACTGCAAGCCCGGCGTCATCGCCATCGACGTCGGCATCAATGCCGTGCCACGCCCCGGCGGTGGGACGCGGTTGGTCGGCGACCTGGACCAGGACAGCGTCGCCACCAAGGCCGAGGCGCTGTCGCCGGTCCCTGGCGGCGTCGGCCCGGTCACCGACGTGTGGCTGCTGCGCAACACGGTTGCCGCGGCCGAGCTGTCCCTATCCACCGAGGCGGCGCAACCGTCCCGCGAGGGCTACGGGCTGCCGGGCGGTGACGTGCAAAGGGTTTCGGCGTGACGCCGGTGAGCGTGACGTCAGTGAGCGACGTGACCTCAGTGAGCGACGTGACCTCAGTGAGCGACGTGACGTCAGTGAGCGACGTGAAGTCGGTCAGCGACGCCAGCTATCAGGCGGTCGTGAGAAGCCTGTTCGCCCGAAGGCCAGACCGGCTGATCCCAGGCCTAAGCCGCATCACGGCAGTCTGTGACCTGCTCGGGCAGCCGCAGCGGCGCTATCCGGCGGTACACATCACCGGCACCAACGGCAAGACCAGCGTCGCGCGCATGGTGACCAGCCTGTTGCGGGCCCATGGTGCGCGGGTCGGCACCTACACCTCGCCTCACCTGCAGGACGTGCGGGAACGGCTGTGCCTGGACGCCGCGCCGATCAGCCGCGCCGCCTTCGTTACGGTCCTGCAGGGCTTGCAGCCCCACGTGCTGGCCGTGGAGGAGCAGCGTGGCGAGATGGTGACGTTCTTCGAGACGCTGACGGCGATGGCCTGTCTGGCGTTCGCCGAGGCGCGGGTGGACGCCGGGGTGTTCGAGGTCGGCATGGGCGGCCGTTTGGATGCGACCAACCTGGTCGACTGCCGGGTGGCCGTGATCAACGGCGTGGCGCTGGACCATCCAGAGCTTGGCGCAACGGTCGAGGCCGTGGCGGCGGAGAAGGCCGGCATCATCAAACCGGGTACGCTCGTCGTCTCCGCAGCACAGCCACCTGCCGCTGCCCGCGTCATTGCCCGAGCCGCCACCGAGCGCGGCGCCTCCCTGCGGCTGGCCGGACACGACTTCGACATGGTCTTACGGACGGCGACCGCGACCGGGCAGGACCTGGTGCTGCGTGGCACCGGAGGCCGCGTCGTCCAGGTTGGCCTGCCCCTGCACGGAGCGCACCAAGCCGCCAACGCCGCCTGCGCGCTGGCAGCCGTGGAAGGCTTCTTGGGACCCGGCGAGCTGGACGACGACCGCATCCGCGCCGGCTTCGCTGACGTTCGCTCCCCGGGTCGTCTCGAGGTCTTCGCCCCGCCCGGGGCGGCGCCGGTCATCCTCGACGGCGCCCACAACCCGGACGCCGCGCGCTCACTGGCGACGGCGCTACGCAGCGACTTTAGTGGCCGCCGACGGATCATGGTGCTCGGCGTGCTCGGGGACAAAGACGTCGAGGCGATCGTCGGCGAGATTCTGTCCGTGGCCGACGAGGTCGTCGTCACGCAGCCGTCCTGCGAGCGCGCCGCGCCACCCGACCGCCTGGTCAAGGCCGCCCTGCTGCTGGGCCGCACCGTGGTGCCCGCCGACGACGTGCCCACCGCGTTGGCTATCGCCCGGCGCATGGCCGGCCCCAACGACCTCGTGGTGGTCACCGGCTCGCTGTACACGGTCGGTGAAGCCCGCGCCGCCCTCGCAGGGATCTGACGGGCCACTCGGCCGGCCCGCCACGGGTGCCGCTCATCGAGTACGAAGCGCCGAGCTGACGACGCTTGACCTCGTGCCCGAGAGCTATGCGGACCTGTTCAGCTTGCCCTGAGCCTGCTTCTTCTCCCGCTTGGCGTTGCGCTTCTCCTTCTGGGTCTGCGACGCCGCTTTCTTGCTGCTCTTCCCACCCTTGTCCTTGCTGGCCATCAGTACCTCCGTCCGCTCCTGGTGTCGGCGTGGGCACTATCTCATGGAACGGCTCGCGCCGACATCCCTTGGGGGATGGCGGTGGCGTGAGACTCTGGCCTTCTGAGGGACAACCCATTCGCCGCTGGTGTAGCGCCCGTGCTACATTGTTGCGATGACGAGAACCATAACCCAACGGGAGCTGCGCAACGACAGCGGTGACATCATGCGCGCGCTGGACCGTGGCGAGGAGTTCGTCGTGACGCGCAACGGTGTGCCGGTCGGCGAGCTCCGCCCTGTCCGCCGCAGGTTTGTCAGCCGCGACATGCTGCTGGCAACGCTTCGCAGCGCCCCGCGCATCGATGGTGAGCGCTTCCGCGCGGACATCGACGAGATCCTCGACCACGACATCGAACCGCGAGCATGAGCTCAGCGGCATCTCCGCTCGCTCCCGCCGGCCGCGGTCTGTTGGACACCTCCGTCGTCATCGACCTCGAGCACATCGAAGCTGCGGCACTGCCCGAGGAGCCGGCGATTTCGGCCTTGACGCTGGCCGAGCTGACAGCTGGCCCGCATGCGACACACGACGATGAGGAGCGAGCTCGGCGGCAGGACCGTCTACAGCGCATCGAAGCGTCGATGGATCCGTTGCCATTCGATGACCACGCTGCTCGGGCCTACGGCCGGATCTATGCCGCCACACGATCGAGCCGTCGAAAGCCCCGTGGTGCCCGAGCCGTCGACCTCCTCATCGCGGCCGTGGCGCTGGCGAACGGCCTGCCCCTGTTCACCCGCAACCCGCGTGACTTCGATCATCTGCGATCCATCGGTCTCGCCGTACAGCGCGTGTGACGGCCGGTCCAACGGCCCTCAGGCGGGTGCCGCCACACGAAGCCCGATCGCCGCAGCACTCTCAGCCATGCGGTGGTCATAGGTCACCACTGCGGCGAGGTCCGCTCCGAGCCGGAGGGCGGCGGCGAGGTGGATGGCGTCAAGCGACCGCAACAGGGGCGGCTGCAAGTCCGCCGCCGCGGCGAGGAGGCTGTCATCGAGCCGGATCAATGTCAGAGTTGCGATGGCACGCACGACGGACGTCACCAACGCGGGATCAGCAAGTCGCACCGCACGTACCGCCTCCACTCGGATCAGGGCGCACGCGACCAAGGTGGGCCGCGCGGTCAGCCACTGCTGCAGGGCCTCTGACTCAGCCTCGGCGACGACGGTCTTGACCAGAGCTGACGTGTCGATGTACCAGACGTCAGCGCTCTTCGGCACGGAGGCGCTCCAAGGCTTCACTGGCTGTGGGAGCACCCGCACGAGCCGCTTGCGGAGGGTCAAGGTCGGCTAGGTGCCCGGTCCCTAACCGGGCACTGCCGGTCGCGAGCAGGGATGCGAGCCCCTCCTCGGGCGGCGGTGGGATCAGCAACGCGACGGGACGTCCCCGGTCCGTCACCTCGAAGGACTCGCCGCCAGCCACACGAGCCAGCCAGCGGCTTGCGTGCTGACGCAATTCACGGACCCCGATCTTGTTCATGTGCTACAAGGTAGCACGTTGCCTCGCCGAACATGTGCCCAACTGTGGCGCGCTCCGCTTCACGCCAACCTCGATTCGTCCGGGTGGTCGAGGACCCACCCCTTTCGGCCCGCTCGTTCCATCGCCTGGCCGCCGGTGTTGTGGTCAGGCGGCCGACGGGGGTTCGAGGAGGGAGTCGGGGTGGGTGTGGATGACCTGGCCGGCGGGGCCGGTCCAGGTGCAGATGGCGGTGTCGGCGTCGTAGGCGACCTGCCAGCCGCGGCTGGTGACCAGGTCATGGTGGGCTTTGCACAGCGGCACGGTGGCGTTCAGGTCGGTGTCGCCGCCTTGGTCCCAGCCGGTCTCGTGGTGCGCTTCGGTCCAGGTGACCGGCCGGTCGCAATCGGGGCCGCGGCAGTGGCGGTGGACCATCTCCAACGCGGCGCGCAGCCATGACGGCAGGGTCCGGAACGGAGATGCCATGACCGCCTCGCCGCCCGTGTCCGCCTCCCTTGCTGACGCTGTCGCCGTGCTGGAGTTGTTCCTCACCGGCTACTGGTCCCAGCGCAGGAGGACGAACCAACGCGTTCATCCTCGACGGCTGGTTTGCCTGGTGCGCCGTCCATCACCACGATCCGCTTCGCGAGGCTGACCCTCGCGTCGTCGAACGCTGGATCACCGACCTGCAGACGCGCCGCCATGCGGCGAACACCGTCGCCCGGGCGGGTGTCGGCGGTGTCGGCGTTCTACCGCTGGTGCGTGCGAGAACGGCTCATCGACCGCAACCGTCGACGTCATCCGCCGTCCCGGCCGGCCGACCGAGTCCACCACGGCGAGCCTGACCCGTCATCAGCTAACCGACTGGCTCGCCGCCGCCGAACACCGCGGCGGCGCGTGGTGGGTCGCCGCCATGCTCCTCGGTCCATGGGCTGCGATGCGGCGAGCTGATCACCTGCGAC